>Ga0187893_10004451_pt1 | contig 26651 bp, 26 predicted proteins | sample MA1701074metaG_FD_139574 | JGI IMG/M metagenome (GOLD analysis project Ga0187893, IMG submission 139574) | White microbial mat communities from a basaltic lava cave in the Kipuka Kanohina Cave System on the Island of Hawaii, USA - MA170107-4 metaG ... | reverse complement strand
TGTCCGCGACGCGCAGCCAGACCCCGCCGCCCGCGCGCGCCTCGACGCGGATCTGGACCTGCGCCCCGGCCGCGTGCCGGCGCGCGTTCGCGAGCAGGTTGCGGATCAGGTGGCGCAGGCTGCGCGCGTCGCCGCGCAGGCGCGCGGCGGCCGCGTCTGCGGGGCCCTTCACTTCGATCTCGGCTCCGAAGCGCGCGCTCTCCTCGCTCGCGAGTCCGAGCAGATCCACCTCGCCCGGGCCCGCGCCCGCGCCGACGAGGTCGAGGCGCGAGACCGCGAGCAGCTCCTCGATCGCGGCGTCGAGCTCGCCGACGTCGCGCGTGAGGCTCGCGCGCAGCTCCTCGCGCCGCTCGGGCGGGCACTCGGGCGCGCCGAAGAGCTCGACCGCGAGCTGGAGCCGCGCGAGCGGGGAGCGCAGCTCGTGGGACGCGCTCGCGAGCAGCGCGCGCTGCGAGCCGACGAGGCCCTCGATCTGCGCAGCCGCGCGGTTGAAGCGCTCGGCGAGCCGCGCGACCTCGTCGCGGCCCGCGACCGGCGCGCGCGCATCGAGCTGGCCCGCGCCGAAGGCCTCGACCTGCCGGCTCAGCTCCTCGAGCGGCCGCGTGATGCTGCGCGCGAGCGGCAGCGCTCCGAGCGCGACCGCGCCCGCGAAGAGCCCGAGCAGCAGCACGCCGCGGTGGCGCCGCGGACCCGGGGCGTGCGGCCGCGCGACGAACCAGCGCCCGTCCGAGAGCTCGAGCGCGACCGCGGGCGGCGGGGGCCGGCCGTGGATCAGGTGGTGTCCGCGCTGCCCCGCGCGCGGCGGCGGCAGCGCGGCACCCGCGCGCGCGAGCTCGCGCCCCTGCGCGTCGAAGAGCGCGGCGCCGCCGCCGAGCGCTGCGTCGATGCGCGCGAGCCGCGCCAGGAGCTCCGCGGCGGGCGCGTCCGCTCGCGGCAGCATCAGCTCGACGAGCGCGGCGATCGGCGCGAGCGGCTCGCGCTCGATCGGCGGTCCCTCGGCGAGCCAGAGCAGGCCGCCCGCGAGCAGCGCCGTGCCGAGCACGATCCCGAGGAAGGCGAGGTAGATGCGCAGGTAGAGGCGCGTCACCTGCGCAGGCCGCTCTCGGTGTCCTGGTGCGACGCGAACACGTAGCCGCTGCCGCGCACCGTCAGGATCCGGCGCGGATGCGCCGGGTCGTCCTCGATCGCGGCGCGGATGCGCGAGATGTGCACGTCGATGCTGCGGTCGAAGGCCAGGAGCTCGTGCCCGCGCAGGCGCTGCATCAGCGCGTCGCGGCTCATCACGCGGCCGGGCTGGTCGGCGAGCGCGCAGAGCAGATCGAACTGGTGCGCGGTGAGCGCGCGCTCCTCGCCGTCGACGCGCGCGACGCGCCGGCCGAGGTCGAGCTCGAGGCGGCCGAAGCGCCGCAGTGGAGCCGCCGGGTCGCGCGCGGGCCGGCGCAGGAGCGCGCGCACGCGCGCGAGCAGCTCGCGCGGGCCGAAGGGCTTCGCGAGATAGTCGTCGGCGCCGAGCTCGAGTCCGACGACGCGATCCGCCTCGTCGCCGCGCGCGCTCAGCATCAGCACGGGCAGCGCCGCGGCGCCCGCGGCGACCGCCCCCGCGCGCAGCGCGCGGCAGAAGTCGAGTCCGTCGCCATCGGGCAGCATCAGGTCGAGCACGATCAGGTCGACCTCGGGCGCGCGCCGCGAGAGCGCCTCGCGCGCGCTGCGCAGGTCCGCGCTCCGCGCGCAGCGGAATCCGGCCTGGCTCAGGTAGTCGTCGAGCATCTGCGCGAGCTCGCGGTCGTCGTCGACGATCAGGATGCGGGCCGACACGCCGGAGGGGATAGCAGGGCGCCCTGCTAGAACCAGCGATGGCGCCCCCGGCCGCGCTCCTGCGCGGCTGCGTGCGCGGCGACGAGCTTCGCGCGCTGCTCCGGCGTCAGCACCTCGGCCGCGTCGGCGAGCGCGCGCAGCGCGCGCTCGGAGCCCGCGTCGACGCCGGCCAACGCGGCCGCGCGAGCCGCCTCGAGCGCAGCGCGGTCGATGCGCGCGCCCGCGAGCAGCTCCGCGAGCGCCTCGCGCTGGCGCTCGGCGCGCTCCTGCACGCGGCAGAGGTCGGCCATCGCGTCCTCCGCGATTCCCGCGATGCGCTGGATCTGCTCCTCGCTCGGCAGCGCGGGCCGCAGCATCCACGCGAGCCGATGCTCGAGCTCCGCGCCCTCGAGCTCGCGCGCGTCGGCGCCGGCCCGCGGGCAGAACCCGTGGCCGGGGCCCTGCGCGAGTGGACCGCGCCGGCCGAGGTGGCCCGCGAGCGCGGGCTGCGTGACGAGCGCGGCGGCCAGACCCGTGAGCCCGATGCCGCCCGCGAGGGCCGTTCCGAACCAGAAGCGCTGCGATCGCATCGCGTCTCCTCCTCGGGTTCCGCAGCGAACCCGCGGACAGGATCGCGCCGCCGGATTTCGCGGGCGTGTGCGCCGGGTAAAGTTGTGCAAAGCCCGGCTGGGCGCGGGGGGTGTGTGGAGGTCGCTGCGGAGGTGCCGCGGGAGGAGCGGATCGACGAGCTCGTGCGCGCGGTCTCCGCGGGCGGCGACGTCTCGGTGCGGGCGGTCGTCGCGACCGCGGCCGTGCGCGAGGCCACCGAGCGCTATCCGATGTCGCCCACCGCGAAGAGCGCGCTCGGCCGCGCGCTGCTCGGCGCGGTGCTGCTCGCGGTCGGGAACAAGCAGGAGCAGAGCGTGCAGCTGATCTTTCGCGGCGACGGTCCGCTCGGATCCCTGACCGCGATCGCCGACTCGGAGGGGCGCGTGCGCGGCACGGTCTCGGATCCCGGCGCGAACCCCGAGCCGCGCGACGGCCAGCTCGACGTCGCTGCGGCGATCGGCGCGGGCACGCTCACGGTCGTGCGCCACCACCCGAGCTGGCGCAGCCCCTACAACGGCATCGTGCGGATCGAGACGGGCGAGGTCGCCAGCGACCTCGCGCACTACCTGCGCGAGAGCGAACAGACGCCCTCGGCGATCGGGCTCGCGGTGGGGCTCGACACCGGCGCGCAGGTCGATGCCGCGGCGGGCTTCCTCGTGCAGGGCCTGCCCGGCGCCTCGCAGGCCGCGATCGCGAAGCTCGAGCACAACGTGCGGCTGCTGCCGAACGCCGCCGAGCTCGTGCGCCTCGGGCTGCGCGGCGATGCGATCGTCGATCAGCTGCTCGCCGAGCTCGGCTCCGCCGACCGCCAGCGCCTCGAGCCGCGCTTCTTCTGCCCCTGCACGCGCCAGCGCGCGCTGCGCACGCTGCGGCTGCTCGGGCGCCGGGAGGTGCGCGAGATCGCGGGCTCCGGAGCGGGGCAGGAGGTCCGCTGCGAGTTCTGCGGCGAGCGCTATGCCTTCACATCCGAAGAGCTGCACTCGATCTTCCCCGATGCGTGAGCCCGCGCCGCGCGGGAGGGCCGCGAGCGGACCCGGGGAGGCCCCGTGGCGCGCGTACTGCAGCTGATGTTCTCGCGCTGCACGGATCCGGCGCGCGAGCTCGAGTTCAACCGCTGGTACAGCCACACGCATCTGCGCGACCTCTCGCGCGCCCGGGGCTTCGTCTCCGCGCGGCGCTTCGAGAACGCGAGCCCTGCGCCGGGCGCGGCGCCCTACCTCGCGGTCTACGAGCTCGAGGCCGAGTCGGCCGAGCTCGCGCTGGCCGAGCTCACGCGCCTCGCGCTCGCGGCCTTCGATGCGGGCCGCCACATCGATTGCATCGAGGGCGTCGCGGCCGGGAATGCGCCGATGGGTGCGCTCTGGCGCGAGATCGACCCGGCCGGGCTCGAGCCGCTCGCGCAGCACGCCTATCCGGGCGCCCCGCCCGCGCTGCGCGCGGCGATCCTCGCCTTCATCGCGGGCCTCGAGGCGGCCGCGAGCGGGAGCGGCCGGGCATGAGCTCGCTCGTCGCGCTCGGCGCGGGCGAGCTCGCCGCGCGGCTCCGGAGCGGCGAGCTCGGCGCGCTCGAGGTGCTCGAGGCGCATCTCGCGGCGCTCGACCGCGTCGATCCCCTGCTGCGCGCGGGCGTCGCGCGCATGGAGGCGGACGCGCGGCGCGCCGCACGGGCAGCCGAGCGCGCGCTCGCGAGCGGCGGCGAGGTGGGCCCGCTCTGCGGCGTGCCCTTCTCGATCAACGACGCCTTCGACACGGCGGGCACCGCGACCACGGCCGGCTCGCGCCTCTACGCGTCGCGCATCCCGGAGCGCGACGCGATCGCGGTCGAGCGCATGCGCGCGGCCGGCGCGATCCCCCTCGTGAAAAGCAACCTGCCCGAGTTCGGGCTGCACTACGACTGCGGCAATCCGCTCTTCGGCGAGACGCGCAATCCCTGGGACCCCGCGCGCACGCCGGGAGGCTCCTGCGGCGGCGAGGCCGCGCTGCTCGCCGCGCGCCTCTCCCCGCTCGGCCTCGGCAAGGACGCCGCGGGATCGATCCGCGTGCCGAGCCACTTCTGCGGCACGGTCGGCCTGATGCCGACCCCCGGGCGCATCCCGCTGCCGGGCCTGTTTCCCGACGCGATCCGGCAGTACGTCGTGAACGGCGTGATGGCGCGCAGCTGCGACGACGCCTGGCTCGGCCTCGGCGCGCTCTCCGGCTACGACCCGCGCGACCCGCTCACGCACGACGCGCCGCTGCGCGATCCCGGCTCCGCCGATCCGCGCGCGCTGCGCGTCGCGCTCGGCAACCCGGGCCCGACGCGGGCCTCGCGCGCGGTCCAGGCGCGCGTCGAGGCCGCCGCGCGCGCGCTCGAGGCGGCCGGCCTCGCGGTCGAGGAGGCAGAGCCGCCCGCGGCGCGCGAGGCGCAGGAGGTGTTCTGGCCGATCCTGCTGCAGGAGGGCGCCTACTACGCGGACTCCGCGATCCCGGCCGACCGCTATGCCGAGGTCGACCCCGAGTGGCGCGAGCGCCGCGATGCGATGCGCAGCGCCGCGATCGACGCGCGCCAGCTCACCGAGGCGCGCTTCCGCCGGCTCGAGCTGCAGGCGCAGGGCCGCGAGTGGATGGAGGCGCATCCGGTACTGCTCGCGCCCTGCTATGTGACGACGGCCTTCCGGCGCGGAGAGCGCGAGCTCGACGTCGACGGCGAAAGGCTCCCGATGCTCTCGGGAGGCGCCCCCGCGACCTGGGCCAACTTCATGGCGCTGCCCTCGCTCGTGGTGCCCGCGGGCCTCGCGAGCGACGGGCTGCCCGTCGGCGTGCAGCTCGTGGGGCGACCCTTCCGCGAGCACGAGCTCGTCGCCGTGGGCCGCCTGCTCGAGCAGGCCCTCGGCGGCTGCCGCGTGCCGCCGATCTCCGCGCTCTAGCCGCGCGCGCGCGCCCGCGGCGCCGCCGCGCGCTGCGCGCGCAGATGCGCGGTCTCGTTCAGGCTCTTCACGCTGCGCGGCCCGTCGCGCGCGACGAGGAAGCGGCTCACGCTCGTGTAGGCGGGCTCGAAGAAGATCGTGCCGGCGAGGCCCAGCACCTCCGCGGCCCAGGCGTTGATCACGCCGCCGTGGCAGACGAGCGCTACGCGCTCGCCCGGATGGCGCCGCGCGATCGCGTCGACGGCGCGCGCGACGGTCTCGCGAAAGCGCGAGAGGTCGCGCCCCGCATAGGGGCCCTGGCTCGCGCTGGCGCGCCAGGCCGCGGGATCGAGCTGCTTCAGCTCCTCGAGCGGGATGTAGCTCGATTCGCCGCGGTCGTATTCGGCGAGGCCCTCCTCGACGCGCAGCGCGAGCGCGCGGTCGCGCAGGAGCGGCGCGGCCGTCTCGTGGGCGCGGCGCAGCGGGCTCGCGTAGACGGCGCCGAGACTCTCGCCCGCGAGCCAGCGCGCGAGCGCGGCCGCCTGCTCGCGGCCGAGCGCGGAGAGCGGCGGGTCGGCCGGCACCCCGTCGGGATTCTGCTCGCGCTCGGGGCGCGCGTGTCGGATCAGCAACAGCTCCAGGGCGGGGCCTCGCTCGGCGCGGGAAAGGCGCCCAAGCTACCGCATCCCGGCTATGCTGCCGCGCGATCGAGAGGAGTCCCCCATGCCCGACCCCGTGCTGACGGAGCGCGAGCTCGCCGACCGCCTGCTGATCCAGGATCTGCTCACGCGCTACACCGTCGCGATCGACGACAAGGACTGGAAGCTGCTCGACACGGTCTTCACCCCCGATGCCGAGATCGACTACACCGGATCGGGCGGCGTGCGCGGCAAGTACCCCGAGGTGAAGGCCTGGCTGCAGCGCGCGCTCTCCCACTTCGCGATGACGCAGCACCTGATCTCGAACTCCGTCGTGCGCCTCGCGGGCGATCGCGCGACCGCGCGCACGATGTTCTACAACCCGATGGGCGCGAGCCAGCCGCAGGGGTCGCAGCACCTCTTCTTCATCGGGGGCTATTACAACGACGAGCTGCGGCGGACGCCCGAGGGCTGGCGCATCGCGGTCCGGGTCGAGGAGCAGAGCTGGATGCAGGGCACGCTCCCGCCCGGCTTCGAGATTCCGGGCTAGACGCTCGATGGGGAGGACGCGATGAGGGGGAGTCGAGTGGCGGGCGCTGCGGCGCTCGGAATGGCGCTCTGTCTCGCGGCGCCGGTGTCGGCGCAGCCGTGGGAGGAGTCGGGCAGCTCCGAGACCGCGGGTGGCCAGGGGGGTCTCGGAATCCCGCACACGGGCTTCTACGGCGCGGTCGGCGGCTTCCTGGCCACTTCGAGCGGCCGCGGCTTCAACCACCCGGAGGGCGCGGGCGGCTTCACGGCGCGCGCGGGGCTGCGTCCGACGGGGCCCTTCGCGGGCGAGTTCGTGCTCGACTGGGTCGAGGGCTTCGACCGGGCGGGGGGCTCCGAGCTCGAGACGCTCTTCTTCGGACTCAACGGCAAGGGCTACCTGCCGCTCCAGTACGCGCCGATCCTGCGCTATGCGCAGCCCTACCTGCAGCTCGGCCTCGGCTACTTCCACGTGGGCCTCGGCCACCAGGACTTCGACGACGGCGCGATGCGGATGGGCTTTGGCTTCGACATCCCGATCACGCGCCACTTCGGCGCGGGTCTCGAGTTCGCGTACCTCTGGGCCTGGGACGAGACCGACGGCGCGGACTACGCCCAGTTCGGGGCCTCGGTGCAGTACTGGTTCTAGGCGGCCCGCGGCGTCCCGGCCGCGCGCACCGGAGCCACGGCTATGCTCCGGCGCGATGGTCGAGTCCACGGTCGAGCGGATCCTGCGGGCGCGCGTCTACGACGTCGCGCGCGAGACGCCGCTCGAGCGCGCTCCGAAGCTCTCCGCGCGCTTCGGCGAGCGCATCTGGCTCAAGCGCGAAGACCTGCAGCCGGTCTTCTCCTTCAAGCTGCGCGGCGCGTACAACAAGATCTCGAAGCTCTCGCGCGAGGAGGGCCTGCGCGGGGTCATCGCCGCCTCCGCGGGCAACCACGCGCAGGGGGTCGCGCTCGCCGCGGCGAAGCTCGGCTATCCCGCGCGGATCGCGATGCCCACGACCACGCCCGAGATCAAGGTGGAGTCGGTGCGCGCGCTCGGCGCCGAGGTGCTGCTCTGCGGCGACACCTACGACGAGGCCTGCGACGAGGCGCTGCGCCAGGCCGCCCGCAGCGGCGCGAGCTTCGTGCACCCCTACGACGATCCCGAGGTGATCGCCGGCCAGGGCACGATCGCGGTCGAGATCCTGCGCCAGCACCCGGATCCGATCGACGCGCTCTTCGTCCCGGTCGGCGGCGGCGGGCTGCTCGCGGGCGTGCTCGCCTACCTGAAGTTCCACTCGCCCGGCACGCGCGTGATCGGCGTCGAGCCGGACGACGCGGCCTGCCTCGCGGCGGCCGTCGAGGCCGGCCGGCCGGTCGCGCTGCCGCGCGTCGGGATCTTCTGCGACGGCGCCGCCGTGAAGCAGATCGGCGAAGAGCCCTTCCGCGTCGTCAAGGGCGCGCTCGACGGCGTGATCGTGGTCTCGGTGGACGAGATCTGCGCGGCGATCCTCGACCTCTTCGAGGACACGCGCGTGCTCGCCGAGCCCGCGGGCGCGCTCGCGGTCGCCGGCATGAAGAAGTGGCTCGAGGGCGAGGGCGGCCGGGACCGCGCGCGCTCGCTCGTGGCGATCCAGAGCGGCGCCAACATCAACTTCCACCGGCTGCGCCACATCTCGGAGCGCGTCGAGCTCGGCGAGAAGCGCGAGGCGATCCTCGCGGTGACGATTCCCGAGCGCCCCGGCAGCTTCCGGATGCTCTGCCAGGCGCTCGGGCAGCGCTCGATCACGGAGTTCAACTACCGCGCGGCCGAGGGCGACGAGGCGCACATCTTCGTCGGCGTCGGGCTGCGCGGCGGCGACGCGGAGCGCGTCCGGCTGATCGAGCAGCTGCGCGCGCAGGGCTACGCGGTGGTCGACATGAGCGGCAACGAGGTCGCGCTGCTCCACACGCGGCACCTCGTCGGGGGCCGCGCGCGCCACGTGGAGAACGAGAGGCTGCTGCGCTTCGAGTTCCCGGAGCGGCCCGGCGCGCTCGCGCGCTTCCTCGAATCCGTGACGCCGCACTGGAACATCTCGCTCTTCCACTACCGCAACCACGGCGCCGCGAGCGGCCGCGTGCTCGCGGGCATCCAGGTCCCGCCGCAGGACGATGCCGAGTTCCGGGCCCACCTCGAGGCGCTCGGCTTCCCGTGGGTCGACGAGAGCGCGAACCCCGCCTATCGCCTGTTCTTGCGCTAGGCGCGGAGGCGCGGGCTGGCTGCGGCGCGCGCGAGGGCTCGGGCGCGCCCGGGGCGACCTGCCGCTCGAGCTCAAGGCCGAAGGGCCGAGACGCCGAGATCTCGCCGCGGGTTCGGGACCGGAGGCGGCGCCGCCGGAGCCCGCGCGCTCAGTCGACGCCGAAGAGCGTCGACACGCGCGCGAGCAGCCGCGGACCGAGCACGAGCCAGCCCGCGACCGCCGCCGCGAGCGCGGCGGCGAGCACCCCGCCGGCCGCGGCGTCCTTCGCGCTCTCGATCCAGGGATCGCTCTGCTGCGAGATCCGGTTCCCGAGCGACTCGATCGCGGTGTTGAGCGCCTCGGCCGCGAAGACGAGGCCGATCGCGAGCGCGAGCAGCGCCCACTCGAGGCGCGAGACGCCGAGCAGGAAGCCGAGCAGCACGACGAACGCGCTCGCGAGCGCGTGGATCCAGGCGTTGTGCTGGCTCGCGAGCACGCGCACGAGGCCGCGCAGCGCGAACTGGAAGCTCCTCGCGCGCGCCCGCAGGCGGAAGCCCTCCGCCGCGGGCGGTCGCCCGGGCGCGCTCACGTCGCGCGCGCGCGCGGCGGCGGCCAGCCCGGCACGAGCCCGCGCTCCTTCACGAGCTTCTGCACGAACACGGTCTGGCCCGCGAGGGCCCTGGCCTCGGGCTCGCTCGCGAGCCAGGCGATGCCCGCCGCGGGCACCTCGGGCGGGGCGCCGCGGAAGTGCCGGTCGATCGGGTTCGCGCCGCCGAGGATCGCGCGCTGCGCCTCGTTCGGGACGTAGCCGGGCTCGACGTTGTAGCAGCACAGGCCGCGCGCCGCGTGCTCGACGTGCAGCAGCGGCACCATGCGGTGGAAGGCCGCCTTCGACGCCGCGTAGGCATAGCCCCAGCCGCCCTGGCCGGCGGGCGCGGGCGGATCCTGCAGCGCCGAGCCCGAGGTCATGTTGATCAGGATGCCGCGGCCGCGCGCGAGCATCTGCGGCAGCACGCGCTGGGTCAGGTGGATCTGCGCGAAGACGTTGCCGAGGAAGATCTTCTCGACGTCGGCGAGCGGCACGTCGAGGAACAGGTCCATCAGCCCGGGGCCCTGGTAGATGCCGTTGTTGAGCAGGAGGTCGATCTGCCCCCACTGCGCGAGCGCCGCGTCGAGCGCCGCGTCGATCGAGGCGCGCTCGAGCAGGTCGAGGCGCAGCACGAGCGCCTCGCGGCCGCGCTCGCGCACGGCCGCGGCGGTCTCCTCGAGGCTGCCCGGCAGCGCGATGCGCAGCGAGCGCTTCACGCTCGAGGAGTACTCGCGCGCCTCGCCCGGCGAGACGCTGCGCGCGGTCGCGACGATGTCGTAGCCGCGCTCGGCGAGCGCGAGCGCCGCTGCGCGGCCGATGCCGCGGCTCGCGCCCGTGATGAAGGCCACTCTGCGCGCCACGCGCCCTGCCTCCGCACCCACACCGGGGCACCGCGCGCAAGCTATCAGCCGCGGGCGGGGATCGTCTAGAATGCGCGCCTCGCCGCGCCGCAGGCGCGCGCGAGGCAGGAGGACGAGATGGCCAAGGTCACGGTGAGCGAAGAGATCGCAGTCTCCTCGGACAAGCTCTGGCAGCTGGTGCGGGATTTCGGGAACGTCGGCTGGATTCCGGGCGCCGCGAACGTGAAGCTCGAGGGCCAGGGCCCGGGCATGATCCGCTTCCTCGGCGAGAAGAACGAGATCCACGAGCGGCTCGACAGGATCGACGAGGCCGGCCGCAGCATCCACTACTCGATCCCGGTCGGAATTCCCTTCCCGGTCACGGGCTACCGCTCGACGATGCGGGTCGCGGATGCGGGTCCCGGCCGCGCGCGCCTCGAGTGGAGCGCCGAGATCGAGCCGAAGGGCGTTCCCGAGGCGCAGGCCGTCGCGATGATCGACGGCATGTACAAGACCATGATCGGCTGGATCCGGGACCACCTCGGCGCGAAAAAATGAGCCGCCGCTTCGAGGGCAGGGTCGGGATCGTCACCGGCGGCGCCTCGGGCATCGGCGCGGCGACCCTGCGGCGCCTCGCGAGCGAGGGCTGCGCGGTCGTCTGCGCGGACATCGACGCCGCGCGCGGCGAGGGCCTCGCGAAAGAGATCGAGGCGCAGGGCGGCCGCGCGCGCTTCCGGCTCTGCGACGTCGGCGAGCTCGCGAATCTCGAGGCCTGCGTCGACTTCGCGCTGCGCGAGTTCGGCGGCCTCGACCTGCTGATGAACAACGCGGTCTACAGCGGCGGCGGCTGGATCCACACGATCGACCCGCGCGAGTGGGAAAAGAGCATCCGGATCATGCAGACGGCGGTCTTCTACGGCTGCCGCGCGGCGATTCCCGCGCTGATCGAGCGCGGAGGCGGGAGCATCGTGAACACGGCCTCGATCGAGGCCTTCGGCGGCGAGATGATGGCCTCGCCCTACACGACCGCGAAGGCCGCGGTCGTCAACTTCACGCGCAACGTCGCGATCGAGTACGGTCGCGTGGGCATCCGCGCGAACGCGATCTGCCCGGGCATCGTCGAGACGCCGCTCTACGCCGCGATGCAGAAGGGATCCGCGCGCAGCCGCGCAGAGCTCGAGAGGCTGCACGCGAACGGACGCCTGATCCGCCCCGACGAGATCGCCGCGGTCGTGGCCTTCCTGTGCAGCGAGGACGCCTCGGCCGTCACCGGCCACGCGATGGTGATCGACGCGGGCCTGACGGCGTTCCTGAACCTCGGGGGGCGGGAGCCCTACGCGGGATAGCGCGCCTGCCGCGGCGCGCGCGGTGGTCGTCGGCCTCGTCGTGCTCGGGGCCGCGCTGCGCTTCGGCGTGGGGTCGCGCCCGCTCGAGGCGCTCGACGGGCGCACCTTGCCCGACGACGCCTATCTCTCCCTCTCGCTCGCGCGGGAGATCGGCCGCGGCGCGGGTCCGCTCTACGCGGGCCAGCCGACGAACGGCTTCCAGCCGCTCTACGTGTTCGCGCTCGCGCCGCTCTTCGCGAGCGCGGAGCCGCAGGAGCTCGACGAGACGGAGTTCCTGGACCGCGCGCTGCGCGCCGGCATCGCGCTCGGCGGCGTCTGCGACACGGCTTCGATCGCGCTGCTCGCGGCGGCGCTCGCGGCGCGCTTCGGCTGGGGGCCCGCGCCCGTGATCGGCGCGGCGCTCTACGCGACGCAGCCGCTCTTCCTGCGCACCGCCGCGAACGGCCTCGAGACGAGCCTCGCGATCCTGCTGCTCTCCGCGGCCTGGCTCTGGCGCGAGCGGCGCTGCGGGGCGGGCGCGGGCGCGGCGGCCTGGTTCGGCCTCGGCGCCTGGCTCGGGCTCGCCTTTCTCGCGCGCGTCGACGCGGCGCTCGCGGCGCCCTTCGTCGCGTGGCCGCGGGAGCGCAGCGCCGGGCCCGGCGGCCCGCGCGCGCGCGGCGTGCCTCCCGCACGGCTCGCCGCCGCCGCGGCCGGCGCGCTCGTCTGCGCGGCGCCCTGGCTCGCGTACTCCCATGCCTGGACGGGGCTGCTCTTCCCCGAGAGCGGCGCGGCCGTGCGCTTCCAGGCGCTCGCGGCCGCGGGCCACGATCCGAGCTTGCGCTTCTACCGCTATGCGATCGGCCGCGCGCTCGCGGACCTCTGGCGCGGCGCGGAGCCGCTCTGGCTCTGCGCGGGCGCCGCGCTCGCGAGCCGGCCCTGGCTCGCGTCGCGCGGCGCCGCGGCGCTCGCGCCGCGCGCGCGCGCGGCGCTCGCCGCGGGGCTCGGCTACGCGCTCTGCCTGCTCGTCGCCTACCTCGCGCTCGTGCCGGCCTACTGGTTCTTCCACCGCTACCTGGTGCCGGTCGCGCTGCTGCCGCTGCTGCTCGCCTCCGCGCTCGGCGCGCGCAGCCTCGAGCAGCTCCTTCCCGGGCGCTTCGCGCGCGGCGCGGCGCTCGCGGGGCTCGCGCTCGCGCTCGCGCTGCCGGGCCTGCTCCACCCGCGCACGCGCGAGCTCTTGCAGGCGCGCCACGACCCGCGCCTCGGCTACCGCCAGATCGGCCTCTGGGCGGCGGCGCACTTCGCCCCGGGCACCGTGATCGGCTCCTGGCAGTCGGGCGCGCTCGGCTACTACGCGACCCGGCTGCGCGTCGTGAACCTCGACGGCGTCGTCAACGGCGCGGCGCTGCGCTCGCTGCGCGAGCGCCGCCAGATCGACTACCTGCGCGAGGCCGGCGTCGAGTACGTGCTCGGCTGGCCCGTCAACGAGACCTCGCTGCGCGCGCACTCGCGCCCGGGCTCGCAGCGCTGGCTCGAGTCCGTGGGCAGCGTGCCGGGCCTGCGCTCGTGGCGGCAGCCCTGGCGGATCCATCGCGTCGTGCCGCGCCGCGGCGCCGCGGCGGCGGGCGGAGCCCGGCTCAGTGCGCGAGGCGCAGGCGCGCCGTCGTCGCGCTGAGGCGCGCGGCGAGCGTCTCGCTCAGGTTGCGGAACAGGCGCGCGGCGATGCGCGGGTAGCGGCGGTCGAGGCGCGCGAGGTTCTCGGGGTCGAGGCGCAGGAGCCGCACGGGCGTGATGCAGTCGACGTTCGCCGAGCGCAGGCCCGTGAAGAGGCCGACCTCGCCGATCACGTCGCCGCGCCGGTGGCGGTCGAGCTCGATGCTCTGGCCCTCTTGATCGACGCTCGCCTGCAGCTCGCCCTCGATCACCAGGTACATCGCGTTCTCGGCGCGGCCGGCCTCGATCAGCCGGAAGCCCGCCGGGCGCTCCGAGAGCTGCGTCATCAGCGCCGCGATGCGCGCCTGGGCGCGCGTCAGGCCCCGGAAGAGCGGGATCGCGCGCTCCGGCTCGTCGCCGAGATCGAGGGTCAGCACGTCCCAGAGCGTGACGATGCGCATCCCGACCGCGAGCGCGGGCGTGAAGGAGAGGTCGGTGATCCAGGCGACCGCGATCGTCGCGGCCGCGAGCGCGCCGAACTCGACCTGCTGGCGCAGCGAGGAGAGCGTGATCACGAGGAAGCCCAGGCAGAGCGCCGCGGTCGTGAAGCTGACCGCGCGGCCGACCTCGCCCATCGCCTCGCGGATGCCCGCCTCCTCGCTCGCGTGCCGGCGCGCCGCGGTCCGGAAGCGCTCGAGCATGTGGATCGTGTCGTCGACCGCGATCCCGAGCACGAGCGACGCCACGAGGCCCGTCACGACGTTGAGCGTGATCCCGGTCCAGCCGAGAGCGCCGAAGTAGATCGCGATCGGCAGCAGGTTCGGCAGCATCGCGAGCAGCCCCACGCGCAGCGACATGAAGAGCAGCGCGAGCATCGCGTAGATCAGGAGCGTCGCGCTGCCGAAGGAGAGCGCCTGGCCGATCGCGATCTCGTCGTTGGTGCGCGCGAGCAGCACCGAGGCGCCCGTCACGCTGCCGCGCAGCTGCGGCGGCAGCGTCGCGAGCCGCGCCTCGACGCGCTCGGCGAAGTCGACCACGTCGCCCGAGTCGATCGCCGCGATGCGCACCGGGATGCTCGCGATCTGGTAGCGCGAATCGACGAGCCGGCGCGTCTGGTCGCTCGCGCCGAAGAGCAGGAGCTGGCTCACGAGCCGGCTCGTGTCGGGGATCCGGTGGTAGGCGGGGTCGCCGTCCTCGAATCCGCGGTAGAGCAGCTCGACGTAGTCGGCCAACGAGGAGGAGCCGCCGACCTCGGGCTGCGCGGCGAGCCAGTCCTGGAGCGAGGCCAGCGCGAGCAGGTTCACGGGCTGCTTGAAGGCGTCGGCGTAGTCGGCCTCGACGATCAGGTAGATCTGGTCCGACGCGCCGAGCAGGCGGTTGGCCGCCTCGACCGACTCGCGCACCGCGCTGCCGGCCGGGAAGCTCGAGACGACGTTCGTGCTGACGCGGATCTGCGGGATCCCGAGCAGCGCGACGCCGGCCACGCCCGCGCCGATCCAGAGCACGCGCCGGCGCCTGCGCGCGACGAGGCCCGCGAGGCGCGCGAGCGCCCGGTCGAAGCGGCTCGCGCCGGCCGGCCGCGCGGCGAGCCGCGCGGGCACCGGCAGCAGCGCGAGCAGCGCCGGCGCGAGCGCGCTCGCCGCGAGCATCGAGCAGGCCGTGCCGACGCCCGTGAAGACGCCGAAGTTCCGGATCGCCGGGATCGGATTGGTCGCGAGCGAGAGGAAGCCGGCCACGGTCGTCGCGCCCGTGAGCAGCGTCGCGAGCAGCACCTGCTCGAGGCCGCGCGCGGCGATCTCGCGCGCGGGGCGCCCGGGCGCCTGCGCGGCCGCCTCGTAGTAGGCGGACACGACGTGGACGCCGTAGGCGAAGCCCACCGCGAGCAGCACCGCGGGCGCCGAGACCGTCACGATGTCGAGACGCGGGTTCCACCACGCGGTGAAGGCCAGCGCCCAGAGCACGCCGATCCCGACCGTCAGCACCGGCACCGCGACGCCGCGCGCGGTGCGGAACGCGAGGAACGCGATCAGGGCCATCAGCAGGAAGGCCGCCGGGATCACCCGCAAGAGGTCGCGCAGCAGGTAGCGCGTGAGCTCGGCCTTCACGCGCGCGCCGCCCGTGATCCAGAGCTCGGCCGCGCCGCCGAACTCCTCGCGCGCGATGCGGTCGACCTCTTCGTCGATCGCGCGGCTCGTGAACTCCTTCTCGGAGAGGTCGAGCAGGTGTACGACGAGCGCCGCGCTGGTGCCGTCGCGCGAGACGAGGTTGCCGTGCAGGATCGGGTTCGCCTCGACCGCGGCGCGCAGCTGCGCGAGCTCGGAGGCCGCCGCGGGCGCCTCCTCGTAGAAGGGCAGGATCTCGATCTCGCCCCCTGCGGAGCGGATGTCGGGCAGGGTCGCGAGGCTCAGCACCGAGCGGATGCCGGCGATCTCCTCGATGCGCTCCCCGGCGCGCGCGAGCGCCGCGAGGAAGGCCGGCTCGTAGATCCCCTGCGGCCGGTGCGCGAGCACGAGCAGCGTCTCGTCGTTGCCGAAGATCTCGCGCACGCGGTCGTAGTGCCGGCGGCTCGCGTCGGCCCGGGGCAGCACGCTGCTCTGGGTCGGGTCGACCTCGAGGCGCAGCGCGTCGGCCCAGCGCCCCGCGCGCAGCGCGCCGGCGTCGACGAGCTGCAGCAGCGCGAGCAGCGTGACGAGCGCGCTCGCCGCGACGATCGCCCCGGCGCGGCGCGCGACGAAGCCTGGCCAGGCGCGGAGCATCGTGGAGCGGGTGGCCAGGGCGGCCGCCGGCTCAGCGGCCCCCCCGCTCGAGCTGCGACTGGCTGAAGAGCTTGTCCGGCAGGTCGACGCCGAGCTCGATCGCGTCGACGCGCAGCGCGGTCTCGGTCCTCTCGATCTCCTCGCGGATCGAGAGCGCGCGCGGGACCCAGCCGCTCTTCTCCTGGGTGACCTTCGAGAAGTCGATCGAGACGGTCTTGCGCAGGCGCGGGCCCTTCTCGTACATGCGGATCTCGAGCGGCACGCAGGTCTCGCGGTCGATGAAGCTCGTCACGGATTCGTACTGCGAGCGCTCCTCCCTGCGCGGCCGCGCCTCGAGCACGTAGGCCGCGCGGCCGCCGATCTCGGCATCCGGCTTGCGCAGCGCGTCCGCGTCCTCGGCGAGGCCCTGCAGGCGCTCGAAGTCCTCGTAGCTGAAGTCGGTGCCGAACATCGATCCCGAGATCATGTGGGAGGTCACGCGCCGCACGCGCCCGAGCTCGGGCAGGTACATGAACATGTCGTTGCGCTCGGGCTTCTCGAGCAGCAGCAGCGAGGAGCCGCGCAGGTCGGGCGGGTCGTCGAAGCGGATCAGCACGCGCGAGAGGCCGCCCGGATCGCGCTCCCAGTAGACCTTCGCGTCGAGCTCGCGCCGGTTGCCGACGCGGTCCTTCACCTCGAGCGCGATCGTCTGCACGCTCGCATCGCCCGGGAAGTTGTCGCGCATGCACTGCGTGATCTCGGCGGCGGTCTCGGGCGCGGCGCGTGCGGCTGCCCCGGGCCCGAGGCCGGCGATCGCGAGGGCGCAGGGGATCCAGCCGGCGTGCATCGGGGCTCCAGTGGCGGCGGGGGGCCCACGATATCACCCCGCTGCGCCGCGCGATCGCTCCGGGAAAAGCACGAGGCGCGGCCTCGCGGGTTCTCCCGAGCGCTTCCGGGAATGAAGCCGGAGCCGGCCGGATCCCGGGCCCGACCGCTACAGATTCGCGGGCCGCTGCCGCTGACAGCGACTGCGCATGCGCGAGGCGGCTCTCAACATCGCAACCTGGGACGGCATGTACGCGTCGGGCCGCAGCCTGCTCGCGTGGCCCGACGAGCAGGTGGTCGCGGCGCTCGCGCGCCGGCGCGCCTCGATCCGGCGCGGTCTCGACCTCGCCTGCGGCGCGGGGCGCCACGCGCTCTTGATGGCGCGCATGGGAATCGACGCGCTCGGCATCGACAGCAGCCCGGCCGCGATCGCCCACGCGACCCGCCGCGCCTGGGACGAGGGCCTCGCGGCCCGGGTGCGCTTCGAGCAGGGCCTCGCGCAGGATCTCGCACTTCCGGACGCCCACTTCGACGCGGCGATCTGCTGGGGCCTGCTGCACTACCTCGGCGCGGCGGATCGCGCGGGCGTGCTCGGCTCGCTGCAGCGCCTCGTGCGGCCGGGCGGCGTCCTGATCGCGACCCTGCGCTCGGAGCGCGACTCGCGCGCGCGCGAGGGCGTGGCCGAGTCCGACGGCGCGCGCCGCGTCGGCTACTTCGACGTCGAGACCCGCTCGCCGCGCGAGACGCGGATGTTCTTCTGGAGCGAGGCCGAGGCGCGCGAGCTGCTCGCGGGCTGGTCGCAGGTCTCGCTCGGGCATCGCTCGATCGAGCCCGTTGGCAAGCTCGGCGCCGCGACCTGCCACTGGCTGGTCGAGGCGCGGCGCTAGGCGCGCCGTGCGCGGAGCGCCCGCGATCGCGCTCTCGATCGGAGCGGGCCGCCACCAGCTGCCCTTCCTGCGCGCCTGCGCGGCGGAGGGCTTCGAGGTCGCGGCGATCGATCGCGACGCGGGCGCCCCGGGCTTCGCGCACTGCGCGTTCTCGGCCGCGATCCCCGCGCGCGGTGCGAGCGCGCGCGCGCTCGACTGGGTGCGCGCGCTGCCGCGGCGGCCCGCGCTCGTCGGCTGCTTCTCCTTCGGCGGCGCGCTCGCGACGCGCGAGCGGATCGCGCGGGCGCTGGGCCTGCCCGCGCTGCCCGCGCGCGCGCAGTGGCTGCTCGCCGAGAAGGCCGCGCAGCTCGCGGCGCTGCGCGCGCGGGGCCTCGCGCGCCGCCGCGCCTGGCGCGGGCCGCCGCCCGCGCGCGCGCTCGATCCCGCGCGCCGCTACCTCGTCAAGCCCGCGCGCGGGGGCTCGAGCGAGGGCATCCGGATCCTCGCGGGTGCGGCCCTGCTGCGCGCGCCGGTCGGCGAGGGAGAGCTGGTCGAGGAGTTCGTCGAGGGTCCGGAGTTCCGGCTCCAGGTCTGGGTGCGCGCGGGGCGCGTCGCGTGGCTCGCGCAGCTCGCGCGGCAGAACCGGCCCGGGAGCGCGCTGCTCGCGCGGCTCGCCCCCGTCGCCCCGCCGGAGCCCTGGGCGCAGGCGCTCGCGGCCGACCTCGTGTCGTCGCTGGGCCTGCGGGAGGCGCTGCTCAAGCTCGACGTCGTGCGCAGCGAGGCCGGGACCGAGCTGATCGAGGTCGACCCCGGCATCGCGGGCGATCACTTCGAGGCGGGCGTCTCGCAGGCCTGCTACGGGATCGACACGGCCGCGGCCTATCTCGACCTGCTGCTCGGCCGCGCGAGCCGCTTCCGCGAGCGCGGCGACCCGGGGCTGGTCTTCGACTATCTCTACCACCCGGGTCCCGGGACGCGCCGGGTCGCGCTCGCGGCGATCGCGCGCGCGCTCGCGGAGCTCGTGCCCGGCGCGCGCGCGCTCGCGCACCGGGACGACGGCGCGCTCGTGCAGGGACCGCCGCGCTCGAACCGGGACGCGCTCTGCGGCCTCCTGCGCCGGCCCGAGGGGCCGGCCGGCGACGCGCTCGCGGCCGAGGTCGCGCGCGCGCTGGACCCCGCAACGCGCGCCTAGCTCGCGGCCCGCGCCCGGAGCTCAGTCTCCCGCGCGCAGGATCAGGTCGAGATTCCGCTCGCAGAAGCCCGGGTGCAGCCCGGGCGCGAGCTCGCGCAGCAGCGCGCGGCAGCGCGCATCGGTGTCGGGGCGCAGCCGCGCCCGCAGGCGCCGCGGCCACGGCTGCCGGCGCCGCTCGCACTCGGCGAGGCTGCTCACGACGGGGAGCGGCCCGGCGCAGCCGAGCGCGAGGCTGAACTCGTGGAAGCTCACGCCGCGGCCGCGGCGCAGGAACTCGCGCATCGCCTCGGGCGAGGCCTCGCCGCAGCGCTCGCGCAGCGACGCGCGCGGGCTCTGCGCGGACCACGCGAAGGCCAGCGCGTCCGGCAGCCAGTGGAAGAAGGGCAGCAGCGAGGTGTGTCGGTCGATGGGCCAGAGCCGGTTCGGCGTCTCGACGACGCCGAGCAGCTGGCCCGGCGCGAGCCGCTGCCAGCTCGCGCGCAGCGCCGCGAGCCGCTCGTCGAGCGTCATGTGCTCGAGGCAGGCGTAGAAGAGGATCAGATCGAAGGCGCCGCGGCGGAGCTTCGGCAGCAGCTCGACCGCGTTGCCCGCGACGAACTCCGGGGGCGCGAGCTCGTGCAGCTCGCAGCGGCGCCGCGCGAGCGCGATCGCGCCGGCGTCGAGGTCGATCGAGGTGAGCCGCGCGCCCTGCTCGGCGAGCGCGAGGCTGCTCGAGCCCGTGCCGCAGCCGACCTCGAGGATGCGCGCGCCGTCGAGCGGGAGCGCGCTCGCGAGCCAGGGCACGACCTTGCGGCGGCTGCGCTCGCAGCGCGCGTGCAGCAGCTGCTGCCGGGCGCGCTGTCCCTCGCGGCTCGCGCGGTAGCTCGCGCTGCCGCTCCTCGCGAGGTGAGCGTCGACCGCCGCCTCGAGCGCGGCGAGGCCCTGCGCCGAGAGCGCGCGCGGCGCGCGCAGGCCCCGCGCGGCGCGCTCCCGGGCGCTGCCGCGCTGCGTCGCGGCTGCGAGGCCGGCTCCGGACATCCGCGTCCCCCCGCCCCGCGCTATCGGAGCCGCGTCCGGCGCGGTTGAGTCGAGGCCCGCCGCTCGGGCGATATGCTCGGGCGCATGGTGCGCGGCAGCCCGGCAGCGCGGGGTCTCGCGGGCGGCGCAGCCGCTCTGCTGCTGGCTGTGCTCGCGCGCGCGGCGCTCGCGGCCGCGCCCGGCCCCGAGCTGCCGCCCGCTCCGCCGGGCGCCGTCGGCGCGACCGCCTTCGACGCGGGCGAGCCGCGCGTGCAGGTGCGGCTGCTCGCCGACGCGGACTTCGTCGCGCCGGGCGAGCCCTTCCGGATCGGCGCGCTGTTCCAGCTCGCGCCGGGCTGGCACCTCTACTGGAAGAATCCCGGCGACACCGGCGCTCCGACCGAGCTCGCCTTCGAGAGCCGCGGGCTCGCGCTCGGTCCGCTGCAGTGGCCCGCGCCGCGCGCCTTCGTCTTCGACGGCGGCTTTGCCGTCGACTACGGCTACGAGGGCGAGGTGCTGCTCTGGCACGAGGCGCGGATCGAGCCCGACGCGGCGGCGCCGCAGGGCGCGATGCAGCCGCTGCGCGCCGAGCTGCGCTTCCTGGTCTGTCGCCTCGAGTGCGTGCCGGGCGAGCTCGCGCTCGCGCTGCCGCTCGCGGTCGGCGCGCCGGGCGACGCCGCGGCGCCCGCCGCCGACGCGATCCGCGCGCGCTTCGAGCGCTTCGAGGCGCTGCGGCCCGAGCCGGCCGCGGCCTTCGGCGCCTCGCTCCGGGTTCAGCGCACGCGCGAGCGGCTGCGGCCCGGCGACCGCTTCGGGATCTCGATCGAGCTCGAGGGTTGTCCGGAAGAGGGCCGGGACTGCAGCACTTTCTCGGCTGGCTCCGAGGATCCGCGCGAGCTCTTCCTGCCCGAGCGGGTGCCGCAGATCCGGCTGCGCGCGGTCGCGCTCGAGGCGCTCGGCGAGGGCCGCTCCGGGCTGCGCGTCCAGCTCGAGGGCGAGGCGAGCGCCGATCCGCCCGCGGGCGACGCCGCGCTGCGCGCCGTGCTCGCGCTGCGGGATGCGCGCGGGCGCCTGCGCCACATCGAGATCGAGGCGCCGCTGCCGCGCGGGCCGCGCCTCGAGCCGGCCCCCGCCGCGTCGGCCCCTGCCGCGCCGGGAGCGGGCCCCGCGGCCGCGAACTCCTCCGGCGTGGGCCTGCTCGCGGCGCTCGCGCTCGGCTGGCTCGGCGGCCTGATCCTGAATCTGATGCCCTGCGTGCTGCCCGTGCTCGCGATCAAGCTCTTCTCGCTCGTCGAGGGAGCCGGGCGCACGCGCGCCGAGGCGCTGCGCCACGCGGCGGCCTACGCCGCCGGCGTGGTCGCGAGCCTGCTCGCGCTCGCGGGCCTCGTGCTCGCGCTGCGCGCGGCCGGCACCGCGGTGGGCTGGGGCTTCCAGTTCCAGGAGCCGCGCTATGTCGCCGCGCTCGCGGCGCTCTGCTTCCTGCTCGCGCTCGATTTCTTCGGGGTCTACGCGTTCGGATCCGCGCCCGCGCCGCTGGCACGGCTCGGCCAGCGCGCGAGCGGTCCCGCGCGCAGCCTCTTCGAGGGGCTGCTCGTCGTCGTGCTCGCGACGCCCTGCTCGGCGCCCTTCCTCGGCACCGCGCTCGGCTTCGCGTTCGCGGGCTCGGCCGCGCAGGTGCTCGGCGTCTTCGCCGCGATCGGCGTCGGCCTCGCGACGCCCTTTTGCGCGGCCGCGCTCCTGCCCGCGCTGCGGCGCTGGGTGCCGCGGCCGGGTCCCTGGCTGCGCGCGCTGCGCGCCGCGCTCGGGCTCTGCCTCGTCGCGACCTCGCTCTGGCTGCTCTCGCTGCTCTACGGCGGCGCGGGCGGCGAGGCGGTCGCCGCCGTGCTCGGCCAGCTCGCGCTGCTCGGCATCGCGGCAGCCGGACTCGGCTCGCTCCAGCGCGCGCGGCGCGCGGGTGCCGCGCGCGCGGCGGCGGTCGGGGTGCTCGCGCTGCTCGCGGCGGGTCCGCTGCTCCTGCCCGTGGCGGAACCTCCGCTGCTGCACGCGGCGGCGCCCTCGGGCGCGCGCGCGGCCGCCGAAGCGGGCGGAGCCGGTGCGCGCCGGAGCTTCTCGCCCGAGGCCGTCGCCGATGCGCTCGAGCAGGGACGGCCCGCGTTCGTGATCTTCACCGCGGACTGGTGCATCACCTGCAAGCTCAACGAGCGCGCGGTGCTCGCCGATGCGCGCGTCGCCGACGAGCTCGCGCAGCAGGGCTACGCGGTCTTCGTCGCCGACTGGACGCGCCGCGACGAGACGATCCGCGCCGAGCTCGCGCGCCACGGGCGCGCCGGCATCCCGCTCTATCTGGTCTACGATCCGCGGCGGCCCGACGAGCCGGAGCGGCTCTCGGAGCTGATCACGGTCGAGGGCCTCGTGCGGGCGCTGCGCGCGGCCACCTCGACGGGTTGAGTTCCAGCGCCAGGGGGCGGAGCCCCGGGAGGTGTCCGATGCAGCTGCCCATCTCGATCCGGATCGCGCTCTTCTCGCTCGCGCCCGCGCTCGCCGCGGCTGCGGCCGGCGCGGCCGGGCCCTCGGTCGGCGAGCCGGCTCCCGCGCTCGAGCTCTCCGACGAGAGCGGAGCCGTCCACGCGCTCTCGGACTACGCGGGCAAGCTGGTCGTGCTCGAGTGGACCAACCCCGGCTGCCCCTTCGTGCAGCGCCACTACCGGTCCGACACGATGGAGCAGCTCTCTCGCGCGTATCCCGACAGCGAGCTCGTCTGGCTCGCGGTCAACTCGACGCACGACAACACGCCGGCCGACACGCGGAAGTGGAAGGCGGAGCAGGGCTTCGACTACCCGACGCTGCAGGATCCGAAGGGAACGGTCGGCCGCGCCTACGCCGCGCGCACGACGCCGCACATGTTCGTGATCGATCCCAGAGGCACGCTGGTCTACCAGGGCGCGATCGACGACGACCCGCACGGCCGCAGCGACGCACCGGTGAACTACGTGCAGAACGCGCTCGCGGCGCTGCGCCAGAAGGGCACGCCCGACCCGAGCCAGACGGAGCCCTACGGCTGCAGCGTCAAGTACGCGCGCTGAGCGCTTGGTTCAGCCCGTCGGACCCGCAACGCGCGGACTGAAGCGCTCGCGGAACTCGCGCAGCTCTGCCACGGCTCGCCGGCGCGCCGCTTTCGACTCGCGCGGCCCGGCAGCCTCGAAATCCTCGAGTGCGCCCGCCTCGGGGCACGCCTCCTGCGGATCGGCGTCGAGCCGGAAGAACTCCGCCGTCTCGCCGCGCAGCACCAGCTCGTGACCTCCGCAGAGCGCCATGGCCTGGTTCCGCCGGTAGCGCGGCTCGAGCCTCGCGCCGCGCGGGTAGGAGAAGTGCTCGGCGCGCACGACCGGGTGCTCGGCGAGAAAGTCCGGATCCAGCAAGGTGCCCTTCCAGCCCGCGCCGCGCGCGATCTGGCAGATCAGCGCGAAGAGCCCGCGCAGACTCACGGCCTCGCGGACCTCGCGCGCGGGGAGATCCGGGTGGTGGATCCAGAGCGGGACGCGCAGGTTCACGTCGAACACGGAGGCATCGTGGGAGTAGAGCCCGTGCTCTCCGAAGGCCTCGCCGTGGTCGCTGGTCAGGATCACGAGCGTGTGCTCGAGGATTCCGAGGTCCTGGAGCTCCGAGAGCCAGCGCTCGAGGTTGGCCTCCATCCGCTCGACCGCGCGCCGGTAGCGCTCGCGGAGCACGCGGCGCCCGCGCTCGGGCATCCGGAAGCCGGGCTCGAGGTACTGGTGCCTCCCGGTCTTCGCGAGCGCAGCGAGCGCGGCGCAGTTGTCGATCAGATCTCCCGGCCCGCGGAGCTCCTGGAAGATCGAATCCGCGCAGGGCGCGTAGGGCGCATGCACGTCGAAGAGGTTCAGGAACGCGAAGAGCGGCCGCTTCTCGCGCCGCTGTCGAGCGAGCCGCTCGCGCGCGCGGTCGAGCAGGCCCGGGTCGGCCGACAGCATGCAGTGCGCGAACTCGAGCTCGAATCCGCGGCGCCCGTGCCCCGGGTGGAAGGTCCCGGTCTCGCGCACCTGACGGCGCAGGCGGCGCTTGTTGAGCGCGAGGAGCCGGGCCCCCAGGCTCCGCCGCGCCTCCGAGAGCACGCGCGTGCGGTGCTGGAATCCCCGCGTGACCCCCGGAATCGTGCCGTCGAGGATCGGGTTGCGCGTGAAGAGCTCCGTCTGGAAGCCGAGCTCGCCGAGCAGCTCGGCGAGCGTCGGCGCGGCGCCCGTGTACGCCATGCTCTGGAAGTGCGCGCCGTGCTCGGAGGGCAGGAGGCCCGTGAAGAGGCTCGTGTGGGAGGGCAGCGTCCAACACTCGGCCGCGTGCGCGCGCGAAACGGATCCCGCGCCCGCGAAGGAAGCCGAAGACCGGCCCCCGCTCGTGCTCGCCGCCGACCCGATCGGCGCGAAGCGAGTCGACGACGACGAGGAGGATGTTCATCGCCACTCCGGCGAGTCCGCCACGGGCACAGGTCTCGCGCCTGGCTGGGTCAGTCGTCCTCAGCGGAGTACACCTCGGGATCGCGGAAGCGCTGCATCACCTGCGCGCGGATCGCGGGGTCCCGGATCGGCTCGTCGACCTCCGGATCGATCGCGCGCCGCAGCGGCCGCACGCCGCCGTAGGGCTCGGACGCGGAGAAGCCGCTCACGAGCTCGCCGTACTGCGCCACCTGCTCCTCGGAGATCTCGATCCCGAGCGCGAGCACCTTCCGGAGCAGCTGCCGGCCGGACTCGATGACCCAGCGTTAGCTCGGCCGCCCGCCCTCCGGGACCGCCTGCTCGTTGGCAGCACTCACGACCGCCGCGCGGTACAGCGAGAAGTCCGGCTCGAGCTGCGCGACCTCGGGCTCGGCTTCGAGCAGGCGGCTGAACTGCGCGGCATTCATCGGCATCGGCTCAGCAGCGCTGGCGCAGAGGCCTGCGAAAGCATAAGCATGAACGAAATCAAGCCTCGGATCCTCGCCTGCTCCCAACACTTCGAAGCGTTCGCTCCCCGGCCAGGCGGGGCTGTCCCGCTGCCCGACGCAACCCGCACCGCCCCTTGCGACGTCCCTCCGCCCTCCGAAAATGACTAACGAGGCGCTTCCGGCTCCTTGATCCATCTGAGTACCTCTTGCGCGCTCGATCTCGTCGCGGGTCCGTGAAGGCTGACGACTGCGCTCTCGAGGCGCTGGATGAGCTGCGCGTCCCTGCGCACCTGCCAGTACCCGCCGTCCTGCATCCGCACCAAGATGAAGAGGAGAGATAGAGCCTGATACTGATCCCAGACTTCCAAGTGCTCAACTCGGGAAACGACAGCGGGGGCGACCTGCGCTCCGCCAGCCGCCACTTCCTCGCTCAGACTCTCGATATCGGGGGGATGAAACTCGTACGCTGCCTCTAGAAATAACTCCACTTGCTCCTCCGGATTGCACGAACCTATGGAGAGCCTTCTTTCGCTTAGGCGCATTGATCGAAAGCCCTCCCACTGGCATGAGTTGGAGTCGGCTGTCCCGGCGCCGTGACACGCGGTGCAGAAAATGAATGCAATGGCCAGCACGCACCTTGTTGAGCGTTCACTTTCAGTGCTTCGGCGGCTCCTCATCATCGCCGCCTGAAGGCACCAACGACGCGGTTTGCGGCAAGCCCTCACCCCTCTTCCGCATTCGTGGCAAGCCGCCCCTGGGCGATCTTCAACGGTCACTGTTCGTTTTCCAGATCGTCCCCTAACGTAATCACTCCCAGGTCTACACCGATTTCGTAATCTCGAAAGGACCCCAGCGTCACCTGTCGCCGATACCGTCCGGGAACTCCCTCACACTCGACCGCCACAATGTAGCTGTGCTTCCCTGGTGCGATTCTGACTACTGCTTCGAACCTCCCTCCGACTTCTCTCTTATCCGCCAGCAACTCGTCACCTTCGGTATAGAGCGACAGCATGCAGTGTCGCACTGGAGGGCCCCCACTTTCCACGCCTACTATGCGCCCTTTGAGCCGGGCTGCGTTGTCCGCGGGACCGCATCCGGAATCAATGTACGCGATACATAGCCATGCAACACCAAGTGAGAAGAAAGCGCTGCGGCTCATTGAATACCTCCCGGAACTCAGCATGCCGCTGCCCGCGGCCTGGCCGAGCGTGCTCGTCGATCCTTCAGCCAACCCGACCAGCCCCGACACCGCAAACAGCACGCCGACCGGATCGCCGTTCGTCAGCGCCTGGTAGCCGCCGTAGCCGATGAAGGACGCAGACAGCGCGTAGAAAGCGCCCAATCCTATGGCGTTTCCGACGCCCCCGGACGCCTCGTACGCGCTCGAGAAGAAGCCCGTGGTGGCCCCGAGCGCCGAGCCCGCCCCGAAGGTTCCGAAGCTGATCCCGGCCTTGATCGCGATGCCGATCGCGGCCTTGGCGAGGTCGCCCCCAGTGGACGCAGCCCACGCGAGGTCGAGCGCGGCGTTCGTGAGGACCGCGAATGCAGTAAAGAGCAGCGCACTGAGAAGCGGACCCTCCCCAGTGAGATCGATCGTATTGACCGGGTCGGCCGGCGAATACGCGTACGGGCTCGCGAGGCTGTCGGCCGGGTCGTGGGTGAGGAACTGGCTCAGCTCAGGATCGTAGAAGCGCGCGCCCGCGTACTGGAGCTCCGTCGAGAACTCCGTCTCGTACTTCCTGAACTCGTAGCGGTAGACATCGTCGCCCTCGGTCGGGGTCCCCGCGGCAGTCAGGCGATCGCGCAGGTCGCTGAAGGGGAGGTACCGGAGGTAGCGCACGGGATCCCCGGTCTCGTTCGTGATGACCTGGGTCGAGCCGAGGTGGTCGGGGTGGTAGTGCCGGATCATCCCGGGGATGGCGTGAGGTGGACCCAATTCTTTGGACCACTTCCGGGCTCCGTTAAGGTGTGAGCCTGCTCCGGTTCCGCGAATAGCGGATTGCTCTCGAGCCCAGGTCCCTCCTGAACTCTTCCACACGAAAGT
>Ga0187893_10004450_pt1 | contig 26651 bp, 22 predicted proteins | sample MA1701074metaG_FD_139574 | JGI IMG/M metagenome (GOLD analysis project Ga0187893, IMG submission 139574) | White microbial mat communities from a basaltic lava cave in the Kipuka Kanohina Cave System on the Island of Hawaii, USA - MA170107-4 metaG ... | reverse complement strand
GTCGAGGGAGTGAGGTTTCGCGATGGCATCGAGGTGCAAAACGTAGTGCGTATCAACCGGAAACATCAGCCCGGCAGGATCGCCGCCTGATCACCTCGCATACACCAGATTTGACAATAGCTCTCGAGCGCAGGAGTCCCGTTGATCTCTGCAAGGCGCTCATCCGTGAACAGCCATCTCGACGGGAACCCTCTCCCGTAGACGTCGCTAAACCCAAGCCGGTTGAAGAACTGGACAAGTTTTGGCCCGGAGCGATATTCGGTCCGCTCGTTGATCATTTCGCGGAGGTTCTCCAACGTCCTGGGGCTCAGGTGCATTGTGTTTCGTGTTTCCAGAGCGCATAACCCGCACGTTGACCGGCCGCGGAGAGCGAGTGCGACCCAGTGGTCCAGTCGAACGTATTGTTGGGCCGCACCAACCTTGTTCTCATGAACTTCGCACCGGTAAGCGGTACCAGTACGTCATTGGCCGTAGGGCATCCGTACGTGCCCGCCAGCGACGATAGCGGGCCGGGCTACCGCCGCGAGCTGCGCCGTTCTCAATGCGGATTGAGTTCACCACGAACAGCTCAGTACGAGGGAAGTGCTTGGAGTAAAACTCGACCTCACCGGATGTCAAAATGACTTCGCGCGCCTCTCCTTGGGTTCCTTTCACCTCAACCCACAGGTCTGTGGGTTTGCCGGACTTTCTTCGGCAATGAAGGTCGAAGGGTTGCCCGACGACTTGGACTGCATAACCCGCCGCTGAGTAGACCCTTTTCGCCAATGCGATGGCGCGATCCTCAACAAGGCGGCGGATTCGTGGGTCCATCGCGAGTCCATACGCGCCGCCGAGGACGCCTTCGCCAGTCGCGGCCGCGACGGCTTCGACTTCAACTTCGCGGCGCGTGAGCAACGAAGGACCGGTATAGCGCTTAATCTGATCGACAATCCGCTGCATCCAGTGCTGCGTTGGATCAAAGTACCTGATTTTTGTTTGGCCCATCCCGCCTTCCCCGTGCGGGATCTGCCATTGCCGGAGTGGCGTGGGCAACAGCACGGCCTCTCGCTCCGCGCATTCACAGCAATAGCCCCAGTTCTTTCGGTCGGCAAATCGCTCATCCTTCGGCTGGGGCCGACGCCATTTCGGGAAGAGCGTGGCGTTCCGGTACCAGCCAACAACTGCTTGTCCCCCTCCATACTCTTGAGGGCGCGCTGCTGCGAAGATCAGAAGGACGCCGGGCAGGCGATCAGCACCGACGGCGCGCCGGTCAATCCGAGCAAATCGATATGGTGTCCCGCGACTCGGAGCCACGTACCCGAATAGTCGGCCGCTGACAGGGCTGAAATTAAAGCGCTCCCAGACTGGCCCCCTTCGTTCCTTGACGAATGCCATCTGGCTGAGTGGCTGATCATTCGAATCGCCCTTGTACCATATCATCCAGCTAACGCGCGCGAAGATCACTCGCATTGCGAACACCCTCGGCCCTGCTGACCGTCCGCCCAACGAGGCTGTAGGAAAAGTCCAAAAACAGTCAATCTCCGCCTCTCGCCAAAACACACGCGTTTTTGTTGGTCGCCATGAACAATACCGATGTCGGGCCTGAGGATGCGCGCTACGAGGAAATCGCAGTCCGGTTGACCATCGGTCCAATGTTATCGAAGAATTGCGCATATCGCGTTGTGGCGCGTCGATTTTCGACCGGGGACTTTTTCTACAGCCTCAACGTTCGCGCTAACCGGCGCGCCGCTCGCGGCGCGTCCGTGTTGAGCGCGGGGTTAGCCGACTATCTCTCTGCAGCACGCGCAAGATCGTCAACATCCCAGAGTTCCACCCCGTTGTGCGCAGCATACTCCTCCGCATCCTGCGTGAATCCTCCCGTGCAGATGAGAATGGCCCGCGTAGCCTTCTCTGCGATCTTGACGCCCAGCAATTCACTAACCAGATTTCTCTGAGCAGGCTTGGAGTACTGTTTGCATTGAATGACAATCTTCCCGCTCTTGGACTCGGCAATCACATCGACGCCCTTGTCACCAGAGCCTGGTGTGGTATGTGCCCGGTACCCAAGTCTGCCGAAAAGGGCTGTCACTCGAAATTCAAGATCCCTCCAGCTCAATTGTCGCCAGTAGTCTCTCTTCGGTCTTTCATAGCAGAGAGTCTTTGCGGCAGTACTAACTGCGCTACGGAACAGTTGTCCTCGCATGAACATGCTTTCACCTACGCCAGAGCCAATGATGTAGGCAAAAAGGCCGGGCCCGAGGAACGGCACCAGGAAGCCGAACCAGCCACCGTTGCCATGGTCCCAAAACAGAATGCCGGAACCTATGCACATAGCAAAAACAGCGAGCCATCCAGACACAAGCTTGGCCCTCTTCAGGCCTTTCTGCGCGAGCGACACAATCTCGATATCTTGGGGTGACGGTGGCGCGGACACCGGAGGCATCACATCAGCAAGACTCTGTGCAGATTGCTCCAGGGTTTCTAAGAAAGCAGATTCCGTGACGGCCCCCAAATGTCTCGCGAGTACAGGAGAGACGTAGTGCTTGGCTATATCTTCCGACGTAGCGCCCGGACCAGCAGATGCAGTGGCCCGCTGGAGCCGCCTTGCTGAAATTGTCCGACGACGGGACATCACTCAGTCGGCTAACATCGCCTTCAGCCGCGCGCTTTAGCGCGTCGGCTGCAAGGCAGTGTTATGCAGCTCTTTATGCTATGGCTCATTCAACGCCCGAACGACAAGTTCAACCCATTTCATGCAGTCGAAGACTAGCGGCTTAAGAATTGGCTTGGTTCCATGTACGTCTCCCATCTTCGAGCGCAGCGATTGCATTACATAGGCGCCTTGATTCAGCGCCCCTTCGAAGTTCTTTTTGAATGGGGTGATGTCAGCGGCATCCCACCCAAGTTGGGACAGCTGATGCTCAAGTGCTGGAGTCACGCCGCGCGCCGCCAAAGCATTTCGGCATCTTTCCTGAAATGATGCTGCACCAGGGTCGCCTAGGTTCGAGGTAACGTAGATTTGAGCGGTGACCTTGTCCACGGCGCCACAGGCCGCGGAAATCGCCCCACTCAGATCGCCGTCGCGGAAACGCTGTGCGGCCTTCACCAAGTCGTGCCGTGGTTCGGTAGGCAGTTCTGCTAACTCGCGTGGGTCGAAAAGTTCAACGGGGATGATGGCGCCATCAACAAGCGTCCAACCCAGACGGGACAGGTACTGGTTCAATTGCGGTTCGATGTCCGGTCGCCGGCGGAGCACTTCCTCTGTAACGATTGTGAGAAAGCTCTCTCGGGCTTCGTCATTGAGCTCACGAAACACCTGATCGATGCCCGTCATGAGTTGCCCCTTTGACGCCCCGCCACCGGATTTCTGCTCCAGATGAGCAAGCTCGCTCAAATCCAACCCGCCAAGGCCTACCACCTCCTTGATCGAATAGAAGGACAATTTTTCTCAAGCACTGCCCGCAGGGCAGCCCACGCTTGATGAAGCGCCTGTGCGGTCACGCCCGGAACCTACGCGAATGGAGCTGCATAACTTGTTTTAGACGTCAAAACTGCTGTCTAACATGACCAGCTGCCTGATAACACGCTCCGCACGATCTCCGACAATCCCCATGTATTCCGCGACTTATGGATGGTGTCCAAGATCTGCAACCCAATAACAGAACCGCCGAACCCGGCATGGGGATCCGTGCTCTATGCGCGGTCATGCCAATAGCTTAGGAATCGAAGCCCGTTACGTCCAGCGACTTGTGGTGCTCTGTCTTCGTGCCTTCGTGTCTTCGTGTTTCGCTCTTACTCTTTCTTGTCTTCCTTGGTGCCTTGGTGGTTCGCTCTGGTTTTTATAGCTCAGCCCAGTACTTCTCCAGCCGCTTGAAGGACACCGGGTGCGGGCTCACCCGACCCGGATCAGCGCCCCGCCATCGACCGGCAAGGCCACGCCGGTGATGAAGCCGGCCTCGTCGGACGCAAGGAACAGCGCGGCATTCGCTACGTCCCATGCCGTTCCCATCTTGCCGCGCAGCGGAACCTTGCTGTCGCGTTCCGCGGCGACGGTCGCGCGGCTCTCGCCGCTGGCGCGAGCGCGCGTATCCACCGCCATGGGGGTATCCATCAGCCCCGGCAGGATCACGTTGGCGCGAACGCCGTAAGCGGCGTTCTGCAACGCGAGCTGCTGGGTGAATGCGATCATGGCCGCCTTCGTGGCCTTGTAGACGACCAGGGGATAGTCCGTCCACGCCGCGATCGAGGAGATATTGATGATCGAGCCGCTTTGCTGCGCGCGCATGATGGGAACGACATGCTTGCACGCCATCATCGTTCCGCGGAGGTTGATCGCGCTGATGCGGTCGAAGATCTCCTCGGTCAGCTGCGCGAGCGGCACGTCGCCGCCCCCAAGGCTCACCCCGACATTGTTGTGCAGGATGTCGATGCGCCCCCAGCGCCGATGGGCGAAGTCCACCGCCTCCTTGAGAGTCGCTTCGTCGGTGACGTCCGCTTCGAAGGCGATGCACTCCGCGCCCTCTTTCATCACGAGGGCGGCGGTCTCGTTCGCCGACTCGATGCGGCGATCGACAGCCAGGATCTTCGCGCCTTCCTGCCCGAAGCGGATCGCAGTCGCCCGGCCGTTTCCGATCCCTTCTCCCGGGCTTTGACCGGCCCCCACCACGATCGCTACTTTTCCCTCGAGCCGCATTGCGATTCCCTCCTCGTGTCTCGCTGTCTTGCTACTCTTGGTGCCCTTGGTGGTTCGTCTTCAGGTTCTACAGCTCCGCCCAGTACTTCTCCAGCCGTTTGAAGGACACGGGATAAGGCGTCTTGAGCTGCTGCGCCCAGAGCGAGACGCGCAGCTCCTCCAGCATCCAGCGAAAGGCATCGACCTTCGGGTCGCGCACGCCGCGAAGCCGGTCCTGCTCCTGGCGGGTGGAGAGCATCTGGGAGAAGCGCAGGAGCTGCTGCTGCCAGTTGGCGTCGCGCTCGGGATTGGAAGCGAGCTTGTCCAGCCGCACGCCGATGGCTTCGAGATAGCGCGGGGTGTGCTTCAGGTGCTCGAAGGGCACGCTGACGATGAAGCCCTCGGCAAGCAACGTCTTCACCTGCGCACGGATATCTCCGATCGCGCGCGGCCACGCGGCGTAGCGCGGTTCGTTGAGACGCGTGCGCAGCGCCTGGTGCGCGGCGAGGATCTCCGCCGTGAGCCGGCACAGCTCGTTCGCCACCTCGGCGAGCCGGGTCTTGGCCTTGACCACGCGCGCCTCGAAAGCCTTGCGGTCGCGCACGGGCTCGGCGTCCACGAAGAACGCCCGGTCGCAGGCGGCGGCAACCAATTCCTCGCGCAGCCGCTCGGTGACCGAGGCCTTGTCGCCCCGCACCCCCTGCTCTTCCAATAGCAATGCATAGCGCAGCGACATCTCGCTCAGGCCCGGGAGGTTGCGCGCGAGGTACTTGACCTGCTCGGGCGCGGCCAGCCGGAACAGCCGCCGCAGGCCTCGCCGGGTCGCAAGTTCGGCCTCGCGCTCGGTATCCACCAGCACCAGCGACACCGAGTCGCCTTCGTCGGCCAGCGCCGGGAAGCCGACGATCTTGCGCGCGGCGCGCTCGACTTCCATGATCTCCGGCAGCTCGTCGAAGTCCCAGGCGGTGAGCCCCTTGCGCTCGAACTGCGAGCCGGCCGACTCGGTGAAGCTGCGCCGCGCCTTGACCCCGAGCTGCGCGCGCAGCTCGACCAAGTCGCGCCCCATCGCCAGCTCTTCGCCTTTCTCATCGACCACGCGGAAATTCATCCGCAGGTGGCCCGGCACTTCGACCGCCTCCAGCGCCCCCACCGCCACCTCGACCCCGGTCTTCTTGTGCAGCGCCGCCGCCAGTACATGGACCAGCGGCTTCGGCTCCGGCTTCATCGCGCCGAGCACCGCGGTCACCACCTGCGGCACCGGCACGAAATGCTTGCGCAGTCCCTTGGGGAGCCCGCGCACCAGCTCGGTCACCTTGTCGCGCAGCAGCCCCGGCACCAGCCATTCGCAGCGGCGCTCGTCCACCTGGTTGAGCGCGGCGAGCGGCACCGTCATCGTCACCCCGTCGAGCGGATGCCCCGGCTCGAAGCGGTAGTCGAGCTTGAGCCGGTGACCGCCGATCTCCAGCTCGTCGGGGTACAGGTCGACCGTGACCTGCTCTGCCGCGTGGCGCATGAGCGCGGGCTTGTCGAGGAAGAGCAGCTCCGGATCCTTGCGCTCGGCCTCGCGCCGCCACCGGTCGAACTCCACCCACGACCACAGGCCCTGCGGCACGCGCTCGTCGAAGAAATCGAAGATCGCCGAGTCGTCCACCAGCACGTCGTGGCGGCGCGACTTGTGCTCCAGCTCGCGCACCTCCTCCACCAGCCGGCGGTTGTGCTCGAGGAACGGGGCCCGGGCATTCACCTCGCCCGCGACCAGCGCGCCGCGGATGAACAGCTCGCGGGCAACCACCGGATCGACCGGCCCGTAGAGCACCTGCCGGCGCGGCACGACGATGAGCCCGTACACCGACACCTGCTCGGAGGCGACCACGTTGCCCGCCTCGCGCGACCACTTCGCGTCGCGGTAGTTGCGCTTCGCCAGGTGCGCGCCGAGCTTCTCGATCCAGTCCGGCTCGATCTGGGCGACCACCCGCGCGTAGAGCCGCGTGGTCTCGGTCAGCTCGGCGGCCATGACCCACTTCGGCTGGCGCTTCTTGAGCCCCGAGCCGGGATTGATCCAGTACTTGATCGCCCGCGCGCCGAGGTACACCCCTGCCTCCTCCGACTTGAAGCCGATGTTGCCGAGCAACCCGGTAAGCAGCGCGCGGTGCACTTCCTCGTAGCGGGCGTCCTTGTCGTTCGGCCGCCATTGCAGCTCCGCGACCACCGCCGCCAGCTGGCCGTGCAGCTCGCGCCATTCGCGCAACCGCAGGTAGGAAAGAAAACGGTCGTGGCACAGCGCCACCAGCTTGCGGTTGGACTCCTTGTGCTTGAGCGCATCCTCGAACCAGGCCCAGAGCTTCAAATAGGCGACAAAATCCGAGCGCTCATCGGCGAACTCCGCGTGCGCCTGGGTGGCGGCGTCCTGCTTGTCCATCGGCCGCGCCCGCGGGTCCGGGATCGACAGCCCGGAGGCGAGCACCAATATTTCCTTGAGGCAGCCGAACTCCTTGCCGGCGACGATCATGCGGGCGATGCGCGGGTCGATCGGCATCCTCGCCAGCTGCTCGCCGAGCGGTGTGAGCTTGTGGCTCTCGTCCACCGCGCCCAGCTCCATGAGGAGCTGGTAGCCGTCGGCCACCGCCTTGGAGGAAGGCGCCTCGACGAAGGGAAAGTCCTCCACCTCGCCGAGACGCAGCGCCTGCATGCGCAGGATCACCGAGGCGAGCGAGGAGCGCAGGATCTCGGGGTCGGTGAATTCGGCGCGGGCGGCGAAATCCTCCTCGCTGTAGAGCCGCACGCACACCCCATTCATCACCCGGCCGCAGCGGCCGGCGCGCTGGTTGGCGGAGGCCCGCGAGATCTTCTCGATCTGCAGCAGCTCGACCTTGTTGCGGTAGCTGTAGCGATTGACCCGCGCCAGCCCGGAGTCGATGACGTAGCGGATCCCCGGGACGGTGAGCGAAGTCTCGGCGACGTTGGTGGCGAGCACGACCCGCCGCGGCCCGCCGGTCTGGAACACCCGCTCCTGCTCCTGCGGGGAGAGGCGCGCGTACAGCGGCAGGATCTCCGTGCCCTTCGGGTGCTGCTTGCGCAGCGCCTCCGCGGTCTCGCGGATCTCCCGCTCTCCCGGGAGGAACACCAGCACGTCGCCGTCTGAACTCTGCGAGGTCACGTCCCCGACCGCGTTGGCCACCGCCTCCGGCAGGTCGATGTCGTGGGCGTCCTCGTCCTCCTCGTCGAAGGGCCGGTACACCACATCCACCGGGTAGAGCCGGCCCGAGACCTCGACCACCGGCGCGTCGCCGAAATGCCGGGAGAAGCGCTCGGCGTCGATCGTGGCCGAGGTGATGATGAGCTTCAATTCCGGGCGCTTCGGCAGGAGCTGCTTCACGTAGCCCAGCAGGAAGTCGATGTTGAGGCTGCGCTCGTGCGCCTCGTCGAGGATCAGCGTGTCGTAGGCGTTGAGAAAGCGGTCCGACTGCGTTTCCGCCAGCAGGATGCCGTCGGTCATCACCTTGACGAGGTTGCCGGGGTTGGACCTGTCGGTGAAGCGCACCTGGTAGCCGACGAGGTCGCCGAGCGGGGAGCTGAGTTCCTGCGCGATGCGGTTCGCCACCGAGCGGGCGGCGATGCGCCGCGGCTGCGTGTGGCCGACCAGGCCGAACACGCCGCGGCCGATGTCCAGGCAGATCTTGGGCAGCTGCGTGGTCTTGCCCGAGCCGGTCTCGCCGCAGACGATGACGACCTGGCTGGATTCGATCGCGCGGGCGATGTCCTCGCGCTTGCCGGAAACCGGGAGCTGCTCGGGATAGTCGATGCGCGGCTTGCGCGCGCGGCGCGCAGCCGCGGCCGCGGCGGAGGCGTCGGCCTCGCGGGCCACGGCTTCCAGGGCGGACGGGTCGCGCGCTTCGCGCAAGCGGCGCAGCAGTCGGTGGCGATCGCGGATCAGGCAGCGCTCGATCGTGCGCGCCAGTTCGCGGGGATCGCGCCGGACCTGCTCCAGGGGGGATTGTGCGGACATGCTCGGGGAGACGGACTCCCCGGATTGTAACCGAGGCGGTCTGCGGCTTTCGCGCCGAAGCGCTCGCCGCGCAGCGGCGGGGCCTGCGGATCAGCCGCCGAAGCGGCGGCTGGCGCGCCGCCGGAACTCGCTCGGCGTCATGCCCTTGATCTCCAGGAAACGGCGGTTGAAGTTGGCGACGTTGTTGAAGCCGACGTCGTAACAGATGTGCGTGATGTGGCGGTCGGACTCCATGAGCAGATGGCAGGCGCGGCTGATGCGCACGCGGTTCACGAAGTCGATGAAGTTGTTCCCGGTGGCACGCCGGAAGAAGCGCGAGAAGCTGCTTTCGCTCATGCAGAACTGCGCGGCGAACTCGCCCATCGACGGCGCCTGCGCGATGCTCTCGGTGAGCTGGTTCACCACGCTGTTGATGCGGTCGAGCGAGACGTCGTCGTCGCAGCTCTGCAATTGCGCGCTCGACAGCAACTGGTAGTCGGTGCAGCGCGCCAGGTCGGACAGGAAGCGGCAGAACGCGGCGAAGCGCTCCAGTCCCCGGCTGCCCTTGATCTCCTCGAAGTAATTGCGCGCACGGTCCGAAAGGCCGAAGAACTCGATGCCGTTGCGCGCCCGCTCGAGCAGAGGCAGGACCTCCGCCAGTTCCGGGACGCTGGTGCACGCCCTGGCGATGGGCGCATGGTGGAACTGGATCACCCGGTCGCGCAGCGGCACGCCGCCCTCGGGCACGTCGAGCGAGATCCAGTTATGCGGCAGGCGCGGGCCGGTGAGCACCAGGTGACCGGGCCGGAACTGCCCGATCCAGTCGCCCACGAACGCCTTCCCGGAGGTGGTGACGATCAGGTGCAGCTCGTACTCGTCGTGGTAATGCCAGCGCGCGAGCGGCGTCGGGAAACCGTGGTCCAGGCAGCGGATAAGGCCGGCTTCCTCCCTGGCCTCGTAGCCGAGCGACGGAACGCGCGAGGGCTCCAGCTCGAGCTCAGGCTGCCGCCGTCTGGGCATGAGACGCTGTTGCGTGCGCATCTCCGTCTCCTCCGGGCCCGTGACCTTGCCCTGCACGTTCAATGTCCGGGCGTTTATGGGGCGCCATCGGGGGCGCCGCGGACTGCACGTAGCTTACGACCGCCCCTGTCAGGGGCGCAATAGCGCGGAGCGCGCGACGCCGGTTCATCGCCCGTGCTCCCGCACCAGCCGGTCCACGCGTTCGCCGGCGGCCCGGATCGCGCGCGCGAGACGGGCATCGCCGGCAAGCGGACCCCAGAGCAGCGTGTCGCCGCAGAATGCTTCCACAGGGTCCGCCGACTCGCAGATGGCGTGCGCAACGCGCGGGTCCATCGCCTGGTCGTGATAGACATAGGGAATCTCTTGCCGATGCCAGCGCCGGAGAAACGCGAGGAACAGCGCCGGCAGCATCGCCACGCCGGCGATCGACGCGTTCTTTTCCAGCCGTTCGCGCACGGTCGGGACCACGAAGCCCGGAATCTTCGAATACCCGTCCATCGCCACGCGCTGGTTGGCATCGCGCACCGCGGGATTGCCGAAGCGCTCCAGCACGACGTCGCGGTAGGCGGCGAGGTCGATGGAGCTGGGACGTTCCGGCGTGGAGAGGCACGGGATCGCGTCGTCGGTCACGTAGTCCCACGCGATCGCGCGGATCGCCGGGTCGCGCGCGCCCTCGTGAATGTAGTCGTAGCCCACCAGCGTCCCGGCCCAGGCGATGCCGGTGTGGCTGGCGTTGAGGATGCGGATCTTGGCTTCCTCGTAGGGATTGACCGATTCGACCATCTCCACGCCGACGCGCTCCCAGGGCGGCCGGCCGTTGCAGAAGTCGTCCTCGATCACCCACTGCGCGAAGCTCTCGCTCATCACCGGCGCGGCATCGTCCCAGCCGGTCGCGCGCCGGACGCGCTCGGCGACCTCGGGCGTGGGCCGCGGGGTGATGCGGTCCACCATCGCGTTCGGGCACGTGGTGTTGGCCTGCACCCAGTCGTGGAGCCGCGCATCGTCGAGCAGCGAGATGAACTCCAGCAGCCCGGCGCGAAAACTCTCGCCGTTATGCCGCAGGTTGTCGCAGTTGAGCAGCGTGACCTTGCCGCCCGCGCGCCGCATGCGCTCGCGCAGGATGGCGGTCAGCGCCCCGTAGATCGTCCCGCCCGGTTTTCCCTGCCGCGCCGTCGCGACGTCGGCCGCCAGGTCCGGAAAGCCCGGATCCAGGCGGTTGGCGGCGTCGAGATAGTAGCCGGCCTCGGTGACGGTAAAGGAAATGATGGGCGTCGCCGCATCGGCGCCGATGGCGATCAGGCCGGAGAGGTTCGGTTCGTAGGGCACGACCGTCTTGATCGAGGTGATCCGGGTGTAGCTGCGCTCCCCGGACGGGGTGACGGTCTCCAGGGTGTAGGCGCCGCCCTGCGCCGCGAGGCTCGCCATCAGCTCGATCATGTCGGGGCGCGTGTTGCCGCCGGCCAGCACCCAGCCGTTGTCGCCCGAATCGATCAGCCGCTGGAGGTAGACCGCCTGGTGCGCACGATGGAAGAAGCCGAGCCCCAGGTGGAGCATGACGAGCGCGGGCATCGCGGCGCAACGGAGCGGGGATCAATAGCGGGCGGGCGCCACCACGCGACCCTGCGAGTCGAACACGTGGGTGGACGCGGTATCGATCTGCAGTCCCACCGAATCGCCGACCTGCGGCAGTTCGCGGGTGTTGTTCTGGCGCGCCACGAGCTGGGTGCCGCGCGGCGTGGTCACGTACACCAGCGTCTCGGCGCCCAGCGCCTCGACCAGTTCCACCTTCGCCCGCACCATGGCGCCGTTCGCGGGGTTCAGCGTCAGGCTTTCGGGACGCAGGCCGAGGTAGCCGCCTTCGGGCACCGGAATGTTCAACGCCGTTTCGAACTCGGCCAGATCCGGTCCGGACACCATGTTCATCTGCGGCGTGCCGATGAACTGGGCGACGAACTGGTTGTTCGGGCGGTAGTACAGGTCGAGCGGCGTGCCGACCTGTTCGATCTCGCCGTCGCGCAGCACCACCACGCGGTGCGCCAGGGTCATGGCCTCGACCTGATCGTGGGTGACGTAGATGGTGGTGGCGTTCAGCTCGCGGTGCAGCTTGGCGATCTCCACCCGCGTCTGCCCGCGCAGTGCCGCGTCGAGGTTGGACAGCGGCTCATCGAACAGGAACACCTTGGGCGATCGCACGATCGCCCGGCCGATCGCCACGCGCTGGCGCTGCCCGCCGGAAAGCTCCCGCGGCGTGCGCTTGAGGTACGGCTCGAGATTGAGGATCTTTGCCACGCGCAGGACTTTCTCGCGGATCTCCGCAGGGTCCACCTTCGCCAGCATCAGCGCGAAGCTCATGTTGTCGTAGACGCTCATGTGCGGGTACAGCGCGTAGCTCTGGAACACCATCGCCAGGTCGCGCTTGGACGAAGGCATCCTGGTGATGTCGCGCCCGTCGAGGAACACGGAGCCGCCGTCCACCGTCTCCAGGCCGGCGATCAGCCGCAGCAGCGTGGACTTGCCGCAGCCCGACGGCCCGACGAACACCACGAACTCGCCCTTCTCGATGCTCAGGTCGATGCCCTTGATGGCCCGGTGTTCGCCGAAGAATTTCTCTACGCCCTTCAGTTCCAGGAAAGCCATGCGCATTGCTCCCAGGTCATTTGACTGCGCCGAACGTCAATCCCTGCACCAGCTGTCGCTGGCTGAACCAGCCGAACACCACGATCGGCGCGATGGCCATGAACGAGGCGCAGGACAGCTTCGCCCAGAACAGGCCCTCCGGGCTCGAGTACGAGGCGATCAGCGCCGCCAGCGTGCCGGCCCTGGCGGCGGTCAGGTTCAGCGACCAGAACGCCTCGTTCCACGCCAGTACCAGGCACAAAAGGCCGGTGGAGAACAGCCCGCCCATCCCCAGCGGCAGCAGCACGCGCCTGAACTCCTGCCACAGCGTGGCGCCGTCCATGCGCGCCGCCTCGAGGATCTCGTGCGGGATGTCGCGGAAACTGGAGTAGAGCATCCACACCATGATCGGCAGGTTGCTGAGCATGAACACGATCGTCAGCGCCAGGCGCGTGTCCAGCAGACCCGCTGTCTGCGTCAGCACGTAGATCGGCACCAGGGCGCCCACCGCCGGCATCATCTTGGTGGACAGCATCCACATCAGCACATCGCGCGTCCATCGGTTGCGGAAGAACGCCATCGAGTAGGCCGCCGGCGCGGCGATCGCCAGCCCCAGCAGCGTGGAGGCCACGCTGGTGATCACCGAATTCTTGGCGTACAGCAGATAGTCGCTGCGCTCCTGCACCTCCACGAAGTTCTCCAGCGTCGGCGTGAAAAAGATCAGCGGCGGCACCGAGATCGCCTGCAGCTCGGTCTTGAACGCCGTCAGCACCAGCCAGCCGAGCGGGAAGAAGATCGCCAGCGTCACGATCCAGGCGGCCGCGGTGCGGACGATCAATGCGGTGGAAACCGGGGCTCTGTGTGCCATGTCGTCTAGTCCAGGTTCTTGCCGATCATGCGGATGAGGAAGATCGCCACGATGTTCGCCAGGACGACCGCGAGCAGCGCGCCCGCCGAGGCCACGCCGGCGTCGAAGTTCAGCAGCGCCTGCTTGAAGATCAGGAAGGCGATGTTGGTGCTGGCGTCGCCCGGGCCGCCGCCGGTGGTGGTGAAGATCTCGGCGAACACGCTCATCAGGAAAATCGTCTCGATCATGACCACGATCGCGATCGAGCGCCCCAGGTGGGGAATGTAGAGGTAGCGCAGCTGCTGCAAGTAGCGCGCGCCGTCCATGCGCGCCGCCTCGAGCTGCTCGCGGTTCATCGACTGCAGCGCGGTGACGAAGATGAGCGTAGCGAAGGGCAGCCACTGCCACGCCACCATCACGATCACTGAGAACAGCGGCCAGTCCGCCATCCAGTCCACGGGCTTGGCGCCGAAGAAACGCCACACCTGCGCCAGAACGCCGTAGATCGGGTTCATCATCATGTGCTTCCACAGCAGCGCGTTCACCGTGGGGATCACGAAGAAGGGCGAGATGAGCAGCACGCGCACCAGCCCGCGGCCCGGGAACGGCTCGTCGATCAGCAGCGCCAGCGAGATGCCGCCGGTCACGGTAATGACGATCACGCTGCCCACCAGCAGCAGCGTGTTGACGATCGCCGGCCAGAAAGAGGGATCGGTGACGAAGAACTCGTAGTTGGCGAGCCCGAGAAAGCCGTGTTCGCCGGGCTGCATCAGGTTGTAGCGGATGAGCGAGAAGTAGAGGGTCATCGCCAGCGGCACGGCCATCCACAGGAAAAGCGAAACCACCGCCGGCGCCAGCAGCGCCCGGGGAAGCGTGCGGCTCGCCTCCCCGCGCGGGCGCTCGCGCGAGGCTGGCGGAGCGGCCGCGCCTTCTGCACCCTCGGTGCCGGCAGCGGCGATGCGCAGTCGAAACATGAATCCTCCCCGAGGATTTCAACCGCCCGCCGGGGCTGCGCCGCGGACGCAGCGCAGCCTCAGCAGAGCGAGTCGAGCCTTGACGCAGGGACGCCAGGTTACCGGTAGTACCCCGCCTTGCGCATTTCGCGGTCGGCGGCGACCTGCGAGAGCTTCAGCGCTTCGTCTACCGAGACCCTTCCGGCCAGAGCGGAACTCATCTGCTGTCCCACCGCGATGCCGATCGCCTGGAATTCCGGGATTGCCGCGAACTGGACCCCGACGTACGGCGATTTCGGCAGCGTGCTGTCGTTGGGGTTGGCGGTGTCGATCGCTCTCTTCTCGGCTTGCGCGAACCTCGCGGCCTTGAGGAACTGGGAATTGGCGTAGGTGCTCTTGCGCGTGCCGGTGGGCACGCTGCCCCACCCCGATTCCCTGCCGACGAGTTTGATGTAGTCCTTCGAGGTGGCCCAGGTGATGAACTTCTGCGCCGACTCCTGCTTCTTGGAGCCCGCCGGGATGGCGAGCGCCCACGCCCACAACCAGTTCGCGCCCTTGGGCGTCACCGCGACCGGCGCCTGCGCGAAGGCGACCTTGTCGGCGACCTTGCTCTGCTTCGGATCGCTGATGAACGAGGCCGCGATCGTGGCATCGACCCACATACCGCACTTGCCCTCGTTGTACAGCGCGAGGATCTCGTTGAAGCTGTTGGACGAGGATCCCGGGGGCCCATACTTGTTCAGCAGATCGACGTATAAATTGATGGCGTCCTTCCACGGCTTGGATTCGAGCTGCGGCTTCCAGCCCATGTCGAACCACTGCCCGCCATGGGTATTCACCAGCGTGGACAGGAAGGCCATGTTGTCGCCCCAGCCGGGCTTGCCGCGCAGGCAGATGCCGTACACGCCGGCCTGCGGATCGTGGATCTTCGCCGCCAACTCTCTGACCTGCTGCCAGGTGGGCTGCTCGGGTAGCTTCACGCCGGCCTTGTCGGCGAGATCCTTGCGGTACATCAGCATGGAACTCTCGCCGTAGAAAGGCGCGGCGTAGAGCTTGCCGTCGACCGACAGGCCCTGGCGCATCGCCGGCAGCAGATCATCGATATCGTACGAGGCGTCGGGCTTGAGTTCCTGCAGCCAGCCCTTCTTGCCCCAGATCGGGGTCTCGTACATGCCGATGGTCATGACGTCGAACTGGCCGCCCTTGGTGGCGATGTCGGTCGTCACCCGCTGGCGCAGCACGCCCTCTTCGAGCGTCACCCACTTCACCTTGATATCGGGGTTGGCCTGCTCGAAGAATTTGGTCAGCTTCTGCATCTCGATCATGTGACCGTTGTTGACGGTCGCGATCACGAGTTCGGTAGCTGCGTTCGACACACCGGCGACAGCCAGGCCGACTGCCACCGTTACGGCTGATCTCAGGTTCATGGGAAGCCTCCTCCTGCAAATAGTTCTTTGATTGACCGGTGCGGCGCGATGGTCACATCGGCAGCATTCATGATAGGCAGGACGTTGTCCCCGGCTGATACTCTGAGCGCCTTCTTAGATACTAATTTGCGCAAAAGCCTGTCAGCCCTCGGCAGCGGGTCTGAAAATCAGTATCGCGCGAGGCGGCGCGACAGATCGGTAAACGGCTAGTTGCGCCCGGGCGGCGCAGCCGGCTTGCGCTTGAGCGCCGCCTGCGACAGCAGTTGCGCGCTCACCGGCGCGGTCACCATCAGGAACACGGTGATGAGCAGCTCGTGCAGGCTCAGGCCTTCGCCCGACAGGCTGAAGTGCAGGATCGAGGCGATCAGCAGCCCGCCCACGCCGAGCGTGGTGGCCTTGGACGGGCCGTGCAGGCGGGTGAAGAAATCCGGCAGCCGCGCGAGCCCGATGGAGCCCACCAGCGTGAAGAAGGCGCCGGTCAGGATGAAGAAGGAGACGAGGATTTCCGTAAGCATGGCGTCACTCGATGATGTCGCCGGCGACCAGGTACTTCGCCAGCGCCACCGTGCCGATGAAGCCGAGCAGCGCAATGATCAGCGCCGCCTCGAAATAGATCTTGGATCCGGCGGCGATGCACAGCAGCACCACCAGGCCGACGACGTTGATGTACAGCGTGTCGAGCGCGAGGATGCGGTCGGTGGCGTCGGGCCCGCGCAGCAGCCGATAGAGGTTGAGCAGCAGCGCGGCAGCGATCATGGCCGCGGCAATGGCGATCGCGGAAGTCAACATCCGAAAATCTCCTTCAGCGGTTTCTCGTAGCGGTTCTTGATCCCGGCGACCAGCGCCTGGTGGTCGCGAAGGTCGAGCACGTGCACCTCCAGCCCGGTGAGCGCCTCGTCGATTCCCACCGACACCGTGCCCGGAGTGAGCGTGACGATGCCCGCGAGTATCGTGGCCACGCCGCCGTCGCGCAGGTCGAGCGGCACGGTCACGAAGCCGGGCTTCAGGCGGCTTTTCGGGCCCAGCACCAGGATGGCCACGCGCACGTTGGCCACGACGATGTCCCACAGCACCCGCAGCGCAAAGTGCAGCGCCAGCCCCGGCCGGCGCACGCCGGTGAGCGTCGGCAGCACGCGCCCGAGCAGCAGCGGCAGCGCGATGCCCAGCGCCGCGCCCAGCAGGATGTGCCCGGGTGCGAGCGAAGTGTTGAGCAGCAGCCAGATCGCAGCCAGCGCCGCCGAGAGCAGCGGGTGCGGAAGCAGCGCTTTCATCGGCTCGCGACCTCCGCGCCGCCGGCGAGCGCGGCGGCGCTGCGCGCCGCGTAGTCGGCGACCGGCCCGGCGAACAGCGCCAGCACCAGCAGCGCGCCCGCGAGCAGCGCCGCCGGCGGGTGCGCCAGGCGCCAGGGCTGCGGCGCCGCCGCCGGCGCGTCGGATACATGCCAGAACACGGCGATGCCGGCGCGTGCGAGAGCGATCAGGGTGAGCAGCGAGCCCACCAGCACGATGGCGAACACCCATGCGGCGGAGGGTGCGACCGCCGCCGCCTTCAGCAGCAGCGCCTTGCCCATGAAACCGGTCAGCGGCGGCAGCCCGGCGGCGGCGATGGCGAGGACGAAGAACAGCCAGGCGACGAAGACGTGGGCGCGCACCGGCGATGCCCGCGCGATGCTGTCGCCGGCCTCGCCGCGGCAGGCCGCCACGCCGTCCGCGAGCAGGAACAGCGCGGCTAGGGCGATCACGCTGCCCGGCAAATAGAACTGCGCGGCGAGGTAGCCCTCTGCGCCACCGAGCGCGACCGCGGTCAGCAGCAGCCCGCTGGAGCCGATGGCGAGATAGCCGGCGAGCTCGCGCAACGTTGCCGCCACCAGCGCGCCGAGCGCGCCCGCGAGCACGGTGGCCAGCGCCGCCGGCATCAGCCACGCGGTCAGGGTCGCGGCGAGCGCGACGTCGGTGCCGAGCGCGCTGCCGTGCACGCGCAGGATCGCATACACCCCGACCTTGGAGAGCGCCACGAACAGCGCCGCCACCGGCGGCGCCGCCGCGCCATAGGTGGCCGGCAGCCAGAAGAACAGCGGCAGCACGGCGGCTTTCAGCGCGAACACCACGAGCAGCAGCAGCGCCGCCGCGTGCACCGCCGGCATCTGCGCTTCGCCCGCGTGCGCCAGGCGCTGCGCAATGTCGGCGAGGTTCAGCGTGCCCAGCGCGCCGTAGATGAGGGCCACCGCGACCAGGAACAGGACGGAGCCGACCAGGTTCAGCACCACGTAATGCACGCCGGCAATGCGCCGCGTGCCGCCGCCCCCGTGCTGCAGCAGGCAGTAGGACGCGATCAGCAGCAGCTCGAAGAACACGAACAGGTTGAACAGGTCGCCGGTGAGAAACGCGCCGTTGATGCCGGCGAGCTGGAACTGGAACAGCGCATGAAAATCCCGCCCGCGCTCGTCCCAGCCGCGCGCCGCGTGCCACACGCAGGCTAGCGCGACCAGTGCGCCGACCGCCACCATCAGCGCCGCCAGGCGGTCGGCCACCAGAACGATGCCGAACGGCGCCGGCCAGTTTCCGAGCTCATAGACCTCGGCGCCGCCGTGCGCGCGCGCGAGAAGCAGCGCCGCGACGAGCGCCAGCAGGACGGTGGCCGCCAGCGAGACGATGCGCTGGCCGCGCAGGTTCAGCGGCAGCGCCAGCAGCGCCGCGAAGAACGGGACCAGGATCGGCGCGATCGGCCAGTGGCTCACGGCGCGCGCTCCGTGCCGTCCACATGGTCGTCGCCGCGATCGGCGTGCGCGCGCACCGCCAGCGCCAGCAGGAACGCGGTCATGCCGAAGCTGATGACGATCGCGGTGAGCACCAGCGCCTGCGGCAGCGGATCGGTCATCGGCGCGGCGCCGGCGACGATCGGCGGCGCTTCCAGGCGCGCCCCTCCGGCGACGAACAGCATGAGGTTCACGCCGTAGGACAGGAAGGTCAGCCCCAGCGCGACCGGGAAGGTGCGCGCGCGCAGCACCAGGTAGACCCCGGCGGCGAAGAGGATGCCGATGGCGGAGGCTAGGAGGATTTCCATGGGCCCTCCGGCTGCAGGCGTCCGAGCGTGGACAGGGCAAGCATGACCACGCCCACCACCGTCAGGAAGATGCCCAGGTCGAACGCCATCGCGCTGGCGAGCGGCAGCTCGCCGATCAGCGGCAGACGCGGATGGCCGTGCGCGCTGGTGAGAAACGGCGCGCCGAAGAACCAGGCCGCGATGCCGGTCCCCGAGGCGATCGCCAGACCCGCGACGATCAGCGCGCGATAGCCGATGCGGATGCGCGCCTCCGACCAGGCGATGCCGTTGGCGACGTACAGCAGGATGCCGGCAGCGCCGGCCACCAGCCCGGCGATGAAACCGCCTCCCGGCAGGTTGTGGCCGCGGATGAAGATGTACAGCGCCACCAGCAGCGCCGCCGGCAGCAGAGTCTGCGAGGCGTTGGACAGCATCACCGAGCGGGCTTGCGGCCGCGCCGATTCCTGCCGGGCCATCCCGGAGCCGAGCAGGCCGACCACGCCGAGCGCCGCCAGCGCCAGCACCGTGATCTCGCCAAGCGTGTCGAAGCCGCGGAAGTCCACCAGGATGACGTTGACCACGTTGGTCCCTCCGCCGAGCGGCAGGCTGTTCTCCGCGTAGTAGCCGGAGATCGTGTCGTGCGGATGGGCGAGCAGCCACCAGGCGATGCCGCCGGCGCCGACGCCGGAAACGACCGCGAGCACTGCGTCGCGCGCGCGCCGCAGCGCGCTGCTTTCCGCCGGCGTGGTCTCGGGCAGAAAACGCAGCACCAGCAGGATCACGCTCGCCACCTCGACCACCAGTTGGGTCAGCGCCAGGTCGGGCGCGGAAAAATAGGCGAACGCCGCGGACACCACCAGCCCGACCGCGCCGGTGAGGATCAGCGCATTGAAACGCTGCCGGTGCCACAGCACCGCCGCGACGCTCGCCGCCGCCAGCAGCAGCCACGCGGCCGCCGCCGGCACATCCATCGGCGTGAGAACGTACGACGGCGGCGCGACCGGCCGGGCGAACGCCGCCAGCCCGGCGACAAGCGCGGCGCCGATCAGCAGCGCGTTGTAGCGCTGCAGCGAGCCGTTGGCGAAGGCGCCGATCGCCATCTGTGCGAGCCGGCCGATCCATGTCTGCAGATCGTTGAAGGCGCCGTGCGCGGTGAACGGGCCGCGCTCATGGCGGTGCAGCTTGTAGAAGAACTGCAGCGAATAGTAGACGGCGATGCCGCCCGCCAGCGCGATCGCGCTCATCAGCAGCGGCAGCGTGAAGCCGTGCCAGATCGCCAGGCTGTACTGCGGCGCGGGGGCGTTGAGCACGGCGCCAGAGGCCAGGTCGAGGATGGGCTTGACGGTGTACTGGGGAAGCACGCCCACCAGCAGGCACATCGCCACCAGGATCTCCACCGGGATCTTCATCCACCGCGGCGGCTCGTGCGGCTGCCGCGGAAGGTCGCGCGCCTCGCCGTGGAAGAACACGTCGTGGATGAAGCGCAGCGAATAGGCGACGCTGAACACGCCCGCCGCGGTGGCCGCCAGCGGCACGATCCAGCCGAACAGCCCGAGACCGCGCACCTGGAGCGCCTCGCCGAAGAACATTTCCTTCGACAGGAAGCCGTTCAACAGCGGCACCCCGGCCATCGAGGCCGCGGCCACCATCGCCAGCACCGCGGTATGCGGCATGGCGCGGAACAGGCCGGCGAGCTTGCGCATGTCGCGCGTACCGGTCTCATGGTCGATGATGCCGGCCGCCATGAACAGCGAGGCCTTGAAGGTGGCGTGGTTGATGACGTGGAACACCGCCGCCACCACCGCCATCTCGCTGCCGAGGCCGAGCAGCATCATGATCAGTCCGAGGTGGCTGATGGTGGAATACGCCAGCAGCCCCTTCAGATCGTGAAGGAACATCGCGCGGTAGGCGCCGAAGACGACGGTGACCAGGCCGGTGCCGCCGACGAAATAGAACCAGGCTTCGGTGTCGGCCAGCGCGGGATGCAGCCGCGCGAGCAGGAACAGCCCGGCCTTGACCATGGTCGCCGAGTGCAGGTACGCGGACACCGGCGTGGGCGCGGCCATCGCGTTTGGCAGCCAGAAATGAAACGGGAACTGCGCGGACTTGGTGAACGCGCCGAGCAGGATGAGCAGCAGCGCCGGCAGGTAAAGCGGCGAGGCGCGGATACTGTCGCCGCGCTGCAGGATCTCCGAGATCTCGAAAGTGCCGGCGATGTCGGCGAGCAGCACCGCGCCGCCGAGCAGCGCCAGCCCGCCCAGCCCGGTGACGGTCAGCGCCAGGCGCGCGCCTTCGCGCGAGTCCGAGCGCTCGCTCCAGTGACCGATGAGCAGGAAGGAAGTGAGGCTGGTCAGCTCCCAGAAAACCACCAGCAGCAGCAGATTGTCCGCGAGCACGATGCCGAGCATGGCGCCGATGAAGGCGAGCAGCGTGGCGTAGAACCGGCCGAGGGGCTCGTCCGCGGCCAGGTAATAGCGGGCGTAGAGGATGACCAGCAGCCCGACCGCGGCGATCAGCAGCACGAAAAGCGCCGCCAGCGCGTCGAGGCGCAGCGACAACGACAGACCCAGCACCGGCATCCAGTCGAGGCACGTGAGCGGCGCGGCGCCGTCGAACACCGACGGCAGCAGGGCTGCGAGCGCCGCCAGAACGGCGAACGGCACCACGGCTGCGGACCAGGCGATCGCGGTGGGCGAGGCGCGGCGCAGCGCCAGCGGCAGCGCGATGCCGGCGAAGGGCAGCGCAACGATCAGCGGTAACAGAAAGCTGGCGTCGGACACGGTCTCAGAGCCGGAGCGTGGGCGCTTACCTGCAACTGTGCCGCACGCGCGGCGGCTTTGCCGGCATCGCCCGGCCAGGGTCGAGCAGCCAACAGGCGGCGGTCAACGCCCGCGCCCGTTCATTTCCTCGACGACCTTGAGAATCGCGGCCGAATCCCAGCGATTGCCTTCGCGGGCGATGAGCGCGTTGAAGGCCTGCGCGGCGAGCGCGGCGCCCGGCACGGGGGTTTTCGACTCGCAGGCGCATTCGAGCACGATGTTGGCGTCCTTGTGGTGCAGTTTCGCATCCAGCCCGGCGGCGAACTGCCGGTCCATCATGCGCGGGCCGAAGACTTCGAGCATCCTGCTGGCAGCGAAGCCTTTCATCAGGGCTTCCCACACCGGCTTGAAGTCCACGCCGTTCGCCCGAGCGAAGACGATCGCCTCCGCGATCCCCTGGAGCGCCACGGTAAGCACGAGCTGGTTGGCTGCCTTGGCCACCTGGCCGGCGCCCGCATCGCCGACATGCACCAGGGTCCTGCCCAGGAGCGAAAGCACCGGCTTCATACGCTCGAACACTTCGGTCTTGCCGCCGACCATGATTGAAAGCGTGCCGGCAGCGGCGCCGGTTTCGCCGCCGGATACCGGGGCGTCCAAGCTGTCGACGCCGCGCTGCGCCAGCGCCGCGGCCAGAGTGCGCGCGGTCGCGGGCGCGATGGTGCTGCAGTCCACCAGCACCGAGCCAGGCTTGATGCCGTGCGCGACGCCGTTCTCCCCGAGCACCACCCGCTCGACATCCGCCCCGGTGGTCACGATGGTGAACACTGCCTCCGAGCTTTCCCCGACCTCCTTCGGAGAGGCGAAGAGCTTCGCCCCTTGCGCGAGGAGCGGGCGGGCCGCGTCGCCGCGCCGCGCCCAGACGTGCAGCTCGTGGCCGCCCTTGAGCAGGTTGGCGGCCATCGGCACGCCCATCGCGCCGAGGCCTATGAATCCGATTTTCATCTGCTTGCTTTCCCGGGATCTCACCACTGCGACACAGAGAGTAGCTCGACGTGTCCTTGGTTGCGTCGCTCGTTCTGCGCTTCTGTCTTGAGTTTGATCCTTCGACCGGCGCTTACCGCACTTCGCCGGCCATGCGCTCGATGACGCGCACGACGCCTGCCGAGTCGTCCTCGCCATAGCCCAGCCCGACAAGCGCATTCAGGTTCTGGGCGATCAGCGCCGATTGCGGCAGGGTCAATCCGAAATGCGCCGCGGTATCGGTGACGATCTTGAGATCCTTTCTATGCAACTTCGCCTTGAATCCGGGCTTGAAATCGCGTTCGATCATCCGCCGCCCGTGAACCTCCAGCACCTTGCTCCAGGCGAAACCGCCGAGCAGCGCCTGCCTTGCCTTCGCCGGGTCGACACCGTTTCTCCGCGCCAGGGTCAGCGCTTCGGCCACGCCTTCCAGCGCCACCGCGGCGACGATCTGGTTGCAGGCCTTCGCTACCTGGCCCGCGCCGTTGCCGCCGATCAGCACGATGTTTTTGCCCATGCACTCGAACAGCGGCCTGACCTTGGCGAAGACCTCCGGCTTGCCGCCCACCATGATGGAGAGCGTCCCGGCGATCGCACCCACGTCGCCGCCGGATACCGGCGCGTCGAGCATCTCCACTTCCTGGCCGGCGAGTTTTTCCGCCATCGCACGAGTGGCCACCGGCGAGATGGTGCTCATGTCGACGACGACGCTTCCCGGTTTAGCGCCGTGAATGACTCCCTGCGGGCCCAGGATCATCTCCTCGACATCCGGCGTGTCGGAAACCATGGTGAACACGACTTCGGACTGCGCGGCGACCGCCGCCGGAGACTTGCCGCCGCTCGCCCCGGCATCGAGCAGGGGCTTCATCGACTCCGCCCGACGCGCCCACACGGTCATCAGGTGGCCGGCCTTCATCACGTTGAGCGCCATCGGCGCGCCCATGATTCCCAGCCCGACAAATCCGACTTTCATCTATCGATTCTCCGCGGAAGAGCTCCTGCTTCAGGCGGCACGGAACGCAGTCAGGACAATCCCGGGAAGGGCGAGTGCTTCTCGCACCAGGCGGCGGTCGCGAGCAGGTAATTCTCTTCCTCGGCGGCGCCCACCAGTTGCAATCCCAGCGGCATGCCGCCGGGTCCCTTGCCGGTCGGAATGGTGATCGCAGGCACGCCCACCAGGGTCCAGATCGTGCAGAAACGCGGATCGCCGGTCACCTCCAGCGTCGGCGGCGCCTCGCCGGGGGCCGGCGGAGTGATGATGGCCGAATACCCTCGGTCGAAGAACTGGGCCAGGCTGTGCTGCAACTGGGTTCGCTGTTTCGCCGCTTCGCGATGTTCGGCGTCGGGGATGCGGTCGCCCTCGTCCAGCGCGTTGTTGAGGTAATCGGAGAAGCCGTGGCGATGTTGCGCCCGGACCTTGCGCGACGCCCGCGCCGCCTCGAACAGCATGATGCTGCGATGGACCTTGTGCGCCTGGTCAAATTCTCCGGGTATCTCGACGATGTCGATCGACGCCCCGGCCTCCCGCAGGCGCGCCACGTCCGCGTCGAACTGAGCGCGCTGCTCGGGCTGCGCCAGATACCAGACCGGCGAGCGCACAGCAGCGAGCTTGGGCGGGCTCCTGAGCACGGTCACCTCCGGCGCGATCGCCGCCCGGTGGACCGTGAGGCAGGAGGCCAGAAAGGCCGCGTCGGCGACATTGCGTGCGAACACTCCGGGTTGATCGAGCGAAGGGGCAAAGGGCATGACGCCGCGCGCCGACAGCATCCCGTCGCTGGGCTTGTAGCCGACCACACCGCAGAAAGCCGCTGGCCGGATCACCGATCCGTTGGTCTGTGTGCCGAGCGCGGCCGGAATCATTCCCGCGGCCACTGCGGCCGCGGACCCGCTCGATGAACCCCCGGGAGTGTGTCTGGTGTTCCATGGATTGCGGGTCTTGGCCGGTACCATGAACGCGGCTTCGGTCGTGACCGTCTTGCCAAGGAGGATCGCGCCGGCACTCTCGAGGCGGGTCACCAGTTCCGCCGACTCCGGCGGGACATATCCGGCGTAGAGCCGGCACCCCATCTCGGTGGGGATGCCGGCGGTATAGAAGTTGTCCTTGACGCCGACCGGCACCCCGTGCAGCGGGTGCGCCGCCCGCCAGGGAGAATCGGCCTGGTCTGCGCGCCTGGCCAGCTCCGAGGCGCGGGCGCGGTCGAGCCACTGCCACGCCCGCACTTCGCCTTCGAGCTGATCGATGCGCGCCATCAGGCTCCGCAGGTACAGCGTCGGCGCAAGCCCCCCCGAGCGGATTCGTTGCGCCGCCTCGCGCAGTCCCAGTCTGAAGAGGTCGCTCATACCTCACCCCCTGCTGTTTGACTCCGCCATCACGTTGCGCTGCGCGAAACGTGAGTCTCCGCCGCAACAAGCTCGCACTGCGAGCGTGTTGTCTCCACCGACGTGGAGAGTGGGACGGGAGTGGGGTTCCTCAGCCCGGTACCGGATATCCGACCACCCCCTCCGCCCGCTTGCGGGGGGAGAGGGGAGCGATGAGGTGGGTGCTTCACGCTTTCAGATGCTTCTTGTAATCGGGATTGAGCAGGTTGGAGGGCACACCGCCAGTCAGCGCCGCAACGCAGTTTCGCGCGGCGAGCATCGCCATCGCCTGCCGAGTCGGCTCGGTGGCGCTGGCGATATGCGGCGTCAACACGGCATTCTCCAGAGCCAGCAGCGCCGGATGCACGACCGGCTCCTTCTCGTGCACATCAAGCCCTGCCGCCCACAGCCGGCCCGCTTTCAGCGCCGCCGCGAGCGCCGCATCGTCGACGATTCCGCCGCGGGCGATATTGATGAGCACCGCAGAGGCCTTCATCTGCGCCAGCTCCGCCTTGGCGATGTAATGGTGGGTCTCCGGCGTGTACGGCAGGATCAGGATCACGATGTCCGACTGGCGCAGCAGCTCGTCCTTCTCGACGAAAGTTGCCTGAAGCGCTTCCTCGATCCCGCGGTCGATACGGCTCACGTCGGTGTACAGCAGCCGGCAGTCGAATCCGCGCAGGCGCTTTGCGATCGCCTGGCCGATCCTGCCGAAGCCGCAGATCCCGACGGTGGCGTGGTGCAGATCGTGCCCGAGGAGCTGTTTCAGGTGCGTGCTCTTCCATTGTCCGGCGCGAACCATGCGCTCGCCTTCGCTCAGGCGGCGCACAGTGGCCAGCGTGAGGCACACCGCCATGTCGGCGACGCTGTCGGTAAGCACCCCCGGCGTATTGGTGGCAATGACTCCGTGCCGGGTGCACGCCTCCAGGTCGATATGGTTGAAGCCCACGCTGACGCTGCACACCGCCTTGAGGCCCGGGCAGCGCGACAGGAAGGCATCGTCGATCAGGTCGGTCGTGGTGATAAGCGCGGCATCCATTCCCCGCAGGCGATCGATGAGTTCGTCCCGCTTGTAGCCCGCATTGGCCTGGTTCGAAGTGACGTCGAAGTGCTGCGCCAGGAATTCGATGGTCTCGTCAAAGACTTCGCGAGTAACGAGAACGCGCTTTTTCTTGGTGGCCATTGTTGTCCCGGTGGTATGAGGCCTGAGCGCCCGGGTGCGGCGGCGTCAGGGGTCCAGAGGCGTTGCGACCGGCCGGATCCCCCCGGCCGGCGCAGGCTTCGCATTCTACTTGTAGAACATCGTCGGCAGCCAGAGCCCGATGGCAGGAAAGAGGTACAGCAGCACCACAGCGGTGAGCTGGAGGAGCATGAACGGAATCATGCCGAGAAATATGTGCGCCAGCGTCACCTGCGGCGGCGCTACACCCTTGAGGTAATAGGCCGCCATCGCCATCGGCGGCGACAGAAACGCTGTCTGCAGGTTCAGGGCCGTAAGCAGACCGAAGAACAGCGGGTCGATGCCGAACTGCGGCAGCATCGGCAGGAAGATCGGCACGAAGATGATGATGATGACCGTCCAGTCGAGCGGCCAGCCGAGCAGGAAGATGATGATCTGCGACATCAGAAGGAAGCCGCCGGGCGACAGGTCCATCGAGTACACCCAGCGCTCCAGCACGGTCTGGCCGCCGAGGGTGGCGAAGGTCGAGGCGAATACCCAGGAGCCCACCAGCAGCCAGCACACCATGGCGGTCGTGCGAGCCGTGAGGAAGGCGGATTCCCTCAAGCGGGTCAGGTTCATCCGCTTGTAGGCTGCGGCGAGAATGGCCGCGCCCAACGCGCCGACCGCGGCAGCCTCGGTTGGCGTGGCCACGCCGAACAGGATGCTGCCGAGCACAGCGCCAATCAGGATCGCGAGCGGGAAGAACGAGGTCAGCAGCATCTTCAGGACCTGGCCCGCGGGGACGTTGCGC
>Ga0187893_10004448_pt1 | contig 26669 bp, 23 predicted proteins | sample MA1701074metaG_FD_139574 | JGI IMG/M metagenome (GOLD analysis project Ga0187893, IMG submission 139574) | White microbial mat communities from a basaltic lava cave in the Kipuka Kanohina Cave System on the Island of Hawaii, USA - MA170107-4 metaG ... | reverse complement strand
TGGTCAACATGCACGAGGCCAAGACCCACCTGTCCCGCCTGGTCGAGCAGGTGGCGGCAGGCCAAGACGTCATCATCGCCCGGGCGGGCCGGCCCATCGCCCGACTCGTCCCCTACGTCGAGCGCCGGGACCGCCGTCAGCCGGGCCGGCTGCGCGGCCGGGTGCGCATGGCCGAGGACTTCGACGAGACGCCCGAGTGGCTCGTCGATGCCCTCTCCGGCAAAGGGTGAGCCTCCTGCTCGACACCCATGCCCTGCTGTGGTGGCTGGCCGGCGAACGCCTCGAGGACGAGGCCGTGGACCGGGTCGGTGATCCCGATGTCCTGGTCGTGGTCAGCTCGGCGACCGTGTGGGAGATCGCCCTCAAGCGGGCCTTGGGCAAGCTCCGGTTCCCGGGCGACCCGGGTGAGGAGGCGCTCGCTGCCGGGTTCGAGCCGCTGTCCGTCTCCTTCGCCCACGCCACGCGGGCCGCCACCCTGCCACCCCATCACCGCGACCCCTTCGACCGGATGCTCGTGGCCCAGGCCCAGGAAGAGGGCCTCGCCCTCGTCAGTCGCGACCCGGCGTTCGCGCCCTACGACGTGAGCGTCCTCACCTGCTGATGAGCCACGGGGCGCACGCCTTGGGTGCGTGGGCCCCCGTCAACAGGTCGATCGAACGTCGGCCGACGGCCCATCGTTGCCGCCACGGCCGGGGAGCACGGCCTGGACCTCGCCACCCTCGAGGTCGAGCACCTCCCCATGCCCATGGCGTCCCGGCTCGCGAACCCTGGTGACCGGGTCCCTGCCGGCTCGGGATGCCCCACCCACTACCCTGCAGGTGACCACGGGAGCCCGGACGACGGGCTGAGAGGGCGGCGCTGCCGCCGACCGTTCGAACCTGAACCGGCTAGCACCGGCGGAGGGAGCGCAGATGGCGATCCAGGACACCGGCCGACCGGCCCCGACCACCAATGGCCGAGCGAACCGCCCGGAGCCCACCCGGGGCCCGAAGGCCACGCGCCACAAGGTCTACCTGGACGGGGCCCAGGGCACCCGGGTGCCCTTCACCCAGGTCGACCTGAGCGACGGCAGCTCGGTGCGCCTCTACGACACGAGCGGGCCCGGGTCCGACCCGGGCCGGGGGCTGCCGTCGCTGCGGCGGGAATGGATCCTGGCCCGGGCCGACGTCGAGGCCTACGAGGGCCGGACGTCGACCGGGCGCGACGACGGCCGGGCCGCGGCCCGCCGTGGCCGACCGGCCACCGGGGCGGCGCCAACGGCCCAGCACCCGCCGCTGCGGGCCCGGGACGCCGCCCGGCCCGTCACCCAGATGGCCTACGCCCGCCGGGGCGAGGTCACCCCGGAGATGGCCTTCGTCGCCACCCGGGAGCAGGTGCCGGCCGAGACCGTGCGCGACGCCGTGGCCCGGGGCCGGGCCATCATCCCCGCGAACGTCAACCACCCCGAGTCCGAGCCCATGATCATCGGGCGGGACTTCCTGGTGAAGATCAACGCCAACATCGGCAAATCGGCGGTGACCTCGTCGGTGGCCGAGGAGGTCGACAAGCTCACCTGGGCCACCCGGTGGGGCGCCGACACGGTGATGGACCTCTCGACCGGGCCCGACATCCACACCACCCGCGAGTGGATCATCCGCAACGCAGCCGTGCCCGTCGGCACCGTGCCCATCTACCAGGCCCTGGAGAAGGTCGACGGCCGGGCCGAGGACCTCACCTGGGACCTCTACCGAGACACGGTGATCGAGCAGGCCGAGCAGGGCGTGGACTACATGACCGTGCACGCCGGGGTGCGCCTGGCCTACGTGCCCATGACCGCGGCGCGCACCACCGGGATCGTGAGCCGGGGCGGGTCGATCATGGCCGCCTGGTGCCTGGCCCAGCACACCGAGAGCTTCCTCTACACCCACTTCGCCGAGCTGTGCGAGATCTTCGCCGCCTACGACGTGGCCTTCTCCCTCGGCGACGGCCTTCGTCCCGGCTCCATCGCCGACGCCAACGACGAGGCCCAGCTCGCCGAGCTCGCCACCCTGGGGGAGCTGACCACCGTCGCCTGGGACCACGACGTCCAGGTGATGATCGAGGGGCCGGGCCACGTGCCCATGCACAAGATCCGCGAGAACGTGGACCTGCAGCTCGAGCTGTGCCACGAGGCGCCCTTCTACACGCTGGGACCGCTCACCACCGACGTGGCCCCCGGCTACGACCACATCACCTCGGCCATCGGGGCGGCCATGATCGGCTGGTACGGCACGGCCATGCTCTGCTACGTCACCCCCAAGGAGCACCTGGGCCTGCCCGACGCCGACGACGTCCGCCAGGGGGTCATCGCCTACAAGATCGCCGCCCACGCCGCCGATCTGGCCAAGGGCCATCCCGGGGCCGCCGCCTGGGACGACGCCCTGTCCAAGGCCCGGTTCGAGTTCCGCTGGGAGGACCAGTTCGAGCTCGCCCTCGACCCCGAGACGGCCCGGGCGTACCACGACGAGACCCTGCCGGCCCAGGGGGCCAAGACCGCCCACTTCTGCTCCATGTGCGGTCCCAAGTTCTGCTCCATGAAGATCAGCCAGGACGTGCGGGACTACGCCGCGGCCCACGGCGTGGGCCCCGAGCAGGCCATCGAGCTCGGCATGCGGGAGCGCTCGGCCGCCTTCGTGGCCGGCGGCTCCGAGATCTACCGGGAGGCGGGCGAGGCAGGGTCGAGCGCTCCCTAGCATGGGTGCGGAACTCCTCGACCCGGGCGGCGAGGGTGGTGGCCGAGGGTGGTGGCATCGAGGTCGAGGCCGGCCCCCGACCGGTCAGCGGGCCTCGGCCGAGAGCCGCCACACGGCCCGGGCGTCGGAGAAGAGCACCGACCCCGGACCCTCGGCCACCACGTGGAGGGCGCATCCGTCGACCACGGGCTCGGCCCCGGCCGCGGGGTCGTCGAGGTCGACGAGGTCCATCCGCTGGGCCACGACCCCGCACGCGAGGACGCGGCCACCGCCGGACCAGGCTCCGAACCCCTCGGGGACGATGGCCAGGCCGGCGGGGGCGAAGGTCTCGGGCCAGGTGAAGCGGGGCGGGCGGGCATCGGGGGGCTGGTCCTCGGGGGGCCAGCCGTAGTTGGCCCCGGCCTCCACGACGTTGAGCTCGTCACCCGCCTCGGGCCCGTTGTCGGCGGCCAGGAGCCGGCCGTCGGCTGCCCAGGTGAGGGCGAAGCTGTTGCGGATGCCCCAGGCCCACACCCGGGGATCGGCCCCGGCGCGGTCGGCGAAGGGGTTGCCCGGCGCCGGTGCGCCGTCCGGGGTGAGGCGCAGGATCTTGCCGAAGGGCGAGGAGAGGTCGGCGGCCGCCCCGCGGCGGATGTTGTCGCCCACGTCCACGTAGACGAGGCCGTCGGGACCCACGGCCACCGAGCCGGCGTTGTGCGTGCCGGTGCCGGGGAGCTCCAGGATGGGCCGGGGCGGCCCGGGGCGGCCCTCGGCGTCGAGGTCGAAGCGCAGCACCTGGGTGGTCACCGCCTCACCCCCGTCGTCGGGGCCGGCGCCGAGGGAGGCGTAGGCGAGCAGCCAGTCCCCCCCGGGACCCACGGCCAGGCTCTCCAGCCCGCTCTCGTCGCCGGCCGAGACCGTGAGGTCGGCCACGACCCGGCCGTCGACGAGGATCCTCCCCGTGGTGAGCTCGCCCACGAAGAGGCGGCCGCCGGGCCCGAGGGCGAAGGCGGCGGGCACGTCGGCCTCGGTCACCAGCGCCACGGTGAGCGCCCGGTCCGGCGGCTGGCGCAGCACCCTGGGGGCCCCCGCCGCCGCGTCCCCGCCGGGCGGCCCCGGGGCTCCCACGCAGGCGGCCAGGGTGAGGAGGCCGGCGAGGACGGTGGCGAGGGGGAGGGAGGCCGAGGCCCGGGGTGGTCGCATCGGGCCATTCGACCAGATCGCCCCCGGTGGCGGGCGGCACCCGGTCAGCGCCGCTGGCCTCGCTTGAGCTGCTGGGCCGCTCGGGCCATCCGCCCGCCCCGTCGCTCGGCCTGGCGGCGAGCGCGCTCGTCGGCCCGGGCCGCGGTGGCCTCGGCCTCGTGCCGGAGGGCGGCCCAGGCGGCCAGGCGCCCGGGGTCGAGGCCGCCGTCGGCCACGGCCGCCCGCACCGCGCACCCCGGCTCGTGGTCGTGAGTGCAGTCACGGAACCGGCATGCGGGGGCGAGGTCCTCGATGTCGGCGAAGGTGGCGGTCACCGCCTCGGGGTCGACCCACAGGCCCACGGCCCGGAGGCCGGGCGTGTCGATGAGGCACCCGCCCCCGGGGAGGACGTGGAGGTGGCGGGCGGTGGTGGTGTGGCGGCCCTTGGCGTCGCCCGCCCTCACCCCCCCGGTGTCGGCCACCGCCTCGCCCGCGAGGGCGTTGAGCAGCGTCGACTTCCCCGCCCCCGACTCGCCCATGAGCACGACCGTGCGGTCCCTCACCCGCGCCTCGAGCCCGCCCAGGGCTCCCCCGGGAGCGGCCACGGCGACGGCGTCGACCCCGGGGAGGGCGGCACCGGCGGTTGCCAGCTCGGCCCCGGGGTCGCCGGCGAGGTCGGCCTTGGTGAGCACGACGAGTGGCTCGGCGCCGGCATCGGTGGCCAGCGTGGCGAGGCGCTGGAGCCGGCCGGCCTTCACCGGACGGTCGAGGCCGGCCACGATGATCACGAGGTCGACGTTGGCCGCCAGGAGCTGCTCGCCCCCGGCCATGGGGTCCTGGCGGCGCAGGAGGCTGCGCCGGGGGAGGATGGTGGCCACGACGTCGCCGGCCACGGCCACCCAGTCGCCCACCGCCAGGGGGTCGCGCCGGCCACCCCCGAGGTGGACGTGGCGCTGGTCCTCGGCCAGCCCCACGAGCACGGCGGCCTGGTCGTGGCGGACCACCCGGCCGGGGGCGGCCCCGGCCACGTCGGCGGCGGCCATGGCCTCCGACCAGCCCTCGTCCCACCCGAGGGCCACGAGGCCGGTGGCGGTCACCCCCGGGTCACGATCCCGGTCCGCTCCGAGGCGTGCCCAGGCGCCCGATGAGCCAGGCCTGCACCTCGTCGACCCTCACCCTGACCCAGCCCCCCTGGCTGGGCAGCGGGGTGGCGGCGGCGAGGAGCCTGGCGTTGCGGAGGTGGAGGAAGTAGGGGAGCTGGTCGGGGGGCGCGGCCGTCCCGGCGGCGTCGCGCTCGGAGTCCGACGGGTAGGTCTCGGCCCCGAGGATGCGGAAGAGCTCGCCGAAGTCGTCGTTGCCGGCAGCGTCGAGCCACGTGGCCAGCCCCTCGAACCACCGCCGGGCCCCCACGAGCTCCCCCGTGAGCCACGAGCCGCCCACGAGCAGGGTCAGGCTGAGCTGGGGCAGCTGGCCCTGGTTGGCGATGTTGGCGAAGCCGGCGAGCATGAGGTCCCGGAACGGCTCGTCGGCTGCCACCCGGCCACTGTAGGAGGGTGGGTGCCCGGGGGACGCCCCGGCCCCGGGGAGCGGCCCGGGGGCGGTCAGACCCGCCGCCGGACCAGGCCCTCCTGGGCCACGGACACGGCGAGGTCGCCCTCGGCGGTGAAGATCGTGCCCCGGGCGAAGGTGCGGGCCCCGGAGGCGGTGGGGCTTTCCTGGCAGTAGAGGAGCCAGCGGTCGGCCCGGAACGGGCGGTGGAACCACATGGCGTGGTCGAGGCTGGCGAGCATGACGTCGGGGTGGGCCCAGATGCTGGCGCCGTGGGGCGCGAGGGTGATGTCGAGGAGGAACATGTCCGAGGCGTAAGCCACGACGCAGGCGTGGAGGAGGGGGTCGTCGCCCAGGGCACCGTCGGATCGGATCCAGGCCCGGCCCCGCGACGCCCCGGCCTCGCCCGGCCGGCGGCGGAGGGGGTTCGACCCCAGGTAGCGGACGTCGATGGGCCGGGGACGGTCGTACCAGGAGCCGAGCTCGGCCCGGTGGGGGGCCATGGCCTCGGCGAAGGTGGGCACCGAGGCGGGCGGAGCCACCTCGGGCATGGGGTCCTGGTGGACGAGGCCCTCCTCGTCGGCGTGGAAGGAAGCCGAGAGGTTGAAGATGGCCTCGCCCTGCTGCACGGCCACCACCCGCCGGGTGGTGAACGACCGGCCGTCGCGGATGCGGTCGACCTCGTAGACGATGGGGGCGCGGGGGTCGCCGGGGCGGAGGAAGTAGGCGTGGAGGGAGTGGACCCGGCGGTCGGGGGCCACGGTGCGCCCGGCGGCCACGAGGGCCTGGCCCGCCACCTGGCCGCCGAACACCCGCACCCGGTCGTCGGCCAGGCTCACCCCCCGGAAGAGGTTCACCTCGAGGCGCTCGAGGTCGAGGATGCCGACGAGGGCCTCGAGGGCGGTGGCGCTCACCGGACCGGCGCCGGGGGCTACGCCCCGGGACCCCGTGGTCGGGCAGCGACCAGGGCCGGTGCCGGGACCGGCTCGACGAGCGAGGGGCTCGCCTCGACGAGGAGCCGCCGGGTGGGCGACGACGGCGAGGCGAGCAGGTCGTGGGCCAGCACCACGGTGGCCGCCGAGTAGGTGCTGCGCTCGCCGCCGGGGAAGTGGGTGCCGCCGGGGTGGACGTCGCCGGTGAAGTAGGAGCCGTCGGGGTGGCGCAGGCGCCGGGTCGAGCCCAGGAGGGCCCGGGCCGTGGCCTCGTCGCCGGCCAGGGCGTGGGCCATGGCGCACTCGGCCGTCTCGGCCGCCGTCACCCAGGGCTGGTCGGCCACGCAGCGGATCCCCAGGCCCCCGAGGGCGAAGCGGTCCCGGTCTCGGGCCAGCCGCCGACGGGCGGCGGGGCCGCGCACGACCCCGGCGAGCACCGGGTAGTACCAGTCCATCGACCACCGGTCCTTGGGGCAGAACGTGCCCGGGCGCTCCTCGGCCACCGCCCGGCGGAGCCGCCGAGCCGCCGCCGCCCAGGCCGGACGCTCCCGGCCCAGGGCCCCGGCGATGCGCAGGGCGCTGCGCAGGCTCCGGTAGGTGCTCGCGGAGGCGGTGAGGAGGGCGAAGGACCACGGGGTGCCGTCGGGGTGGCGGGCCCAGGCGATCTCCCCGCCGGGCCGGGCCAGGCCGAGGACGAAGCCCATGGCCGCCTCCAGCATGGGCCAGGTCCCCTCGAGCAGCGACCGGTCGCCGGTGGCGGCGTGGTGGTGCCACAGGCCGCAAGCCACGTAGGCGGTGACGTTGGCGTCGAGGAGGGCCACCTCCACCGAGCCGTCACCCCGGTAGTACTGGTGCCAGGCCCCGTCGGGCCGCTGGGTGGCGGCCAGCCAGGCGAAGGCGCGGTCGGCCTCCTCGCGGCGGCCCCCGGCGGTGAGGGCCATGGCCGCCTGGACGTGGTTCCAGGCATCGGCGTGGCCGCCCTCGAACCACGGGATCATGCCGCCGGGGCCCTGGGCCGCGGCCAGGGTGTCGACGGTGGCGGCCAGCTCCGCGCTGGTGAGCAGCATCAGGCCGCCACCCCGGTCCCCACCGTCTTCGCCGCCCCGGCCGGGGCGGGGCCGGGGCGGCGCCGGAGGTAGAGCACGAGGCTCTTGCCCAGCACCGGGGCCAGGAGCTGCTCGAGGAGCCGCAGCGACCGGGGGCGGCGCATGATCTCCCACACGAGGAGGCGGTGGTAGAGGCGCACGGGCAGGGCCTGGGGCCGGTCGAGGCCCACGGCGCAGCGCAGCCACCAGTAGGGGGCGTGGAGGGCGTGGACGTGGTGGGCGCCCACGACCTCGAGCCCGGCGTGGCCCAGCAGGGCGACGAGGGCTCGGCGCCGGTAGATGCGCACGTGGCCGCCGGGCACGGCCGGGGCGTGGTAGCCCGACGACAGCGCCCAGCACACCCGCTCGGGGAACCATCGGGGCACGGTGACGGCGGCCCGGCCGCCGGGGCGCAGCACCCGGTTGAGCTCGCTCGCCGCCCCGGCGTCGTCGCCGAGGTGCTCGAGCACCTCGGCGGCCACCACGACGTCGAAGGTGGCGTCGGGGAAGGGCAGGGCCAGGGCGTCGCCCACGGCCACGGCGGCCGACCCCGCCGGGTGGGGGTCGTCCATGCCGGCCACCGTGGTCGCCGCCTCGGCGGCGCCGGCGGCGTCGAGGTCGAGAGCCACCACCGTGGCCCCCCGGCGCAGGGCGTCGGCGGCGTGGCGACCGCTGCCGCAGCCGAGGTCGAGCACCCGGTCGCCGGGGCCCAGGCCCAGGCGACCGCTGTCGGCGGTCAGCACCCGCCAGCCTCGACGAGCGCCTGGTAGCGCTCGGCCGTGGCCACCGCCGTGGTGCGCCAGGAGAATTGCCCGGTGGCTCGGCGCCGCCCCGCCGATCCCAGCCGGGCCCGGAGCTCCTCGTCGTCGAGGGCGGTGGTGATGGCGGCGGCCAGGGCCCCGGGGTCGCCAGGGGGCACGAGCAGGGCGGCCTCTCCCGGGGGACCGGTGACCTCGGGCAGGGCCCCGCCGGTGGTGGCCACGAGGGGCAGGCCACAGGCCATGGCCTCCACCGCCGGCAGGGAGAACCCCTCGTAGAGGGAGGGCACGACGGCCACCGAGGCCTCGGCGTAGAGCTCGACCATGCGGGTGGCCTCCACCGCGCCGGCGAGGGTCACCGCCCCCTCGAGGCCCAGGCGCTCGATGGTGGCCGGCACCTCGCCGTCGGGCCGGGTGGGGCCCACGATGACGAGCTCCACCGCCCGCTCGGTGCGCACCTTGGCCACCGCCTCGAGCAGGGGCACCAGGCCCTTGAGGGGAACGTCGGCGCTGGCCGTCGTCATGATCCGCCCCGGCACCCGGCCCCGGTGGGGCAGGGGTCGGAAGAGGTCGGGGTCCACGCCCACCGGCACCACGGCGAGCCTGTCGGGCCGGGCCCCCATGGCCGAGCACAGGTCCCGGGCCGACGAGGCCGACACCGTGAGCACGAGCGGCAGGCGGCGCAGGACCCGGCGCTGCATGGCCACGAAGCCGTACCACCGCCGCACGGCCACCTGCCGCCGCCAGTCGGGGGCGGCGGCCAGGGCCAGGTCCCGGTCGACGGTGATGGGGTGGTGGACCGTGGCCAGCACCGGGAACCCGTCGGCCACGGTGCCGAGCAGGCCGTAGCCCAGGCCCTGGTTGTCGTGGACGACGTCGATGTCGCCGCGGCGGGGTTGCAGGAGGCGCCGGGCCCGCACGCTGAAGGTGAGGGGCTCGGGGAAGCCGGCGGTGCACATGGTGGCGTACTCGACGACGTCGAGGGCATCCCGGAACTCGTGGCGAGCGGGGCGGCGGAAGGGGTCGGGCTGGCGGTAGAGGTCGAGGCTGGGCACCTCGACGAGCTCCACGCCGGGGGCGAGCTCGGGGTAGGGAGGGCCGCTCAGCACCGTGACCCGGTGCCCGAGGGCGGCGAGCTCCCGGCTCAGGTAGTGGACGTAGACGCCCTGGCCGCCCGAGCGTGGGTTGCCCCGGTAGGTGAGCAGGGCGATGCGCAGGGCGCCCGGGGGGCCGGGGCCGCGGGCGGGCGCGGGGCGGAGACCGGCGTCGGGCATGGCCGCTGAGCCTGACCGCCTGCCACCGGGCACGCAAGCGCTCCCCGCTCACCGTTGCTCCGGGCCTCCACCGACCCACCCTCGGCCCGGGCCAGGGTGGGTCGGTGGACCCCGGCCCGGGCCGGCGCCACCCTCAGGCGGTCTGGGCGTCGATGGCGGTGGCCTTGGCGTCGGAGCCGATGGCGACCTTGCGGGGCTTGGCCACCTCGGCAACGGGGATGGTGACGGTGAGCACCCCGTGCTCGTAGCTGGCGGCGATGCCGTCGGTGTCGAGCGTCTCGCCCAGGAAGAGCTGGCGCTGGAACGACCCTTGGGGCCGTTCGGCTACGAGCACCTCGGCGCTGTCGCCCAGCTCGGCCGACCGTTGGGCCGACACGGTGAGGACGTTGCGCTCCACGGTGAGGTCGACGCTGTCGGGGTCGACCCCCGGGAGGTCGAAGCGCACGTAGAAGGTGTCGCCCTGGCGGTAGGCGTCGAGGGGCATGACCGGGGCGCGGCTGGTGTTGCCCCACACCTCCTGGTTCAGCCGGTCGAGCTCACGGAAGGGGTCGAAGCGCATGAGCATGGTGATGACCTCCAGACTGATCGTGCTGCTCCTGTAGGAACGTCCCCATCCTAGCGGTCGCGGGTGTTCTATGCAATAAGACTGATGGTCAACGACTCAACTTTTCTCCCCCGTAGCCATGAGACCGCAAGCCCGAGCCCGGCGACGATCGTCCACGGCGCCTGGCCCGTGGCCGAGAAGGCGGTGTCGCCCCGGCGCCGGCCGACCTCGGCGGCGAGCACCGCCGGCGCACCCAGGGGGCCCCGCCGCCGGACCCGGCCCCGGTGGTCGATCACCGCCGAGTAGCCGGTGGGCGCGGCCTGCACCACCCACCGCCCGGTCTCCAGGGCTCGCAGGCGGGCGGCGGCCACCTCCTGGGCCGGCACCTGGGCGGTGCGGTACGACGAGGCGTTCGTGGGTACGAGGAGCACCTCGCCGCCCCGGCGGACGCCGGTGCGGGCGAGCTCGGGGAAGAAGACCTCGAAGGAGATCGTCACCGCCACCGGCCCGGCGGCCGTGTCGAGCACGCCCGGCCCCTCGCCCACCACCGCGTCCCGGGGGACAGCACCGAGGTCGACGAGGCCCTCGAGCAGGCCCCGGAGGGGGATGTACTCGCCGAAGGGCACCCGGTGGACCTTCTCGGTGCGGTCGAGGAGCCGGCCGTCGGGCCCCCAGGCCACGGCGGCGTTGCGGAAGCCCGACCCCCCCGGCGTCTCCTCCACCACCCCGGCCACGAGGCTGGCGTCCAAGTCCCGGGCCAGGGCCGAGGCCCGCTGCCCCTCCCGGGTGGCGTCGACGGGCCGGTCCACGTCGACGACGTCCTCGGGCCACAGGACGAGCTCGGTGCCCGCCGGGACCAGGGCCGAGGCGGCGAGGTGGGCCTCGAAGGTGGCGCCGGGGTCGACGTCCACGGCCCGCAGCCCCCGGGGGCCGCCCCCCTGGACGGCGGCCACGGCCACGGTGCCCACCGGGCGGCCGTCGGGGCCCAGGGAGCCGGCCGTGGCCCCGGCCACGGCCGTGGCCACGGCCACCACGGCGGGGGCGAGCCGCCGCAGGGCGAGCGGAGCCCGGGGCCGGGGGGCCCGGAGGCGGCGCCGCACGACCGCCGCGAGCTCGGTGACCCCCACCCCGGCGGCGGCCATGAGCCCCACCACGAGGGGCGGCCCCCCGAGGCGGGCGGCCTCGGCGAAGGGCCCCCCCACCTGGCCCAGCTCCAGGCCGGCGAGGGGCAGGCCGCCGAAGGGCACCGTGGCCCGCACCACGGTGACCAGGGCCAGGGTCAGGGGCACGGCCGGCGTCCGGCCCCGGGTGGGCGGGGCCAGGGTGAGGGCGCCGGCGAGGAGGAGCGACTCGACGACCACGAGGGCCACGTAGCCCACGGCGTGGAAGTCGGTCGCCCACCACAGCCCGGCCCCGTAGAGGCCCAGGCCGCTGGCCGCCCCGGAGGCCCCCCGCCATCGAGCCGGCCGGTCCCGGCCCAGGGCGAAGACCATCCCGGCCCCCACCGGGCCCCACCACCACCCCCCGGCCGGGCCGAGGGGCCGGGGCGGGAGGCTGAGGGCGAGCACGACGCCGGCGCCCACGCTGGCCAGGAGCCCGGCGGCCACCCCGAGGCGCCGCGCTCGGAGGCCCACGGTGGGGACGGCGGGGAGCGGCACCGGTCGATCCTTCCACGGCCGCCGCCGGCCGCCGGGGCGGTCGCGCCCGGGAAGCCGCGCCCGGGAGGCCGCGCCCGGGAGGCCGCGCCCGGGAGGCCGCGCCCGGGAGGCCGGCACGGTCTGCTAACCCTGGGACGTGGTCACGACGGACGGCTCTCGCTCATCGGCGGGCGGCACCGGCGGGCCGGGCCCCCCCGACCCGGCGCCGGTCTTCGACGATCCCTTCGCCCCCGAGCACCGGGCCGACCCCTACCCGATCTTCGCCGAGGTGCGGGAGACGGCGCCCGTCTACCGGTCCCTCGACGGCACCTGGGTGCTGAGCCGCTACGCCGACGCCCTGGGCGTGCTGCGCGACGCCCGCCGCTTCAGCTCGAGCCCCGAGAACCTCCGGGGGGAGGCAGCCCGGGCCCAGGCGGACAACCCCATCCGCCAGGCGGGGACGTCGGTGATGATGTTCATCGACCCGCCCGACCACACCCGCCTCCGCGGCCTCGTCGCCACCGCCTTCACCCCCCGGCGGGTCGAGCAGCTGCGGGACCGGGTGCGGGCCCTCGTCGACGACCTCCTCGACGCCCGCCTCCCCGAGGGCGAGCTCGACGTCGTGGGTGACCTCGGCCACCCGCTGCCGGTGTCGGTCATCTGCGAGCTCCTCGGGGTCCCCGACGCCGACGACGCCACCTTCCGCACGCTGTCGGCGCAGGCCTCCCGCCTGCTCGACGGCCCCTCCCTCCCGCCCGAGGTGATGGACGAGGGGATGGTGGCGGGCATGCAGCTCTTCCAGTACTTCACCGACCTCATCGAGGCCCGGAGGGCCGAGCCCGCCGCCGACCTGCTCAGCGCCCTCATCGCCACCGAGGAGGAGGGCGAGCGCCTGAGCCACCCCGAGCTCGTGACCACCGCCACCCTGCTCTTCGTGGCCGGCCACGAGACGACGACGAACCAGATCGGCAACGCCGTGCTCGCCCTGCTCCGCCACCCGGCCGAGCTCGCCCGCCTCCGCCACGACCCCTCGCTGCTGCGCCCGGCCACCGAGGAGTTCCTCCGCTGGGACCCGGCCGTGCAGTTCGCGGCCCGCATCACCACCGGCGACGTCACCGTGGGCGGCGTCGACATCGCCGCCGGCGAGCAGGTGGCCGTGCTCATCGGGGCGGTGAACCGCGATCCCGCCCAGTTCGCCGACCCGGAGACCCTCGACCTGGGTCGGACCGAGAACCGCCACCTCACCTTCGCCTCCGGTGCGCACTTCTGCCTGGGCGCGGCCCTGGCCCGGCTCGAGATCCAGGTGGCGGTGGAGCGCCTCGTGGCCCGCTGCGCCCACTGGGAGCTGCTCGAGGAGCCCACCTACCGGGAGCACTACGTGCTCCGGGGCGTCGATGCCCTGCGCATGGGCTTCACGCCCGCCTGACCCGTCGGGATGGGGCCCGCCGACCCGGGCGCCGCCGCCGCGCTAGCGTCCCGGTGGAAGGGAGGGTCCGAAGCGTGAGCGATCGACCGCTGGTCCATCTCGTGGTGCCCCGGTGGGGCGGCACCGGCGTCCACCTCACCTTCGGGCACCGCATGCCTCCCATGTCGAGCCTCGTGCTCGCCGCCCACGCCCGCCGGGCGGGTTGGGACGTGCGGGTGATCGACCACAACTACCAGGCGATCCCCGACGACCGGCCCACCCTGGCCTGCATCACCACCTGGACGTCGACCGCGGCCCAGGCCTACCACCTCTGCAGCGCCTACCGGGCCAAGGGGGTCCCGGTGGTGCTCGGCGGGGTCCACGCCTCGCTGCTGCCCACCGAGGGCCTGCGCTTCGCCGACGCCGTGGTCTGCGGCGAGGCCGACACCATCTTCGCCGACGTCCTGGTCGACGCCGCCGCCGGCCGGCTCAAGCCCCTCTACCAGGGCTCCTGGCAGGGGATGGACGTGGTGCCCACGGCCGACGAGTGGGCCGACCTCTACGACCAGTGGCCCATCACCCGCTACGCCCCCATGAACACCCTCCAGACCACCCGGGGGTGCCGGTTCAACTGCGACTTCTGCTCGGTCATCCGCATCAACGGCCGGGGGTCGCGCCACAGCCCCCCCGAGCGGGTCATCGAGGAGATCAAGGTGTTGAAGCGGGCGGGCCAGCACATCGGCGACTTCGCCTACGTGTTCTTCCTCGACGACGACCTGGCCGCCGACCTCGAGTACACGGCCTCGCTGAGCGAGGCCATCATCCGCTCGGGGGTGAAGGTCACCTGGGGGGCCCAGGCCTCCATCGGCATGTGCCGCAACCCCGAGGTGCTCGACCTCGCGTCCCGGGCCGGCTGCCGGGCCCTCTTCACGGGGTTCGAGAGCGTCTCCCGGGAGGCGCTCATCGAGTGCAACAAGAAGAACCGCCCCGGGGAGTTCGGCGAGCTCATCGGCCGGGCCCACCGCAAGGGGGTGGCCATCGAGGGCGGGTTCATCCTCGGGTTCGACTCCGACCGCCCCGACGTGTTCGCCATGACCGCCGAGTTCGTCGACCGCATCGGCGTGGACGTGGCTCACTTCGCCATCCTCACGCCCTACCCCGGCACCCACACCTTCGCCCGGATGTACGAGCAGGACCGGATCACGAGCTTCGACTGGAAGCGCTACAACCTCTACAACACGGTCATCGAGCCGGCCCAGATGACGGCCGAGCAGCTCACCGACGGACTGGCCCAGGTCTACAAGTGGTTCTACGCCGGCCGCCGCCGGTTCCCGCGGTTCTGGCGCCACGTGATGCACCGCGATCCCCGTTTCAACCTCGCCTTCGCCCTGGCCAACTGGAACTACCAGCGCCGCTACCGCTTCGAGCTCACCGACGAGCCCGGCTACGAGGCCCACCCCGACGACCTCGCCAACCTCCTGCGGGCCAGCGCCGCCCCCGCCCAGGAGGCCCTCGACGTGGCCTTCGAGGACGCCGTGCCCAACGTCACCTTCCTGCCCCGGCCCACGCCCCTCGCCCCCCGCCAGGCCGCCGCCGGGGGCTGACCGGGCGCGGCGGTCCGTCAGGGCGGGCTCAGCTCACAGGCGAGCCCTGACGGTCTCGCGGTGTCACCGGCGACTCCGGGCAACGGTCTCGCGGTGTCACAGGCGAGCCCTGACGGTCTCGACCATGCCCTGGGCCTGCACCCGGAGGCGGGCCTGGTCGATCTCACCGGAGAGGAAGACGAGGATCACGGCGTCGTCCCAGCAGGCGAGGAACGTCCCCTGCACGAGCACGGCCACCCGCTCCCAGGCCCAGACGGCCTCGTTGCCCACGCCCTCCACGGGCTCGCGGCGGAGGTCGGCGGAGAGGCTGTCGCGCTGCACCGTGCACTCGGGACCGGCGGTGGTCAGGTCGTTGGCCGCCACCCGGAGGATGGCGCTCGTGCCCATGTCGACCTGGGTGAACCAGTTGCACTCGGCATCGCCCGAGGCCGTGGGGGGGGTGACGGGGTTGCCCAGGAGCTGGGCCACCTCGCCCTGGGTGAGCAGCTCGCAGGCGGGCTTGCCCAGCCCACCCGTCCCCGTGCTCGGGAGGGCGCTCACCGGGGGCAGGGTCTCGGCGGGCTCGCCCCCGGCCACCGGACCGGAGAGGGCGCCCGGCGTGCCACCGTTCGAGCACGCCAGGGCCAGGAGGGTGACGACCACGGCCATGGTCGCCGCTCGCAGTGTGGTCCGCCTGGGCATCTGACCTCCCCGGGATGGCGCCGTCCCACCGAGGCTAGCGACCTGCAAGAATCACGGGGTCGCCGGGTGCCCGCCCGGGGCCGTCCGCCTCCGGGCCCACCCCGGACCGGATCACCGCTCTGCCTCATGGCCACCGACCTCCGCCAGTTCCCCGGCGCCGATCGCCGTGCTCGACCGCCGCTGGGCCGCGCCCGGCCCCGGCCCCGCACCGGCCGCTCCCGCGGCGAGCGGGGTGCGCCCCCGGGCCGCCGGGAGCCCTGGAACCGCCGCCCCCCGTGGGTGGCGCCCCGCAGCCGCATCCTGCGCCGGCGCCGGCCCGTCCCCTGGACCACGCTGGGCCTCGGCCTCATGTTCACCCTCATCGGGGGCTACCTCTTCCACGCCTTCTGGCAGGCCACCCGGGTGGACGTCGCCGTCGACGGCCTGGAGGGCAGCGGGGTGGTGAGCTCGGCGACGTGGGCCGATCGCACGGTGCGCTTCACCATCGGCGAGCCCGACCGGGCCGACCGGGCCACGCTGCTCGTCGACCGCCAGCCCGTGGACGACGGGCTGCTCAGCGTGGAGGGCGACACCATCGCCTGGGAGGCACGGGGCCTGGCCGAGGGCGCCCACGAGATCAGCCTGGCCGTGCCCCGCCCCATCCTCGGCGACGCCGCCTTCTCCTGGTGGCTCACCGTCGACGACACGCCGCCCGTCCTCGATGTCGCCTCCCTCCAGCCGGCCCGGGGCATCTGCGAGCCGGTGCGCATCGAGGGCTCGGTCGAGGCGGGTGCTGCCCTCACCATCGGGGACGAGGCCGTCGAGGTGGACGGCGGGCGCTTCCGGCTCGACTACGACCGCCCGCCCGAGGCCATGACCATGGTGGCCACCGACGCCGCCGGCAACCGCACCGAGTCCGAGGTCATCGTGCCCGTGGCCTACCCCGGGGGCCAGGGCGTGCACGTCACCGCCATCGCCTGGGGCTACGAGCCCCTGCGCCGGGGCGTCCTCGACCTCATCGACGCCGGGCTGGTGTCGGTGGTGGAGCTCGACCTCAAGGACGAGGGCGGCGTGGTGGGCTACGACTCGAGCCTCGCCCTGGCCAACGAGGTGGGGGCGGTGGAGCCCTCCTACGACCTCGCCGACACCGTGGCCGAGCTTGAGGGCCGCGGGGTGCGGGTCGTGGGGCGCATCGTCGCGTTCCGGGATCCCAAGCTGGGCGACTGGGCGTGGGCGAACGGGCACCGCGACTGGGTGGTCCAGGAGCCCGACGGCAGTCCCCACCTCGACTTCGTCAACGTGGCCAGCCCCGAGGTCCAGCAGTACAACCTCGACGTGGCCCTCGAGGCGGCCGACGCCGGCATCGACGACATCCTCTGGGACTACGTCCGCCGGCCCGAGGGGGACCTCGACGACCTGGTGTTCACTGGCATGGTCGGCACCCCCAGCGACACCGTCGTGGGCTTCCTCGACAAGACCCAGGAGGCCCTCCGGGCCCGGTGTGTCTACCAGGGGGCGTCGGTGTTCGGCATCGCCGCCGACCGGCCCGATGCCGTGGGCCAGGACGTGCCCCGCCTGGCCCGCAACGTCGAGTACCTCGCCCCCATGCTCTACCCGTCGCACTGGGTGCCGGGCGAGTACCGGGTCCCCGATCCGAACCGCCAGCCCGGCCAGATCGTCACCGCCGCCCTGGCCGACTTCCAGGCCAAGACGGCGGGCACGGGCATCGCCCTGACCCCCTGGCTCCAGGACTTCAGCGACGGGGTGGCCTACGGGCCGGGCGAGGTGCGGGCCCAGATCGAGGCGGCCCGGGGCCTGGGCGTCGACGACTGGCTCCTGTGGAACGCCGGGGTGGTCTACACCCCCGGCGCCCTCGACCCCTCGCTCGTGAGCATGGACCGCTCGGTCCTGCCCCCCGAGGGGCGCTGAGCCGGCGCCCGTCCGCCGCCGGCGCTCACCCCTCGCCGAGGAGGGGCACCTCCTGGCGACGGGTGGCCACCTCGGCGAAGAGGTCGCCGTGGGTGGCCACCCGCTCGAGCATCCCCTCGGCCTCCACGACGAGGCCCTCGCCGGTGTCGGCCATGGCCTCGACCTCGTCCCAGGCCAGGGGGGCCGAGACCGTGGGTCGGGCCATGGCCCGCAGCGAGTAGGCGCACACCGTGGTCTTGGCCCGGTCGTTCTGGCTCCAGTCGATGAAGACCTTGCCGTGGCGCTGGGCCTTGCTCATCGACGAGAGCACCTCGCCGGGGTGGCGGTCCTCGAGGAGGCGGGCCACGGCCAGGGCGAAGGACTTCGTGCGGTCGTAGGTCGTGGCGGTGTTGAGCGGCACGTAGACCTGCAGGCCCTTGGAGCCCGAGGTCTTGGGGTAGCCGACGAGGTCGAGGCCCGAGAGCACCTCCCGCAGGCGCAGGGCGACCCGGGCGCAGGCGACGACCCCGGCCGGGGGCCCGGGGTCGAGGTCGAAGGCCACCACCGTGGGGCAGGACAGGTCCCCGGCCACCGAGAGCGAGGTGTGGAGCTCGAGGGAGGCGAGGTTGGCCACCCACACCACCGCCGCCAGCTCGTCGACGAGGCAGAAGTCCACCGAGCCCCGGGATCCCCGGCTCGTGGGCACCGTCACCGTGGGCAACCAGTCGGGCCGGTGGGAGGGGCAGTTCTTCTCGTAGAAGAAGGCCTCCTCCACCCCGTTGGGGTAGCGCTTGAGGGTGAGCGGCCGCAGGCGGAGGTGGGGGAGCAGCACCTCGGCGATGCGGGAGTAGTAGTCGATGACCTGGCCCTTGGTGAACCCGGCCTCGGGGTAGAGCACCTTGTCGAGGTTGGAGAGGCGCAGCTCCCGCCCGCCGACGGTCACCGTGGTGGCCGGTGCCGGGCTCACCCCGCCTCGGCGGCGTCGGCCCGGTCGTCGTCGGCCCGGTCCTCGTCGGCCCGGTCCTCGTCGGCCTCCCCGCCGCCCTGGGCCCGGGCCAGGCTGGCCTCGAGGGCGGCCATGAGGTCGACGACCCGGGCGGGCTCCTCGGTGGGCTCCTCCACCACGATCTCCTGGCCCTCGGCCTTGCGCTCGATGAGCTCGAGCACGCGCTCGCGGTAGGTGTCGTGGTAGCGGTCGGGGTCGAAGTCGCTGGCCAGGGTGTCGATGAGCTGGCGGGCCATGGCCACCTCCCGGTCGCTCACCTCGACCTCGTCACCGGGGAGCTCGAGCTCGGTGGTGGGGTTCACCTCGTCGCCGTAGTAGAGCGTCTCGAGCACGAGCACGTCACCCCGGGGGCGGATGGCGGCCAGGTACTCCTTGGTGCGCAGGACGAGCCGGCCGATGCCGATCTTGCCCGTCTCGGCCATGGCGTCGCGCAGGAGGGCGTAGGCCTTGGCCCCGCCCCGGTCGGGCACGAGGTAGTAGGGCCGCTCGAAGTAGACGGGGTCGATGTCGCTCAGGTCGACGAAGTCGGCGATGTCCACGGCCCGGGTGCTGGGGGGGTCGAGGCTGGACAGCTCCTCGGGGGAGACGGTGACGTAGGTGTCGGGCCGCAGCTCGTAGCCCTTCACGATGTCGTCGTAGCCCACCTCCTCGCCGGTGGCGCTCGACACCCGCCGCTGGCGCACCCGGGCGTTCGTCGACGCCTCGAGCTGGTGGAAGCGCACGTCCTTCGAGGTGACGGCGCTGTAGAGCTTCACCGGCACGTTCACCAGCCCGAAGCTGATGGCACCGGTCCAGATGGGTCGGGGCACGGGACCTCCTCGGCTCGGCGGCTCGGCAGAGATCATCCCTCACCGGACCCCTCGCCGGGGTCGGGCGCCAGGTGCGGCGGCCCGGACCGCTCGGTATGCTCGGCCGTCCAGGGTGTCGTGGTCCTCTCCCGTCGTGCCCTCTCCGGGCTGGCTCGCGGACGGGTCGCGGCCGTATCGGGGGGGAGGGCACCACCGGTGTTGGAGACGAGCATGGCCACGAGCATGGTCGGCTACATCGATCCCGGGTCGGGCAGCGTCATCGCCCAGGCGGTGGTGGCGGGATCCGCGGGGGTGGCCGTCGTGGCCCGGATGTACCGGTCGCGCCTCAAGCGGGCCCTGGGCCTGGGTCGGGACGAGGGCGCCGAGCCCAGCCCGGCCGACACCGCCGGCGCCGGGGAGGCGCCGTTGGCCGCCGAGCCCGACGGCACCGCCGTGGTCGGGGGCGACGAGGCCCGGGCCGAACCCTGAGCTCGGTCGCCGCCGGGGTCGTCGGCGGTGACGAGCCCGGGTCCTTCCGGGATCCGGCCAGCCGCGTCCACCGCCGCCCCGACGGCACCATCGTCCGCCGCCTCCGGGGCCGGGGCCTCGAGGACTGGCGGCGGCTGCGCGACAGCGCCTTCTTCGCCGAGGCGGTGGCGGCCGGCCGGGTCGTGGACACCGAGGAGCTGGCCCCCGACCTGCTGGGCCACGAGGTGGTCGAGCCCTTCTCCTACCCCTACGAGTGGTCCTTCACCATGCTCGCCGACGCCGCCCTCCTCCACCTCGACCTCGTGCTCGAGGCGCTGGGGGAGGGCCTGTGGACCAAGGACGCCTCCGCCTACAACGTCACCTTCCGGGGGCCGAGGCCGGTGTTCGTCGACGTGGGCTCCTTCGCCCCCGCCACCGGCGGGCCCTGGCCCGGCTACCGGCAGTTCTGCCAGCACTTCCTCTTCCCCCTCCTGCTCACGGCCGAGACCGGCGTGGACTTCCGGCCCTGGCTGCGCAGCTCGCTCGACGGCCTGGCCGCCGGGGACCTGGCCCGCCTGCTGCCCGTGCGGGCCCGGCTCCGGTCGCGGGCCCTGCGCCACGTCGTGCTGCCGGTGCTGGCCCAGCGGATGGCCCGCCGGCCCGGCCAGCGGGTGGCCGACGAGCTCGCCGCCTCGGGGTTCACGGCCGAGCTGGCCCGGGCCAGCCTCGACCGCCTGCGGGCCACGGTGGCGGGGCTGGCTTGGCGCCCGCGATCGCCTTGGGTCGACTACGGCCGCACCTGCTCCTACACCCCGGCCGACCGCCGGGCCAAGGGCGCCTTCGTGGCTGCCGCCCTGGCCGAGCGACCGCCGGGCACGGTGTGGGACCTCGGCACCAACGACGGCACCTACGCCCGGATGGCCGCCGACGCCGGGGCCCGGGTCGTGGCCGTCGACGGCGATGCGGCGGCCGTCGACGCCCTCTACCGCCGCCTGCGGAGCCTGGGGGGCGAGCCCCCGGGGATCCTGCCCCTCGTCGTGGACCTCACGAACCCCTCCCCGGCCCAGGGCTGGCGGAGCGAGGAGCGGGCCGGCCTGCTGGCCCGGTGCCGACCCACCGAGGTGCTGGCCCTGGCCGTGGTGCACCACCTCTGCCTCGTGGGGGGGATCCCCCTCGCCGAGGTCGTGGCCTGGCTGGCCTCCCTGGGGGCGCCGGTGGTCCTCGAGCTCGTCCACCCCGAGGACCCCATGGCTGACGAGCTGCTGGCCCGCACGCCCCCCGGCACCCACGACGACTACACGGTGGCCAACGGCGAGCGCCTGCTCGGCCGGCACTTCCGGGTGGGGGCCACCGAGGTGCTGCCCTCGGGCACGAGGACGCTCTACCGCCTCCGGCCCCGGTGAGGCGCTGGCGTTCGTTTCGCCCGGTAAGCGCCGACGGGGCCGGGCGCCGCCCGGCCCGGGGCAGGGCGATGCTGGGGCGGGCCGTCCCCGGGGTCCCGGCCGTGGTGGCCCTGGCCACGCTGGCCGTGGTCCAGCCGGTCCTCGACCTCTTCGGGCGCAACCCCACGTTCTTCGTGGCCCAGGACATGGGCCCGGGAGCCGTGGCGGCCTTCGGCGTGGCCGTCACCGCCCTGCCCCTGGCCGTGGTGAGCCTCGTCGTGGTCGGGGGCCACGCCCTCGGTCCCCGGGTCGGGGCGTGGGTGCGTACGGCCCTGCTCGCCCTGCTCGCCGCCACCGCCACCGCCAGCCTGGCCACGCTGGCGAGGGTGGGCGGCGACCTCGCCTTCGTCACCCTCGTCGCCGGGGCCGGGGTGGGGGTGGCGGTGGCCGAGGCGCGGTGGGAGCCGGTGTCGCGGGCCCTGGGCTACGCCGCCTGGGCCGCGCCCGCCTTCCTCGCCCTGTTCCTCGTGGCCTCTCCCACGGCCGAGCTGCTGCGGGCCGATGGCGTGCGCTCGGCCTCGGGGGTGGTGGTGGCCGACCCCGCCCCCGTCGTGGTGCTCGTGCTCGACGAGCTGCCCCTCACCACCCTGCTCGCCGCCGACGGCACGGTGAACGCGTCCCGCTTCCCCCGCTTCGCCGAGCTCGCCGGGCGGGCCACGTGGTACCGCGACGCCACGGCGGTGGCCGACCTCAGCCCGGACAGCGTCCCCGCCCTGCTCAGCGGCACCCGGCCCACCGCCGGCGCCGTGCCCACCCTCCACGACTACCCCGACAACCTCTTCACCCTCCTCGGCGGGGCCTACGACGTCACCGCCACCGAGCCCATCACCGACCTCTGCCCCCCCGACGTGTGCCGGCCGCCCCCCACGCCCCCCGTCGCCACCCAGGTGGGCTCGGCCCTCGCCGATGCCGGGGTGGTCCTCGGCCACCGGGTGCTGCCCCCCGGGCTGCGGGGGCGGCTCCCGGCCGTGGGCCAGTCCTGGGGCGGCTTCCTGGCCGGCGCCCGGTCGGAGGTCGCCGACCTCGGCCCCCGGCCCAGCCGCGACGAGGTGGCCGACGAGGTGTTCGAGCTCGTGGCCAGCGGGACGCCCCCGGTGCAGCTCTACGAGGCCACCCGGGCCGCCATCGAGTCCCTCGACCCCCGGGAGGCGACGCTGTGGTTCCACCACGCCCTCCTCCCCCACTGGCCCTGGGAGCTCACGCCCTCCGGCCTGCCCTACCGGGCCCCGGCCGAGGGCTTCGAGCACCCGAGCTGGACCGACGACGGCGACGCCGTGGCCCGCATGTACCAGCGCCACGTCATGCAGGTGGGGGCGGCCGACCGGCTCGTGGGCACCCTCATCGACCGCCTCGACGCCCTCGGGGCCTGGGAGCGCGCCCTCGTCGTCGTCACCTCGGACCACGGCGCGGCCTTCACCCCCGGGGCGCTGCGCCGGGGGGCGACGGTGGCCACGGCGGTGGAGAACTACGCCGTGCCCCTCTTCGTGAAGCTCCCCGGCCAGCGGGTCGGGGGGATCGACGACGGCAACGTGGAGCTCACCGACGTCGTGCCCACCATCCTCGACGCCGTCGGGGCCACGGGCGTGGACGTGGACTTCGCCGGGCGCTCCCTGCTCTCGGGGGCGCCCGCCCCGGCGAGCAAGACCGTGCTCTCCTCGGTCGATCCCGGGCTCGTGTCCCTCGACCCGTCGGTCGACGGCGTGCTCGCCGCCGCCGCCGCCCTCCGGTCCCTGGCGCCCGGAGGCGAGGACTGGTACGGGCTCGTGGCGGCTCGCCCCCCGGCCGGCCTCGTGGGCCGGGCGGTGGCCGACGTCGGCGTGGCCGAGGGCGAGGGCGGTCGCTGGGAGGGCCTCGACGGGGCCACCACGGTGGACGTCGACCTCGAGCGGGGCCCGGTGCCGGTGGCCCTGACCACCCGGGTGGTGCCGCCGCCGGAGGCGGGCCAGCAGGTGGCGGTGGCCGTGAACGGCACGGTGGCCGGGGTGGAGCCCCTGGGGCCGGGCGGGGCCCTCTCGGTGGTGCTCGCCCCCGAGGCCTTCGTCACCGGCCCCAACCGCCTGAGCGCCTACCTGCTCACCGGGGGCGGGGTCACGCGCGACGGGGGGGCGACGCCGGGCACGACCCTGGTGAGGCTCGCCGACCCCTGATCGGGCGGCGGGGATGGCGGGGCTGGGGTGGCGGCCGCGGGGGCGAGCGGTTGAGCCCTCCATCGGCCGGGTAGGCCCGGGGCGAGGCCCTCCGGGGCCGGAGAGGAGACCGCACCATGGGCATTGGCATCAGTGTGTTCCTGCTGGCTGTCGGCGCCATCCTGGCCTTTGCCGTCGATGTCGTCGTGTCCGGCGTAGACCTCGACGCCGTCGGCGTCATCCTCATGATCGTCGGGGTGATCGGGCTCATCATCGCCTTCACCACGAGCCGCGGGCTCTTCGGGCGCCCGGCCTACCGGCGAGAGGAGCGTATCGAGCACGAGGACAGCGACGGTCGCCGGGTCGTCCGACGCAGCACGCTCGACTAGGCGCTCACGCGACCAGCGCGCTCGACCAGCCCGGGGCCCGGCGTGGCCGTGGCCACCGGGCCCCGGCTGGCGTCAGGCCAGCTCCTCGGTCCAGCCCACGCCCGCCGGGTCGATGTCGTCGCGCACCCCCTTGAGCGACGGCTGGCGGAGGACGCCGGCGCTCGTCACCTGGGTGAAGGCCACCTCGACGACGACCGTGGGCGCCACGAAGCGCAGGCCGCGCACCGGGGGCGGGGGCACGAACGGGCTGACGTCGGTGGCCGACCCGGCGAAGCGGTGCCCGAGGCGGGCCAGGAGCTCGCCGCTCAGGCCCGAGCCCACGAGGCCCGTGTAGCGGAGGGCGAAGGGGTGGGGGGCAGCGGGCGCCGCCCCGGGATCGACCCAGCCCACGGCCAGGGAGCCGATGGCGCCCCGCCGTCCCCCCTCGCCCTCGGTCCAGCCCCCGACCACGAGCTCCCGCCGCCGCACGCACTTCACCTTGGCCCAGGAGCGGGAGCGCCGGCCCGGGGTGTAGGGCGACCGGGCCAGCTTGGCCACGTAACCCTCGAGGCCCATCTCCCGGCAGGCGGCGAGCATGGGTCCCGTCGGGGGGGCGGGCAGGAGCTGGGACGTGTGCCAGTGGGACCCCTGCACCCCGAGGGCCTCGAGGTGGTGGCGGCGGGCCTCGAAGCCCTCGCCGGTGAGGAGCCGGCCGTCGAGCCAGAGCAGGTCGAAGGCCACGTAGAGCACGGGCACCTCGGCCACGAGGGCGGTGCCGGGCGGGCGGGCGTGCATGCGTCGCTGGAGGCGCTCGAAGCTGGGGTGGCCCCGGGCGTCGAAGGCGATGACCTCCCCGTCGAGCACCGCCGCCCGACCCCCGAGGGCGCCGGCCAGGGGAACGAGCTCGGGGTAGGCGGCGGTGACGTCGTTGCCCAGCCGGCTCGTGAGCGAGACCGTGCCGGCGCTCACCGTGGCCAGGGCCCGTACCCCGTCCCACTTGGGCTCGAAGTGCCAGGCCGCGGGGTCGGCGGGCATGCCCACGGCGCCGGTGAGCATGGGGGCGAGGCGGGGAGGGACGGGCCCTCCCGCTCCCGCCGCCGTGGCCCCGGCCATCCTCACGCTCCCCGGGCCCGGACCGGCGGGGCGAGCAGGGCGGCCACGGCTCGGGCCGCCCGCTGCCCGTCGGCCACGCAGGCGGCGACGCCCAGGCCGCGGTAGGCGGCCCCGGCGAGCACGACCCCCGGGGCGTCGGCGGTGAGGGCGCGCTCGATCCCGGCGACCCGGAGCCGGTGGCCCACCCGGTACTGGGGCAGCGATGCCGGCCAGCGCTCGACCCGGCTGGCCACCGGGGTCCCGGCGAGGCCGAGGGCGGGCACGAGCTCGCGGTGGGCGGCGCCGGCCAGCGCGGCGTCGTCGAGGTCGCCTGCCCGCCCGTCGCCCCGGCGCCCGGCCGAGGCCCGGACGAGCACGGGGTCGCCGGCACCGGCGGCCAGGTGGGGCCACTTCGCCGTGAGCCAGGTGCAGGCGGTGATGAGCTGGCCCTCCACCCGGGGGACGAGGAAGCCGCTGGCGTCGAGGGCCCGGGTGACGTCGCCGGGGCGGTAGGCGAGGGTGACGGTGGCCACCGAGGCGTAGTCGATGGCGGCGAGCCCGGCCGAGGCCCGGGGGCTGAGGGCGGCCAGCACCCGGCCGGCGGCGGGCGCCGGGGTCGCCACCACCACGGCGTCGGCGACGAGTGGCTCCCCGGGGCCGACCACGACCTCGTAGCCCCGGCCGGCGCGCACGACGGCGGTGACGGTGGCGCCGGTGACGACGGGCGGTCCCTGGGCCACCAGGGCGTCGACCACGCCGGTGAGCCCGTGGCGCAGGGTGAGGAACACGGGACCGGCGATGGGCGGGGGCCGGCGCCGGAGGGCCCGCACGAGGCTGCCCCCGCGCTCGGCGGCTGCCGCCACCTCGGGCGCCACCGCCGCCAGGCTCAGCTCCTCGCAACGGCCGGCGTGGATGCCCCCGAGGAGGGGGTCGACGAGGCGCTCGAGCACCTCCCGGCCGAGGTGGGTGAGGGCCACCTCGGCCACGGACCGGTCGGTGTCCTCCGGGACGGGCCGCCCGCGGCCCGGGCCGCGCCGTCCGCCGGGGCCGGGCCAGCGGGACACCCGGGCGAGGTCGGTGGCGGCACGGGCGAGGCCGGCGGGGGAGACGAGCCCGGAGCGGGCCAGGGGCCCGAGCCGGCTGGGGAACCCGAGGACGAGGCCGGCGGGGAGCGGGCGGAGTCGGTCCCGGCTCCACACGAGGGCCCGGTTCGTCGCCGGGGCCACGAGCTGCTCGCCCAGGCCGAGGTCCCGGCACAGGGTCGCGGCCGCGGGCACCCGGGCCAGGAAGCTGTCGGGCCCGGTGTCCACGCCGAGGCCGGCCACCTCGACGGGGGCGAGCTTGCCCCCGGGCCGGGTGGCGGCCTCGAGGACGACGACCTCGAGGTCGGGGCGCTCCCGGCCCAGGGCCCAGGCGGCGGTGAGGCCGGCGATCCCGCCGCCGATCACGACGACCGGCCGCCGGGCCCCCGCCTCGCGCTCCGGCCGCCTCACGCCCCGGCTCCGGGCCTGGGCCGGCCCGGGGGTTGCACCTCAGCCACCGGCTCGCCCGTCCCCCAGGGCTCGGCGCACGGCGCCGGCCACGGCGGCGCAGAGCCGGGGGTGGTCGTTGGGCATGGGCGTGCGGGCGAAGGCCAGCCCCTGCGCCGCCGCCCGCCGGGCGGCCTCGATGTCGAGGTCGTAGAGCACCTCGAGGTGGTCGGCGGTGAACCCTGCCGGGCATACGACGAGGCCCCCGGCACCGGCCGCGGCGCGCTCGTCGACCACGGCGAGGATGTCGGGCCCGATCCAGGCCTCGGCCGTGCGCCCGGCGCTCTGCCAGGCCACCGACCACCGGTCGATCCCGGCGGCGGCGCCGAGGGCGGCAGCCGTCTCGGCGAGCTGGTCGGGATAGGGGTCGCCGTCCTCGAGGATGCGGACCGGGAGGCTGTGGGCGGTGACGACGACCTCGGGCCGGGGCCCGGGGAACCGCGCCAGGGTGTCGGTGAGGAGCCCGGCCAGCAGCCCGAGGTAGTCGGCCTCGAGGTGCCAGGAGCGCACCATGGCCATGGTCAGGTCGGGGCCTGCGGCCTGGCGGGTCCGGGCCTCGTACTGGCCCACCGACATGGCCGAGTAGTGGGGGGCGAGCACCACCCCGACGAGCCGGTCCACCC
>Ga0187893_10004447_pt1 | contig 26670 bp, 26 predicted proteins | sample MA1701074metaG_FD_139574 | JGI IMG/M metagenome (GOLD analysis project Ga0187893, IMG submission 139574) | White microbial mat communities from a basaltic lava cave in the Kipuka Kanohina Cave System on the Island of Hawaii, USA - MA170107-4 metaG ... | reverse complement strand
TAGTCGCTGAGCGTGACCGCCTCTTTGCGCGGCTCGGGGATGCGCAGCAGGCCGGAGCCGTCTCCGTACACGCCGTTCTGAAACTCGTAGATGTAGTCGCCGTGGTGGACGACCGCATCGAGATCCTCGCGGTTGGCGACAGCACGATAGACATTGAAGTAGCCGGCGGGATAGTTCGCGCAGCACACTGACGCGAGCCGCACCCGATCGATCGACGCCGGCAACGTCTTCGTCCGGCCGATCGGCGACCGGTCGCCGCCCGTCTCGAACGCGTAGTAATACGGGCGGCCCGGCTGCAGCCCTGCCGCGTCGACCTTCACGGTGAAGTCACGATCGACCGTCGTGCGCGTGGTGCCGCGTGCCACGACCTGGCTGAGCGCCGCGTCGCTGGCGATGCGCCAGTCGACGGCTACCGTTCCACGCACGTCGATTGGTGTGACCCGCGTCCACAGGATGACGCAATCCGCCAGCGGGTCGCCGCTGGCCACGCCATGACGGAAGAGCCCAGCCCCGCCGCTCTGCGCGAGCAGCATGCGCGAGGAGACGCCGACGAGCGAGGCCGCGCTCGTCCAGATGAACTGCCGGCGTGTCAGGGACACGACGCGATAGTACACCGGGCACCGGCGGACAAAGAGAGCGCAGGGTGGCGATCGCGCTCGACGCGCGCGTCCAGGCCTGGCTTGACAGGTGTGCCCCCGCTCACTACGCTGGGGAGGATATGCTGCAGCGGTTTCGCGTGCGCGCCCGACGTGTTGCCGCAGCGACGCTCGCCTGGATGGTGGTCGTCGGCGGCGCGGCCGTTGCCCCCCACGAGGACGACTGCCACGACGCCGCGTGCCACGCCGTCATCGTCGAGCACGACGCGTCCGCCCATCGCGTGGGCGCACCGTCGGTCGACGACGAGACCCATCCGCTGCATTGTCTGGTCTGCCACTGGGTGCGCGCCTTCCGGCCGAGGACGGAAGCGCGATTCGTCTCCGCGCTCGCCTCCGACGCGGGCATGCGCATCCCCGTTCAGTTCGTCGCGATCTCCAGCCGCGCGCCATTCGCGCAGCCTCCGCTCCGCTCCCCGCCTTCGTCTCCAGTCACTGCGTAACTGCGTGTGTGGCGAACCCTGAAAGTTCGCCCGGGCGGGCCCGACACGGCTCGTCTCACACGTGTTTGTTCGTGGTTCTTTGACGGAGACGACATCATGCATATACGAAGACTCACGGGAGCATTCACATTTCTGCTCGTCGCGGCGGCACTACAGGTCGTCGGCACCGGGCAAACGGGTGCCGATGTGTCGGGACGGTTGACCAATACACTCTCGGGCGAACCGATCCCCAACGCTACGGTTCAAATCGATGAGCTGAACCGCCAGGTGACCTCTGCGGCCGATGGGACGTTCTCGTTCCCAGACGTTCCGCCCGGGACGTACCACGTGTCGGTCCACTCGCAAGGGTATTCGACGCGTCGGACTGAGGTCACCGTCACGAGGACCTCGGGGCCGCGAATGGATTTTCAAATCGATCCGGAGCTGCACTTCGAGGAGGTGACGACCGTGACCGGTGACGCGCGGAGCCAATTCGAGGTCTACCAGCCGACCGCGGTTCTCTCAGGCCAGGAGCTGACGAAGCAGCTCGAGATGTCGCTTGGGGCGACGTTGGAGAACCAGCCCGGCGTGACCTCCCGCAGTTTCGGGCCGGCGCCAGCGAGGCCGGTGGTCCGCGGACTCGATGGTGATCGTGTGCAGATCCTCCAGGACGGTCAGCGGATGGGCGATCTGTCGAGCCAGTCCGGCGACCACGGCGTGACCGTCAATCCCGCAGCGGCGGAGCGTATCGAAGTCGTCCGCGGTCCGGCCACGCTCCTCTACGGCGCGAACGCGATTGGCGGTCTGGTCAATGTCATCACCGAAGACATTCCGACGCGGCGCCTCGAAGGGGCGACCGGCAATTTCACGTTCGACGTGGGTTCGGCGGCCAAGGAAGGCGCCGCGGCGGCCGACATCCGCGCTGGCGACGGAAGGTGGGCGCTCCATGCCGGCGGCGGCGGGCGCCGATCCGGCGACGTTCGCACGCCGGATGGGGATCTCGAGAACTCCCAGTCGCGCAACGGCTTCGGCAATATCGGCCTTTCGTGGACGGGCGAGAACCGGTACTTCGGCGGCAGTTACGGCTACGACGACACGAAGTACGGGGTCCCGATCGTCGAAGAGGGGCAAGTGCAGCTCACGCCGCGTCGCCATGCGTTCGGCCTGCGGACCGGCGCCCAGGGACTCACGGGCGCGCTCGAGTCGTATCGCGCCACGCTGTCGGTGCGCCGATACAAGCACGACGAGCTCGAGGGTGAGGAGGTCGGTACGGCCTTCAAGAACGACACTGAAGAAATCGAATTGATGGCCGGTCACCGCGCGGTCGGACGACTCAAGGGCAGCGTTGGTGCCTGGTTCCTGAATCGCGCGTTCGGCGTAACGGGAGCGGAAGCGTTGTCACCGGATGTCGATTCGCGCGCGTTTTCGGCGTTCCTGTACGAGGAGGTCACGTGGCCACACGTGACGTTTCAGTTCGGCGGCCGCGTCGACCATACGCGGTACGCTCCGCTCGATGAGGACAAGCGCACGTTCACCAGCGGATCGGGTTCGCTCGGGCTCCTCTTCAGACCCGCGGCGGCGAACGAACGGTTCAGTATTGCCATGAGCCTGGCTCGCGCCGCGCGCAATCCCGCGCTCGAGGAGCTCTTCTACTTCGGCCCTCACCCAGGCAACTTCGCATTCGAAGTCGGCAATCCCGATCTCGAGCCTGAACACGCGCTCGGATTCGATCTGTCGGCGCGCTGGCGCGGCGCCCGGGCGTCCGGCGAGGTCACATATTTCCGCAACGACATCCAGAACTTCGTCTTCCGAAGCCCGCTTAGCCAGGCGCAGCTGACGCGTCGCCTGCGGGAGTTCGAAGCGCGGTTCCAGGAACGAGATCTCGACATCGGCGCGGCGGAAGAGTTCCCGATCATCGAAAACGTCAGCGCGGACAGCGTCCTGCAGGGCATCGAGGCGCACGGCGACTTCGGTCTGACGTCGAGACTGTTCGCCGAGTTCAGCCTCGACTACGTTCGTGGCACGCTCAAGGACAGTGACGATCCGCTGCCTCGCATGCCACCGCTTCGCTCACAGGTCGGCCTGCGCTATCAGTACAACGCGTTTCAGCTGGGGGGTGCGGTAACTGCCGTCGCCAAGCAGGACCGCATCTTCGATGTGGAGACGCCGACCGATGGCTACGGGCTCCTGCGTTTGTATACCGCGTACTCGATCATCTCTGGGCGCGTGCTCCACACGATCACGGCGCGGATCGACAACCTCGCTGACGAGCTGTATCGGAACCACCTGTCGCTTATCAAGGATCTCGCGCCGGAGATGGGGCGGAATTTCAAGCTCCTTTACAACGTCAGGTTCTGAGTCCGCTGACCTGCGTGCGCAACGTACCTCGACTTGACACGCGCAAAGCCGGTTACTAGGCTGTAAATAACTCGTGTTGCGCTGGTTCCGTGCGCGCGGTTCGGCGATTGCCTCCTACGCCATCATCGTGATGGGCGCCGTCGGGGGATCGGCCGTCGTGCCGCACGAAGACGACTGCCACCATGGCGCGTGTCAGGCAGTCGCGGTCGTCCATGACGCTGCGGCGCATGAAGTCCGCGCGGCAGCCATCGCCGGCGCCGACCATCGGCTGCACTGCCTCGTGTGTCACTGGGTTCGCGCGTTTCGCCCACGAGCGGAGGCTCGAATCGTCTCGACGCTCTCCAGCGCGGCGCGGTCGACGCTGCCTGTCCAACGCTTCGACACATCGATCGGCGCCCACGTCTCGCAGCCCCCACTCCGCTCGCCGCCCGCGTAAGTCCTTCCAGCCGAGGTCGTCAACGCGCGCGACCGCTGTCGTGACCGGTGTCACACCACCGATCGCGCCTGTCGTGGAGGACATATGCGAGGTGCTCATGGGCTGTGGCCGGTGCTCGCGGCCGGTCTCGTGATCGGAATGGTCGGGCCGGCGTCCGCCCAGACCGCGGACGTCGAGGCCCTCCGGCGCGAGATCGAACTGATTCGCAAGGAACTGCAAGCCGTCCAGCAGCAATACGGCGATCGGCTCGCCGCGCTCGAGGCGCGGCTGAACGCGGCGCCAGGCGCTCCTGCCGCGGCGCCGCAGGCCGCGGAGGTGCCGCCGGGAGCCGCCGGGGCTGGAGGACCGTCGGGATCGCTGCCCGTCTACGGCAACGTGGCAGCCGCCTCGAAGATTTTCAATCCGGACATGGCGGTCGTCGGGAACTTCCTCGGCGTGGCCGGCCGCAACACGGTGAATCCGGCGCCCGCGCTCGAGCTGCCTGAGTCGGAGGCGTCGTTTCAAGCGATCGTCGACCCGTATGCGCGAGCCGATTTCTTCGTGGCCTTCGGCCAGGAAGGCGTCGACGTGGAAGAGGGCTTCGTGACGTTCCCGGCCGTCCCGGGGGGCCTGCTGGTGAAAGCGGGGAAGACCCGCGCCTCGTTCGGGAAGGTGAACACGCTCCACCGCCACCTGCTGTCGTGGACCGATCGCCCGCTCGTCACGGGCCATCTGCTCGGCGGCGAAGAGGGCGTCAGCGACGCGGGGATTTCTGTCGCGCGTCTCATCCCGAACCCATGGATCTTCCTGGAAGCGACGGGCGAGCTCTATCGCGGCGAATCTGAGGTGTTCCGATCGTCGACGCGCGGCGATCTGAGCTACGTCGGCCATCTCCGCGGGTACCACGACTTCACCGAGAGCGCGAACATCGATTTCGGGGGCTCGGTCGCGCACGGCCACAACGACGCCGGCATCGTCGACGGGATCGATGTAGGGCGGTTCGTCACGCGCCTCTGGGGCATCGACACGACCGTGCGCTGGAGGCCGCTACGGCGGTCGATCTATCGGTCGTTCCTCGGTCGGTCCGAGCTCGTCTGGAGCCGACGCCAGCAACTGGGCGGCCCCGAGCAGGCGTTCGGCTATTACGTGTCGGGCGACTATCAGTTCGCGCGGCGATGGTTCGCCGGCCTTCGCTACGACCGGTCCGACCGCGCCGCCGACGCCGCGCTTCGCGACACGGGTCAGTCGCTCGTGGTGACGTTCTGGCCGAGCGAGTTCAGCCAGATTCGCAGCCAGTACAGACGCACGCGGTACGCCGAGGGCGAGACCGCGCACGAAGTGCTGTTCCAGTTGCAGTTTTCCATCGGTGCGCACGGGGCGCATCCGTTTTAGGTGAAGCGATGAACGTCAGGCATCTGTTCCTTCTTGCCGCCGCGCTGGCGACGATCACGGCACGACCCACGGCCGCGCAAGGCCGCCTGAACGTGATGACGACGACAGAAGATCTCGCGTCGATCGCGCGGGAGGTCGGCGGCGATCGGATCACGGTGGAGGCGATCGCGCGCGGCTATCAGGACCCGCATTTCGTCGAGGCCAAGCCGAGCTTCATCCTGAAGCTCCAGCGGGCCGACCTCCTCATCATCGTCGGCCGCGAGCTGGAGGGCAGCTGGCTGCCGCCGCTCATCCAGCAGAGCCGCAATTCGAAGATCCAGATCGGGGCACCAGGCTACCTCGACGCCTCGCTCAACGCCCGGATCCTCGAGATCCCGCAAGGGCAGATCACCCGCGCGATGGGCGACGTCCACCCTCTCGGCAACCCACATTACTGGCTCGACCCCGATAACGGCAAAGTCATCGCACGCGGCGTCGCCGAAAAGGTAGGTCAGCTGCGGCCGGCTGATCGCGCGTTCTTCGAACAGCGGCTCGCCGACTTCAGCGCGCGCATCGATGAGGCGCAGAAGCGCTGGGCGGCGATGATGGCGCCGTACAAGGGAACGAAAGTGGTGACCTACCACCGCTCGTTCTCGAGCTTCGCGGAACGCTTTGGCCTTGAAGTGATCGGGTACGTCGAGCCGAGGCCGGGCATTCCCCCCTCGCCGCAGCACACGCTCGACCTCATCGAGGAGATGAAGCGCCAGCGGGTGCCGCTCGTGCTCGTGGAACCGTACTTCGACCTGCGCACGCCGAATTCGATCGGCCGCGCAACCGGCGCGGCGGTGCTCGTGCTGCCGCCGTCGGTGGGCGGGGTCAAGCAAGTGCCCGATTACTTCGCGTTATTCGACTACAACCTGAAGCTCGTGATCGACGCGCTATCGAAGACCGCCGCGGCCACCAGATAGGGGAACGCGATGGATTCTACGACGCTGATGTTTCTGGCGCCTCCTTTCGTCGCCAGCCTGATCCTGACGGGCATTCATGCCTACCTCGGCGTGCATGTCGTCGAACGAGGCGTGATCTTCGTCGATTTGTCGCTCGCACAGATTGCGGCACTCGGGGCGTCCATTGCCCTTCTGCTCCCTGTGACGGCGGGGGACGCGCACGCGCCGTCCGTCTACTGGATCAGCCTGGGATTTACATTCATCGGAGCGCTCGTCTTCTCGACGGTCCGCGGCCACTCGGCGCGCATCCCGCAGGAGGCGGTCATCGGGATCTGCTATGCGGTGGCGTCGGCGGCCACCATTCTTGCGATGAGCCAGGCGACGTCGGAGAGCGAACATCTCAGAGACATGCTCGTCGGCAATATCCTCGCCGTATCGTGGGCGGAGGTCGGAAATACGGCGGCGCTGTACGGCGCGATCGGCGTCTTCCATTTCATTTTTCGCAGGAAGTTTCTCGCGATCTCCATGGACCACGCTGGGACGTTCGACCACGGCCTCTCGGTGCGATTCTGGGATTTCCTGTTCTATGCGTCGTTCGGGTTCGTGGTGACCTCGTCGGTCGCCATTGCGGGTGTGCTGCTCGTCTTCTGCTATCTGATCGTGCCGTCGGTCGGCGCGATGCTCTACGCCGACCACGTCGGCACGCGCCTCGCAATCGGGTGGACGATGGGAGCCGTGGTGTCCGCGCTCGGAGTGTATCTGTCGCTCGTGCTCGACCTGCCCACAGGCGCCACTATTGTCTGCACGTTCGGAGTCGTGCTGGCCGCGATGGCGGCGGTCCGGCCCCTCTTTCGCCGTCTGAAGACGCGCGGTGCGTCGGCGTTCGCACACGCTGCCGCCCCGCGATCTGCGGGTTGATATCCCTCAGCGCATCGCGCCGCGCACGTCAACGGGGAGCGGCGCCTCGAGGATGAGCGTGTCCCGTGTCACGGGATGGGGCAGCGTCACCCGCCACGCATGCAGCGCCTGCCGAGGCAGTGTGGGATGGGCGGCACCATACACGAGGTCGCCCACGACGGGCCATCCGCGTGACGCCAGGTGCACACGAATTTGGTGCGTCCGGCCGGTCAATGGTTCACAGCGCACGAGCGTCGTGCTGCCGTTGATCGAAACGACGTCATAACGGGTACGGCTCGGCCGCCCAGCCGGATCGACGACCACACGCCGCCGATCGGCGGCGCTCCGCGCGAGTGGCGCGTTGATAACGCCTTCGGGCGGCTCGGGCGTGCCGCAGACGAGCGCGAGATATTGCTTCCGCACGTGGCCGGCCGCCGCGTCACGTTGAATGCGCGTATGGACGTCGGCGGCGAGCGCCACGACCACCACACCAGAGGTGTCCTTGTCGAGGCGTGTGACAATGCGCGGCTGCACGCCGGGCGCGACGCGGAAGAGGAGCCCGTTGAGCAGCGTCCCCGCCCAGTTCTTGTACGTCGGATGCACGACCATCCCGGCAGGTTTGTTCACTGCGACCAGCCACTCATCCTCGTAGAGCACGTCGAGGTCGATGGGCTCCGGCTCGGGCGGGGGCCGCAAGGATTGCAACTTCGATCCGTTTTCAGGCATCGTGTACTTATGGCTTTTTCATCCAGTCCGCTCAAGCTGCGGTTACCGCGGCCCGAGGACACGCTTCCCGGCCGCATGGCGGCCATGTCGGTGCCCGACACGCACTTCGTGAACGGCCATCGCCTGACGCCGCCGTTTCCCGTGGGTCTGGAGCAGGCGATGTTCGGCATGGGGTGCTTCTGGGGCGCTGAACGGTTGTTCTGGCAGGCGCCGGGCGTGTACAGCACGGCCGTCGGGTACGCCGGTGGGTATACCCCGAACCCGACCTACCGCGAAGTCTGCTCCGGCATGACCGGCCACACCGAGGTCGTCCTCGTCGTCTTCGACCCGAAGCAGACGACGTACGACGCGCTGCTGAAGATTTTTTGGGAAAACCACGACCCGACGCAGGGGATGCGGCAGGGCAACGACGTCGGCACACAATACCGGTCGGCGATCTATACGTTTTCGCCCGAGCAGGCGCGCGCGGCAGCGGATTCGCGCGGCACCTATCAGGATCGACTGACGGCGGCCGGCTTCGAACGCATCACGACGGAAACGACCGACGCGCCGCCGCTCTACTACGCGGAGGAGTACCACCAACAGTACCTGGCTAAGAATCCCGATGGCTACTGTGGTCATGGCGGCACGGGCGTCAGCTGTCCCATCGGAGTCAATGCCTAGAATGAAAGTGCCTCACCTCAGGCCCCCTGCGAAGCGATGAGTAGAGTCACGTACACGAACACTCCCGATCGGCAGGATCAGGTGCAGATGCGCGCCGCGCATGGCGTGAGGCTCGTCAGCGACGCAGAGGAAGGCACCGGCGTCAATGCGCTGCCGGGCGGCGCCTACGGGTACACGTACTCACCCGGCCTGCCGAATGCGCCGCTGTTTGCGGCGCGGCGCTACCGCAGCTACGAAGTGCACAAGCTCGATACCGGGAAGACACTCATCGTTGGCTACGCGGACGCCGCGACGGCGCAGCTGATCGGGTCCGCGGGTGAGGTCACCGTTCGCATACAGCCCGAGGCGGCGCCCGACGCGACGGTCCTCGTGCTGGTCCCATACTCGCGAATCCAGCGGCACCGGCAGTACGCGGCGCCCAATCAGGATGGTTTCTTGGTGACGCTCTGCAAGGTGGAAGGAAGTGGAGAAGTGGCCGGTCCTGTTTCAGCCGGCCGCTTGGGGTCCGCTGACCACTCGGACCACGAGCCGGCATAGAGCTTCGTGCCGCGCAGCCCCGCATGTGCCATCGCCAGCAGGTTGTGGCAGGCGGTGACCCCCGAGCCGCAGTACATCACCACCTGATCGGGCGGGCGTCCGCCGAGTGTTTCGGCAAACTGCCGCCGCAGCGAGTCGGGCGGCAGCATCACGCCGTCCGCCGTTACATTGCGGCGATAGAAATGATTCACGGCGCCCGGGATGTGGCCCGGCGTGCGATCGAGCGGCTCGCTGGCTCCCTCGAATCGCTCGGGCGCGCGGGCGTCGACCAGTCGCACGTCGGCGCTGCCGACCATCTGCTCGACCTGGTCGACGAGCACGCGCATATCCTTGCGCCGCCGGCCGTGGAAGGTGGCAGCAGGCCGCGGTTCGTCGCCGGCGCGCACCGGACGTCCCTCGCGTATCCACTTCGCCCACCCGCCGTCGACCACAGCCGCCGCCTCGTGTCCCAGGTACCGAAGCATCCACCACAGGCGGCTCGCGTAGCTGCCGGCGTCCTGATCGTAGATCGCCACCTGTGTCCCCGTGGCGATGCCGAGCCGTCCGAAGGTCGCCTCCATGTCCTCGACACACGGTAACGGGTGGCGGCCGTTGGTGCCGCTCGGGGGCGCTGACAGATCCTCCGACACGCTCGCGAAGACGGCGCCGGGGATATGGCCGACGCGGTACTGCTCGCGTCCCCAGGCGTGGTCCTTCAGGTCATAGCGACAGTCGACGATGACCCACGAATCGTCGAGGTGCTCGGCGAGCATGTCAGTCGAAACCAAGGTCGTGAACATCAGCTGATCAGCATAGCGTCTTCGGCGTGCGCGTTGCAGCGAAGAAGTCGGGAGCTGAACGTGAAACTGCTGTCAACCTGTGCTGTGATGGCCATGCTGTCGAGCCTGGCCTGTCATCCGAGCCGGCCGGTGATCGATCCAGGCCCGCGGCCCGACGTCGGCGGCAGCATCTCGGGGATGGTCAGCGCGAACGAGGGGACGATGCTCGGCGCGCGGAAAGTCGTCGCCTTGAATGTGGAGACCGGCGCCCCGGTGGGGACGTCCACAGCGCAGAGCGGGGGCTACACGATGCGCGTGCCGCCGGGGACGTACCGGCTGGAGCTCGAGGTGCGGGCGGGCGAGGCGCTCGTGACATCGCCCGACCCGACCGATGTCGATCCGGGCGGTCTCTCGACGCCGGCCGCGATTTCGTCGTGGCCGGACGTTACCCCTGGAAACGCTCGAGCGCCGCGATGCGCGCCTCGAGCGGCGGGTGTGTCGAGAAGAACACCATCCAGCCGCGCCTGCCGTTGATCTTCAGCGTCGCGAGTGCCTGCTGTCGCGTGTCGACCAGTTCGCGGCTGGCGGCCAGGCGCCGCAGCGCGGCGAGCATCCGGTCGCGTCCTGCCAGCAGCGCGCCGCCCCGATCGGCGCGGAACTCGCGCTGCCGCGAGAACCACGCGGTGATAAGCGACCCGAGGATGCCCAGCACGATTTCCAGCATGATGACGACCAGAAAGTTGACGCCGGCGCCGCGGTCGCGTGAATCCCCACGCGAAGAGATTGCAAACGCGACGATCCGTGCGAAGAACATCACGAACGCGTTGATCACGCCCTGGAGCAGCGTCATCGTGACCATATCGCCGTTGCCGATGTGCGCGATCTCGTGGCCGATCACGCCCTCGACCTCGTCGCGACGCATCGAGCGGAGCAAGCCCGTGGACACCGCTACTAGACTGCGGCTCTTGCTCGGCCCGGTCGCGAAGGCGTTGACCTCCGGCGAGTCGTAGACGGCGACTTCCGGCATCGGCAGATTGGCCTGCTGCGTCAGCCGCGCCACCGTGTTGTAGACCCAGTCGAGCTCCTCGTGTCCGGAGCGGCCGTCGACGAGGCGCGCGCCCGTCGCCCGCTTGGCGATGAAGCGTGACATCTGCAGCGAGATGAACGCCCCGCCCATGCCCCACACGAAGCAGAAGATCGCCAGCGCCCGCATATCGAGGCCGCCGGGCCCGACGTAGCGGCCGACGCCCAGCAGGCTCAGGACGATCGACAGCGTGACGACGATCGCCAGGTTCGTCAGGAGGAACAGAAAGACTCGTTTGCCCATACCGATCAGAATATCACTGCTGTCGGACCGTCGCACCCTCCGACCGTAGTTGTTCGGCGAGTCGGTGCAGAAACAGGCCCACGTCGGTCACGACGCCGATCGTCTGCGCCGAGCCCCGGTCGGACAGCTTGGTGACGACCGCGGGATTGATGTCGACGGAGACGACCCGTACCCACGAAGGCAGCATGTTGCCGACGCCGATGCTGTGGAGCATGGACGAGAGCATCAACACGAGGTGCACATTGCGCAACAGCGCCTCAGCGTAACGGTCCTGCGCTTCCACCAGATCCATGAACGTATCCGGCAGCGGGCCGTCGTCCCGGATGCTGCCAGCCAGGACGTACTCCACGCCGTGCGTCACGCACTCGTACATCACGCCCGACTTCAGGACGCCGCACTCGACCGCCTGGCGGATGCCGCCGGCGCGGTTGATGGTGTTGATCGCGGCCATATGGTTGCGATGCCCCTGCTCGACAGCGGTGCCGACCATCAGGTCGATGCCGAGCGACGTGCCCGACAGCGCGTACTCGATGTCGTGGACGGCCAGGGCGTTCCCGGCGAGCAGAACGTCGACGTAGCCGTGCCGGATGATCTCGGCGAAGTGCTCGACGCCGCCCGTATGCACGACGACAGGGCCGGCCACGACCGCGATGCGCCCCCCGCCCTGTTTCACGTGGCGCATCATCTCGGCGATGCGCGAGACCACCCCCTCCACGCGACGCTCGGACGAGACGTCGTTGCTCATGAAGGCGAACCCGAACCGGTCACGTTCCTTGAACTCCGGCGTGACGCGGATCCCGTCGTGTCCACAGACGATCTGGTCGCCGGCGCGGACGTCGCGCAGCTTGCGGCAGACGGCGTGCGTGCCCGATGCGACGATAACCGCGTCCATGCGCTGCTGCTCGACTTCGATCCAGCGCCCCCTGAGGCGCACGTGCGTGCGGTGATTGGTCGTCGAATAGAAGTCGTCCGGGACGCAGCGGTCCTTTTCGGCTGGTTTCACCGTGGCGTTGCGCTCGCGCTTCGGATGGCAGCCGAACGTCGTGAGCTGCTGGAGCAGCTCGTCGAGGACCGTGGCATCGGGCGCGTTGATCCGCATCTCGATCCGCGATGGGTCGTCGTTGGTGCGCCCGATGTCGAACGTGACGATCTCGTACGACGCCTTGGCCTCGATGATCTTGTCGAAGATCGCCGAGAGCAGGCCCGAGTCGATCAGATGGCCTTCGGCCTCGATCGTGTCGCTGGCAGCCATGGCAGCCATTCTATAAGTGGAAAAGTGGAAAAGTGGAAAAGTGGAAGCACGACCCGCACGCCGCGCTCGATTGCCATTGGGCTTCTGGCTTCGGCCACAGCCCGAAGTCTTAGGCCCCAGGCCTAGGGTTCGGGCACGAAGCGGTACCCCACGCCGCGGACGGTCTGAAGGTACTGGGGTGAGGCGGGCCGATCCTCGATGTAGCGGCGCAATCGGACGACGAAGTTGTCGATCGCGCGGGTATCGAGGTCCTGCGGCAGGTTCCAGACGTCCTCGAGAATCGTCTTGCGCGATACTGGCTGGCCGGCCTTGCGGACGAGGTATCGCAGAAGGTCGCACTCCATGAGCGTGAGCCGGTGCGTGCGGTCGCGCACGCGCACTTCCATCGACGCGAAGTCGATCGTACGGCCCGCGAAGGTATAGACCTCGGGACGCTCCTGTTCGTTCCAGCGGCGGCGGCGGAGCAGCCCTTTGACGCGCGCCAGCAGGATCGAGAGTTCGAACGGCTTTGGCAGGTAGTCGTCGGTGCCCGCCTCGAACCCGCGCAGCACGTCGGCAGCGCTGCCGCGCGCGGTGAGCATCAGGATCGGAACGAAGTTCCCGGCGCCACGCACCTCCGACGCCACGGTGAACCCGTCCTTGCCGGGGAGCATCACGTCGAGGACGACGACGTCGAAGGAGCGGCGCTCGCCGACGAGCAGCGCCAGCGCCCGCTCGCCGTCGGCTGTGATGGTGGCCTCATGCCCCTCTGCTTCGAGATTGAACCGCAGTCCCTCGGCGATGTGTTGTTCGTCTTCGACGATGAGGACCCGCGCCATTTATGCGACGGGCCTGACGTCTGAGACAGCTCTGGGGCCTGAGGCCTGGGACCTGAGCCCTGCCGCGTCAGCGGACAGTCGCGGCAACTCGAGGGTAAAGGTTGCGCCGCGTCCCTCGCCCTCGCTCTGGGCGAAGACGCGTCCGCCGTGGGCGCGCGCAATCGTCTTCACGATGTACAGGCCGAGACCGGTGCCCTTGATGTGGCGGAGGCCGCGCGCCTGGACGCGATAAAAACGATTGAAGATGCGTTTCAGCTGCTTGCGCGGGATGCCGATGCCGCGGTCCTGTACGCGCACCCACACGGTGCCGGGCGACGGGGCGGCCACCAAGACCGTCACGCGCACCTGATCGCCCGAATACTTCACTGCATTGTCGAGCAGGTTCGCCAGCACGGAGCGCAGGTCCTCGGCGTCGCCGCGTACGGCCATGGTTCCATCCGTGTGGATCTCGAGGGCGATCGCCGCCGGATCGAGGTGATGGCGGACGAGCGCGAGCTGCACGCACTCGCGCGCGAGCGCAGTGAGATCGACGGGGGTACGCGCCGCGACTGAGCGCGTCTGGGAGGCCGCGCCCGCCTTGAGCACCTGATCGACCGTCTGGTGCAGGCGCTCGGCGTCGGCCAGCATGACCTCGTAGAACTGCCGGCGACGCGCCTCGTCCACCTCGCGCGACTGCAGCGTCTGGAGGTAGAGCCGAATCGACGCGATGGGCGTCTTGAGCTCGTGGGTGACGGCGTTGATGAAAGTGTCGTGCTCCTCGTTGCGCTTGATCTCGAGGACCAGAAAGACCGTGTAGACGATGAGTCCGGCGATGATCAGCGCGAAGGAGACAATTCCGAGAACGAGCGGTGTGACCTGGCGGGCTGTAATGACGACCCAGCCGATGTTGAGCGAAATCGCCGCCCCGACCAGGAGGACGCAGAGGGCGACGAAGAAGGCGATCGCCTTCTGGCGGCGGGTCACCTCCCGATCTTACGCTACAGCTTCGTCGATTTCCCCCGCGTGGGCGCTCGTGATCTGGGCGACCTTGACGTCCCAGGCAAGGCCGAGGACGCGCAGCGCGCTGATGCCGACCCAGTTCAGGTCGAGCTCGTACCATGCCAGCCCGTGCCGCGCCGACGTTGGATGGGCGTGGTGGTTGTTGTGCCACCCTTCGCCGAAGGTGAGGAGCGCCACCCACCAGTTGTTCGTAGAATCGTCGCGGGTCGTGAAGCGCCGCGCCCCCCACAGATGCGTCGCCGAATTCACCAACCAGGTGGAATGGAGGCCCCACGTCGTGCGGAAAAAGATCCCCCAGAGCACGTAGGAGACGCCGCCAAAGGCCAACAGCGTCAGACCGACGACGACGTTTGCCATCCAGTGCCAGCGGGAGAGCCACATGTGGAAGCGATCGCGCGAGAGGTCAGGCACGTACTTCTTGAGCAGCGACGCGTCCTGGTGCAGCCCTTCGCCGAAGAAGATCCACCCCATGTGCGCCCAGAAGGTTCCCTCGCGTGGCGTGTGAGGGTCGCCTTCGTGGTCGGACTTCTGATGGTGAATGCGGTGAACAGCGACCCAGAAGATCGGGCCGCCTTCGAGCGCCAGCGTGCCGCAGAGCGTGAGGACGTATTCGACCCATCGCGGCGTCTTGTACGCGCGATGCGTCAGTAGCCGGTGATAGCCCATGCCGATGCCGAGCATGCCCGCGATCACCCACAGGAGGATGGCGATGAGAATCGCCCCGACCTCCACGTAGAAGAGGGCCGCCACGGCGCCCACGTGAAAGCCGCCCATCGCGATGGCTGTGATCCAGTTCACTCCACGTTGGTACTTGCGCCCGAAGGCGGGCGTGGGCATCACCATCGCGTCGCTCTGCCTCCTATCGGCACCCCACCACGCGGCTTGCACGGTTGGGTACCTCGCCTTGTATGGGAAGACCGATCGTGCCTGTGGAACCTGTGCACGATACCAGTTGGGCGACACGACGACTGTAATAGTTCTGTAATTTGACGGGCGGGTCGCTAAGTTGCTGGGTAGCAGGGACTTCTGAACCTAGCGATCAAGCCACCCAGCTACTCAGCGACCGAGCGACCTCTTGAACACGTCGTAGGGGTTGATCGGGTCGCCCTTCCACCACTGGCGCTCGGGCGTCAGGCGGAAGACGGCGAAGTGGAGGTGTGGGCTGACGCCGACGCGTTTCCCGTGCTGCCGACGTAGCCGATGAGGTCGCCGCGGCGGACGTGTTGTCCTTCCCGCAGCCCTTCCGTGTAGCGATCGAGGTGCGCGTAGTGGTAGGAGAAGGCCATCGACGCATCGAACTGGTAGATCGTGATCCCGCCACCGTCGTTGCTGAAAAACAGCTTCGCAATCGTGCCATCGTCGGCTGCGACGACCGGCGTGTGCCGCGGCGCCATGATGTCGAGCGCCTCGTGCGCGCGCCCGTTGCGCGCATCGAAGAACGAGTCGCGTAACTCGTCGCGTCCGATACCACCCACGGGCAAGTCCAGCCTGCGCGTCCGCAGCGCGGCGATGGCGGCCGTTTCGGAGATCACGCCGGCGGTCCCGACCGGATCGGCATCGACCACTTCGGCGGGGGGATCCGCCGGAAGAATCTCAATCTGCTGGCGGCGCCATAGAACGCCCGAGGCCGTCAGCGCGCCCAGCGCGAAACTCGCCCCAACGTCCGCCACCCTGTGGCGGACACGCTCCACCCGCCGCCGCGTGCGGTCTTTCACCGGAAGATGACCGGCGTGCCCGGTGCGGCCCACTGCGCCACACGTTGGATGTCCCAGTTGGTCAGCCGGACGCAGCCGTGCGACTGCGTGTAGCCGATCCGCGACGGTTCGGGCGTACCGTGCAGCCCGTAGTGTTCCTTCGTCAGATCGATCCAGACGGTGCCAACCGGACTGTTCGGCCCCGGTGGGATCCGTGCTTTCGCGTGCGCAGGATCGGCGTCCCAGAACAGCGCGGGGTTGTAGTTGAACGTCGGCAACGGCGAGACGCGTGTGACTTTCCATTGCCCGATCGGCAGCGGGTCGTGCTCGCCCCCGCTCGTCACCGGCGCGTGAAAGATGACGCGCCCCGTCGAGTCTTCGATGGTGAGCGCACTCGTCGCCTTGGTGACATAGATCGTTACGGCCGGCGTGCCGGTCGTTCCCTGCGGCATCGGACCGCGGCCGCGCCGCGTCATGTCGACGGGTCGCGGGACGTCGACGACATCGACGTTCGGGACATGGATTTCCTCGCCCGAACGCGCGAAGGTCGCGCCACGATTGAGCCGGCGGAGCAGAGCGGGGGTGGCGTGGAATTTCTCGGCGAGCGCCTCGAGCGGAGCCGTGTACCCGAGCGTTTTCAGCTTCGCCTTCTCCATCATGTCTTCCGGAATCTCCGGCGTGAACGGCCCATCCACGTCGTCCGGGGTCATCGTGTACGGGATGAGTGGCGCCAGGTTGCCGGCTGCGGCCGCGAGCGTCTGCTGCGGCGCGTTGTCGAGCTGTCCGGTGACCGGCACCTGGTGGGCCTGCTGAAACGCCTCGACGGCGCGTCGCGTGTTGGCGCCCATGCGGCCGTCGATTTCGCCCGGCGAGAAGCCGGCGCGGTCGAGCCTGACTTGTCCGATCATGATGTCGTTGACCGGCGCCTGAGCTACAGCTGCGGTTGACACCGAAACGGCACAGCAGACAATCGGAAAGATGCGCACGCCCTACCAGGCTGCAAACGCCAGACCTTCGGAGCCGTCGCGCGTGTTCGCGCTGAGCATCCACGCCGACTATCGGTGTCGCCACTCGGGTGCCTGCTGTACGTCGGACTGGGACGTGCCGGTCGAGGTGCCGCTCTACCGCACGCTGGCCGAGGCGCTGACCACTGGACGGCTGGGACCCGCCGCGGCACCGGCCGATGGCGACCCGGTGCTGCTGACGGGACCGGATCTGCCGGATGACGCCGCCGCGATGGTGGCACGCACGACGACGGGGGACTGCGTCTTCTACCACCGCTCGTCCGGGCTGTGCGTGATTCAGCGTGACGAGGGTGAGGAGCGGATGCCGTCGACCTGTCGCCACTTTCCGCGACTTGCGCTGCGCGACGTCCGCGGCACGTCGATTTCGCTGACGCACTACTGCCCGACGGCAGCCGCGATGCTCTTCCGCGAAGACGTGCCGATCGAGATCGTGGAACAGCCGGCGGCATTCCCGGTGGCGGAGTACGGAGGGCTCGTCGTCGGGTCCGATGAGTGGCCACCGCTCCTGCACCCGCAGATGCTCATGGATGCCGACGCCTACTCGGCATGGGAGCGTCACATGGTGGCGTGCTGCGCCGACGAGGCACTCTCTCCGGAGAGTGTGATCGCGACGCTCGATCGTGACGCGCGGCTGCTGCGGCGGTCTCGGCCCGGCGACGGCCCGCTCATCGCGGTGATCGCCCGGTTGCCCGCGGCAGGGGTTGTCGTCGAGCCTCCGCCGACGCTTGAGCCGAGCCTGGAGCATCACCGCGATGCGATCGCCGCGGTGCCCGACGATCTCAAGCCGGAGCCGGACGAGGGCGGCCTCGCGCGGGCCTACATCGAATGGGTGCGGCCCGAATGGCACCGCTGGATCCGGCCGCTCAGACGCTATCTGGCAGCCAAGGCGTTTGCGTCGTGGACCGCCTATCAGGGGCGGGGCGTGCTGACCGTCGTCCGCGGTCTCGACGCGGCGCTCGCGCTCGTGCGGATCGAAGCGGCGCGCCAGTGCCGCAACACCGAACACGCGCTCGATGCCGATCTGCTTCACGAGGCGTTCCGACACGCCGACTTCCTCTTGAATCACCTCGCCGTCGGCGAGGACCTCGCGGCGTCGTGGTCACGCGTCGAATACGGCGATGACGGGGCCGTGGTCGCTCGTGCCGAACTCACGCTGGACGGTGCATGAAGCGACGCGCTGGGCGAGCGGGTGCGACGCGAAGACGTAATCGAGCCGCCAGCCGATGTTTCGCTGTTTCAGATTGCGCCACGGCGCCCACCATGTGAAGAGATCCGCATTCTCTGGCTCGAGCTGTCGGTGCACGTCGACGAGCCCTCGACTCAGGATGCGCTCGATGAGCGCGCGCTCCTCCGGCAGCTGACCGACGGCGCGTGGCCGCCGCTCCTTCGGGTGCACGTCCATGTCGGTGCGGGCGACGTTCATGTCGCCGCAGAGCACGAGCGGCAGCCCTGCCGCCTCAAACGCCGTTGCGTAGGCCTCGAGCGCCTCCAGGAAGCGCATCTTCGCGGGGAAGTCTTTGCCGCCGTTCGGCACGTAGATCGACGCGATCGTCGCCTGCGGCAGCCGTACGGTGACGATGCGGTGCTCGTAGTCGAACTCCGGGTGATGAAACGCCGGCTGCTCGATGATATCGCCACGCCGCACGTGCAGCGCGACGCCTGAATACCCTTTGCCGCCGTGCCAGTGGCACCAGTACCCTTCGAGCTCGCAGAGCCAGACGGGCAATTGGTCGATCGACGCCTTAATCTCCTGTAGACAGAGGACGTCCGGCTGTTCGCGATCGAGGAACTGTTGCAGTTCCGACTGCCGTGCGCGGATGCCGTTGACGTTCCAGGTGGCGACTTTCACCGATGTCGATATCATACGGGTTCGATGCTGCCCCATCCGCGCGCCCTGGTAGTGGTGTCGGCGCTGGCGCTACTCGCGTCGGTACACGCCGGAACGCACACGGCCGCCGTGACGGCGCCCGATGCGCACCTTGGTGCGCGCATCGGCGACGACTACGTTCTGGCGACGTACTCGCAGCTGGAGGCGTACTGGCAGCAGCTCGATCGCGAATCGGATCGCATGGCGCTCGTCGATATCGGGCGAACCGAAGAAGGTCGAACGCAGTGGATGGCGATTGTCACTGCGCCGGACAACTTCGCACGACTCACACGGTACCAGGAGATCGCACGCCGCCTCGCATCCGCGGAGGGACTGACTGAACAGGAAGCCCGCGCACTGGCCGCCGAGGGGAAGGCGGTGGTCTGGATCAGCGGCGGCCTGCATGCGACCGAGGTGCTCTCGGCGCAGCAGCTGATTCAGATCGTCTACGACCTCGTCAGCGCGGATGACGCCGAGACCGAACGGATCCTGCGCGACGTGATCGTCCTCGCCGTGCACGCCAATCCGGATGGCCATGAGCTCGTCGCGAACTGGTACATGCGCGAGCCCGACCCGCGGAAGCGATCCTTGGCGAACCTGCCGCGTCTCGACCACAAGTACGCCGGCCACGACAACAACCGCGATTTCTACATGGGGACGCAGGCCGAGACGATCAACATGAGCCGCATCATGTACCGCGAGTGGGTGCCGCAGATCGTCGTCGACCACCATCAGGCGGATCTGGGCGGCGCCGTCATGTATGCTCCGCCCTATCGTGAGCCGACGAACTACCTATTCGATCCGCTCGTCTCATTCGGCATCACGCTCGCTGGTGCCGCGGTGCACAGCCGGTTTGCGGCTGAAGAGAAGGCCGGCGTGCTGCCCGGCAGCGGCTCGTCGTATTCGACCTGGTGGAACGGCGGGCTCCGGACCACCGCCTACTTCCACAACCAGATTGGGCTCCTGCTGGAGACGGCCGGAAATCCCGCGCCGGGCGGCGTGCGGTTCCGGCGTGCCGTCGAGTACTCGGTCACCGCCAATCGCGCCGTCCTGGACGTCGCGTCGCGCCACCGCGAGACATGGCTCTCCAACATCTACCGAATGGGGAGGAACGCGATCGAGCAGGGCAGCCGCGACTCATGGACCACTTCGCCACACCGTGTTCCCGGGCCGATGCCCGATTCTCGGCTGCGTGACGCTCGTGGATACATTCTCCCGGCCGATCAACACGACTTCCTCACGGCGACGAAGTTCGTCAACGCCCTGATCCGCGCCGGCGTGATCGTGCACCGGGCTACGTCCGTGTTCGAGGTGGCAGGCAAGACCTACCCCGCAGGCTCGTACATCGTGAAGACCGCCCAGGCGTTCCGCCCGCACATCCTCGACATGTTCGAGCCGCAGGACCATCCGGACGATGTGCTGGACGAGGAGGGGCCACGGGCGCCGTACGACAGCGCGGGATGGACGCTCGCCTTTCAAATGGGTGTTGCATTCGATCGCATCGTTGACGGCTTTGACGGACCATTCCAGCGCGTGGAAGACACAGCCAGGCCACCCGCCGGCATCGTCACCGGCGGCGCTCGCGCGACCGGCTATTTCGTGAGTCACCATCAGAACGACGCGGTTGTGGCCGTGAACCGTCTGTTGAACGCGGGCGAGCGCGTGTACAGGGTTGGCGAAGAAGGGGCTCTTTACGCCGCAGCCACACCGGCTGCGCGGGCGATCGCCGATCGCGCCGCGCGCGAACTCGGCCTTACCTTCACGGGCGTCGACACGCCTCCGGCTGGACGGATGTTGGCCCTCCGGCCGGTCCGCGTCGGGCTGGTCGATCGGCCCGGCGGCTGGAGCACGAGCGGATGGATTCGGTGGATCCTCGAGAGGTTCGAATTTCCGTTCGAGGTGGTGTATCTCCCGGCAGTGGAGACCGGAGCGCTCGCCTCACGCTTCGATGTCCTGATTCTCCCCAGCGAGTTCGCTATGGGGAACACGACGCCCACCTTGAAGGCGTTTGTCGACGAAGGCGGGACGCTCGTCGCAATCGGCGGCGCCACCGTCGTGGCGCGCCCGCTCGGCGTGCCGGTCACGAAGCCGCTGGCGTATCTCCCGAACGAAAAATTCTTCGTGCCTGGCTCGGTGCTGCGCGTGGCGGTCGACAACGCGGCGCCGCTCGGGTACGGCTTCGGCCGCGAAGTGGACGTCTTCTTCGATCGTAGTTCCGTATTTCGCCTGGAGTTTGGCAACAGCGCTTGCCCCCAGCCGTGTCGCCCCTCGACCGAGCTCGCGGTGACCCTGAGCGCGTCGAAGGGTCGAAGGGCGCAAGTTGTGGCGTGGTTCGACACGGCGACGCCGCTGCGCAGTGGGTGGGCCTTGGGGCAATCGCACCTCGAAGGTACTGCGGCGATCGTCGATGCGCCGCTCGGCCGAGGGCGCGTGGTACTCTTCGGACCCGAGATCACCTTTCGTGCCCAGTCGCACGGGACCTTCAAGTTCCTGTTCAACGCGATCCTGAGGCCTGAGGCCTGAGGCCTGAGGCCCGGGGCCCGGGGCCCGGGGCCTATACAATCGCACCGATGCTCATCGTCATGAAGTTCGGTGGCACCTCTGTGGGATCCGCCGAGCGCATCGCACAGGCCGCGGAGCTCGCGGTCGATACCGCCGCCAAAGGGCACGGGGTTGTCGTCGTGACCTCCGCCATGAGCAAGGTGACCGACGCACTCATTAGCGCCGCGCGGCAGGCGTCGACGGGCCAGTGGAATCCGGCGCTTCGGCAGGATCTCTTCGATCGTCACAAAGCGGTGGCCGAGGCGATCGTCGCGGGCGATCCGGCGCGGCACACCCAGGTGCTCGACGCGCTGCGGCAGCGGCTCGAGCGGTTCGAGAAGCTGTGCTACGGACTGTCGATGGTGCACGAGCTGACGCCGCGGCTGCTCGATGCGATTTCCGGCATGGGCGAAATGCTGGCCGCGCCGCTCGTGGCGGCGGCCATCGCCGCGCGCGGCCGGCCGTCCTCCGCGGTCGATGCCACCGAGATTGTCGTGACGACCGACCAGTTCGGCGGCGCGGAGCCGTTGATGGACCAGACCTGCGCGAGGGCTGCGGCCCGCCTCAGACCCGCGATTGCGCAAGGCGAAATCCCGGTGGTGACCGGCTTCATCGGCGCGACCGCCGACGGGGTGATGACAACGCTCGGGCGCGGCGGTTCGGATTATTCGGCGTCCATCGTCGGCGCCGCGCTCGATGCGGACGAGGTCTGGATCTGGACTGACGTCGACGGTGTCATGACGGCCAACCCCTCAGAGGTGCCCGAAGCCAGGACGCTGTCTGAAATCTCCTACAGCGAGGCATCGGAGCTGGCGTACTACGGGGCCAAGGTGCTGCACTACAAGACCATTCTCCCGGCCTTCCGGAAGCGCATTCCGGTGCGCATCCTCAACAGCTTCAACCCGACGCATCCGGGCACGCGGGTGACGGTCGATGGCGACGCGTCGGCCACAGGTGTCAAGGCGGTGACGTCCATTCGGGGTGTGATTCTGATCGCCATCAACGGCACGGGTATGCAAGGGATTCCGGGCATCGTCGCGAAGGCGTTCGATGCCGTGGCCGCCCAGCAGGCGAACGTGCTGATGATCTCGCAGGCCTCCTCGGAGAACAACATGTGCTTCGTGCTGAGCGCGGCCGAGGCGCCGCGCGTGGTGGCGGCGCTCCGTGCGGCGCTCGAGGTGGAGTTGATGCGCGGCCACATCGACGAAATCACCGCCGAGCAGCAGGTGGCGATCGTCGCCGCGATCGGCGATCGCATGCGCGGCACCCCGGGCATTGCGGCGACGGTGTTCAGCGCGCTCGGCAAGGAAGGGATCAACGTCATTGCGATCTCGCAGGGATCGTCGGAGCGCAATATCTCGTTCGTCGTGACCGAGCGCGACGCGGCCGCGGCCGTGCGCGCAATCCATCGCGCGTTTCATCTCGACGGAAACTCTTGAGTGACCAACTCGGTGTGCTGGCGGATCGGATCCGCGCCGCGCGCCGGCTGACGATCCTCACCGGCGCCGGTATCTCCGCCGCGAGCGGCGTCCCGACGTTCCGGGGCGAGGACGGTCTCTGGCGCCGGCATCGCGCGGAGGATCTCGCCACGCCCGAGGCATTCGAGCGGAACCCGCGCCTCGTATGGGAGTGGTACGACTGGCGCCGCGGAAAGCTCGCGGGCTGCCGGCCCAATGCAGGGCACCACGTGATTGCCGCCTGGTCGGGGTCAGACCCCGGTGATGGGTCGTACAGGGGTCGGACCCTAGTGACGGATCGACTCAAGGTTGTCGTCATCACACAGAACGTCGACGACCTCCATGTTCGCGCCGGCACACGCAATTTGATCCGCATCCATGGATCGATCTGGGAGCTCTCATGCTGGGACACCTGCGCCAAGGGTGCCGCCGGATGGCGCGACGAGCGCGTGCCGCTCGACGACCTGCCGCCGCGATGTCCGCACTGCGGCGGCTTCGCCCGTCCGGCCGTCGTCTGGTTCGGCGAAGCGCTGCGCACCGACCACCTCCGCGTTGCGCTCGAGGCGACCGCCTGCGACGTGTTTCTGACCGTCGGGACGTCCGCGGTCGTCTATCCCGCGGCTGGCCTTGTCCACGATGCGCGCAGGCAGGGCGCGTTCACTGCTGAGATCAACCTGGAGGCGACGCCGGCGTCGGCCGCCGTTGACGTGGCGCTCCAGGGTGGTGCGGAGGTGATTCTCCCCCGCCTTGCCGAGCTGGCGCGGCTGTAGCGCGGCTTCAGCATGCGCGATGACGTCGCTGTTGCGCCTGACCCAACCAAGAGCGGCACCGGCATTGCGGCAGCGATCGTTGAGGAGTGCAGGTCATGCTTGCCCGAACCCGTATGCGCGACGCTCGGTCGCCTCTGCTCGCATCCGCGCGCGCTCGACGTCGACGTGCGCGACGGAGAAGTCACGCTGCGCGGACCGATTCTCGCCGCTGACGTTGCAGGGCACCGACCGTGTGGCGGGGCCGACACGTGACATCCTGCAACGGAACTGGGCGCCCCGGCCTCGCGCGGGCCTACATCGATACTCAGGTGCGCATCGCGATCACGACGCTGGCCCCGGGGATCGGCCTAGCGATCTACGCGCGGCGCTGATCTAAAATCGGCCCATGCATAACCCGTTCGTCCCTGAGACGCTTGAGGGATGGAGCGTCCTGCATCTGATGTACCGCGTTCGGTGGGACCAGTTGCGCGAACGCGGGCCGGACCGCTCGCGGCTGGCCGAAGAACCCCTCAGGCTTCTCGCTGTACCCGACGCGGGGAGCACCGCCTTCGTGCAGGTGCTCGGCCACAAGGCCGACCTGATGATCATCTGTTTTCGGCGCGCGTTCGAGGAACTGGCACACGCGCAGCTGGCGTTCAGCCAGACGGAGCTGCACGGCTTTCTCAAGCCCACGACGTCGTACGTTTCCGTCGTGGAGCTCGGTATGTACGAGATGACGGCGAAGATCCACGAGCAGCTTGGTGCGAAATTCAAACCCGGCAGCGACGAGTTCGATCGCGCGTTCGACGCCGAACTGGAGACACAGCGCCAGCGGGTGATGAGCCGGCTGTTCCTCGACATGCCGCGCGCGCGGTACGTCTGCTTCTATCCCATGAATAAGCGGCGCGGCGAAGCGCTCAACTGGTACTCGGAGGCATTCGAGCGGCGCGCCGCGATGATGCGCGAGCACGGCATCATCGGACGGCACTACGCAGGGAAGGTCACGCAGGTGATTTCGGGCTCGATTGGCTTCGATGATTGGGAGTGGGGCGTCGATCTCTTCGCCGATGATCCGCTCGTATTCAAGAAACTGATCTACGAAATGCGCTTCGACGAAGCGAGCGCAAAGTTCGCTGAGTTCGGTCCGTTCTATACGGGACTGCAGTTCGCGCCCGTGCAGCTTGCGACGTTCTTGAACGGCGGCGTTCCGGGGCTGACCTAAGTCGCCGCCACGAATGTCGAAAATGCGACGCGAAGCGTGAGCACACGAGCAAATTTGAACACTCGATCCCGATCACACTTTTGTGCGAGGACGGTAAGTCCCCTCCGGTGAACGCGAAACGCGCATCGACCCTGCAGCCGAGCTGAGGCGCGGAAATTGCTGGGGTCACTCTGAGCACGGGAGACTCAGGGATGACCTCGCACGACACTTTCGTCATACGCCTTCGCCGGAACCGCGAACGCACTGGAATCACGCTCGACGACATTGCCGCAGCGACACGCATCAAGCGTGAGCTGCTCGAGGCGTTCGAGCGCGGGGATCTCTCCGAGTGGCCACGCGGCGTCTACGCGCGCGCGTGGGTCCGCGCCTATGCGAGTATTGTCGGCGTCGATCCCGCCGATACCGTCGAGGAGTTCTGTCGACTCTTTCCGCACGGCGATCGCCGTACGGGCGGCACGCTACAGGAACTTGCGGCCATCGTCGCGCATCCATCCGAGTACCACGACGAGTTCGGCCATGCCACCGACCGCCGGCAGCCGTCGCTACCGCGCATCAACATGATCCCGAAACCGGCATGGCACGCAGCGCTGACGAGGCCGATGCAGGCGTTGTGGCTTCGTATGACGATTAAACCCTCGCCAGTGCGGGTGAAGGGGACGCCCCGGACGTCTTCGTGATCGCCTCGCGTCCGCGCGGCTATTCGGACTGAAGCACGCGCTTCTCAAGACGGCCCAGCACGACGAGCGTCGCGAGCACGAGCAGCGCAGCGCACACAGCAAGCAACGGAAAGCCGGCGCCCGCCACCAGCCCAATACTGGCGACCACCCAGATCGTCGCCGCGGTCGTCAGACCGGTGACGGCGCCGCCGGACTGGATGATCGAGCCGGCGCCGAGAAAGCCGACGCCAGTCACAACCTGCGCAGCAATGCGCGCCGGATCGCCCTGCTCGCCGCCCGCGTGCACGAGCAGCAAACCTACCGACATGTAGATCGCCGACCCGATGCATATCAGCATGTTGGTTCTGAACCCCGCCGGCTTGCGCTTCAGCTCGCGCTCGAGGCCGATCATCGCGCCGCACAGCGCGGCGGCGCCGCACCGGACGACGAAGGGTGCCAACACCGCGGCCAGCTGGTTCCAGGTCTCGACGAGCGGCAGATCGTTCATTGCACTACCAGCCGACCCTGGAACCCTTGTTCTGCTCGTCGAGCCACGCCTTGAGCGGCGCGTAGTAGTCGGCCATCGCGGTCGCGTCGAGTTGACGCTGGCCGGTGAGCGCCTCGAGCGCGTCGGGCCATGGACGCGACGCGCCCATTTCGAGTGTCGCGCGCAGCCGCTTGCCCGCCTCCGGACTGCCGTAGATCGAACAGCGATGGAGCGGCGTTGTACAACCGGCCGCCATCGACAGGGCGCGATGGAACTGGAACTGCAGCACGGCCGCGAGGAAATACCGAGCGTAGGGCGTGTTCGCCGGGATATGGTACTTCGCGCCGGGATCGAAGAAGTCCTCACCGCGCGGCGATACCGGCCGGACGCCCTGATAACGCTCGCGCAGCTCCCACCACGCCTGGTTGTAGCGGTCGGGCATCACCGTGCCGTTGAACACCTGCGACCGCCATGAATCGACGACCAGCCCGAACGGCAGGAAGGACAGGCGCTCGAGCGCCGTCCGGAGCAGGAGCCCGATGTCGCCGGAGGCGTCAGGCGCGCGGGGAATGAGGCCGACCTTGACGAGGTACTCGGGCGTCACGGAGATGGCGATCGTGTCGCCGATGGCCTCGTGGAACCCGTCGTTGGCGCTGTCCCGGAAGATCGGCGGCTGCGCCGCGTAGGCGCGCGAGTAGAAATCGTGGCCGAGCTCGTGGTGAATGGTGGTGAAGTCCTCCGCGGTCTGGTCGATGCACATCTTGAAGCGCAGGTCGTCGCGCGCGTCGAGATCCCACGCGGAGGCATGACAGACGACCTCGCGACCCTC
>Ga0187893_10004446_pt1 | contig 26674 bp, 17 predicted proteins | sample MA1701074metaG_FD_139574 | JGI IMG/M metagenome (GOLD analysis project Ga0187893, IMG submission 139574) | White microbial mat communities from a basaltic lava cave in the Kipuka Kanohina Cave System on the Island of Hawaii, USA - MA170107-4 metaG ... | reverse complement strand
CGCCGACCAACTGGCCGGCCGCGTGCGCCGCGACATCGATACCGGACCTCCCGCACCGGTTTGCGATGATCGGCCCTCCGGCATCCGATAGAATGTCGCCTCCACCGACCCGTCGCGGTGCAGGGATCGAGGCCGAGATGTCCACTCCGACCCGCACGCTCATCATGGGGGCCGCCGGCCGCGACTTCCATCATTTCAACGTCCTGTACCGCCAACGACCCGACGCCCGCGTCCTCGCCTTCACCGCCACCCAGATCCCCGGCATCGACGGCCGCGTCTATCCCGCCGCCCTCGCCGGCCCGCATTACCCCGACGGAATCCCCATCCACCCCGAGGAGCGCCTGATCGACCTCGTCCGCGAACTCCGCATCGACCAGGTAGACTTTGCCTACTCCGACGTCAGCCATGAATGCGTCATGCACCACGCCTCCGCCGTCTCCGCCGCCGGAGCGCGATTCTGCATTCCGTCCGCCGCGGCCACCATGCTTTCCAGCCGGCTGCCCGTCATCGCCGTCTGCGCCGTCCGCACCGGCTGCGGCAAGAGCCAGACCAGCCGCCGCGTCACCGACATCCTGCGCCAGATGGGCCGCCGGATCGCCGTCGTCCGCCACCCCATGCCCTACGGCGACCTGACCCGCCAGGTCTGCCAGCGCTTCGCCGACCTGGCCGACCTCGACCGGCACGAATGCACCCTTGAGGAGCGCGAGGAATACGAACACCACCTCCGCAACGGCAGCCGCGTCTTCGCCGGCATCGACTACGCCCAGGTCCTCGCCGCCGCCGAGGCGGACGCCGACGTCATCCTCTGGGACGGCGGCAACAACGACACGCCCTTCTTCCGGCCCGACCTGCACATCACGCTCGTCGATCCGCACCGCCCCGGCCACGAACTCCGCTATCACCCGGGCGAGACCAACCTCCGCCTGGCAGACGTGATCCTCGTGAACAAGTGCGATTCCGCCCCCGCCGACGCCATCGCCACCGTCGAACGCAACGCGCGGCAGGCCAACCCCCGCGCGCGGATCGTCCGCGCCCACTCGCTGGTCACCGCCGACCCGCAGGACGCCGTCCGCGGCAAGCGCGTGCTCCTGATCGAGGACGGCCCCACCCTCACCCACGGCGAGATGCGCCTCGGCGCGGCGAAGATCGCCGCCCAGCGCCTCGGCGCGGCCGCCGTCGTCGATCCCCGCCCCTACGCCGCCGGTTCCATCCGCGATGTCTACGCCAATTACCCCCACCTCTCCGACATCCTGCCCGCGATGGGCTACGGCCGTGCCCAGATGGCCGACCTGGAGGCGACAATCAACGCCGCCCCGGCCGACGTGGTGCTGGTCGGGACCCCGGTCGACCTCGGCGGCCTGCTGAAGATCAACAAACCCACGATTCGGGTCCGCTACGAACTGGCCGAAATCGGCGATACGACGCTGGACCAGATTCTCCGCGACTGCCCCGCGCTGCGCTGACCGCCCGCCCCCCGGGTTTGCCCCATCGCCCCGGCCCCTTTATCATCCCGACGTTTGGAACCCGCCGCCTGCGCGGCGGATGCGCGGACGCCTCGCATGTCCATCGCCTCCAAGCCCGCTCCCCGCACCGTGGCCGACCGTCCGGCCGGCCTCCAGGCCTCTCCCCGCTTCCGCCGCGCACTGCTCATCGGTCTGGACGGCGCGACCTTCGACGTGCTCAATCCCATGATGGACCGCGGCCTCATGCCCCACCTGCGATCGCTCATCGCCGACGGCGTCGCAGGTCCGCTTGAGTCCACCCGGCCCCCCATCACCCCGGCCGCCTGGACCACCTTTATGACCGGCAAGGGCCCCGGCCGCCACGGCATCATCGACTTCCTCCGTTACGACCCGGGCGCTAACCGCCTGTCCTTCAATAACTACATCGAGATCCGCGAGAACACGCTCTGGGAAATCCTCAGCGAAAAGGGCCTGCGCGTCGGGTCGATCAACGTCCCCATGACCTTCCCGCCGCGGCGCGTCAACGGATTCATGATCAGCGGCTTCGACACGCCCAGCGTCGACCTCGATTTCACCTATCCCCGCGACCTGCGGGACGAGATCCTCCGCCGATACCCCGACTACACCCACGAGAAAAAGTGGGAGCGCCGTCCGCTCGGCGGCGACCGCCTCTTCCGCCGCAACCTCGAATACATCTGCCAGAGTTTCGATCGCGGCGTCGAACTGGCCCATTTCTGCGGCCAGCGCTTCGGCTGGGACGTCATGATGGTCCTCTTCAAACTGGTCGATAACCTCCAGCACAAGGCCTGGAAATATCTCGACCCGCGCACCGCCGGCCGACATCCCCGCCGCGCCGACTGGACCGCCCGCTGCTTCGCCCGCCTCGATGACGCCATCGGCCGCCTCCTCGCCCTCGCCCGCGACGCCGGTGCCGCCGTGCTGCTGATGTCCGACCACGGCCACGGCAGTCTCGAGGGCAAGGCCCAGCCCAACCTGCTGCTGCGCGACTGGGGCTACCTCGCGCTGCGCAGCCCCGCCGCCCGCGCCCGCACCCGCGGCCTGCGCATCGCTCAGCGCCTCCTCCGCCCTAGAAACGGCTCCCCCTCCGCCGCCGACCACGACGTCGATCACGAACTCGCCGTCGACTGGCCGCGCACCGCCGCCTGCGTCCTGCACGCCGGCATCTACGGCTTTCTCTATCTCAATGTCCGCGGCCGCCAGCCGCGCGGCATCGTCGATCCGGCCGACTACGACCGGCTGCGCGAAGAAATCCGCGAGTGCCTCCTCGCCGTGCGCAGCCGCAGACCCGACGGCGAGTTGATCCCCGTCTTCCCCGAGGTCCACCGCACCGAGGAACTCTACCGCTGCGCCCGCGGCGACCATCCGTGGCTGCCCGATCTGCTGCTCGTCCCCGCCCCGGGCCTGGCCGTGGTCAAGAAGATTCGCGGTTTCTCCCCCGTCCGCTGGATGCCGCTGCGGCGGATGGAGGGTACCCACCGCATCGACGGGGTCTTCGTCGCCGGCGGGCCGGGCATCGCCCGCGGGCGGACGCTCCGCGCGGGCATCGCCGACGTGACGCCCACCCTGCTGGCCGGCCTGGGTCTGCCCGTCCCCGCCGACATGGACGGACAGGTCATCCAGTCGATCTTCGAGTCACCCGTCCGGGTCCGCTTCGAGCCGCCGCAGGGCCGCGTCGTCGACGAACGCGAAAAGCCCGTCCTGACCCCCGCCGAGGAGCAGGTCCTCGCCCGCCGCCTCTCCGACCTCGGCTACCTCGACTGACCGGCGCCGTAATCGCGGCGGCGCAAGCGCCTTCCCCCCGCGAGCCGCGTGCTATCCACCCAGCAGCAGGTCCACGAATATCTGCACATCCGTCCCGTTTACCACGCCGTCGCCGTTGAGATCGCCGCGCAGACCGTAACACTGGCACGCATCCCCGACTCCGTCCATGTCGCAATCCTCCTGGCCGGGGTTGGGCACTTTCGCACAGTTGTCGATGCTGTCACATATGCCGTCGCCGTCCGTATCGGGACTGGGGTCGAGCGGACACGGATCGCAGGCGTCGCCGACGCCGTCCTTGTCGATGTCCTCCTGACCCGGATTCTTGGTTTGCGGGCAGTTGTCGCACGGATCGCCCGGCCCGTCGCCGTCGCTGTCGGTCTGATCGGGGTTGGGCACCGTCGGACAATTGTCGACGCTGTCGCAGACGCCATCGCCGTCCGTGTCCGGGCTGGGGTCGGCCGGGCACGGGTCGCACGCGTCCCCGATGCCGTCCAAGTCGGCGTCGGCCTGGTGGTAATTGGGTGCCGCGGGACAGTTGTCGCAGGCATCCCCCACGCCATCGGCGTCCTGATCGGCCTGGTTACTGTTTGCCAGGTTCGGACAGTTGTCGCACACGTCGCCGACGCCGTCGCCGTCGAGATCGGTCTGTTTGATGTTCCGCTGGTAGGGGCAATTGTCGCACAGGTCAATGACCCCGTCGCCGTCGAAATCGGACGTGCCGCACGGGACGCCGTCTCCTCGATACCGCCCCCCGGCGGCCTCACAGGCCGCTTGTGTCAGGATTGAACAGGCCCCGCCCAGACAGCAGGCGCCCGATGCTTCCGCCTCGCACTCATCCGGCGTGCCGTTGCTGTTGACGTCCTGGCTCGTCCCGTCGGAGATGTCACAGTCGTCTGGGACGCTGTTGGTGTTGCAGTCCGGCTCGCATTCGTCGGGCGTGGTGTTTCCGTTGCAGTCTTGGCTCGTGCCGTCGGCGAGGTCGCACTCGTCGGGAATGGAGTTGGTGTTGCAATCGTCAAACGTCTCGCATTCGTCGGCGGTATCGTTCGAGTTGCAGTCGTCGAGGACCTCGCATTCGTCCGGCGTGCCGTTGGAATTCGCGTCCGGGAGCGATTCACAATCGTCGGGCGTGGAATCGGTGTTGCAGTCCGGCTCGCACTCGTCGGGGATGCCGTTGGAATTGCAGTCGCTGCTGCCTGCGCTCAGGACCCAACTGGTCCCTTGGGGGATGTCGCCGGCGGCGATCGTCAGCAGTTCCTGTCGGCCGTAGCCGAAGTAAATACCGCTATAGAGGTCGTAGCCGTAGTCCTCCACCATGTCCGTCAGGAAGTTCCAGCGGACTTGGCCGTTGGCGAAGAGGATGACTTGGAACTGGCTGACGCGGTTCTCGCCCCCGTCGTTGTAGGTCTCCGTGTTCCAGTAGAAGATGATGCGGTCGGCCTCGACGCGGTACCCGAATGCGCCGTAATCGTCCGACGAAAGATCGTCATAGGCCGCCAGCAGGTAGGTGTGGTCCGGGTCCCCCTCGGCGATCAGGTCGGCCACGTTGCCGTAACTGAAGCCGTACCCCGTCTCCCCGTCGCGCAGCAGTTCGACGTAGCCGTTGGAGTCCTGGTCGAAGCGGGTGAACGACTCGCCGCCGAGCATGACGGGGAAGGGCAGGTTGACCTCGCTGTTGGAGCAGTCGTCGCAACTGCGGGAGAAGTCCCACGAGCCGGGCGGCGTCGCGTCGTAATCAAACGGGAAGACCTGGATGATCGTGTTGCCGCCGCCCAGGGCGACGTCGCACTCGTCCGGGACCGTGTTCGTGTTGCAGTCCGGGCTCGTCCCGTCGGCGAGGTCGCACTCGTCGGGCACGTCGTTCGTGTTGCAGTCGTCGCTGGTGCCGTCGGCGAAGTCGCACTCGTCGGGCGTCACGTTCCCGTTGCAGTCGTCGCTGGTGCCGTCGGCGAGGTCGCACTCGTCCGGGATGGTGTTCGTGTTGCAGTCCTGGCTCGTCCCATCGAGGATGTCGACGCCGTCGTTGATCGTGTTGGTGTTGCAATCGCTGCCCAGAAAACCCGTCGGCCCGGCGGCCCCTAGGATGCCGAGTGCCGTGCGGAATCCTCCGCTCATGAGCGCGGCGGATGAAAGCGGACCGGCCTTCGCCGCGAGGGAAAACACCAATAGCGCCACGACGGCCGGCCCCGCGCGGAGCGGGCCGGCATGTGATGCCCGAGCGGTGTAACTGCGCATCGCTTGTCCTCCGTTTTCGGCTGGAACTGAGTTGAACGCCGCGCGGAGCCGGGGCCGACCGCACGCACTGCCAGGACCCGCGCCGACCATGCCGCCTTCCTTCCCGCGGCCGCAAGCCCCGCCGGGACGGGGCCTTTGATGACGTATGGACTATGAGGGGGGCATCATACCACCAAAAGCGGCCTATTAATGCCCGCCGTCGGGGCGAAATCTCCGGTGTGTCGCGGCATTATACCGGATACGCGGCCGGATGCAAGCGAATATTCGCCGGAACGCCGAGATGCGGCCCCCACCCCGGCCCTCTCCCCGGAGAGGCGAGGGGTCTCTGAAAAGGAATCTCAAATCTGCAATTATGATGCATGAATCAGTCGCCCCCGCCCCAATCCTCTTTCAGCGGCTCGAACGCCTGCACGATCCCGCCCTCCTCGCGCCGCAGCGTGACGTGCCCGAGGAACCGGTCCGGGTCCGGCGTCGGATAGTCCTCGCGGAAGTGCGTCCCGCGCGACTCCTTCCGCGCCAGCGCCGCCTGCGCCACGGCCCGGGCCACCGTCAGCATGTTCTGCGCCTCCCAGCCGAAGCGCTGCTCGAACACCTTGTCCATCACGTACCGCGACCAGAAGTCGATGATCTCGATCGTCTCCTCCAGCCGCGGGCCGCTCCGCTGGATGCCCGCGTTCCGCCAGACCACCGACCGCAGACTGCTTCCGATGTCCGTCAGGTCCAACTCCGTCCGCGGACTCGGCCCGAACGAGTGCCGCAGCCGCGGCGGACGCGGCAGGCCGTTCGCCCCCCGCGCGGCCTCCGCCGCCGTCCGGCCCGCGATCCGCCCGAACACCAGCCCCTCCAGCAGCGAGTTGCTCGCCAGCCGGTTCGCCCCGTGCACCCCCGCCGACGCCGCCTCCCCGCACGCCAGCAGCCCCTCGATGTTCGTCCGGCCCTGCGCGTCGGTCCGCACGCCGCCGATGAAATAATGCGCCGCGGGCCGCACCGGGATCGGCTGGCGCTGCGGGTCGATGTCGAACTGCCGGCAAAGCCGGTGGATGGTCGGGAACCGCTCGGCAAAACGATCGCGCAGGTGCCGCACGTCGAGATAGACGCACGTCGCCCCCGTCCGCTCCATGTGGTCCACCATCGCCCGCGACACCACGTCGCGCGGCGCGAGTTCGCCGGACGCGTGATAGTCGGCCATGAACCGCTCGCCCGACCGGCCGATCAGGTAGGCCCCCGCGCCCCGGACCGCCTCGGAGATCAGCGCCCGGCTCGCGCCCGCCACGTACAGCGTCGTGGGGTGGAACTGCACGAACTCCATGTCGCGCAGCGCCGCCCCCGCGCGGAAGCCCAGCGCGACGCCGTCGCCCGTCGCGCCCGGCGGGTTCGTCGTCTCGCGGTAGATCCGCCCCGCGCCGCCGGTGGCGAGGATCGTGTTCCGCGCCCAGAACACCTGGTGTCCGTACTTTTCGTGGTGCGTGATCGCCCCGAGGCAGCGGCCCTCCTCGACGACCAGATCGATCACGAAGCAGTGCTCGAAGACGCGGACGTTGTCCAGCCCGCGGGCGCGGTCGAGCAGCACGCGGACGACCTCCGCTCCCGTCGCGTCCCCGCGGGCGTGCACGACGCGCGGGGCGCTGTGGCCGCCCTCCAGCCCCAGCGCCACGCGCCCCCCGTCGAGATCAAACGACACGCCCCACGTCATCAACTCCCGGACGAGCGCCACGCCCTCGCGGACGACGCCCTCGACGACCGGCCGGTGCGACAGCCCGCAGCCGACCTCCAGCGTGTCGCGCACGTGCGCGTCGGGCGAATCGCCTTCGCCCAGGACCACCGCCACGCCGCCCTGCGCGTAGCGGGTGTTCGATTCGTCGGCGTCGTCCTTCGCCACCAGCAGCACCGACCCCCCCGCGGCCGCCTCGATCGCCGCCCGCAGCCCCGCGATTCCGCTGCCGATCACCAGCGTGTCGCAGAAGACCTGTCCGAGCCGCTGCGTGTCGAAGTTGATGAGATACCGCCGCTGGGCCAGGTGCCTGCTCATGCCCGTGTGTTCCCGCCGCGCCGCCCGAACTGCCGAAGGAGGGACTCGAACCCTCAAGCCCTTGCGGGCGGCGGATTTTGAATCCGCTGCGTCTGCCAGTTCCGCCACTTCGGCCCGCGACCCGCGATTGTACGCCCGCGGCATCCGGGCGGCGACGCGACGGCCCGCCTCGTCGTCCTCGCACACCGGTCCCGTGCGCCGCCGCCCGAAACGGTGCGATTCAAAACGCGCCCCCCGTGAGGCACGCCGCCCCCGCCCATTCCCGTGCGCGGCCGGCTTGCTTCCAACCCTCAAAAACCGTAGAATGATTGGACCCAGGTTCGGAGGGAGAGAACGGCTCGCGCGCGTCCCGATATCCCGCCGCCGAACCCCGCCGGGCCTCACGGCAGCCCCGGCGCGACATCGAGACTAAACGTGGTGCGTCCGCGTGTCGAAACAGGGGCGATGCGTCGCGCGCCGACCCGGAGGATTCTCATGCTGCGAACACGAATCGGACGGATTGTTTCAATCCTGGCCGCAGGCGCCGTGGCCTCCGCGGCCTTTGCCCAGACCACCCCGCTGACCACCACGCGCATCGCCTCAGGCCTGGCGCTGCCGCTCTACGTCACCGCTCCCCAGGGCGACAACAACCGGCTCTTCATCGTCGAGCAGCGCGGTTCCGCCGGAACCGCCAACCGCGCCGACATCAAGATCATGAACCTCCCGGCCCACACGATCAACGGGACGCCCTATCTCTCCATCAGCCCCGTCCGCACCGCCAGCGAGGAGGGCCTGCTGGGCCTCGCCTTCCACCCCGACTTCATGTCCACCGACATGCTGAACCCGAACCGGGGAATGTTCTTCGTTTATTATACGAATACCGCCGGCAACAACCAGGTCTTCCGCTACCGCGCCACCGGCGGCAACCCGCTGGCCACCACCGCCGACTCCGGCAGCGCCACCCTCGTCATCACCTTCTCCCACCCCGTCAACTCCAACCACAACGGCGGCTGGATCGGCTTCGGCCCCGACGGCTTCCTCTACATCGCCACCGGCGACGGCGGCAGCGGCAACGACCCGCCCAACAACGCCCAGAACCTCAACTCCCTCCTCGGCAAGATGCACCGGCTGAACGTCAACGCCCTGCCCTACACCATCCCGGCCGGCAACCCCTTCGCCGGCGGGGGCGGATTGCCCGAAATCTGGCACTACGGCCTCCGAAACCCCTGGCGCAACGCCTTCGACCGCGCCACCGGCGCGCTCTACATCGGCGACGTGGGACAGAACGCGATCGAAGAGGTGAGTTACCAGCCGCCCGGCGTCGGCGGAATCAACTACATGTGGCGCTGCATGGAGGGAACCTCCTGCACCGGCCTGGGCGGCTGCACCTGCATCACCTGTCCGACGCTCGTCGGCTCCGCCTGGTCGGACAACCGCTGTCCGATCAGCACCTTCAGCCACGCCCTGGGACGCTGCTCGATCACCGGCGGCTACGTTTATCGCGGCCCCGCCGTCGCCGACTGGCACGGCACCTACTTCTTCGCCGATTACTGCGGCAACCAGATCTACACCATCAACTTCAACGGCGCGAACATCCCCGCCGTCACCGAGCGCACCGCCATGCTGGCCCCCGGCGGCGGCCTGTTCATCAACTCCATCACCTCCTTCGGCGAGGACAACGCGGGCGAAATGTACATCGTCGATCAGGGCGGCGAGATCTTCAAGATCATCGTCAACTGCTCCGGCTCCGCCATCAACATCTCCCAGCACCCGGCCGGCCAGACGGTCTGCGCCGGCGCGATGGTCAATTTCTCCGTCACCGCCAGCGGCATGCGCGGCACCACCACTTACGTCTGGAAGAAAGGCGGCGTCCCCGTCCCCGGCGCGCCCAACGCCCCCTCCTACACCATCCCCGCCGCCGTCCCCGGCGATTCCGGAAACTACACCGTCGACATCATCGACCAGTGCAACATGGTGACGAGCAATGCGGCGACCCTGACCGTCCATCCGCACGGCACCGGCGACTTCGACCTCAACGGCATGGTCAACGGCGACGACATCCCGCCGTTCGTCCGGGCGATCATCACCGTGCCCAACGGCCCGCCCAGCGCCCTGTTCTGCCCCGCCAACATGGTCCAGGACGCCATGCTGGATTCGGCTGACGTCGACAAGTTCGTGACCGAACTCCTCGACTGATCGACGCACGGCACGCATTCACCGACGCCGATTGACCGGCTTCCGTCGGCAATCCCTGCCCGCTCTTGTTGCGCGCGACGCGCGCAGTGTAATATCGACCCCGGCGAAAACAGGGGGCACGGAGCATCGTCATGCGCAATGTCTGGTCGGTTGTAGCGGTGTCCTCAATCCTGTCCTGGGCCTCCGGCTGCGCGGCCCAGACCCCAACGGTCGAGACGACCCCCGCCGCCCGCTCGAACGAACCGTCTCCCGCCCCCGCCGAAACCGCCCCCCCGCCCGCCGCCGCCGAACGCCTCCTGCGTCCCGACGACCTCAAAGCCCTCTCGTGGCGCAGCATCGGCCCCGCCAACATGGGCGGCCGCGTCTCCGACATCGCCCTCGCCCCCGGCGACAGCAAGACCTTCTTCGTCGCCTACGGCACCGGCGGACTGTTCAAGACCACGAACCGCGGGACGACGTTCGCGCCCGTATTCGACAAGGAGGAAACCGCCTCCATCGGAGCGGTCGCCGTCGCCGACGCCCCGCCAGACTGGCCCGGCTGGAAGGACGAAAAACCCGACGCCGCCGACGACAAGATTGACCCCCCCAAGCGCGGCAAGGCGAAGATTGTCTGGATCGGCACCGGTGAGGGCAACGGCCGAAACAGTTCCTCCTACGGCTGCGGCGTCTATCGCTCCACAGACGGCGGAAGCACGTTCACAAACGTCGGCCTGCGCGACTCCCACGACATCCCGCGTTTGGCCGTCGACCCGCGGAACCCCGACGTCTGCTACGTCGCCGCCCTCGGCCATCTCTGGGGTGCGAACAAGGAACGCGGCGTCTACAAGACCAGCGACGGCGGCCGCACCTGGGACGCCGTCCTCCAAATCGACGAAAACACCGGCGCGGTCGACGTCCTCCTCGATCCGCTGAACCCCGACACGCTGTACGCGGCGATGTACATGCGGCGGCGCACCGCCTATTCCTTCCGCAGCGGCGGCCCCAACGGCGGGATCTACCGCTCCACCGACGCCGGGCGCTCCTGGACGAAACTGACGAACGGTCTGCCCTCCCAGACCGGCCGCATCGGCCTCGACGCATATCCAAAGAACCCCCGCATCCTTTACGCCATCGTCGAATCCGACGAAGGCGGCTGGGGCGTTGACATGTTCGACGACCGCCTCAGGGTCGGCGGCCTGTTCCGCTCCCCGGACGGCGGCGACTCGTGGACCCGCGTCAGCCCGCTCAACTTCCGGCCCTTCTACTTCTCCAAGGTGCGGATCGACCCCACCGACGACCAGCGCATCTACCTGCTCGGCTGGGGGCTGGCCGTCTCCGACGACGGCGGCCGGCATTTCCGCGCCTCCGGCGCCCGCCTGCCGCACGGCGACATGCACGTCCTCGCCGTCGATCCGGCCGACCGCGACCACCTCCTGATGGGCACCGACGGCGGCATCTATCTCTCATGGGACCGCGGCGCGTCCTGGGACTTCCTCAACCACCTTGCCACCGGCGAGTTCTACAACGTCGCCGTCGACCTCTCAGACCCCTACCGCGTCGGCGGAGGCCTCCAGGACAACTGCACCTGGGTCGGACCCAGCGCCACCCTGTTCCAGAGCAGCGACCTGATGGGCAACGATGAACCCGGCGGCTCCGCCGGCATCAGCAATGCCGACTGGCGCTTCATGTACGGCGGCGACGGCTTTCACGTCGCCTTCTGTCCGCTCGACTCCAACATCGTCTACTGCGAGTCCCAGGGCGGCGAACTCGTCCGCGTCCACCTCGATACCGGCCGCCGCAAGCGCCTCCAGCCGAACCCCAAGGAGGGACAGCCCCGCTTCCGTTTCAACTGGAACAGCCCCTTCTTTCTCTCCCCCCACGAGCCGACCACGCTTTACTTCGGCGGAAACTACGTCTTCAAAATGACCGACCGCGGCGACCGCTGGGAGCAGATCAGCGACGACCTCTCTACCCGCCACATCGACAAGGTCATGACCATCGGCTCCGAGGCCGAAACCCACGGCACCGTCGTCTCGCTTGCCGAATCCCCCCGCGCAAAAGGCATGCTCTGGGCCGGCACCGACGACGGACTCGTCCACCTCACCACGAACGACGGAAAGTCCTGGACCGACGTCACCCCCCCGCAGTCCGCCGGCCGCTACATCTCCAAGATCGAGGCCTCACACCACGAGCAGGACACCGCCTACGTCGCCCTCGACGGCCACCGCATGGACGACATGGACCCGCACGTGGTGATGACGACCGACGCGGGCCGAACCTGGCGCGACATCACCGGCGACCTGCCCCCCGGCGCGCACGTCAAAGTCGTCCGCGAGGACCATTGGAACCGCAACGTCCTCTACGTCGGCACCGAGCGGGCCGCCTTCGTCTCCATCGACCGCGGCGAACGCTGGGTGAAGATGAACGGCGAATCGCTCCCCACCGTCGCCGTCGATGACCTCGTCCAGCACCCGCGCGAAACCGACCTCGTCGCCGGAACGCACGGCCGATCCATTTACATCCTCGACGACGCCTCGCCCCTCTCCCAACTGACGCCGGCCGTCCTCCGCTCCGACTTCCACCTGTTCGACGTCCGCCCCGGCAAGCCGCGCTTCTACCTCGACTACGGCGGCCTCTGGAGCGAGCGCATCTTCCGCGCGAAGAACCGGCCTCCCGGCACCGCCATCACCTGGTGGCTCCGCGATTACACCGGCGACGAGGCCAAGGTCGCCATCGCCGACGCGCGCGACGCCGTCGTCCGCGAGTTGAACGGTCCCTCCCGCCCCGGCCTCAACCGCGTCTGGTGGGACCTTCAGGCCGACAAACATCACCAGTTCCGCAACCCCGAGTCGTTTCTCGGTCAGACCCAGTTTGTCCCTCCGGGCGAATACACCGTCACCGTCACGGTCGGCAAGCGCTCGGCTAAAAAGCAAGTCGCCGTCCTGCCCGCCCCAGGCGAAAAACCGTCCTGATCGCGGCGCCGGCAGTGCAACGCGTGGTAGTGCAAGGATTCTCTTTGCGCCCGCGCCCGCAGCATGTTTTTCGATCCGCCGTACCCCACTCCCGCCGTGCCCCGGGCGCCCGCCCGCGATCCACGGGCTTGCGCCCGCGGCTTTGATAACGCCCGTGCGAGCGCGTTGAAGTCGGGGGTGCGCGCATCGATTCTCGCACCCGGATTGCACAAATCGGCAGGGTGGTCATACTCAACCTACCACGATCACTCCACGGCAACGGCCGGCGTCGATTTGCCGCGGGGCTTCGCCCGGTTTAGAATAGAGTTGAAGCGTTCCAGAACCAGAGAAACTAACATGGCGACGCTCAATCTCCCAAGCGACGCATCCCAAACGCTTCAGCGAGCGTTTGGCCCCGATCTCGACCGCGCAGCCGTCGAGGCACTGGCCATCGAGGGCTATCGCACCGCCAGACTCACCGCCGGTGAGGTCGCCCGCATTCTCGGCCTTGAGACCTCGATTGCGGCCCAGACTTGGCTCGCCCGGCACGGCGTCGAGTTGAACTACTCCGCCGAGGACCTCCAGGCCGACCGGGAAACCCTTTCGCACAAGTTTCCTGAGATGTCCACGTGATTGTCGTATCCGATGCCAGCCCGCTCAACGTGCTGGTTCGTATCGGACACATGGACGTACTTCGCCCCCTGTTCCGCTCGGTCCTCATCCCGCCCGCAGTGGCATCGGAACGAGCGCACGCGGGAACACCCGAGGCGGTGCGAAACTGGATGGCCGCTCCTCCCGCGTGGCTCACGATTCGAGCGCCGTCGAGGATCGACCCCACGATTCAGATCGACGACCCCGGCGAGGTCGAGGCGATCAGTCCCGCACTCGAGTTGAAGGCCGACTTCCTCCTGGCCGACGACCGCAAGGCACGGCGGGCTGCCCGTGAACGCGGCGTCCCGGTCACCGGCGCCATCGGTGTCCTCGAACTGGCGTCGGCCCGCGGGCTGCTGAACCTTGAAGCGGCGTTTGCGCGGCTCCGTACGAGCGACTTCAAGATCGCCGAACGCATTCTCCGCGAGGCGCTGGACCGCGCCGCAGCGAGAAAACGAGGGACCTAGAGCGGTTCCCAATTGAGTGCACGACGACGAACGGATCGCGCCCTTGCGACGCGAAGAACCCGCTCCCGGACGGTCGCGGCTCGGATAATCCATTGAATCGGGAACCGCTCTAATATGTCCGCGGACCGTGGATTCGCTCGCCGGCGAGATTGACCGCCACTGGTGTATCAATCTCTTTTCACACCAATCCGCGACGCACGCCGTTGCGGTGGCCGTCTCCCCCGCGCGGTATTGCAAAGATCCTCTTCGCACCCACACCATCATCAAACCACCGTCCTCCATTCCCGCCGAGCCCCCGGCGCCCGCCCGCGATCCACCGGCTTGCGCCCGTGGCTCGGAATGAACTGCTTCGACCCTATCCGGTTCGCCCCTGTGGCACAGGCGTCTCGCCTGTGCAGGCACCGCCGGGACGACGTTGCCACAAATACTCCGGACGGGCGCTTAACCCCCTTCGCGGCCCGCCATCACGACGCCGAATCGAACGATTCTTCTGCCGTCGTCTGTGACACCGCGTCGCGCTCGGTATCCCGTTCCCGCCGGATCGCCTCCCACTCGTCCCGCGTGATCAGGATCTCCCGCGCCTGGCTCCCCTTGTATTCCCCCACGATCCCCGCCGCCGCCATCTGGTCGATCAGCCGGCTCGCCCGCGAATACCCGATCTCCAGCCGCCGTTGCAGCAGACTCACGCTCCCCCGCTGCGTCTCCAGCAATATCTCCACCGCCCGGTCGAACAACTCGTCGCGCTCCCCGCACGTCTCCTCTCCCGCCGCCCGCAGCCGAACCAGTTCATGGTGGAACTCCGGCGACGCCTTGCTCCGCAGGTCGTCCAGCACCGCCTTCAACTCGTCCTCCTCCACGTACGTCCCCTGAGCCCGGATCAGTTTCGACGACCCCGGCGGCAGGAACAGCATGTCCCCCTGGCCCATCAGCAGTTCCGCCCCGTTCTGGTCCAGCACGATCCGCGAATCCATCCGGCTCGCCACCCGGAACGCGATCCGGCACGGCAGGTTGCTCTTGATCAGCCCCGTAACCACGTTCGCCTGCGGCCGCTGCGTCGCCACGATCAGGTGAATCCCCACCGCCCGGCTCTTCTGCGCCAGCCGGCAGAGGTGGTGCTCCACCTCCTTGCCCGACGTCATCATCAGGTCCGCCAGTTCGTCGATCAGGATGATGATGTACGGCAGGTGCGTCGGAATCTGCGCCCGCTCCGGTTCCGTCGTCGGCTGGAACCGGGCGTAAATCTCCTCCCGCCCCAGCCGGTTGTAGCCCTCGATGTTCTTGACCCCCCCCTCCGCCAGCAACTCGTACCGCTCGTCCATCTTCGTCGCCGCCCAGTCGAGGATCATCTCCGCCCGCTGCATTTCCGTGACGATCGGGCACATCAGGTGCGGCACGTCCCGAAAGGCCGACAACTCCACCATTTTCGGATCGATCAAGATCAGTTTTACGTGGTCCGGCCGCTGCGTCATCAGCATGCTCATAATCAGCGAGTTAATGCACACGCTCTTCCCGCTGCCCGTCGTCCCAGCGATCAGCATGTGCGGCATCGCCGCCACGTCCCCGATCAGCGCGTTGCCGCTCGCGTCCTTCCCGATAAACACCGGCACCGCCATCCGCGTCGGACGAACGCCCCCCAGCGTGATCAACTCCCGCAGCCGCACCTTCTCCTTGTCCGTGTTCGGCACCTCGATCCCGATCGTGTTCTTGCCCGGCAGCGTCGGCACCACCCGCACCACCGGCGCGCGCAGCGCCCGCGCAATGTCGTTCGACAGCGCGCTGATCTGCCCCACCTTGATCCCCGGCGCCAGTTCCACCTCGAACAGCGTGATCACCGGTCCCGAGTCGATCTCCGCCACCCGCCCGTCGATCCGGAACTCCGCCAGCGTCTTCTCCAGCAGCCGCGCCTGCTCCCGCACCATCGCCTCGTGCGCCGCCGCCCGCGTATATTCCGGGTCGCGCAGCAGGTTCAGCGGCGGCAGCGCGTAATCGCCCAGTTCCCGCGGCCACGGGCTCGCCGCCCGGCGACCGCCCGCCGGCGACAGGTTCCGCACGATCGGCTCGCCCCGGACCGCCCGTCCCGCCCCGCCTTTCTCCGACTCATCCGCCGAATCCGCGCCGGTCCGTCCGGCCTCCGCCGGCGCGCACACCGCCGACGCGGGCTCCGCGCCCGGCGTCGCATCCAGCGACCCGGCCACCAACCGATCCGGCACCGCCGCCGCGCCGCTTCGTACGGAGTCCACCCCGGCCGCGCCCGCGCTCGCCGTCAACAACCCGCCGTCCCGCCATCCCCAAAGCCGTCGCGCGGCCGCACCCGGCGACCTCAGCAGGCCCGGAACCGCCGCGGCGCCCCGTCGCGCCCGCTTCAGCGCCCCCGGCAGCCGCAGAAGCACGTCGTCCGCCGTCAGGAGCATCCCCACCACGAACGAACACACCACGATCAGCCCCGCCGCCGTCGGCGACGCATACCGCCCCAGCACCGCCGCCAGCCCCACGCCCACCAGTCCCCCGCGCCCCTCCACCAGTCCCGACCGCGGCGCGGACGACACCAGCGCCAGCCCGGCCGACACCGCCGCCACCGTCAGCCCCGCCCCGATCATCCGCAGCGACACGTCTCCCACGTTCCGCCGCGCCAGCCGCGCCGCCGCCGCAGCGCTTGCGAACGCCAGCAGCGCGTACGACCCTTGGCCCAGGTAATAACGCAGGTAATACGCCGCCGCGGCGCCCGCCCGTCCGGCCGCGTTCGCCGTCGGGTTGTTGGGCGGCCACGCTGCCGGGCTGGGCCAGTCGTGCGCGTCGAACGTCATCAGCGCTACCCACACGAACGCGCAGCCCCCCGCTGCCACCAGCACCCGCCCGTTTCGCAGCGCCTCGCGTCCCATCGTCGCCATGTACGCCGCCCTCTTCTGGAATCCGGTCCGGTTCTCTCTTGTGGCACAGGCGTCCCGCCTGTGCCCTCACTCTGGATGCAACGGTCCGCAGACAATCCGGATCGGCTGCCCGCCCGACCCCTCGGCGCGCGGACCTTCCACTCGCCGCGGCGTCTTCCTCGTTATCGTCCCCCGGTCCCGTATAGAATGAATGGATGCCCGCGACCGACGACGAAATCCAGCAGCGGACCTGCCGCGCCTGCGGCGAGACCTATCCGTACCCCGTCAGGAAAAGCCCCGCCACGCGTTTCCATTGCGCCACCTGCGCCGGCCTCGCCACCGACGTCCGCCAGACGCTCGAACGCCTCAACAAGCGCATCCGCGAACTCGAACGCCGCCTCGCCCCGCGCGCTTCCACCGGTGCCGCCGATGCCCGATAGGCCCTTCGAAGACCTCAACCCCCACGGCCGCCGGCGCTTCTTCGCCGCCGGCTTCGGCCGCCTGCTTCGCCCGCTCGCCGACTACCTCGAGAGCCGCCTGCCCATCCCGCTGCCGGTCGTCCGCGACTTCCTGCGCCCGCCGGGCGCGAGGCCCGAGAAGGACTTCCTCAACACCTGCTTCCGCTGCGGCGCGTGCGCCGACGCCTGCCCCGCCAAATGTATCTCGCTCATGACCTCCGACGACGACCAACTCCGCGGCACCCCCGTCATCGACCCCGACCTCGCCGCCTGCGTCGTCTGCGACGAACTGGCCTGCATGAACGTCTGCCCCAGCGGCGCGCTCCAGATCGTCGACCGCTTCGCCATCCGCATGGGCCTCGCCCGCGTCAACGAACGCGTCTGCGTCCGCTCCCGCGGCGAGGACTGCCGCATCTGCGTCGAGAAATGCCCCCTCGGCGAATCCGCCATCCGCCTCGCGCCGGACGGCCGGATCGAGGTCCTCGACCCCGACACCCATTCCGGCCTCGGCTGCGTCGGCTGCGGCGTGTGCCAGTTCTACTGCCCCACGACGCCCAAGGCGATCGTCGTCGCCCCCAACTAACGCCGCTTGGAGCACCTAACGAATCTGTTGCACAGGCGTCTCGCCTGTGCCGGCACCAGCGCGACGCCGGCACCACAGTCAATCGTTGGCCGCCCTCGGCGCACTTACGCCGAGACGGTCACGACGTGCCGGTCCCGCGGTGTCACCGCCCCAATCTCCGCCGCCCGCTCACACCCCGCCGCCCGCACGGCCGCCCGCAGCCCCTCCGCCCGGCCGGCCGCGATGCAGATCAGCAGTCCGCCCGAAGTCTGCGCGTCGCACAGCACGTTCAGCAGCGCCTCGTCCACCCCCGCCGCCGCCAGCCCGCTACCGACGTGTTCGCGCGTCGCCGCGTGCGCCCGCGTCACGCACCCGCCGCGCGCCAGGTCCAGTGTCCGCGCCATCAGCGGCACCGCCGACGCCCGGATCGCCAGCGACGCGCCCGACGCCTCCGCCATCTCAAACGCATGCCCGATCAGCCCGAACCCCGTGATGTCCGTCGCCGCCGACGCCCCCGCCGCCACCATCGCCGCCGATGCCCCGGCGTTCAGTTGCGTCATCACGGCGATTGCCTCCGCCAGGTCGCCCTCGTCGATCAGCCCCTTCTTCGCCGCCGTCGTCAGCACCCCGCTGCCCAGCGGCTTGGTCAGGATCAGCCGGTCGCCCGGCCGCGCGCCGCGGTTGGTCACCAGTTTCCGCGGATCGACGACGCCCGTCACCGCCAGCCCGTACTTCACCTCCGCGTCCCGGACCGAGTGCCCGCCGACGATCACCGCCCCCGCCTCGGCCACCTTCTCCGCCCCCCCGCGCAGGATCGCGCTCAGCGTCTCAATCGGCAGTTCCTTGTCCGGAAACCCGACGATATTCAGCGCCGTGACCGGCCGCCCGCCCATCGCGTACACGTCCGACAGCGAATTGGCCGCCGCGATCCGTCCGAACTCGCGCGGATCGTCCACCAGCGGCGGGAAGAAGTCCGTCGTCTGTACCAGCGCGAGGTCCTCCCGCAGCCGATAGACCCCCGCGTCGGAGAAATGCTCGGGGCCGATCAGCAGGTTCGGATCATCGAACGACGGCAGGTCGCGCAGCACGTGCGCGGTCGCTCCCACCGGGAGCTTGCCCGCTCAACCCGCGCAACTGGCGTAGTCCGTCAGTCGCTTCTGCCTCGCCGGCGTCATCGCGCCGCTCCGGTTCCTCAGCGGACCGACCCGGGCGTCAACGCAACGCCCCGGTGACCGCCTCCACGGCCTCCATCAGTTCGCCCGACGCCGCCATCCCCCGCGCCGCCGCGATGTCCTCCGCGAACACCCGGTCCGCGTCCGCGTGCGCCACCCGCCTGCGAACCGCCGCGTGCGCTGCCGCCGCGGCCGGCGCGACCTCCCCCGGCTTGCAGAAGTCCAGCCCCTGCGCGGCCGCGAGCAACTCGATCGCCAGCACCGTCTCGACGTTGTCCACGATCTGCCAGCATTTGGTCGCCGCCGTCGCCCCCATGCTGACGTGGTCCTCCTGCCCGTCCGCCGTCGGGATGCTGTCGACCGACGCCGGATGCGCCAGCACCTTGTTCTCCGCCGTCAGCGCCGCGGCGGTGTACTGCGTGATCAGCAGCCCGCTGTTCACCCCGTTCTTCTCCACCAGCCCCGCCGGCAGCCCGAACCGGCCCGACAATACCAGGAACATCCGCCGCTCCGCGATGCTCGCCAACTCGCACAGCGCCGTCGCCAGATAGTCCAGCGCCAGCGCCACGGGTTCGCCGTGGAAGTTCCCCCCGCTCACCACGTCGCCGTTCTCAAACACCACCGGGTTGTCCGTCACCCCGTTCACGTCCCGCAGGATCACCTCAGCCGCGTGCGCGATCACGTCCCGAACCGCCCCGTGCACCTGCGGCACGCACCGCAGCGAGTACGGATCCTGCACCCGTTCGCGGGCCGCCTCCCCGCGCGGACGCCGGCTGCCGCTCAGCACCCGCCGCACGTTCTCCGCCGACTCGCCCGCGCCCGGATGCCGCCGCACGCCGAACAGCCGCTCGTCGAACGGCGACAGCACCCCGCAGACCGCCTCCAACTGCATCGCCGCGATCACGTCCGCCAGTTTCGCCGCCCGCCGCCCCCGCACGCACAGCGCCGCCCCGTAGGCCGTCATGAACTGCGTCCCGTTGATCAGCGCCAGCCCTTCCTTCGCCCGCAGCCGCACCGCCGACAGCCCCGCCGCCCGCAGTCCCTCCGCCGCCGGCACGACCCGCCCGCCGTGCCGCACCGCTCCCCGCCCGATCAGCGGCAGCGAAAGGTGCGCCAGCGGCGCGAGGTCCCCGCTGGCCCCCAGCGACCCGCGCGTCGGCACGACCGGCAGCACGTCGCGGCTCAGCAGCCCCGCCACCAATTCAAGTGTTTCAGGCCTGATTCCGCTGTATCCCAGCCCCAGCGCGTGCGCCTTGAACAGCAGCATCAGCCGCACCACCGCGTCCGGGGCTGGCTCCCCCACCCCCACCGCGTGCGACATCAGCAGGTTCGCCTGAAGCGCGTCGAGTTGCTCCGCCCCCACCCGCGTCCGGCACAGCGACGCGATGCCCGTGTTGATCCCGTAGTACGGCTCGTCGCGCGAGAGGATCGCCTCGACCCGCTGCCGCGACGCCCGCACCCGCTCCCGCACCCCCTCCGACACGCTCACCCGCACCGGCCGGCCGTACAGCCCCTCGATCCGCGGCAGATCGAACGCCCGGCCCGACAGTTCGACGTCGACGGGGTCGCTGGACATCGGCGGCATTATATGGAAGCGTGTCCGCGGCGGCGAAACGACTCGTGTGTCGAATCAACCCGTCCGGTGTCGCGGACTGAACTCCGGCGCCTCCCGCAGACACGTGCCCAGGATCCGCACCGACTGTTTCAGCGTCCGCCACGCCCCGCTCACCGGACCCGCCGGCTCCGTCCCCACCACCGGCCAGCCGTCCTCGTCCGGCTCCAGCCGCTCCCAGTTCGCAAACAGCCGGCCCCATTCGCTGTGCAGCACGTCCCCCATCTGGCGGTTCGCGTGCCGCGGATACCAGTACGAGTCGTGATACAGCACGCTGGCAATGTACGCCCACGGCGCCAGCCACGTCTTGAGCGACCATTCCAGCGCCGTCTTCAGCCGGCCCCAGTAAATCCGATGCTGCCACCGCGCCGCGAACGTCATCCGCTTGAACGGCCCCTCGAATTGCCAGTTCTCCGCCGCCGCCTCCGCGTCGCCGACGATCTCGATCCGCCGCGGGTCTCCGCAGCCCAGCCCCAGGTCGTGCGCCAGCCGGATATACCGGATCGACATCGGGTCGAACCCCATCAACTTCGCCGCCACCGCGTCGATCGCCACCTGGTCCGCCGACGCCAGCAGCACGTTCTTCACGTACGGCGTCATGCAGCGCGGGCCGGGTCCGTCGCCGGCGAACGTGCCGTCCATCACGGCGAAGACGCCGCGGTGGATCCGCTGCTGGATCATCAGCAGGTCCACCAGCGTCTCGTGGATCACCGGGTGCGTCCAGTGCCGGTGCTCGTTCAGCAGCCCCCCGAACGCGTTCTTCATCGCCCCCGTCGTCGTCGTGAACACGTGCGTCTTGACCGTCGGCAGGTGCAGGATGTTCTCCCCCACGAACCGCCGCGGAATGTGAAACCCCTTCGGATACACCTCGTTCAGCACCAGCAGCCGCCGCGACACGTCTCCGATCGCCTCGCGCACGTCCATCCACTCCTCGCCCTCGTACAGGTGGATGTTCCGCAGCCCGTGCGCCGCCACCACCGGCAACTGCTTGTTCTCCCGCTCCCCCAGGTGCGCGTCGATCACCACCGTCCGGTTGTGGCAGGCGTGTATCCGCTCCGGGTCATACCCGTCCCGCTTCATCGCCCGGATCACGCCCGCCAGTTGCCACGGCGTCGTGCTCGCCGCCGGATAAAAGAAGTGCCAACTGATGTTCACCTTCAGCGCCGTGTCCACCTCCTTCGGCAGCGCGTCCTGATAACCCGCCAGGTTCATCAGTTCGTGCGTGTCGCGCAGGACGGTCGCCGGCGTGGTCTTCAGGATCGCGACCTTCGAGGACTGCATCGTTGCTCCGCCGCAAAAACGGATTGTATGCGCCGCGCACCGGCGGTACAATCAATGGTCGGCCTCGCGCGAAGTCGACAGCGTACGTTCGCCGCGACGCGGTAGTGCAAAGATTATCTTCGCACACCCAGAACCGATTCGCCGCGAACGTTTCGCCGCGACGCGGTAGTGCAAAGATTATCTTCGCACACCCAGAACCGATTCGCCGCGAACGTTTCGCCGCGAACGTTTCGCCGCGACCCGAAGGGGAGCGCTTTCAACCGCCCGGCGCCGCATGTCCCGCCCCCGCCCGACCTTCGACCTCTTCGCCGCCGCGCTCGCCCTCGCGCCGGCCGCCGCCCTCGTCCACGCCGCGCCCGCCCGCGCCGAAGTCGTCTACGTCCGCGCCGCCGCCTCCGGCGCGAACGACGGCTCCTCCTGGGCCGACGCCTTCACCGACCTCCAACTCGCCCTCGCCGCCGCCCAGCCCGGTGACGAAATCTGGGTCGCCGCCGCCACCTATCGCCCCGCCCCCCCCGGCGACCGCGCCGCCACGTTCGCCCTCCGCGACGCCGTCGCTCTCTACGGCGGCTTCGCCGGCAACGAGATCTCCCGCGACCAGCGCGACCCCGCCGCCAACCCCACGCTCCTCAGCGGAGACCTCGCCGGCGACGACCAGCCCGTCCCCCCCGCCGCCTGGCGCGCCTGGGCCGCCGAACTCGCCGACGCCGGCGCGGCCTGCTCCTGCGGCTGCACCAACGACGGCGGCGCCTGTGATTGTCCCCCCGGCTTCGGCTGCTGCGTCAACACCGGCATGTCCGGACCCCCGCCCCCGGGCAACCGCGCCGACAACAGTTACCAGGTCGTCACCGCCCTGAACGTCGGCCCCACCGCCCTACTCGACGGATTCATCATTACCGCCGGTGTCGCCGACGGTCCCGGCCTCGGCGCCGTCCCCGCCAGCAAGGACCAGGGCAGCGGCCTGAACGTCTATTTCTCCTCGCCCACCGTCGTCGGATGCACCTTCCTCGGCAACACCTCCGTCAACCACGGCGCCATCAACGACCACGGCGACGCCACCACCGTCACCGACTGCGTTTTCCGGGACAACTTCGCCGTCGGTTTCGGCCCCGCCCTCTACATCCACGGCCACACCGCCGCCACCGTCCTCCGCTGCCGCTTCGAGAACAACGCCACCGACGGCGACGGGGCCGGCGTCTACAGCCGCAGCGAGACCAACGCCCGCGTCGCCGACTGCGAGTTCCTGAACAACTCCGCCCACCGCGGCGGCGGCTTCTACGGCGACCCCGACAGCAACACCCAACTCGAACGCAACTCCTTCACCGGCAACACGGCCAACTTCGGCGGCGGCGTCTACAACGACGCCAACTCCGTCGCCGTCGTCGATTCCACCTTCACCGCCAACCGCGCCTTCACCGGCGGCGCGGGCATCTACAACAACAACGCCTTCGCCTCCGTCCGGCGCTGCACCTTCCGCGAGAACGACGCCACCGTCCCCGGCGGCGGCGGCGCGGGCGGCCAGGGCGGCACCGGCGGGGCGGGCGTCTGGAACGCCGGCGGCGCGCCCCTCGTCGAAGACTGCCTCTTCGAGGACAACCGCGCCTCCTTCGGCGCGGGCATCTACGACGGCGCCGAAACCCTCGCCCTCACCCGCCGCTGCCGTTTCAACGCCAACCGCGCCGAGGAGGGCGCCGGCTTTTACACCCTCGGCAGCGCCAGCGTCGTCCAGGATTGCCATTTCCAGTCCAATCGCTCCGCCAATGGCGACTTCTCCGTCGGCGGCGGCCTCAGCAGTTACTACGGCCCCGTCACCGTCTCCCGCTGCTCCTTCGACGACAACGAAACCGAAATCGGCGGCGGGGCGATCTACCTCGAGGGCGACGAACCCTCCGTCGTCGACTGCGTCTTCACCCGCAACCGCGCCTTCTCAGACTCCGTCGGCTGGGGCGGCGGAATCCTCGTCAGTTTCTTCACCTACCCCGCGATCGTGAACTGCCGCTTCGCCGGAAACGCCGCCAACTTCGGCGGCGCCATCAACTGCGCCCTCTTCGCCGAATCCCTCATCGCCCACTGCACCTTCGCCGGTAACACCGCCGTCGGTCGCGACCCCTGGCCCCCCGCCGGCGGCGGCGTGTACGTCGACGATGACACCGCCATCCATAACTCCATCCTCTGGGGCAACTCCCCGGACTCAATCTTCGTCAACGCCCCCGCCGATGTCCGCGCTTCCTGCATCGAGGGCGGCTTCCCCGGTCCCGCAAACATCGCCGCCGACCCGCTCTTTGCCGCCTTCCCCGGCCCCGACGGACTGCCCGGCACCGACGACGACGACCTGCATCTCGCCCCCGGCTCCCCCGCGCTCGACGCCGCCGACGCCGCACTCCTCCCCCCCGACCGCGCAGACCTCAACACCAACGGCGACACCGCCGAGCCGCTCCCGCTAGACCTCGACGATCATCCCCGCCTCGCCGGCCCCGCCCCAGACATGGGCTGCTATGAAGCCCTCGGCGTCCCCATCCTCCCCGGCGATATGAACTGCGACGGCCTCGTCAACGCCGCCGATCACCCCCTCTTCGTTCAGGCGCTCCTCGTCCCGCCCCTGCCCGCCCCGTGCAACCCGCTCACCGCCGCCGACCTCAACGCCGACGGCCTCCTCGACGGCCGCGATATCCCCGGATTCGTCGCCGCCCTGCTCGCCGGCTGATCTCCTTTCGCGCCCGCCGGCGGGCGAAGGTCTACCGATCCGCCACTTTGGGCGCACTGTTGCCGCCGCCGAAGAGCCGATCATGGCCGCGGAACAGGATCGAAACCGGCCGGTTCGTGCTATCCCTGGGGCGAGGGACTCAACACCACGACCAGCAGATATTTGCCGTCCGTACTCGCAATGGAAACCGTCGAAGACGGGCTGTCGAAACGTATCCTTTCGCCCTTCACGTCGATCGCCGCCGCATCACCCAGGCCTCTGGACGAAATGCCGACCTCCTTGAACCGAACCATGTGATACGCGATGTCCGCTGCGATCGGGAACTTGGCGTCTCGAAAGTCCATGCTGAACTCGTGTTTCAGTCCGCGCGACCCGTCCTCCGCCTCTCCTTTCAGCGGACAAACCTGCTCGCCGCCGGGCCGATTGCCCGTCACGCGTAACGGGTAAAGCGGCCGTCTTGCCTCTGACGGATCCAACTCGGCGACTCGGAAGACGAACACCGCAAGATCGAACGCGTCTCGGTCCTGCCTCGACTCTGCCGCACACCACGCCATGACGCCCGCGGGGCAGGCAATTGCGATACCGCATCCAAGAACCACGCACCGTTTGAAGGGGCGCATCACGTATCTCCTCTCCGTTGTACTCAATAGTGCACCACGGTCGTTGATCGCCGCAACCCGGTAAATCAAAGATTATTTTTGCGTACGCAGATCCATTCCGCCGCGAACGTTTCGCCGCGACCCGAAGGGGAGCGCTTTTATCCGACCAGCGCCGCATGTCCCGCCCCCGCCCGGTCGTTCAAAGATTCTCTTTGCGCCAAACCGCCTCGGCGCAACTCGCCAAGGCAAAGATTCTCCTGGCACACATGGGTCCGTTTCGCTGCGACCGCCGCGCCACCGGCGATGGCCTGGGCCTCGCGGGTGACCCGCGAGAGGGCGTCGTAGGCGAAGGTGCTGCCGCCGGCTTGGCCATCCGAACGGTAACATTAGGGCGCTGTTTCGGGCGAGCACGAGCCATTCTACCGGCTTTCTGATTACTCGCCCGTCTCGCCCGAAACCTGTTGTTCTGATCGATTTAGATCGAGGAACTCCGGCGGTACCGGTCGTTCCCGGAGTGCATGGAAATACGGAAGCCATGCCTTTCGGGCATCGGCCTTGTAATCGCCAGCAATGATATTTGCGAAATAACCCTCGCGAAAAACGTAGAGATGCTCCGGATGTCGAATGAACTCGGCTATTCTGCGACGATAATAACCCCGTACGACTGAACCCGCATAGGCGGATGCGACTGCTCTCAGCGAGTTGTCAAATGCCGCCAGACCAGGATCTTCTATCGGCTGATAAAGTGCCAGCCCTAGTGCGATCAGCAACTCGTTCAGAGTGCCGCGCGTGCACTTGGGCATCCACAAATTATACGCAAATAGGTACCTGTTTGGATATAGAACCGGCTGCTGATAATATATGATCGCGCGGCCCATGTCGCCGATTGGACAGACCTCGACCTTCCCGAAGTGCTGCATCAGGCTTCTAAGTGCTATCAGGGCATCCGGGTCTCCAATTTCGTGTGGCGGTCGAAAGCGCAAACCAAGCAATTGTACGCGAACGCCGTTTTCGAGGATGATTACTCCATCTCCTGTAATGTCAGCTACCTTGGATATGAATGGTCTCGTCGGCTGCTCTGCCAGTAGGGTATATTGATCAGGCGCTCGTTGGTTGGTGGCGACACAACCTGACCCGAGCACACACAGCGCCAACAAAGACGAGGTCGCCTTTTGGCCATGACTCCACGCGATGACATCCAAGCCCACATCCATCTCCAGCGGATAACCAACTCGATTGTTATTAGTCAGTCTGATACCTATGCTATCGATTTATTATTGCTCCCTCGCGAATAACATCACTTCGAAAGGCAATCCATTGATCGCGCATATATAAGGATCCGAGGCGCTCCTAGTTCCTACACCAATTCGGATCCCCAAATCTGCCACTCGGGATCGTAGGCGTTTGTAGTCCTGATCCGCCGACACAATCGTCGAGATGACTATGGCAATCATTAAGACCCGGAAACCAAATACCATCGTTTGCGTGCTGCCTACAGCATTCCATGAGATCGGCATGAGATATTGCCAAATGTCGTTGATGGCGTCGTAATCAGGCGGCGTTTCTCTCGGCCTTTTCTCCGTTGACGAACTTCACGCCGGCGATGACGTCCGGGAGCAGCGTCGCGCCGTTGAGCAGGCGCCAGTGCTTCGCGGCCGACTCGCACAGTTTGAACACCATGGCCAGG
>Ga0187893_10004445_pt1 | contig 26675 bp, 16 predicted proteins | sample MA1701074metaG_FD_139574 | JGI IMG/M metagenome (GOLD analysis project Ga0187893, IMG submission 139574) | White microbial mat communities from a basaltic lava cave in the Kipuka Kanohina Cave System on the Island of Hawaii, USA - MA170107-4 metaG ... | reverse complement strand
TTTCAGTTCACGGCCACCAGTGACTCTCCCGTCCGGAAGTACAGCGCGCCTTCCGAGATCGCGGGCGTGGCCATCACCGAATCTTCGAGCACGTTCCGCGCCAACTCTTTGAAATCGGGGCCCGCGGCGATGACATGCACTTCGCCTTCTTCGCTCGAGCAATAAATCTTGGCATCGCCCGCAACCGGGGAAGCCGAGAAGCCGGTCAGGCCCGTACCAAGCCGCTGCTGATAATGGAGTCGCCCGGTTTTTGCGTCATAGCACTTCAAAACACCGTTGTTGGTTCCACTGTAGAGCCAGTCGCGGTACACCAGCGGAGTCTGAATGTAGGCCCCGTTTCGCTGATCGGACCAGACGACAAACTTGTTGCCGCGCTCTCCGGCGGCAAGGGAAATGTCACCGGAAGCCTCTGGCCGAATCGCCCAGATCGGCGCTTCCGCACCATGGCCGTTAGCCACGTAGATCAATCCGTGGGCGCTGAAAGGGGCAGGGATCGGATTGTCGCCGCCGCCCTTCAGCCGCCACAACTCCTTTCCCGTTTGGTAGTCGTAGCTGACGACGTAAGGCCAGCCATTTGCCACCACCTGTGTGCGGCCGGCCTGCCGATGGACGAATGGTGTGGCCCAGGAGCGCTCGCAATCCCGCTCGCGCCGGGTGCGCCAGATTTCCTCGCCGTTTGAGATACGATGGGCTGCCAGGTAAGCGCTATCCGGAGCGTCGCACTGCAAAAGGATGCGATCGCCGTGCAGTGCGGGCGAACTGGCGTATCCCCAGCCGACCCCGTACTTGCTCACGTTAATGGTCCCCAGGTCCTTGGACCAAAGTGGCGTTCCGTCGAGCCGGAAGCAGTACAGACCCTCGGATCCGAAAAATGCTACAAGGACCGCGCCATCGGTGGCCAAGGTCGTATTCGCATGCGTGGCCTTCAAGTGCCGTTGGGCGCGCGGCGCCGCCTTGCGGACTGTCCGGTCCCATAGCAGTTTCCCGGACCTCTTGTCGAAGCACAGTAACTCCCACGATTGCTCGGAATCGTCGTCGGCCGCGTCACGGTCGCCGTAAAGCCCCAGCTTCAGGGGCGCTTTGCCAGAGGCGCTCACTGCCGTGGCCAGATAGAGATGGTTCCCCCAAATAACCGGGCTCGAATGGCCCAGACCCGGAACGGGCCTTTTCCAGCGAACCTTCCATCGAGCCGGAAGAGAAAATCCGTCGGAGACGCCGGAAGTTCCCGGCCCGCGAAACGAGGGCCAGTTGCCGGCCGTATTGACTGCGTGGGCGCGCGCAAACGGCATCATGGTCGCTGCAATCACGTCGCGACGCCGGATCGTCAGGTGAGCCATTGAGAGCATTCTAGCTTGGCGGCGGTTCCGGCGCGCGCGCCTCCCGTACAATAAAGGTTATGGAAGATCGCATCATCATCGCGGGCAGGAGTTTTCGCTCGCGCTTGTTTGTGGGGACGGGCAAGTACCGCAGCTCCCCGGAAATGGCTCGCTGTCATGAGGCGTCCGGCGCCGAAGTCGTTACGGTGGCCGTTCGGCGAGTGAATCTGACGGACCGTTCCAAGGGATCGCTGCTTGACTACATCGACCGTTCCAAATACTTCCTTCTCCCGAATACCGCAGCCTGCTACACAGCCGATGAGGCCATCCGAACGGCCCGGCTAGGCCGCGAAGTCGGCTTATCGGATTGGGTGAAGCTCGAAGTTATCGGCGACGAACAGACTCTGTTTCCAGACAACGAAGGTCTGCTGGAAGCGACGCGCGTGCTGGTAAGAGAGGGCTTCACCGTGCTGCCCTATACCAACGACGATCTGGTGAACGCAAGGAAGTTGATTGACGCCGGAGCGGCCGCGGTGATGCCGCTGGCGGCGCCCATCGGCTCCGGATTGGGTATTCAGAATGTAAACAATTTGCGAATCCTGCGGGAACGGATCACCGAAGTGCCGCTGATTGTCGACGCCGGTGTGGGCACGGCCTCCGACGTCGCCGTCGCCATGGAGTTAGGCTACGATGGCGTGCTGCTGAATACGGCTATCGCCTCGGCGGAGGATTCTGTGAGAATGGCTGAAGCCATGAACCTTGCCATGCAGGCGGGGCGGCTGGCTTTTCTCGCCGGCCGGATGCCCAGGAAGTTGTATGCCACGGCCAGTAGCCCGGTGGAAGGGGTTGCCGGCCGAGCTGTTAAAGCGTCCAATTGAGCAAAATAAGCAGGTAAGAAATTGACAGGTAGCCTGAGGTGTCCGGGCGGCGGAGGGCGATCGCTTCGGCCTCCGTCTCTCGATTCGGCACTGGGCCACAGAGTCGAACGCCATCAGGAGGAATGGTTCGCCATTCATGCAGGTGTGCCGGGCGCAGTGGTGCATCGGGATCGCGATATTACCTGGAAAATCGAGAGTGGTTCCGTCTGGTCTAACGCAGCTACTGCCCTGCGCCTGGAACCCAACAATGTGGAGCGCAGGCTTGACGGCGTTATCAGTGAGTTCGCTGCGCATGGCCGTGGGGCGGGCTTTTGGGTGGACCTGGATGCGACACCCATCGATCTGGAAGACCATTTGAAGAAGCGGGGGTTTCGCTGCCGGAAACACTTTCCCGGAATGGCGTGTGAGCTTGCGGTGCTCCCTGAGATCCGCAATCCCGCGGGAATTAGCGTCCGGAGAACGGTGGACTACTCAATCTATAAGCTCCATCCACATCCGGTGTGGGGGTGGATCACTACGCCGATTCGCCGGTACCAACTATCCCGGGTGAACCATCTCTCGACAACTCACCCTGATCGCATCTTCGATTTCGTTGCGGTCGCGGATGGCGGTAGGCCGGTGGGCGGATGCACCTTGTTTCTTGGCGCCTGGGCAGCCGGCATCCATGATGCTGGAGTGGTCGAAGAAGAGCGTGGGAAAGGTATCGGATCGGCGTTGATAGCGCATGTGTTACGATTTGCTCGAGATCACGGGCACAAGTATGCCACGCTCCTCTCGTCGGGGATGGGTTTTTCGATATACCAGCGCGCCGGCTTTCGAGAAGCCTGCCGGATTGGGTATTGGTATCGGGCCTCTTTTCAAGCACCAGATAAGCCATGAGGTAAAATAGAAACCATTTCGCGTTAGGAGAGATCCATGCCCGTTCTCCGCCTCCTTGTTTTCTTTGCCCTTGCAACTCTGGTTTTCGCGCAGGGCACGCTTGCCGATTACGAGCGTTCCATCCGTCTCCGTGACCGTTTCCAGCCGCTTGCCACCGGCATAACCGGTGAAGCCAGATGGATCGGCAAAACAGGCCGCTTCTGGTATTCCCGCAGCTCCGCCAAAGGGAATGAGTACATCGTCGCTGACACGGAGGGCGGCAAGAATCCAGCCTTCGATCATGACCGCCTCGCCAAGGCGCTCTCCGCGGCAACGGGGGAGACGCACAATCCGAACCGTCTGCGCTTGACGGGGCTCCAATTCGCCGCCGAGGAGAACGCAATCGAATTCATCACCGGCAACGAACGTTGGAAAGCCGAGTTGTCCAACTACACCGTCAGCAAGCTTCCCTCCCGGCTGCCCGCGTTTGGCGGCGTGCCGGGCCCTCGTGTCATGGAAGAACAGCGGCCGGTGGCCTCGCCCGACGGCAAACACGAGATCTATCTCCAAAACTACAATGTTTGGCTTCGTCCAAAAGGAAGCCCCAAGAACGCCGTGGCGCTTTCCACGGACGGCTCGGAAGGGAACTACTACGCGCTCTCTTCACAGGCATGGGCGCCCGACGGAAAAAAAGTCGCGGTCTATCGTGTGCGAACGGGACAGCGCCGCCGCCTGATTTATGTCGAATCATCGCCGGCCGATCAGGTGCAGCCGCGCACCAAGGAGACAACCTATGTGAAGCCCGGCGACGCCCTCGACATCCCGCAACCGGTTCTGTTCGACGTTGCGGCGCGGAAACAATTCGTCATTGACAACAGCCGGTTTCCGAACCCCTACTCGATGTCCGCCATTGCCTGGCGCAAGGATTCACGCGCCTTCACCTTCGAATACAACCAGCGCGGCCACCAGGTTTACCGGCTCGTCGAAGTCGATGCCGCCATGGGCCAGCCGCGCACGATTGTCGATGAAAAATCCCCGACATTTTTCTGCTATTACTCGAAACGCTTCCGCGGCGACATTGCCGATGGCAAGGAAGTGATCTGGATGAGCGAGCGCGATGGCTGGAATCACCTATACCTGTACGATGGCGTCACCGCGCGCGTAAAAAACCAGATCACGAAGGGCGAATGGGTGGTGCGCTCGGTCGCCGCCGTTGACGAGGACCGGCGTCAGGTCTACTTTGTCGCCAGCGGCATGGACAACGGTAAAGATCCCTACCTCCGTCATCTCTTCCGCGTCGGCTTCGACGGAACCGGGCTCCAGCGCCTCACCGTCGCGGATGCCGATCACAACGTCGCTGTGTCTCCGGACTTCCAGTTCTTCACGGACACGCATTCGCGCGTCGACCTGGCGCCGGTTACCGAGCTGCGCCGCACGGCGGACGCGTCGCTGGTGGCAACTCTTGAACAGGTCGATGATGCCGCGCTCCGCTCCGCCGGATGGCGTCCTCCCGAGGTCATCGCCACGAAGGGGCGCGATGGGAAAACCGATATCTGGGGCGTGCTCTACCGCCCTTCGAACTTCGACGCTTCGCGAAAATATCCCGTCATCGAATACATTTACGCCGGGCCGCATGATTCGTTCGTCCCAAAGACGTTCTCGCCCGCGAACCAGATGCAGGCTACGGCGGAGTTGGGCTTCGTCGTGGTTCAGATGGATGGCATGGGAACATCGAATCGCTCCAAGGCCTTCCACGATGTCTGCTGGCGCAACATCGGCGATGCCGGATTCCCGGACCGCATCGGCTGGCACAAAACCGTGGCCGCGAAATACTCCTTTTACGACATCGAGCGGCTGGGCATATTTGGCCATTCCGCCGGCGGGCAGAATTCGCTGGGCGCGCTGCTGTTTCACGGCGATTTCTATAAAGCTGCTGCTTCCTCCGCCGGTTGCCACGATAACCGCATGGACAAAATCTCATGGAATGAACAGTGGATGGGTTGGCCGGTGGGCCCGGAATACGCAGCCAGCTCCAACGTCGATCATGCGCACAAGCTGAAGGGCAAACTGCTTCTGGCGGTCGGAGAGCTGGACACCAATGTCGATCCGTCCTCCACCATGCAGGTAGTGAACGCGCTCATTAAGGCGAAGAAAACTTTCGACCTTTTGTTTCTCCCGGGCGCCGGTCATGGCGGCTGGGGCGATTATTGGGACCGCAAACGCGCCGACTTTTTCGTGCGCAACCTGCTCGGCGTAAACCCTCCGGATTGGAATGTGTTGGCGCCTCCGGAATCGATGCCCTCCGCTCCATAGGCGGAAAAATCGCGGCGTTACATAGCGGCATCGAGTGAAGAATCTATGCCCAGAACGGCTCACCGGGCACTAACTGGGAACGCAGGTAATCATTTTCAGGCTCGAATCCCAAACCCGGTCCGGCGGGCACGCTGAGATGGCTGTTGCGGACTTCGGGAGGATTTTGACCGGACATTTTCTCGACGTGCCGCGACGGACGCCCCAGCGCGCTTTCGGACCGGTAGAAGTTGAAAATCGCCGACCCGAAGTGGGCCGATGCGCAGCACAGCACCAGGCTCCCTACATTATGCAAAGCGACGGGCGTGCGCGTAATCATCGCATAATCGGCGATCTTCCTTGTTCCCGTCAGCCCTCCCGCAAAGGCTAAATCGGGATGAATGATATCGGCTGTTTGCGTATCAAGAAACGGTTTGAAACCCTGCACCAGCTCCAGTTTTTCACCCACAAGCAGCGGAACCCGCGTGGAACGCTTCACGGCGCGCCAGCCTTCGGAGAAAACCACGGGTAGCGGGTCTTCGTAAAAAAGCGGGTTCAGCGGCTCTACGACCTTCGCCACTTGAATGGCGCTCAACGTATCAAGCTCATTATGGCAATGGACCGCGAAATCGATCGCCTCTCCGGCCGCTTCGCGAAGATTCTGGAAGCCGCGCGACACCTTGCGCAACTGGTCGCTATCCAGGGAAACGGTGTAACGTCCGGAGCGGGCGCCGATGACAGGGTCGATCCCGGTTTTGAATGCGGTGAACCCTTCCGGCGCGGCTTTCACCTGCTGAGTCCAGGCGCGCAGCCTGGCCGGGTCCTGCAGGTCCTCGCCGGGACCATGAGAATAGAGCCGGATTGCATCTCGAAACGGTCCCCCGAGCAGCACGTTCACCGGCTGTGCGGCTATCTTTCCGGCCAGATCCCACAAAGCGATGTCGATGCCGCTGATGGTCGGAATATGCGCCATGTAGGGATGCATCAGCGTGATCATATTCAGAAAATGCTTTTCAATCGCCAGCGGGTCCTGCCCAATCAACAAATCTTTCATCCGGTCAATGTGTGCGCGCGCCATGGGTCCGGAAGCGCCCGCTTCCCCGTATCCCGTGATACCGGCATCGGTATCAATCCGGATGAGACAGTTGCCCGCGATGTTTTGAATCTGCATCGCCTTCACGGAAACGATCTTGACTTTGCCGCGATGCGGCTCGGCGAAAGCGCGGTATCCAGCCATCCAGGAGCCGGCGGGCACCGCCAGCGCTCGCATCAGCCATTGTCTGCGGGTGAAGCGTCGATTCATCCTGTTTCTCCTTGTAACATCGCCGTTGATTTCAAACCGGACATCCGCCGGCGGTTGCGGCGAAGGGTTGGACCAACCACTTCATCCTGACATTTTATGCAAGGGCGTACATCGCAGTCATGCGAACCCGCAACCAGAGCGAACGCTACCGCTCTTTTTGGGCTCGGTTCATGTCACTATGGAAGAGAATCAAAAGCAGTTGACTATGGAAGCGAGCCGGGCGGCTGAATTCGCTCGGGGAGAGTGCGAATGATCGACCCCATCAAGCTCTGTATGGGATGTATGGAGGAGCGAAGCTCCGAACCGGTTTGCCAACGTTGCGGTTATAAGGAAGGCGATCCCGAGTCGCCCCTTCATCTTCGCTGCCGCACGGAGTTGCATGGACAATACGTCGCGGGTCGCGTTCTCGGCCATAGCGACTATGCCGTCACCTATCTGGCCTGGGATCTCAACCTCGCGCGCAAAACGATTGTCAAGGAGTACCTTCCCAGGGCGCTCGCAACCAGGATGCAAGCTTCCCTCGAGGTCATCCCCACCTCGCCGGAAACCCGCAAAGACTTTGAATGGGGCCTGGAACGCTTCCTCGACGAAGCCCTCAGCCTGACTCGATTTCAGAATCACCCCGCCATCATCAGCGTTGTTAATTTTCTGCGCGCCAACGGCACTGCTTACATGGTGTCGGAGTATCTGGAGGGAGCGACATTTGAAAGATTCCTGGAGGTGCAGGGCGGCCGTACCAATATCGACAATGTTCTGCTGATCATGAACCCGGTGCTGGAGGCGCTCGGCGCGGTTCACCAGGCGGGCATTCTTCATCGCGACATTCATCCGGAAAACGTCTTTATCACCCGCAGTAAACAGATGAAGTTGATGAATTTCGCTGGAGCCCGCTACGCGTTGGCGCTGAGGACGAACAACCTGCTCGCCTTTCTCAAAGACGGGTTTGCGCCATTCGATCTGTATGACCCCAAAGCCAATCAGGGTCCGTGGACTGACGTGTACCTGTGCGCGGCGACAATGTACCGGGCGCTTACCGGACGAATCCCGCCTCCTGCTTCCGAGCGCCGCCGTCTGGATGAAATCGTCTCACTAATCGAGATGAATGTAGCGATCTCTACACCGCAGCAGCAGGCCATTCTTAAGGCCCTTGCCGTGCGCCCGGAAGACCGTTTCCCCAACATGCAGGCCTTCCAGGAGGGGCTGGCAGGCATTGCCACGACTCAAGTTCCGGCGCCCGTTGCGCAGCCCCAGTTCCGGGAATCCGTTCCTTTTCGCGACCTCTCAGAACCTGCAAGACCCGTCAGCCAGACGCCGAAGCCAATTCCTGCTGCAACGCCCACCAAGGTCCCGACAGCGGCTCCGGCTCCACCGGCTCCCCGGACGGCTCTCCCACAGCCCGCCCCGCCATCAACAACCACCAAACCCGCTGTTCCGATTTGGGTCTACGCCGCGCTGGCTGGTGTTTTGATCGCCGGGATCGGCGTCGCCGGTTACCTGATTTGGGGAGGTAAACCGTCGCAACAGCAAGCGCAGGAAGAGGCTCGGCGTAAACAAATGGAGGAAGAGCAGCGAAAAAAGCGGGAATCAAGCCCGCCCATTGAGACCGCGACCATCCCGCCTGCCGACCCGGGCCAGAATCCGCCGGGACAAACGGCTGCGACGCCGGCTCCATCACCAACATCTCCTCCGCAGCAGGCTGCTCAGCCGAAATCCCAGCCGGTTGCGTCGGCTGCCGGGAAGGGCCGCCGGAAGGGCACTAAGGGGGAATCAGCCCCCAAACAGGACAGCTATGAAGACCTGATGGGAGCGGGACACACTGCCGCGCGCAATCGAGAGAATCAGGCGGCGTTGGACAATTATCTGAAAGCCGCCAGTATTGATGACAGCCGTCCGCAGGCCTTCGCCAGCGCAGGCTGGATGTATCTTTACAGTTTCGGGGACTTGCCGAACGTATTGACTAACTACCGCCGCGCCTTGCAACTTGGGGGCATGGTCCACTTCAGGGTACAGCATGACCACGGCAATCTGACCTTCGAGCAGACATGCTCGGGCGACTTTGGTTTTTCGCGGGATCGCGTCAACTATACAGACGATCGCGGAGCGCACAGCTTCACCGCGACCAGGGACCAGGTCCAGCCATTACAGCAGAACCGCGCCTCTACGAATCAGCTCTTCGGCGACTTTCGCGTGCGCCTGGCCGACGGGCGGACTTTTAATCTCATTTCCATTACAAAGCCCAAACCCATTGGCGATCTGATCCTGCAGTTGTTCAACTAAACACACGCCCGGACATCGCCCGGTCTTCGCACCATCACATAAAGTCGAGGCAGGTATCAGGTTCGCGGCGACGGAACGTTCACACTGTATGTGAGCAGCTTGCTCCCAGGCCCCTCGATTTTGGTCTCCGAGCACGGCGAAGAGTGCGTCCTCGCGGCAAAGCGAGGAGTTTCTTTGCCTGGTTACGAGCTTTACGAGCATGATCCTCGCCGGGCCTGTGCCGCTCATGACCAGCAGCAGCGGCCGCATTCAGAACGGAACCCGGTTCTAGGCGACGACAGGGGTTCGGTGGGGTTCCGGACGTTGGGCTTTGTGAATTGAACGAGCAAAGCGCGCCGGCAAATAAACAAAAAAACGGAACTCGAGTCTTACACTGGTGAGGCCCAACGAGGCGCTGAAAAGGTTAACAGTCCGTGCTGAATCTACGGAGCAGCGCACGTGAGTCAGTAAGCGGCCTTTCCGGACTTCTGCCACGGACTAATCATCTAAGGCAGCCAGGGGCCGGAGAATGAAGGCGCACTTTCATGTGCGAATGACGTAAAGAAGGAGGCATAGCCGGAATGAGCAGTTCGTTCATTTATGACGCGATCAACATCTTCAAGTACAGCCCGACGGGCCAGGGATCTCGCCGCGTTGGAGGTGACACGGCATACCAGCAGCGCTATGCACGCCTGATTCACCTGACTATTGAAAAATTGTGGATGCTATGGCGGCAGAATGAGATCGGGGCGGACACCCTCGGGAGAAATTTATACGGAGACGCCGCGATCCGAGATGGATTTGACATACGGATCAACCGGAGTTTTCAGCCTGACAAGGAACCTGCTACTTATGGCACTGCCCGAAATCAGGCAAAACTGGCCGCTTTTTCCTTGATACTCGTACACGAGGGAATTCATCTCGTACACGACCTCAACGTCGTGGAAGAAGAAGTGATTTGCCGGACGGTCGAATTGCTCTATTATCAGGACCTGATTCAAGGACAAGATTATACGTCTCGTGTAACCGGAGAGAGAGGTACGGCGCGGTTGATGGCAATCGGCAGTGATCTTGGGGCGTTGATTAGCGATTTAAACGGCATGCGACGGTGGTACGACAGAGCTCAGCTAATCGATTGGATTCTGAGCATTCCAATCTATCACCATTGGTTGACGGCTCAATTCGTCCGCAGAAGCATCCGCTGGTGGGGAGGGATCGGGAACCGTACGCCGCTCACAAGGGGACTATACCTAAACGCTCTGGCGGAGGATCAGCAGAGGGCGGATGCCGCCTTGATGGTCGAGATTCTAGGCAGCATTAACAGTCAAGCTGAGTGGCGGGCGGCCAGAGTAAGGCAGACGGATCATGCCCGGCTTCGCCAGGCGCTGATCGGACCCAACTCGCCTTCCGCCCCAATTGCCGTGGAATTAGAATCGGCGCTCCGGCGCTCAAACAATTCTGTGTTTGCTCAAATCATTCGTGACATCGGTGTGCCGGCGGATCGATACCCGCTGTGAAGTTATAGGGAGTTTTGAAAGTGTAGGGGAGGTGAGGCCATGATTATCGAATATCTTCTTATACGATGGCTAATGGAAGACCCATGTACTGCCATCCAGGACCTGGACGGGTTTCGCACCGGCCTCGACTACTTCAGCGATTCTCTCCAGGTGGCTGAAAGCGTGCCTCTGTTCAACAGGGGCGGGGCCAGGGCACGGCTGCAAACGGGGCGTACCACTCTGCGAGGCGTGCTCGACCGGTGGGAAAACGTGTCGGATGTCTGCGCGAATTACCAGGCCATCGTCAAGATTCAGGAGGGCGTGCGAACCCTCCGGCGCATTCGCGCGGTGAGAAACAATCCGGCTGAAGCAGCCCGCGCATTCGGCCAAATATTCGAAGGCCTCGGGCAGTTTCTCACTTTTCTTCCGCCGCCGCTCAATGAGTACGCACCGATTCTACAAGGCTGCGGCACTTTCTTTACAAATATGCGCCAGCACATCGATCCCAATGAACGGTGGCGGCACCGCGAGGACTGGCGAGTAGGGCAGGGGGGACTCGGCAACCATTAGCCCTCGACTGGTTCACAAACTTCGTCACGCGGAAGTTTCGCTAGAGACTATTTTCTCGTGAACATCCCCTCGCCGCAAACAAACTGAATTGTCACTCCGTGCCGGTATTCTTCGAAAATGAGCCCGCCTTCGTCAAGCACCAGGAGGCCCGTTCTTGTGATCTGATACAAGGCTTTGGCGCATGCCGCAGCGCATTGCAAAGACGCGGGGCTTCTGGTGTTCGGCAATTGGGCGCACCTCGAAACTCTCAAGCAATCCCTTTTGCTCAAGCCACTTTGCCACGACGGCTTGAAACGGGTGGTTCTGCTTCTTGTAACCGGCGCTGATTTTCCGCTCAGCGGCGGCGAGCAAGGCCTCGACGGCTCTGTCCCCTGTCCAGCCAGCGTGATCTGGCACTTCACCGGACCAGATGTAAGATCGCTTGGGTACTGTCCGCAGTGGTCCCAGATAGTGAATCCTCTTGAGTTCTTACTCGAGTGCGAGCGCTGAATCACTGGTGAAACCAGCATCCATAAAACCTTACGGGAGGTGGAAGCGGCCAGACGCGGCCCTGCCGGCGAACCGGCTTGCAAATCTCCGGATCGGTGTCTAATTCGAAATCCTGTCGCGACCCATTGGTCTTTTCATGCGGCTCATCGATGTTCCAAGTCCCACGGGAGTATACGCATCCCCAGGATGGAGCACCCTCCGGCGGTCCGGGGATTCGGCCGTCTGCCGGAGCATCAGCAGGAACTGAATCAGACTGCTCTTCCCCGCGCTGTTCTTCCCAAAAAAACCGTGATAGGCGGAAGGTCGATGTCCGTTAAATCTGCCCAGGTCTTGAAATTGCGTATGCGTAGCTTTGTGAGCATTACCCGCCCCTATGATACGCCCGCCCACCTCAGCTCATCCCGCTGGCGCGAAGCAGGGTCTCCTGCACCAACATCTCTTCATCCAGGCTCACGCGCAGCCTCTTCTCGCCCCGGATAGCCGCCGCGAACTCCACCAGATCGTCGACGTAGCGCTTGTACTCAGGCATCGGAATTTTCTGCTCGCCCTTCTTGTACGGCCCGGCCGCCTCGGCCAGGTCGAGAGTGACAACGGGCGGCTCGATCGGGCTCACGATCGCGACGCCGTTGGTCCCTTGCACTTCGAACATCCGCCGCCGTCCCGCGCCGGGTTGCATCGTGGCGCCGCTGATGATGGCCATCGCTTTCCCGTATTCGAAAATCGCGACGGTGTTATCCATCAGCTTGTCGTGCAGCGACGCGTCGTGCCGCAGGAAGGGCGTCACTTTTTGGGGCCGGCCCATCAATCGAGTGGTGACGTCGATCAGGTGCGCGCACAGTTCAAACATGTGTCCCCCGGCGAATTCGCCCCACTCCGGACGCCTGTCCGCATCGATCAGGGTGCCGATTTGTCCGCGAACCAGGTACACCTCGCCCAGCCATCCGTTGCGCACCGCTTCGATCACCTCGATCATGCCCGGGTGATAGCGCCACATGTACCCGGACTGCAACAGCAGATTCTTCTTCTTTGCCAGCGCGACAAGCTGCCGCATGCCGTCGAGCGTATCGGCCGGCGGTTTCTCGACATGGACGTGCTTGCCCGCCTCCAGCGCCAATCGCGCGTGGCGGAAATGATCGCGAACAGCGGATTCGACGGCCACCGCCCGGATGGAGGCGTCGCGCAGGATCTCGTCGATCGAAACGCGCTTTACGCCGGCCCGCTTGTAGCGTTCGGCCACTTTTTCATCTTCTTCGGCCACGCCGGCCAGTTCCCATTCGCCGGACTGGCTGAAAATCCGCCCTTTCTCAAACGCGTGCGAGTGGCTGCCGCCGATCATCGCTACCCGGGTCTTCGTTGCCTGCGGGGCCGCCAGGGCCGGCGCCGCAATTGCGCTGAGCATCGTCCGCCGTGTCATATCTGTTGATTGTGACAGACCGGAGAGACTCCGGATAGTTCCATTCCGTTCCCTATGGTTACTCTTTGTTCCAACGGCGATATGATGGAAGCAATTGAGTCCCCTGATGCAGGCCCTTCAAGGACAGGAGCAGATCTTCCGGCGGCAAGTGCAGCGGATCATGGCGAGTCAGGAATTCGCCTCCTCCCGCCAGCTTCGCGATTTTCTGCACTTCGTCAGCGAAGCGGCTCTGGAAGGCGCGACACACCTCGATCAGAGCGAAATTGCCACGAAGATCCTCAATCGCAGCGATTTCAATCCGCTTGACGACGCCTCCGTGCGCAAGCTGGCTACCGCCTTGCGCCAGCGCCTTGACCGCTACTATGAATCCGAGGGAGTGCATGATCCGGTTCGCATCCGGCTGCCTCTGCGCTCCTATGTGCCGCTTTTCGAGCTTCGGGAAGAGGACGCCGGCGGCGAAGCGGGCTCTCGGGTGGTTTCCAGGGAAGGGCAGTCAACACGCCGGCGCCTCATTTTCGGCGGTGGACTGGCGGCCGCGGCCTCGGCTGCCGTCGGCGCACTGTGGTTCCATTCGCGGCGTTCTGACAGCGGCCGGCCTGTCTTTGTTATCCGCACACGCCAGGGCGATTTAATGCACGGGCGAAACGATGTGGCCCGCGATGGTCTCCTGCTAGGGCCAGCCGTTGCCGAAGCGGCCGATGTAACCGCCCGGATGCTTTTCACCCCCGAGCGGGCCACACAACAGGCCGGCATCCTTATCTACGGCGACGCGGACCGCTACGTCAAACTCGGCCGCCAATTCCTCGCCCGGCCGCAATTGGAATTTGGTTTCGAAGTCAATGGCCGATACGCCAAACCTCCCGGAACTTTCGCTTATGACCCGGAGGCCCAGACGAACCGGCCGGTCTGGTTGTCCATCCGCCGGCGAGGCGCCGAGTTCTCGGCTTTTGTCAGCAGTGATGGAAACCTCTGGCGTCCCTTTGGCAATGTGCTAACCATGCCGGTTTCCATGGATAGGGCCCGCGCCGCAATCTTCGCCCACAACGGCCGTTCCGATGCGCCTTCCACGGATGCGCGCTTCGACCGGGTGAGCGCCGGCCTCTCGTTTCACAATCGAGTTCCCGGTCCGCTCGATTTGAGCCCGTTCCCTGGGTGGCGTCTGGCCGGCACAGTGTCTCCTGGACCGCGGCTCGACGGAGAGTGCCTGGCCTTCGATTTTCCGGCCATTCAGTCCGGCTACAGCGCCGACTTTGTCCAGCCCGCCCCTTCCGGCGACTGGATCCTCGCCACCCGGCTCGATTTTCTTTCCATCCATGGTTCCACGGCCGGACTGATGGCATCCGGTCCCAAGGGCCGCTTCCGGTTCATTCGCTGGGACCTTGACGGTGGTTCCATCACGGCCGAACATCTCATAAACCGGCAGGTCAATCGCAAGGATTTCGAGGGAGCGCCGCCGATCTCGCTGCGGATGGTGTGCCGAAAGGGCGTCCTGCGATGCAGCTTCAGCCGCGACGATGTTCAGTTTCATGAGGTGCCATTGGACGTGCCGCTGGCCGATCTTGGGGGCCCTGATATCTCCATCGGCCTGCATGTTTCCACCAGTTCCTGGAAACATGGTGAGCAGCGCCTGCCAGCCCGTTTCTATTCCCTACACCAAGAGCTCGATTCGCTTACCCCTGCCTAATCTTCGTTTTCCCAGAGCTCGGGAACGTCAGGGAACCTTGCGGAACGTGGCCACTTCGCCACTGCAACGCATAAGAACTTACCCCGGTCCTCAATCTGAGCTAAAGTCTTCCCTGAATGCGATTCCTCTGTGCATCGCTTGCCGCTTTGGGTCTTGCGGCGGCGTATCAGGAACCGGAGCTTTGGTCGCTGAAACCCGTCAAACGGTCATCGCCGCCAAAGGTGCGCAACACGTCCTGGGCTCGCAATCCGATTGACGCATTTGTGCTGGCAAAGCTCGAAAAAACCGGCCTAACTCCTTCACCCGAAGCGGACCGGCTGGTCCTGCTACGTCGCGCCACGATCGATCTTACAGGTTTGCCTCCTACAGAAATCGAAGTCAACGAATTTCTAAACGACAAGCGGCCCGATGCCTGGGCACGGCTGATCGACCGGCTGCTCGCCAGCCCCCATTACGGTGAAAAATGGGCCAGGACTTGGCTCGACCAGGCACGCTACGGCGACAGCGACGGATACCGCGGCGATTCCTTCCGTCCTCATGCCTGGCGCTGGCGTCATTGGGTGATTGACGCGCTGAATCGCGACATGCCTTTCGATCAGTTTACCATCGAGCAGATTGCAGGCGACCTGCTGCCGGAGCCGTCCACAGAACAGCTTGTCGCCACCGGCTTCCAGCGCAACACGTTGACCAACCGTGAAGGCGGCACTGATCCGGAGCAATTCCGTGTGGAAGCCGTCATCGACCGAACCAACACGGTAGGAACCGTCTGGCTTGGCCTTACGCTTGGATGCGCCCAGTGTCACGACCATAAGTACGACCCTATCTCACAGCGCGATTACTACCGGTTCTTTGCTTTCTTCAACGATGCCGGGGAATGGGATATCGATGCGCCCCTGCCAGGTGAGTTGGGCCCCCATATGGCCGCCCGTCCCGCCTTTGACCGCGGCCGCGCGGCGCTTCTTGCCCAGTATGGGGTTCCGGCTTTGCAACGGGAATGGGAGTGGCGCTTGTTTGAAACGGCCGCAAATCCGGGAAAATGGCTGGACTGGGATCACGCCTTCGATGACTTGCGCACTTCGGTCAACGACGGGGAAAAGCTTCTGCGCACGCCGGAGACTCAGCGCAACCGCCGGCAGCGCCAAACGCTAACGAATTACTTCATCGCCAATTACCACCGCGTGATCACCAAGCAACGCGCGGCCGAGCTCAAGTTCGAGGAATTGCGCAAGGCGCTTTCCAAACTGGATGCGTCCCTACCGCCATTCAGCGCCGCCCAGACGCTTCGCAGGGAGCGGGCGCCGCGCATTACACGCATGCTCATGCGCGGCGACTATCGCAGCCCGGCCGATCCGGTTTCGCCCGGCACGCCCGCAATCCTGCCGCTGCTGGCTGCCCGAGCGGCTGCAACCCGCCTTGATCTCGCCAATTGGCTGGTGTCGCCGGAAAACCCTCTTACGGCCCGCGTCATTGCCAATCGCGCATGGCAGGAATTTTTCGGCCGCGGGATCGGCAAGACTTCGGAGAATTTCGGCAGCCAGGGCGAGCGTCCTTCGCACCCGGAGTTGCTCGATTACCTGGCCTCGGAACTTGTGCGCGGCGGCTGGCGAATGAAGTCTCTGCATCGTTTGATCGTCACCTCAGCCGCGTACAGGCAGTCCTCGATTGTTCGTCAGGAGCCGGCAAAAGCAGATCCGGATAACGCGCTCCTGTCGCGGCAAGCCCGTGTGCGCCTCCCCGCGGAATTGATACGTGATTCCGCGCTGGCCGCATCGGGCCTTCTCGATCGAGCCATCGGCGGACCGAGTGTTCCCATCGAATCGTACCGCCGGGGGCTTTACGTGAAGTCCCGGCGCAACAATCCGGAACCGTTTCTAGCCAACTTCGATGCTCCCAACGGCTACGCTCCTGTTTGCCGGCGAACGGCTTCCATTACGCCGTTGCAGGCCCTCAATTTGATGAATGATCCGGTCTTTACGGAATCGGCGCGCGCCCTGGCGCTGCGAGTGCTGGCGGAGTCCGGCGGCTTTGAGGACCGGCTGCGACGCGCTTTTGTGCTGGCTTTGGGCAGGACGCCCACGCTGGCCGAGCAGGCGGATTTGCTCTCTTATTTCACCCGGCAGAGTGATTTGCTTCGTGCCGGCCCGGGCGCTGTGGCGAAGATCATTCCCGCCGCGCTTACCGGGGGCGCGCATTCAGTGGAAGCCGCGGCTTGGGCAGGAGTCGCGAGCATTCTCATGAACACGGATGAGTTTGTCACGCGCGAGTAAGCCGAAAATGATGATCTCAAGAAGGGAATCGCTGGAACGAACGGCCGGGGGAATCGGCTTGCTGGCCCTGGCCCGTCTGCTCGGCGCCGAAGGCCGTTCCCCGGCTCAGCCGCACCACAAGGCTACGGCCAAGAGCGTGATTTTCCTCTACATGCCCGGCGGTCCCAGCCAATTGGATCTGCTCGATCCCAAGCCGGCGCTCGCCAAATGGCATGGGAAACCACTGCCGGGTTCTCAAACTAAGGAGCTGAAGCTGGCCTTCATCAAGCCGGATGCCAACGTCGCCGCCAGCCCTAGAAAGTTCACCCGCCATGGAGGAAGCGGAATCGAATTCTCCGACTGGCTGCCGCATCTTGCCCAGTGCGCCGACGATTTATGCCTGCTCCGCGCCATGCACACCGAGGCATTCAATCACGATCCGGGCGAAATGATGTTGATGACCGGGCACACGCTGTTCGGGCGGCCCAGCCTGGGTTCGTGGGTCCTCTACGGGCTCGGCAGCGAATCGCGCGATCTTCCGGGCTTCGTAGCGTTAAGCTCCGGGACGCCGCCCAGCGCAGGCGCCAACAACTGGTCGTCCGGATTCCTGCCGTCGCGTTATCAGGGAACGCCGTTCCGTACCAGTGGCGAGCCAATTCCGTTTCTGTCCAACCCCTCAGGTTATGACCGTGCGATGCAGCGCCTGCGGTTCGATGCCGTTGCCAGGCTGAACCAGCGGCGGCTCAAAGAAACCGGCGACAGCGAAATCGATGCCCGCATCGCATCCTACGAACTTGCGTTTCGAATGCAACTGGCCGCGCCGGAGCTGCTGGACATCGGCAAAGAATCCAAGGCGACGCTTGATTTATACGGCGTTCACCAGGAGCCTACGCATCCCTACGCGATCAATTGCCTGCTGGCGCGGCGGCTGGTGGAGCGCGGTGTGCGATTCGTGCTGGTTTCCCACGGCAGTTGGGACGACCATGACGATCTCGACAAAAACCTCAAGAAGAACTGCGACATTACCGACAAGCCGGCCGCCGCGTTGATCCGCGATCTGAAGCAGCGTGGCTTGCTCGATTCCACGGTGGTCATTTGGGGCGGCGAGTTCGGACGCACGCCCATGACCCAACAACAGCGAACTGATATAGGATACGGTAGAGACCACCATCCGAGCTGCTTCAGCATGTGGCTGGCTGGTGGCGGTGTTCGGGGGGGTCGAGTGATCGGAACAAGTGATGAGTTTGGCCTGCAAGGTGTGGCGGACCGGATCTCCGTTCACGATCTGCAATCCACCGTGCTGGACCTGCTGGGCTTCGATCACACGCGGCTGATCTACCGGCATATGGGCCGCGATTTCCGCCTTACCGACGTTCACGGCAAAGTAGTAAGGAAGGTGCGCCAGTGATGAAGAACCGGATGTTCTTTCTCGCCGCCTTTCCGATGGCCCTCGCCGCGCAGCAGACCGGTTTGCCTGCGCCGGCAGCTACGGCCATCGAGTTCGCTCGCGACATAGAACCGATCCTGAGCAAAAACTGCTTCGGCTGCCATGGCGATCGCACCCAGATGAGCGGCCTTCGGTTGGATCAAAGGGCGGCGGTCTTGAAGGGCGGAGTTTCCGGCGCCGTCGTGATTCCCGGCAACAGCGCGGGAAGCCGTTTGGTTCGACTGGTCTCCGGCCTGGAGGACAAGAAGATTATGCCACCAGCCGGGGCGAGGCTAAGCCCGGCGGAGATCGGGCTGCTGCGCGCCTGGATCGATCAAGGCCTGAAATGGAGCGACAGCGCGGCGGCGCGGCAGACGGCGCTTCCGTCGCACTGGTCGTTTAAGCCCATAGGACGGCCGGACCTTCCTCGCACCCGTAACCAAAGCTGGGCTCGCAATCCGATAGACCACTTTGTGCTGGTCCGCCTGGAGCGCGAAGGCATCGAGCCGTCCCAAGAAGCCGCAAAACGCACGCTGATTCGCCGCGTTTCGCTCGATCTTACCGGTCTGCCTCCATCCCCGTCCGAAATTCACGACTTCCTCAACGACAACCGGCCTGACGCCTACGAGCGGCTGGTGGACCGCCTGCTCGATTCGCCTCACTACGGCGAACGCTGGGCGCGGCACTGGCTCGATCTGGCCCGCTACGCCGATAGCGACGGCTACGAAAAGGACTACGTGCGGCCCAACGCCTGGCGGTGGCGCCATTGGGTGATCGAATCGTTCCAACGCGACAAGCCGTTCGACCAGTTCACCACCCAGCAGATCGCCGGAGACCTGATTCCCGGCGCAACGCTCGATGACAAATTGGGCGTCGGCTTCCATCGAAACACGCTCACAAACCGCGAAGGTGGCGTCAATATCGAGCAGTTCCGCGTGGAACAGGTGATCGACCGGGCCTCTTCGACGGCCGCCGTATGGCTAGGTCTGACGTTGGGCTGCGCCCAGTGCCACGATCACAAATACGACCCCATTACGCAAAAAGAGTACTACCGGTTCTTCGCGTTCTTCAACAACGCCGACGAGTACAACGTCGACGCTCCCCTGCCCGGCGAGATGGGACCTTACCTGAAAGCGGCGCCTGAGTACAGAGCCAAACGCGAGGAGTTGCTGAAGAAATATCGCGTCCACGAACTGCAAGGCCCCTGGGAAGCGCGAATGAAAGAAGCGCGCGCCAATCCCGGAAAATGGACCGATTGGGATCACGCCTACGACGCGCTGCAAAAGTACATGGATCACGCGGACCGGATTCTCGACCTGCGCCCGGAGCAACGTCCTCGCAAGTGGGCCGATTCCATTGAGGATCACTTCGTCATCAACTATCACCGCATCATCAGCCGAGAGGAATGGAAGGAACTCAAGTTCACCGAGCTGCGCGCGAAACTCAACGAGCTGAAGGAACAGTATCCTCCGCTGAGCGAGGCGCCCATCATCGCCGAGCATCCGGACGTAAGTCGAAAATCGCACGTGCTGATCCGCGGCGACTGGCGAAACAAGGGCATGGAAGCCGCTCCCGGCGTTCTTTCGTTCCTGCATCCGATGAAAGCGGCTTCTCCCACCCGCATTGATTTGGCGCGCTGGCTGGTCTCATCCGATAACCCGCTTACCGCGCGCGTCACCGTCAACCGCTTCTGGCAGGAGTTCTTCGGGCGCGGCCTGGTGCGAACCGCGGAGGATTTCGGCACGCAGGGGGAGAAGCCGTCGCATCCGGAGCTGCTCGACTGGCTTGCCGGACGCTTCATCGACAGCGGGTGGCGCGTCAAGGCGATGCATAAGCTGATTGTCATGTCCGCCACCTACCGGCAAGCTTCCGTGATCCGGCCCGGCGCCGCCGCACGCGATCCGGAGAACACGCTGCTGGCGCGCCAGACTCGGTTGCGGTTGCCCGCCGAATCGATTCGCGATGCCGCGCTGAGCGTCAGTGAACTGCTCTATCCGGCGATCGGCGGCAAGAGCGTGCGGCCTCCGATTCCCAAGGGGGTTGTCGATCTGTCCTACGCCGGTTCGGTCAAATGGCCTGAATCGCCCGGCAAGGACCGCTACCGGCGCGGTCTTTACATTCTGTTTCAACGCACGGTTCCCTATCCGATGCTGATGAATTTCGACGCGCCCGACGCCAATATTCCAGCCTGCCGGCGAACAAGGTCAAATACGCCGCTGCAAGCGTTGAACATGTTGAACGATCCGGTGTTCGTCGAGGCATCGCAAGCGCTGGCCATGCGAGTGCTCCGAAAGGAAAGCGGCGAGCGCATCGGATTCCTGTTCGAGGCAGCTCTTGGACGCACGCCCAGCCCGAGGGAGCGGGATTGGGTCCAGTCGTTCCTTCATGCACAAATTCAATCGTTCGAGAAGCAACCTGGGCGGGCCGCCGAGTTGTTCCCGCTCGAGCTGGCGGGCCATCCACAAACCGAAACCGCCGCCTGGACAGTCCTTTCGAGCGCCATCATGAATCTCGACGAATTCATCACAAGGGAGTAAGAGATTATGCGGCTCATCAACCACCTCATGATGGAAACCCGGCGCGATTTCTTACTGCGCTCCCTAGGCGGATTCGGCGCCATTGCGCTTTCTCAGTTGATGGCTCAGGACCAGCCGGCCGATCCGCTGGCGCCCCGCAAGCCGCACTTCCAGCCGAAAGCGAAGAACGTCATTTTCCTGTTTCAGGAAGGCGGACCGAGCCAGATCGATCTGTACGATCCCAAGCCGGCACTGCGCCAGTGGCATGGTAAGCCCCTGCCATCGTCGATGACCAAGGACCTCACGCTGGCCTTCGTCAAACCGGACGCCAAAGTGCTCGGATCGGATCGCACATTTACGCGCCACGGCCAGTCCGGCGTCGAATACTCTGATTACATTCCGCACATCGGATCGCGAGCCGACGACATCTGCCTCATCCGCTCGATGCACACCGAAGCGTTCAACCACCATCCAGGCCAGGCGCTTCTGTTCAGCGGCAGCACGCAGTTCGGGCGGCCCACCGTGGGCGCCTGGATCAGCTACGGACTAGGCAGTGAATCCAGGGATCTTCCCGGTTTCGTCGTACTGAGTTCGGGGCGGGGCACAAGCGGCGGCTCGATGAACTGGGCCAGCGGCTTCCTGCCTTCCACCTATAACGGTGTCATTTTCCGCAACAGCGGCGACCCAATTCTTTATCTGCCCAATCCGCCGGGAATCACGCGCGAAACGCAGCGCGCCCGCCTCGATCTGATCGGCAAACTCAATCAGGAGCGTTTCGATATCACAGGCGATGCGGCGATCTCATCGCGCATTCATTCCTATGAGTTGGCCTTTCGCATGCAAATGGCCGCTCCCGGATTGCTTGATTTTTCCAAGGAATCAAAGGCTACGCTGGAAATGTACGGCGTCGGCAAAGAGCCGACAAATCCTTACGCAGTCAATTGTCTGCTAGCGCGCCGCATGGTGGAGGCCGGCGTCCGCTTTGTGATGCTGGCGCACGCCAGTTGGGACGACCATCAGGAGCTCAACAAAAAGCTTAAGAAAAACTGCGACATCACCGATCAGCCCGCCGGCGCCCTGATCAAGGACTTGAAAGATCGCGGCCTGCTGGATTCGACGATCGTCGTCTGGGCCGGAGAATTCGGCCGCACTCCGCTGGGCCAGTTGGAGCGGATCGACGAAGATCCCGGCCGCGATCATCATCCGAATTGCTTCAGCATCTGGCTGGCCGGCGGAGGCATTCGCGGCGGCCAGGTGGTCGGCAGAACCGACGAAATCGGCCTGGGCGTCGCGGAGGACAAGGTTCACGTGCACGATCTGCAGGCCACGCTACTGCACTGCCTGGGCCTCGATCACACCCGGCTTACCTACCGCCACATGGGGCGCGACTTCCGCCTCACCGATGTCGGCGGCGAAGTTGTCAGAAAGGCGCTCGCATGAAATCGCCAAGGTCATCGACAAGTTTGGAGGGTCTATGTTTCGCTTAATTCTCTGCACTACAATCCTGTGCGCCGTTGCTTCCGCACAGGTGACCACAGCCACCATTTACGGCACTGTCCTCGATTCCTCGGGAGCCGTGGTGCCTCAGGCTTCGATCAGTGTGGTAAACGAGGGCACCGGCGCCCGCTCCGCCGCAACTTCGGGGAGCCAGGGTGAATTCACCGTAACTTTCCTTCCCGTGGGCCGCTACACGGTCTCCGTGGAGGCGCGTGGATTTAAGATCCACAAACAGACCGGGCTCGATCTCAGCGCGGGAGTCCGGTTGCAACTCGAAATTAAGCTTGACGTTGGCAATCTGACGGAAACCGTTTCGGTCACCGCCGACGCCCCGTTGCTGATCACCACCACGGCGGAGCAACGCAATCAGCTTGAGGCCGAGGAAATTCGCGAATTGCCCACGGCACGGCGCGACTGGACAAACCTGCTCCGCATCGGCACAGGCATATCGACGGCGGGCAACGGCGGTTTGACGCTCAACGGATTGCCGCCGGCCAGCTTCCGGCTGACCGTAGACGGCACCGACGCGGAAGGCGATCCCGAGCTGCCCTCACTTTCGATGTATCAGAATTTCAACTTCATCAAGGGTGTCAGTCTGGAGGCGATATCGGAAGTCAACGTAGCCAAGGGCATCGCTTCCGCCGAGATTTCGAACACCATGTCAGGCAATGTCAATCTGATCACACGAAGCGGAACCAACGAGTTTCATGGCAGCCTGTTCCTCAACAATCAGACGGAGAATTACTCGGCGCGTAATCAATTCCTCGCCGCCAAAGCGCCGATCGTGTTCAACCAGTTCGGCGGCTCCTTCGGCGGCCGCATCATTCCCAACAAACTCTTCTTTTTTGGCGTCTACGAAGGCTATCGCGAGAAGGCATTCCGCCCCATTAACGGCAACGTCCCAAGCGCGGAGTTCCGCAACCGGATGGTCGCGGCCGTTCCGGGCTACAAGCCGTATTTCGACCTCTTTCCGCTGCCCAACACCCCGGTGGCGCCGGGAGCAGTGACGGGCTTTTTCCAGGGCGCCGGCGCCAACACCTCGGTCGACGACCACGCCATCAGCCGCGTCGATTATCACATCACCAGCACGAACCTGCTGTCAGTTCGCTACACTCGCGGACGTCCCTTCCGCGACCAGCCTCGCGTCACCGTAAATAACCGCACCTTCACCGGTCTGACGGAAGTCGGCACACTCAGCTTCACTCACATCGAGCCGGGCTGGAGCAATGAGTTCCGTTTCGGATACAACCGCAACGACGTACAGCGGCTCGACAATATCTTTGCCCTCGGCGTACCCGGCATCGTCGGCAACCTGGGATTCGGAGACGCGGGAGAAACGCTTTTCAAGGGCGGATCCACGAAGAGTTTTGAAAACGTATTCGCCAAAACACGGGGGCGCCATTCACTCAAAATGGGGGGCATCTTCAACCGGCGGCTGGCCGGGCGCGATAATATCGAAACTCCGGAAATCCGCTACGCCACGGTGGATGACATGTTGGCCAACCGGCCATTGCAGGCGCAGGTTACCTGGGGCGTGAATCCGTTCCTGATCAAGAATTGGGGTATCGGGTTCTTTGTCCAGGACGATTTTCGCGTGAACCGCCGTCTCATGCTCAATCTTGGACTGCGTTACGACTACATGGCCGTTCCCGAGGAGCGCGACGGCCGGTTGTTTAACCGTGGCGGCCCGTTTGGCTTTGGCGCACTTCGTCCCGCCGATAGCGCTTACGACGCTGATCGGATCAACTTCAGCCCGCGCTTTGGCTTCGCCTACACAGCGGACCAATCCGCCAAGACTGTCATTCGTGGCGGTTTCGGCGTCTTCATGAATCCGCACACGCTGTTCGGAGGCCCGGTGGAGCTGGTGCGCAACGCCATCGACGAACCAAGCCGTTTCATCTTCACGCGCGTCGATATCGACCGGCTTGGCCTACGCTACCCCATCACCAACGCGGCCACGCTTCAGTTTGTCCGCAATCCGAACGCGCCCTGGTCCAATACCAGCATCAACACCGACTTCCCCAATCCGTACAGCATGCAGTGGAACCTGGGCGTGCAGCGCGAGATTACCAGAAGCCTGGCGATCGAAACTGCCTACGTCGCTTCGCGCGGCGTCAAGCTCAACCTCGTCCGCGACCAGAATCAAGTGGACCGCGTCACCGGCCAGCGCCTGGCTGGATTCGCCCAGTTCCGCTATTACGACACATCGGAATCGAGCCGTTATCACTCCTGGCAGACCTCGCTGCGCAAGCGGTTCTCCCAGGACTTCCTTTTTAATGTCCACTACACCTACGCCAATAACATGTCATACAACGACGGCGACCTGCTGCTGCCAGATCAGCGCCCGCAAGATATCAACAACCTGCGCGCCGAGCTTGGTCCGACGCCGTACGACGTCCGGCACCGCTTCGTAACCGATTTCCTCTATGAACTTCCGTTCCAGCGCCTGAGCGGCATGACGGGCCGTGGAGCCCGGCTTGCGTTGGGCGGCTGGCAGATCAGCGGTATTCTGACTGCGAACACAGGGTCGGCATTCAATCTGAGTCAGCCTTCCTCAGTTCCGGGAAGCCGGCCCGATTACATCAGCGGCTCACCCATTAACGACAACTACCGGGATACGCTGCAATACCTAAATACCTCGGCTTTCGCGCGAGTGCCCGTCATCACCGCCAGCGGCGCTACGGCGCGGCCCGGCACTATCGGCCGTAACGCGCTTCGCGGGCCAGGCAGTTGGACGATCGACTTCGGATTGGCCAAGAACCTGGACTTCACCGAGCGCTGGCGCTTCCAATTCCGGGTTGATATGTTCAATGCATTCAACCACACCAATCTGGGCGGCGTTTCCACGAACATTCAAGCCGGCAATTTCGGACGTCTCACGAGCGCCGGCGCCCGCGTAATTCAGCTCAACGGAAGACTGAGCTTTTAAGGAAAGAACAGGATGAACAATCCAAACCGGCGTTACTTTTTTTATGGACTTGCGGGGGCCGCGGCTCTGGCCCGTCCCTCGCTCGCCGCCGATGTCGTACGAATCGGTATGATCGGCATCGGCGGCCGCGGCAACGCTTTGATGCGCGATGAAGTGACTCGCGCGAAAAACGCGAAGGTCACTCACCTGTGCGAGGTGGACCAGGCCCGGCTGGAGCGCGCCCAGGCCTCGGCGGAAAAACTGGGCTTCGGCAAAGTGCGGGGCAGCGCCGATATGCGCCGCGTTTTCGAAGACAAAGAGGTAGACGCGGTGATCATCGCGACGCCCGATCACTGGCATGCGCCCGCGGCCATTCTAGCCTGCGCGGCCGGCAAAGACGTGTACGTGGAAAAACCCGTTTCGCACAATCTGCGGGAAGGCCGTCTGCTGGTGGAAGCCGCACGCAAATACAACCGCGTCGTTCAGGCCGGCATGCAGTCGCGCAGCCGCTCGAGCACGATCAAGGGCATCGAGATCGCCCACTCCGGCAAGTTGGGAAAGACCCTCATGGCCAAGGCCTGGAACTCGCAGCAGCGCGACGACATCGGCAAGAAAACCAATTCGCCGGCGCCTCCCGGCGTCGATTACGACACTTGGGTCGGTCCCGCGGAAATGGTCCCGTTCAACGAAAACCGGTTCCATTACAAGTGGCACTGGCATTGGAACTTCGGCACCGGCGACATGGGCAACGACGGCGCGCACCAGCTTGACCAGGCCCGTTGGGCGCTCGGCATCGATTTACCCAAGCGAGTCAGCGGCTCCGGCGCCAAGTACTATTTTCCAGACGACCAGCAGACGCCCGACACCATGAACATTACCTTCGATTACGGTGACAAGGGTTTGATCTGGGAAATGCGCATCTGGCATGATTACCCGCTGGAGGGAATCGATAACGGCGTCGCGGTTTACGGCACCGATGGGTTTCTGCACATCGGCCGCTGGAACCGTAAGTGGGGCTATCGCGTCTTCGATAAGTCGGGCAAGATGGTTACCGAATACCAGGACGACGAGCCGGATTTCCACATGCGCAATTTCATCGAATGCGTCATCTCGCGCAAACGGCCGAATTGCGATATCGAGATCGGCCATATATCGAGCGCCCTTTGCCACCTGGGCAACATCGTCCATCGCACCACCAGGAACGTCGCGTTTAATCCCGCGAACGAATCCATCCCCGGCGACGTCGAAGCCGGCGGCATGCTGAAGCGCAAATACCGCAATCATTGGGCCGCGCCCAAGGGAGTTTAGTCCGGCGAAGGAGATCAGAAGATATCGGTAAGTTCGCTCGCCTCGACGAGTCGCAGAGTCCAGGCTTCCAAGGTCTCAGTATCGGCGTTTTCAAGCCTGGCAAGGACTTCGGGCGAGAGTGGGCCGAAGCGCTTGCTCAACAGCCGCGATAGTATTTGACGGGCTTCCGTAACTCTGCCCACCAGTTCACCCTCTCGACGGCCCTGCTGACGGCCTTCCTG
>Ga0187893_10004443_pt1 | contig 26691 bp, 16 predicted proteins | sample MA1701074metaG_FD_139574 | JGI IMG/M metagenome (GOLD analysis project Ga0187893, IMG submission 139574) | White microbial mat communities from a basaltic lava cave in the Kipuka Kanohina Cave System on the Island of Hawaii, USA - MA170107-4 metaG ... | reverse complement strand
CGTGGTGGTCGAGTCACCGATCTGACCGTTGGTGTTGTAGCCCCACAAATAGAGCGATCCGGTACTGGTGATCGCCATCGAGTGGTATTCGCCTGCAGCCACAGCGACGATGTCGGACAGGCCACTCACCTGCACCGGGGTCGATCGGTTGGTGGTGGTGCCGTCACCCAACGCCCCGACCTCGTTATAGCCAAACGCCCAGACGGTGCCGTCCGACTTCACCACGAGGGAATGGTGGGCGCCGGCGGCGATGGTCTGCGCCGCGGCCGGCGCCGCGAGCGCCGTCGCTGTGACGATCGCAGCAACGACACTTAGAGCTGCACGCATGAAGCGCGTTCGAGTCTCGGGGCACACGGGTACTCTCCCCGGGCTACGCCCGATCAACACCTACGGCGCACGAATGGGAAACGGCCTGGGGGATCCGTCAGGTTGGCGCGAACTCGCAGGGGGCGAGGAAAACAATCAAGAACCGCGCCGCGACCTGAACGGTGGACGCGCGCCAGAATACTCCAACGCGCGCGCGGGTCAAGAGCTTTCGTCGCGACTCGTGCTGACTCGCGATGCAATCAACGACGGTGGCGCTTTTTCCTGAAGATTAATGTGACGAACGCACGCGATTTCAAATTAGCGGGCGACGACATCGAGAACGCTCCCCTCGGCCCACTTCGGCCGGGTCACGCTTGTCCGCCGCAGGAGCCACGACTCCGATCGCCCGCTCGCGCAACGGCCTGTTTGGCCCGATGTTAAGATCAGCCGGTGAGCTTCCAGCTGGATCGGCGCATTCTCACCCTGACCAGTTTCGCTGAGGAGTCGCGAGCCAATCGCGCCCTGGCTCACTGGCTCACCAGGCCGACGTCCGAGCGGCTGGCCGCGGTGGAGTTCTTGCGGAGACAGGTCGTTGGAACTGACGCCCGACTTCAACGAGTTCTGCGGATTATTACGCGAACGTCACGTTGAGTTCGTGATCGTCGGCGCCCACGCGCTCGCGTTTCACGGCGCCCCGCGCTTCACTGGCGACCTCGACATTCTGGTCCGCCCGGAAGTCGACAACGCGACGCGTTTGATCGACGCCTAGACGCGTGACGCAGAAACTGGCGTTAGCGTGAGATTAGTTCGAGAATCGCCTCTGCCGCCCGATCTGAGGCACCCGGCTCGCCGAGCCGGCGCTTGACTTCCTGCAACGACGCCAGCATGCGCGTTCGATAGTCGAGGTCGGTGAGCAAACGGACGGCTTCCGCCGCCACGGCCTCAGCCGTGCACGCCTCCTGGATCAACTCCACCACAATGCGCTCGCCCGCGATCAGGTTCACCATCGCGTAGGTGTCGACGTGGGCCAGCCGCTTGCCGAGCCGGTACGTCATCGACGACAGCTTGTAGACCACCACCATCGGCTTGCCGTGCAGCGCCGTCTGCACCGTCGCCGTTCCCGACGCGGTGACCACCGCGTCGCTGGCCTGAAGCACGGCGTCGGTCTCGCCTTCGGCAATGCGGAGCGTCACGCCGGGAATGCCAAACGAATCGAACAGCCCATCGTCGAGGTGCGGCGCCCGCGCCACCACGAACTGGACTCCCGGTACTCGTTGCGCAATGGCGGGAATCGCGCCGGCCATCACCGCTGCCAGCCGCTCAACCTCATTCGGCCGGCTGCCGGGAAGCAATGCCAGAACCGGCTTGGCGGGATCGAGGTTCAACCGGCGCAGAAATGTCAGGCGATCGGTCTGCGGAGCCGCGAGGTCGATCAGCGGATGGCCGACGAAGCGCACGTCCATCTTCTCGCGCCGATAGATCGCCTCTTCGAAGGGAAATATCGGCAGCACCCGATCGACGACCCGCTTCATCACGCGGATGCGGCTCGAGCGCCACGCCCACAACTGCGGGCTGATGTAGTAGATCACCGGGATGCCGAGTTTCTTGATCCGCGACATCAGGCGGAAATTGAAGTCCGGATAGTCGATGACGACGAGCGCCTTTGGCCGCTCGCGTTTGGCGGCGCCGACCAGTTGCCGCAGCGTGGCGAGCGAGCGCGGCAGCACGCGCAAGGCTTCCGTCAGCCCCGTCACCGACAAACCATGAAAGTCGGCGATCAGCCGGCCGCCCGCCGCTCTGAACCGATCGCCGCCGAGACCGAACACGTCGATGTCGGGCTCACGACGGCGAAGCGCGGCCACCAGCGCGCCGGCGTAGAGATCGCCGGACGGCTCGCCGCACGACAGCATCAGCTTCACTCAGGTCTGGAGCCGGTTCGCTTCAGGAAATCCACCGACGTCAGGTCGAGCCGCTCGATCGGAATGCGCTCGAAGGTGCCCAGGCCGATCCCCTTCAGATCGCCGACGAACTTGTCGGCGTCGCCGACCAGCACGATCGACAGCTGCGACGGACGAATGAACCAGCGCGCGACGCGCTGAATCTCGTCCGGGGTCACGCGCATCGCCCGTTCGCGATACCGCGGCAGATCTTCCACCGGCAGTTCGTAGAACAACTGGTTCAGCACCTGCGTGGCAATGGCATCGGGCACTTCGAGGGTCAGCGGGAAATGGCCGACCATGTAGTTCTGCGCGCCCTGCAGCTCCTCGTCGTAGACGCGCTCGCGCTGCAGACGCGAGAACTCGTCGACCACCACGCGCAACGCTTCAGCGGTATTCGCCGTCTGCGTATCGGTCTCCGCAATCACCGCGCCGGCCCACTTATACGTGTCGAGGTCGGCCGAGGCGCCGTAGGTCAGCTGCTTCTGCGAGCGCAGCACCTGCTGGAGCCGGTTGGCGCCCTCGCCGCCGAGGATCTTCACCGCCTGGTCGACGGCTTCGTAGTCGTTGTGCTTGCGTGGAATCGCCAGATGGCCGACGCGGATCTCCGTCTGCACGGCATCTTTCTTGTCGATGACGATCACCCGGCGCGTGGGTTCCGGCGGCTCGGTCATCGCCGGCGGCGGCACGTCGCCCGGCTTCCAGCTGCCGAAGTGCTTCTCGAGGCCGGCCATCGCGCTCTCGGCGCTGATGTCGCCAACCACCGCGATCAGCGCGTTGTTCGGCACGAAGTAGCGGCGATGGAAGTCCACGAAATCCTGACGCGTCAGCGCGGCCAGCGATTCAGCGGTGCCGTTGCCCGGCATGCCGTAGGGATGAAAGCCGTAGATCAGCCGATCGATGACCTGCCCGGCAATCTGCTCCGGATCCTCGGACGACACCTTGAGCGCCGATAACGCCTGCTGCCGCTGCCGCTCGATCTCCTCCGCCGCGAACGTCGGCCGCTGCACGACGTCGGCGACGAGATCCAGCGCGATGCCGTAGCTGTCGTTCATCACCACGGCGTTGACGAAGGTCAGGTCGGTGCCGGCGCCGGTGCCGAGCGCGCCGCCGATGAAATCGATCTGCTCGGCGATCTGCTCCGCGGTGCGATTGCCCGCGCCCTGATCGAGGAGCGTGGCGGTCAGCATCGCGACGCCGTGCTTGCCTTTCGGATCCTGCGCCGCACCGGCCCGGATGATCATGCGCACGCTGATCACCGGCTGCTCGTTCTGATTGACCAGCACCACTTGCATGCCGTTCGACAACTTGCGGATCTCGTACGGCGGGAAGGTCACCGGGCGCGCCGGCAGCGGCCGCGGCGGGTTCTCCCGCGGCCATTCGACTCGCGCCGGTGCGGCCGCCTGCCCTTCGACTCGCAGATGGGTCGCGTCGCGTCCCATCCGCTCGCTCAGGACCGGCTGCGCGGCAAGCACCGCGGTGATGCCGCTGAAGGCGATGAGCGTGAGCAGGGCTTTGGCGGTCACATCCCGCTCCGCGGCGTGATGCGCATCACCATGCGCCCCTCGGGAACGAAGTATTTTCTCGCCACTCGCTTGACGTCCTCGAGCGTCGTCTTTTGGAAGGTGTCGAACTCGCCGTCGGCCGACGCCATGTCCTTTTGAATCACCTCGGCGTGACCGAGCTGCGACGCCTTCTCCTTGATCGACAGCCGGCTGACGATGTAGTCGCGCGCGAACTGGTTCTTGGCGCGCTGCAATTCACGTTCGGTGATGCCGTCGGTTTTCAACCGATCGAATTCGGCGATCAACGCCTTCTCCACCTGTTCAGGCGACTTGCCCGGATTGACCAGCGCGACGGCGGAAAAGATGCCCGGCTGCTCGAGGAAGCTGCTGGTGCCAAACGCGGTCAGCGCCATCCCGGTCTCGTAGACCAGCTTGCGGTAGATGCGCGATGTCTGTCCATCCGAGAGCGTCTTCGACATGATGAACATCGGGTACGAATCGGGATGGCCGTTGTACGGCACGTGATACGTGACGATAATCGCGGGCAACGGCCACGGCATCTCGAGATTGACGCGTTTCTCCTTCGTGTGCTGCGGCTCTTGCGGAATGTCGCGCGGCACCGGGTTCGGGGCTTTCGGCACGCGGCCAAAATACTGGTTGACGAGATTGACCACCGTCTCACGCTCGAAGTCGCCCACCACCATCAGCGTGGCGTTCTCCGGCACGTAGTAGGTCTTGTAGAAATCACGCACGTCGTCGATGGTCGCGGCGTTGAGATCGTTCATGCTGCCGATCACCGGATGCTTGTAGGGATGCACGTCGAAGGCGTGGAACGTGATCAGCTCGTTCAGCAATCCGTACGGCGGATTCTCGATGCGCATCCGCCGCTCTTCCTTGACCACTTCGCGCTCGTTGACGAACGTCTTCTCGTCGATGCGCAACGTGGCCATGCGGTCGGCTTCCATCCACAGCACCAGCGGCAGATACTGCGCGGGAATCGTCTGCCAGAACACGGTGGTGTCTTCGTTGGTGTAGGCGTTGGCCTGTCCTCCCACCGACGCCACGATCGACGTATGCGACTCCGGTTCGACGTTACGCGAGCCCTTGAACATCAGGTGTTCGAAGAAGTGCGCGAACCCGGTACGGCCCGGCCTTTCGTTCTTCGACCCGACGTGATACCAGAGCTCGACGTGCACGATCGGCGTCGACTTGTCCTGGTGAAGGAGCACCACCATGCCGTTGGGCAGCACCAACCGCTGGTAGGTGAGCTTGGGCGGCCGTACTGCCGCCTGCACGGGCACCAGCCACACCACAGCGACGACTGCGGCCGTCAGAAGGAGGAGTATCGAGAATCTCTTCATGCGGTTTGTTCTTCGTGATTCGTCATTTGTTCTTCGTTATTTCGGCAAGTCTGGCCTCAAGCTCCATGAGCTTGCGACGGAGCTCAGGTAGTTTCCGGAACACGGCCGACGCTTTCTTCCATTCCTCGTTGTCGATCGCCGGCGTGCCGGCGACGAATTCGTCGTCGGCGACCGACGAGAAGACCGCCGCGCGCGCGCCGACTTTCACCCGATCGCCAATCGTCAGGTGACCGGCGGCGCCTGCCTGCCCGCCGAACATCACGTGATCGCCAACCACCGTGCTGCCGGCGATGCCGACCTGCGCGGCGAGCAGCACGTGCTTCCCCAACACCACGCCGTGACCCACTTGAACCAGGTTGTCGATCTTGGTCCCGGCCTTGATGCGCGTCTCGCCCACCGCCGGACGATCGATCGTCGTGTTGGCGCCGATCTCCACATCGTCTTCGATCACCACCGGGCCGGCCTGTGGAATCTTCTCGTGCGATCCGTCCGGGCGCTGCGCGAACCCGTAGCCATCGCTGCCGACAACCGCACCGTTCTGGATAATCACCCGCGCGCCGATCGCGCAACGCTCGCGGATGGAGACGTGCGCGTGCAGCACGCAGTCGGATCCGATCGTGGTGCCGTCGCCAATCACGACGTGAGGATGCACGACGGTACGGGCGCCGACTCGCGCGCCGCTGCCAATCACGGCCAGCGCGCTGATCGTCGCACTCGGATCGACGAACGCGTCGGCCGCCACGTGAGCGAGAGGGTGGATGCCGGCCGGATGGGTCTCGGCCGGAGCCAGCACTTGCGCTGCTCTGGCAAATGTCAGGTACGGCGACGTGCTGCGAATGACGGCGCCGCGGTAGCCCCTCTGAGCCGCCGCGTCCTCGCCGTTCAAGATGACGGCGCTCGCCCGGGTGGTCGACAGCTTGGAAGCGTATCTGGGATTGGCGAGAAACGTCAGATCGCCGGGGCCGGCATCTTCGATCTTCGCCACGCGGCGAATCTCGATGGCGGCATCGCCCTCAACAGGGCACTCCAGGCGCCGAGCCAGCTCGCCGAGCGTCACGTCATCGAGAATATCACTAGATTTCTTGGCCCCGCCGCCGGCGGGGCGGCCTCCGGCCCGGGCTAGGCGGACGCCGACATCTGCTCGACGAACCGCGCCATTTTCGGCAGATGCATGCGCTGCGCGACCTCTTTGATCACGCGGTGGCGGTCGTCGGCCCCAAGCGAAAACGCGCGCTGCAACTCGCTGAGCGACGGATCCGGCCGCACCGTCCACGCCACTTTGTGGAGTCCGCGAACGGCGCCCCGCCACGAAAGGAAATGTCCCACCACCGTGAACGTCAACAGATACGCGAGCACGTTGGGTCCGGGAATCACGGCGACGAGGCCCGACAGAATGAACAGCAGCGTGTGGGGAATCAACCTGTTGCGATGACGATCGGCGTCTCGCTTCAAGATCTGGCGCGTGATGCGCTCGCCGTCTTCCGGGGCCAGACCAGCCGGAACGTGCAACCTCGCCGCATCCGCGCGCCGCAGATGCCACAATAGCCGCTGCTCGGCGATGCGCTCGGCAATCCACGCGAGGCTGCGCTTCTGCATGCGGCCGAGGAACGTCTTCGGCTCCTCAATCGCGGCCTGGTGCCGCGCCTCCTCGGCTTCCTTCAACTGCTGCTGGAATTTGTATCGCAGGCCGGCAAAAAACCCCGTGCCGCGTTCGACCTCCTCATCACGGTCGATCGCTTCGTAGTAGCACTCCCAGCGGTCAGGGCCGATGGGCACGAGATACACGTCCAATTGGGTCTTGGGTCCTGGGTCTTGGGTCTTGCCGACGACCATTATTGTTTTGGACGGCGAATCGGCCGCGGAGTTCGCGGCAACTCCGTCGGCACCTTCGGCTTGCCCGCGGCTTCCCAGGCGCCGGTAATAAATGACGCCACCCCCGCGATCGAATCGTTCAAGCGGCGCTCCAATGCCGGCAGTGTGCCTTTCGCAAACGCCGCGAAATAGGCGTCGTCATAGAGCTCACGGCCTTGGGCAGCGGCGCGATCGGCATCGAGCACGCCGGCGGCGGCGCGGTTGCTGGCGAGGAGGATGTCGAACATGGCGTCGCGAGGCACCGTCACCGGTTTGATCGCCGGCGGCGCGATCGTCAATTGCGACCGATTGCGCTCGAACAACTCACCCTCCCACCGCGAGTGCACGCCGTCCTGCCCCGTCAACTGCCCGTTGTAATTCACCACGGCGTGGAGCGGCACGTGCCCGTCCGACACGTAGTGCGCGAGCACCGCGGCGAACAACGCAATGTTGTCGAGCGTATAGCCGGGCGGCGTCGCGCGCTGCAACGCTTCGAACTCCCGCTCGAGACGGCCCCACATCTCCGAGGTCCGCCATGGCAGCAGACCCTGCTCGTGAATGAAATCGCGACCGAACTTCTGCACGGCGTCGGCATAGTCGCGCGGCAGTCCGGCAAAGGGATACGGGCCGAACGCTTCGTGATCGATGTCGAGGAAGTGATGCGGCGGCTCTTCTACCCAGCCAACCGTGCGCCACAAGTCCGGATCGATCGCGCGCTCGACGATGAAGGCGCGGCGGGCCGCGAACAGCGGTTTGAGCTCTGGCGGCAGCAGGTCGATCATGCGATCGACGATGAACTTGTGCGCGTCGAAGCCCCACGCCGAAACGGGCGCCGGGAGCAACAACGTCAGTATCAGCGGGATTGCCAAGCGCATCCCTTCTATCTTACTGAAGCTTCGTTGCCGACCATCCGTACGGGCCGGCACTGGAGTAGCGGTAGTCGTTGATCCAGGCACCGGCGTCGGGCGGCGAAGGATCGATCTGGACGAACGGAAATCGAGACCAGCGTAAGAACGCCCGCGCGCGCGGCAGTTCCAACAGACGTTCGGCCTCGGGCAGATCGAAGCCCTTGTCCACGCCGTATCCCGCCGGCCGAAAGTGCGGCCACGGCTCGAACCAGAGAAAACCTTTTTCGTAGCGCCTGCCGACGTCGACGATCACCTCGCGCCGGAACGGGTTGACGAACACCGGCGTCACCATGAAGCGCGTGTCGGCGGGCCGGCCGGCGCGCGTCAAACCGGCGTGCACCACCCGCCGCGCGACGAGGTTCGAGGCGACCATCACCGCGATGTACACCGCCACAACCGTGAGGCCGATTCGGGCGGGCCGCACGCCGTGCCGCGTCGCCAGCAGCCAGCCGGCGCCAAGCGCGATGTACATGATCGGATCGATGATGTAGAGCGCGTCGCCATAGAACCAACGCTCTGAGAACGGCATCAGGAGCCGCACGCCGTAGCTGTTCAGGAAATCGAGGAAGACGTGACAGACCACACCGAGATATGACAGCCACAGGATCTCGATCGGCTTCGCGCGCTCGGGCGCGTTCCGTCGGAACAGTCGATCGCATGCGACGATGATCGCCGTGAGCACGATCGGCAGCGTCGCCTGCGCCAATACGCCGTGCGTCCAGCCGCGCCGGAACGACATTGCCAGCGTGTCGGTGGCGAACACCGCGACGTCAACGTCGGGCAGATTGTTGGCGACGATGAGCGTGGTCATGCCGAGCGGCGTGCGCGAAGCCAGGCCGGCCTTGCCGAGCGCGCCGCCCAGCATTGAGTGGCAGAGATTATCCATCCGCCTACGCGCCCGGCACTAGCTAGTTCGGGCGCTTCGGCGAGACGGGCTTCGCCCGGTCCCGCGGGTATCGCTGCAGGTACGCCTGCTGCGCCTCGTCTCGCAGATCCTTCCTCAACACCTTGCCGACGTTCGACTTGGGAAGGTCCTTCTTGAAGACCACGATGCGCGGCACTTTGTAGTTGGTCAACGATTGCTTGCAGTGCTGGCGCACCGCATCCTCTGTCAGTGACTCGTCCTTCGGCGTGACGAAGGCGACCACGATCTCGCCGCATTCGTCATCAGGCACGCCCACCACGGCGGTATCGGCCACCGCGGGATGCGTGGCGATGACCGCTTCGACTTCGTTGGGATACACGTTAAAGCCGCTGACGAGAATCAAGTCCTTCTTGCGATCGACGATCACGACGTAGTCGTCTTCGTCCATCATGGCGATGTCGCCGGTCGCCAGCCATCCATCGCGCAGCACGCGGGCCGTCTCGTCGGGCCGCTGCCAGTAGCCCTTCATCACCTGCGGCCCCTTGATCCACAACTCCCCGGCTTCACCGCGCGCCACATCGCGGCCTTCGTTGTCGACGAAGCGCACATCCGTTCCGGGAACCGGCACACCAATCGCGCCCAGCTTCGGCCGATCGAACGGGTTCAGCGTGGCGACGGGCGACGTTTCGGTGAGGCCGTAGCCCTGGAAAATCGGCGACTTCGTCATGGCCTCCCAGCGCTCCGCAATCACCGGCACCACCGCCATGCCGCCACCGATCGATCCTCTGAGCGACCACTGCGGCGTGTCCTTGAACCACGGTTCGTGCATCAGCCCGGCAAACAGCGTGTTGACGCCGGTCATCCAGGTAAACGGTTCGCTGAGCATCACCGTCTTGAGGTTCGACAGCGGCCGCGGACTCGGCACGAGAAGGTTCCGCGCCCCGGCGAGATAGAAGATCATCAGGTTCCCGGTAAACGCGAAGATGTGGTACAGCGGCAACGCCGTCAGCAGCACCTCGCTGCCCATCCTGATGAACGGCTTGAACATCTCGAGACCTTGAATGGTGTTGGCCACGAGATTGCCGTGCGTCAGCATGGCGCCCTTCGCCACCCCCGTAGTCCCGCCGGTGTACTGCAGCGCCGCAAGTGAATTGAGATCGAGCGCTTGCGCGTACAGCTTCGGATCGATGCCGGCCGCGATGCGATCGCGCCCCGCCGACAGCGCGCTCGCGAACGTCACGTGCGCGAACGTGATCGGCGGGATCATCTTCTTGACGTACTTCTGCACGCCCTTGATCAACAGACGCTTCATCGCCGGCAGCAAGTCGGAGATGCTGACGACGATCACCGTCTTGATCGACGTCTTCGGCAGCACCTCGGCGACCTTGGTCGCGAACAGGTCGATCGCCACGAGGCCGACCGCGCCGCTGTCGCTGAACTGATGCACCATTTCCGCTGGGGTGTAGAGCGGGTTGGTGTTCACCATCACCAGCCCGGCCTTGAGCACGCCGAAGACCGCTACCGGATAGGCGAGACAGTTGGGCATCTGGATGGCGATGCGGGCGCCGGCCTTGAAACCCGCCACCTCGCGCAGGTACACTGCGAACTCATCCGACAGACGATCGGCGTCTTCGAAGGTCATCCCCCCCTGCGAACCGTTCGGTAATGCCAGCGTGAAAGCCGGCTTGTCTCCGTAAGTCGCTGACGCCTCGCGAATGGCGGCAGCCATGTGCGGATACTTCGGCGGCCCGACATCGGCCGCCGTGGTCGGATGGTAGAAGCGAGTCCAGGGCCGCGCGGAATTCGTCATCTGTGTGATCCGTGAAATCTGTGGACCGTTATCGGTGAAATCTGTGGACCGGGGCGCAATTCTTGCACAAAGACCGGCCGCAGAATACCAGGGCCGCAGAAAGCGCCGATATTGGTGAACATGGACAGGAACAGCATTCATCTCGTGATGTCGGCCGCGGCGGTGGTGTTGTCGTTCGCGTGCAATTCTGCGAATGGCGGGCCCGAGTCGCCGACGGGGCCGTCGGCGTCCACCGGCCCAATCGTCTACACCGCAATCGGGGCCAGCGATGGCATCGGCTTCGGCAGTTCGGCGCCGTGCCTCCCCTTCACTGAATGCAACGACGGTCGCGGCTACGTGCAGATCCTGCGGCGCGATCTGGTCAACACCGGCCGCACGGTGACGCTTCGCAATCTCAGCCTCCCGGGCGCCGTGCTCAGCCGCGTCGTGGAAGATCTGGCCCGCGACATCGGCCGTCCGATTTCCGAGCTGGCCGGCAACTTCGTCGAGCGTCAGGCGCAGTTCGTCCCGCAGGATGCGACGCACGTCACGATTTTCGCCGGCGGCAACGACGCCAACGTGATTGGGCAGGCGGCACGAGCGGGCCGCGGCGGATCGGATGTGAATGGATTTGTCGATGGGCAGGTGCGGCAATGGGGCACCGACCTCAACGAGCTGATCAACCGTGTCCGCGGCCGCGCGCCCAACGCGCGCATCGTCGCGCTGAACCTCCCGAATCTGGCTGGCGCGCCGTACGTGTCGGGTAACACCACATCGGAGAAGAGTCTGATGCAGCGGGTCGCCGTGGGTCTCTCTGATCGAGTAAATGCGCTGACGTCGCAAGGTGTCCTAGTGGTTGATCTGATGTGCGACGCGCGTCTGTATCAATCGTCGAACTATTCGTCGGATGGTTTCCACCCTGGCGACGGCGGTTATCAGATTTTCGCGGAGCTCACATTGCCCGCACTGCGCGACGGCGCCAGGAACACACCGAATCTCAACTGCCCCCAGCGGAGGATGTTTCCCTAGCTCTGCCTGGGGCATAATCGGGCGCAATCTCGGCATTCCTCAAGGAGTACAAGATGCGCCTGCGCGCGACTTCCGTCGTCGTCCTGCTGTTCTTGCTCTCGCCGACCACCGCTTGGGCCAGCGACCACGTTGCCAGTATTTTCGGCGCACTCAGCTTTCTTTCGGGAAGCAGCTATCGCGGCGGTCAGTTCGGCCTCGAAATCTCCGCGCCGACCGAAAACAAGATTCACGACTATCTGGGGTTTCTTGTCGACGCCAGCGTGAACGGAGGGACGGACGCCGGTAACCCGACGACCAAGGCGGTGTTGCTGGTCGGAGTGCGCGGGTTGTATCGAACCGGCGACGGACAGGGCCGGCTCGTTCTCTTCTCGCATCTTCTGCTCGGCGGCCATCGGTCGCATCAGGGTGCTGAGGTGCAAAACGGTTGGGCCGGTGGGGCCGGAGGTGGCTTTGACGTGCTCATCGGCAGCACGGCGTTTTCCGGATGGGCCTTCCGCAATCAATACGATTGGGTGCGGGTAGCGGGGAAGGATTCGTTGCGTGCGTCACTGGGATTCGCGTTCCGCTTCAAGGAGCCCCCGTCGCCGTAACGAGCGAGAAAGCGGAATCGGCCATGGTTGACAAACGCGCAGGGGAAATCACGCTCGCGCGCGGAAACAAACTTGGTCCGTACGAGATCGTCGAGCTGCTCGGCTCGGGCGGCATGTCGGATGTGTATCGGGCACGCGATCCGCGTATCGGTCGGGATGTCGCCATCAAGGTGCTGCGCGGATCCGCCATCGACGCCGCGCAGGTCGCGGCGGTCACACGCGAGGCGCGCGCGGCCGGCAGCCTGAATCATCCCAACATCCTCGCCGTCTACGACGTCGCCACCGAAGGCGACGTGCCCTATGTCGTCGAGGAACTTCTCGAAGGCGAGACGCTGCGAGCGCGACTCGATCGCGGGCTTTTGCCGTTTCGAAAGGCCGTCGATTACGCCATTCAGGTGGCGCAGGCGCTCGACTCAGCGCATGCCAAGGGCATCTGGCATCGCGACGTGAAACCGGCGAACATCTTCATTACCAGAGACGGCCACGTCAAACTGCTCGATTTCGGCCTGGCGAAGATCACCGACGCACTGCCGACCGACTCGACCGCCGACCTCAGCGACGAATCCCACACTGGACGGGTGGTCGGCACCGCGGGATACATGTCCCCTGATCAGGTGCGCGGGCTGCCGACCGATCACCGTACTGACATCTTCGCACTTGGCGCGGTGCTCTACGAAATGTTCACGGGCGCGCGCGCATTCAAGCGGCCCTCGACCGTCGAGACGATGAACGCAATCCTGACCGAGGAGCCGATCGACCCGATCGCCCTCAACGCACGGCTGCCTGCGGCGGCTGCGGCCGTCGTCCGGCGTTGTCTGGAGAAGAACCGCGAAGAACGCTTTCAGTCAGCGCGTGACCTGGTATTCGCGCTGCAGCAACTGCTCGAACCCTCGTCCGGCGCTTTGGCGCAGCGCCGACGGCCGCCACAACCAATCAAGATCACGGTGGCCGCGTTGTCGGCAGGGTTGATTCTCGTCTCTTTCGCTCTGCTGGCGTTGCTCACGCGTCAGGATGTCGCACCGGTATTCGAGCAACTGACATTTCATCGCGGCCGCATTGGCGGCGCCAGGTTCGCGTCGGAGGGACGCGCGGTTGTCTACAGCGGCACACGCGAGGCCACTACGCTGGAAGTGTGGCGGATCGATCTCGCCGACAGCCCCCAATCGCGCCCGTTGAGTTATCCCGAGAGCAGCGACGTACTGGCGGCGCGCACTGGCGAGTTTGCGCTGTCGGTCCGCCGCAGCTTCCTCATGGGTGAACGCTTCGTTGGCACGCTCGCGCTGGCACCGGCCGGCGGCGGTTCGCCGCGGGAACTGACGGAAAACGTCGAGGACGCCGATTGGGATCCGCCGGGCACCCACCTGGCGATGGTGCGGTCGACCGGTGAAGCCGGCGGGCAAAGCTGGATCGAATACGACGGACGGACGCTGCACACAACGGCCGGTTCAATCCGTTTTCTCCGCGTGTCGCGCGATGGCCAGAGGCTCGCGTTCCTCGAAGACCCGACAAGACGTGGGTCGAGCGGCAGCGTGGTCACGGTCGACGTGCGCAGCGGAGCCGTCACCAGGCTCACCGATAACTGGGACAACGCACGCGGACTTTCATGGTCGCCGCGCGGTGACGAGGTGTGGTTCACCGCGGCGCAACCCGGCCTCAATCGGATCGTCCGCGGGGTGAACCTGCGACGCGAGCAACGGGTGGTGTTCGATGCTCCCGGGTCGCTGACATTGTGGGATGTCACCGTTGATGGCCGGGCATTGCTGACCCGCGATGAGCAACGCCGATCGATTGTCGGCGCGCCTCCTGGCGGAGCGGTCGAACGCGACTTTTCCAGCTTCGACGAGTCGGGGCTTGCGGATCTCTCGGCTGACGGGCGGTGGATCCTGTTCAAGGATCGGTTCGGAGTGTTCCTGCGCGAGACCATGGGCACGCAACTCACCAACCTCGGCCTGGCCGATGCCTTCCCGGATCAGATTTCCCCGGACGGCCGCACGGTGCTCGCCACTATTCCTTCGCCGCCGCAGCTGATTCTGATTCCGACCGGTCCGGGCAGCCCGACGGTACTGCCGTCGCACGACATCGTCGCCCACAGCGGCGCGTTCTGGTTCCCCGACGGCCGGCAGATTTTTTTCAGCGGCAGCACACCTGGCCGGCCGCTCCGTTCGTACGTCCAGGACATTTCGGGAGGCGCGCCACGCCCGTTGACGCCAGAAGGAACGCGCGCGCTGTCGATATCACCAGACGGTCACACGCTCGCCGCGATTGGACCTGATGACGGCATTTCGCTCTGGCCCGCCGCTGGCGGAGCCTCTCGACACGTTCAAGGTTCACAACGCGGCGATCGCCCAGTCGCTTGGAGCGCGGACGGACGATCGCTCTGGTTGTTTCGCCGCGGTGAAGTGCCCACGCAAGTCGAGCGTCTCGACATCGCCTCGGGCCGGCGAGAACTGTGGAGAACGCTGCTGCCGCAGGATGCGGCCGGCGTCTACTCCATCATCGAATTCCGCGTGACCCCGACAGGGCACTCGTATTTCTACAGCTACACGCGCCTTCTCTCTCAGCTCTTCCTGGTATCCGGCCTCGAATAATTGGGCGATCGCACTAAATGGTGCGTGGAGATTCGTGCGCTTTTCGCACATTTCGTCGTTCAATCTGCAGAATCTTGGCATCATTTGGCCTCAAGATGGGTCAAATATTGCGAAGTGATATCTGATTCGTGCATACTTGGTCATCTTGGCTGCTTTCATTGCAGCCACTCATACAGCAGGGGGTCAGACCATGGGTTCGGCAGCACTGGGCGAGGCAATCAAAGGCGTACGCGAGTGGGCCATGAACGAAGGGCGGAAGGTGCAGACGCCCGCGCAGGTCAAAGACATCTTTGGCGTCCGCGTGTTCAACGACAAGGTCCAGCAGGCCCGCTTGCCGAAGCCGGTCTACAAGTCACTGCGCGACACCATGACACGCGGCACGACGCTCGACATTTCGACGGCCGACGCTGTGGCATCGGCACTGCGCGACTGGGCGGTCGAGAACGGCGCGTCGCATTTCACCCACTGGTTCCAGCCGCTGACCGGCATCACCGCGGAAAAGCACGATGCCTTCTACGGGCCGACTGCCGACGGCCGCGCGCTGGCGGAATTCAGCGGCAAGGAGCTCGTGCGCGGCGAGCCCGATGCGTCGAGCTTCCCGTCGGGCGGGATGCGCAGCACTTTCGAAGCGCGCGGCTACACCGCCTGGGATCCGACCAGCCCGCCATGGCTGCTGGTCAACACCAACAGCGTCACGCTCGTCATCCCGACGGCGTTCGTCAGCTGGACCGGCGTGGCGCTCGACAAGAAAACGCCGCTGCTGCGCTCGATGGAGGCGCTGTCGGCGCAGGCCGTCCGGGTGCTGAAGTTGTTCGGATCGAGCGCGACGCGCGTGACGGCGACGTGCGGACCCGAGCAGGAATACTTCCTGATCGACAACAACTTCTATTTCGCGCGTCCCGACCTGCTCAATGCCGGCCGCACGTTGTTCGGCGCGCGGCCGCCAAAGGGTCAGGAGCTCGAGGACCAGTACTTCGGCTCGATCCCGGAGCGGGTGCTCGCGTTCATGGCCGAAGTGGAATCGGACCTCTACAAGTGCGGCGTCCCGATCAAGACCCGCCACAACGAAGTGGCGCCGTCGCAGTATGAAGTGGCGCCGATCTTCGAGAGCGCCAACGTCGCCACCGATCATCAGATGATGACCATGGAGACCATGAAGCGGGTGGCGCCCAAATACGGCCTGTCGTGCCTGCTGCACGAGAAGCCGTTCGCGGGCGTCAACGGCTCCGGCAAACATCTCAACTGGAGCATCGGCGACGATCTCGGCAACAACCTGCTTTCACCAGGCGACACGCCGCACGACAACATGCAGTTCCTGTTTTTCTGCACGGCGGTGATTCGCGCCGTCGACGTCTGGCAGGGCCTGCTCCGCTACAGCATCGCCCACGCCGGCAACGATCACCGGCTGGGCGCCAACGAGGCGCCGCCGGCGATCCTGTCGGTGTTTCTGGGCGACATGCTCACCGACATTTTCGAGCAGGTCGAGAAAGCCGGCGAGGCGAAGAGCACCAAGTCCGGCGGCATGCTCGACATCGGCGTCGGCTCGCTGCCGAAACTGCCGCGCGACGCCGGCGATCGCAACCGCACGTCGCCGTTCGCGTTCACCGGAAATAAGTTCGAGTTCCGCGCCGTCGGCTCGACGCAGAACGTCGGCCTGCCCGCGACCTGCCTGAACGTGGCGGTGTGCGAGTCGCTCGACGCGCTCGGCTCGGAGCTCGAGGCCCGGCTGCAGAAGGGTGAAAGCCTCGGCAACGCGGTCAAGGCGATCCTCAAGGCCACCGTCAAGAAGCACAAGCGGATCATCTTCAACGGCAACGGCTACGCCGCCGATTGGCAGAAGGACGCCGCCAAGCGCGGGCTGCTGAATCACAAGAACACCGTCGACGCGCTGCCCGAAGTGGTGCAGCCCGCGGTGGTGAAGGCGTTCGAGAAGTACAAAGTGCTCACCGAAGCCGAGTTGCATGCGCGCTACGAGATCAGCCTCGAGACCTACTGCAAGACGATCAACATCGAAGCCCAGCTGATGGTGCTGATGGCCAACCGCTACATCCTGCCGGCGGCCTTCGAGTATCAGAAGCAGGTCGGCCGGAGCGTGGCGGCGGCAAAGGCGGGCGGCGTGCCGAGTAAGGAAGGCAAGAAGCACCTGACGCAGCTGGTGAAGTTGATCGACAGCTTCCGGGCCCAGACCGACAGGCTCGAGGCCGCGCTGGATCACAACAGCCCCAGCGCCGAGAAGCACGCCAAGTACATGCGCGATACAGTGGTGCCCGCAATGGCGCGGCTGCGCGAGCTCGGCGATCAGATCGAGCTGTTCGTCCCGCACCAGCTGTGGCCGCTGCCGACCTATCGTGAGATGTTGTTTGTGAAGTAACAGGCCATCAGGCCATCAGGCCATCGGGCTATCAGGCCGTCGGGCCATCAGGCCATCAGGGTCGGATTGGGGTTACCCTAGTCCGGCCCTTTTCATGCACGCGCTCGCTATTTTCGCAGTTGCGCTGACCCTGCGACTCATTCACGTCTGGCAGATGCGGTCGTCGCCGTACTTCGACGTTCTGATGGGCGACGCCAACGGCTACGACCTCTGGGCCGAGCGGCTGGCGGGCGGCGACTGGATCGGCAGCGAGGTGTTCTACCAGGCGCCGCTCTACCCGTACTTCCTCGGCGTGCTCTACGCGATCGCCGGGCGCGACCTCCTGATCGTGCGGATCGTGCAGGCGGTGATCGGCTCGGCGTCGTGTGCGCTGCTCGGCATGGCGGCCGCGCGATTCTTCTCGCCGCGTGTTGGCGTCATTGCAGGTCTCGCGCTGGCACTGTGGGCTCCCGCGATTTTCTTCGACGGACTCCTGCAGAAAAGCGTCCTCGACGTCTTCTTCGTCAGCGTAGGGTTGTACCGGATTTCGACCAGCGTCGGGAACCGGGAGCCGGGAACCGTGAGCCGGGTTGCGTGGATCGCGCTCGGGGCCGCCATGGGCGCGCTGGCGCTGACGCGCGAGAACGCGCTGATCTTCATCCTCGTCATCCTGGTGTGGGCGTGGCACCAGCCTTCACGCCGGATCGCCATCGCCGCATTCGCGGCCGGGCTCGCGCTGGTGCTGGCGCCGGTCGTGATTCGCAACTACACGATCGACCGCGGGTTCTATCTCACCACGTCGCAGTTCGGACCGAACTTCTACATCGGCAACAATCCCGGCGCCGACGGCACTTACGCGTCGATTCGCTTCGGCCGCGGCGCGCCGGAGTTCGAGCGCATCGACGCGAAGGAGATCGCCGAAGCGTCGGCGGGCCGTCCACTCTCGCCGTCGGAGGTGTCGAGCTACTGGACCGGCCGCGCGCTGGGCTACATCGCCGGCCAGCCGCTCGACTGGCTGCGGCTGATCGGACGGAAGGCGCTCTTGCTCGTCAACCGCAGCGAGATGCTCGACACCGAGAGCCAGGAAAGTCACGCGGAGTGGTCATCGCTCCTGTCGATCCTGTCGTGGATCGGGCACTTCGGCGTCATGGTCCCGCTCGCGGTGCTGGGCCTGATCGTCACCTGGCGGGATCGACAGCGCATCTGGGTCCTGCATGCGCTGCTCCTCAGCTACGCCGCCAGCGTCGTGCTGTTCTACGTGTTCGCGCGATACCGTTATCCACTTGTGCCATTCCTGTTGCTGTTTGCGGCTGCACCCTTCGACTCACAATCGGCCAACTTCGTTGGCCGATTGTTCGCCCAGGGTCAACCCCGGCGACGCTGGTTCATCCTGGCGACGACCGCGACACTCGCGGTCGTCGCCAATGTTCCACTGCTGTCGCCGGCGTTGATGCAGGCGATCACCGAGAACAATCTGGCGACGGCGCTGCAGGAACAGCGGCGCTACGACGAAGCCATCCGGCACCATGAGCGCGCCATTGCGCTGGCGCCTGATTACGCCCCCGCCCACAACAACCTCGGCGCCGCGTTGCGCGCGGCGGGACGGATCGACGAGGCCATCGCCAGCTACCGGAAGGCGCTGGCGCTGCAGCCCGAATACCCGAGCGCCACCTTCAACTTGGGCAACGCGCTGCTGGCGAAGGGTGACACCGGCGCCTCGGTGGCACAATTCCGCGCCGCGCTGGAGCGCTCGCCGCAATCGGTGCAGGCCCAGAACAATCTCGGCACGGCGCTGGCAGCTACGGGCGACACCGCCGGCGCGCTCGCCGCGTTTCGCGCCGCGATCGCCATCGACGACACGTCCGCCGTCGCCCACCGCAACCTCGGCAACCTGCTGATCGACACCGGATCCCGCCAGCAAGGCGTGCGGCATCTCGAGCGCGCCATCACTCTGGCGCCTGCGACTAGTGAAGCCACCTACGATCTGGGGACGGTGCTGCTGGAGGATCAGAATTTCGCCGGCGCTGCGGCCCGGTTCGAGGCGGCGCTCAAGATCCGGCCCGACTGGCCCGAGGCGCACAACAATCTCGGCATCGCGCTGGCGTCACAGGGGCGGGTGGCCGCGGCGCTCACCCATTTCGATCGCGCGGTCCAGCTGAAGCCTGATTTCACGGATGCGCGCGTCAATCGCGATCAGGCGCGCGCCGTGCTGAAAAAAATAGGGAGTGGACCCTGTCGGATCCACTCCCCCAGAGGAATGGCGCAACCCTCTATCTTTCTGTGCCCCGAGGCACGAGGCACCAGGCACGAGGCACGGTCATTACCATCTCGTGACCAAGCCGAAGCCGAAAATCCTTCCCTGCATGATGCTGTTCGGGGTCAGGTAGCCCGCGGCTGACAGAACGTTGGTCGACACGTAGCTGATGATCGCGTCCGAGTTGTTGACGTTGAACACTTCGAACGTGGGCAGCACCGAGTAGCGGCCGAATCGGAACGTGCGCGCAACCTTGAAGTCGAGCTGGACGATGCGTTCGACCATCGAGACGCGGGGCGATTCGAGCAGCATGCTCATCGACGCCTGGCCGAAGACGCCGGTCGGCATGATGATCTGGCCGGCGGGGCACGGCGCCGGGCAGTTGGCCGGATAGCGCGTGGTGCCGCGGGTCACGGTCATCAGCCGCGAGCTGGTCGGGCTGGTGTTGTTCTGATACGAGAAGCTGACGTTGACGCCCCAGCCGATCTCCTTGGTGCCCGAGAACTTGATCTGCGGCCGATACGGAATATCGAGCGCGAAGTCGTCGCACAACGCCTCGCCGTAAAAGACACCGGCGGTCCCGGTCTGGAAGTTCGGATCGTCGGGCGCGGTGCAGTTGGTCTGCCGCTCGCGCTCCATGGCCACACCACCGCGCACCTGGCCGCCGCCCGGAATTCGCCACGAGCCCTCCACGTTGAACGACTCGTATTCCTGCCGGCGTTCGGGATCGAAGGTATCGAGGTTTCGAGTCGGCCGTGACGACGCCTCGACGCTGCGCGCGAAGACCGTGAACGGCTGGCCCGTTACCGGGTGGTACCAGGTCTGCGGCGTGTAGTCGGCGTGCGTCCACGCCGTGTTGATCGAGGTGGTCAGATTGCGGAACGCGCCCCTCCACCACGCGGCGCCAACCGACATGCCCGGGAACAGCTCGTGCTGCAGTTCCAAGCCGGACTCGAGGTTCCAGGTGCGCGGGTAATTCCCGTACTCGTTCAGAGCGGCGATGCCGTAATTGGCCGCCAGCCCGGTGAAGTCGATTTCACAGGCGGCGCTGGGATAGCCGGTGCAGCGCATCGTCGCATCGGCCATGCCGTTGCCGTTGACGTCGCGCCACGGCCGGGTCGTAGTCTGGTTCAGCAAAGGGTTGTAATTGGCTGCGATCCCCGTGGTGCGCGACTGATTGTAGCGATTCAACGAGTACTTGATCGCCGTCTGCCCATTACCGAAGACGTCGTAGACCAGCGCCATTCGCGGCGCGATGTCGTTCCAGGCCGGTACGTCGACGATTTCGTCGAACGCCCGCTCGGGTACCCAGCGGCCGGCGCCTGACCGTCCGGCGAGCACTTTGGCATTCAGCGTTTCCCAGCGCAGGCCGATGTTCGCGGTCAGCCGGTTGATGCGCCAGGAATCCTGGATGTAGATGCCGAGGTCGCGATTGAGCCGCTCGCTGTAGAACAGCGGGGTGTTGCGGATCAGCACGCTGTCGGGCACCGACCAGCGCACGCCGGTGCTGGCGCTGCGGTACTGCAGGATCAGATCGCCATTGGCTTCGCGTGAATGCTTGAAGGTGCCCTGCCGGTTGTTGGCGCCGATCTTGAAGGTGTGATCGCCCTTCACCCACGTTGCAGCGACGTTCCAGTAGTAGGCCACCGGACTCTCGGTGGTGTTGGTGGGCCCGGCCTGGGTGTAGCCGCCGAGGTCGAGCTCGTTTCTGGCCGCGGTGGCGAACCATTCGGCGCTCCCGCGCGGCTTCTCGATCCCCTCCTGGTATTCGTTGGTGTAGTACTCGGTATTGTTGGAGAAACCGGCCTCGAGGAACAGCGAGCCGGAGACCGGCGACGTCCATTTGATAGCGGTGGTGTGGTAGGCCGGCGAGTTCCACAGCGTGGCGGCGGTCTCAGGATCGTAGTTGGCCTGCATGTCGTGGCCGCGGTACTTGTGCACCTCGTCGAAGTAGGCCGAGATCTTGTTGCGCGGCGAAGCCTGCCACGTCAACCGCGCCATGCCGTTGAAGATGTACTGATCGTCAATGCCCTGCGAGCCATCGTCGAAGAACGTGTTGGCGATGAAGTTGTTGACCGAGAAGTAGCGGGTACTGCCGAAGATCCACAGCTTGTCGCGCTTGATCGGGCCCCCCATCGCGACGGTGTAATCGATGATGCGGTCGATGGCATTGCCAGCAGTGAGGTTTCTGGCCCTGTGACGATCGGTCAGATTGTTCGACTGCCAGCTTCCGGGGCGGCTGGCGAGCTTGAAGTCGCCGCTCCAGCGGTTGCCGCCTTCACGCGGGATCATGTTGAGGCGGACACCGCCCGAGGAGGTCTCGGCGCCGATGCCGGCGGTCTGGTAGCTCACTTCGGCATTCATCGCGTCGTTGAAGTAGCTCTGAATCGCGCCGTCGCCCTGCAGGCCGTTCACCATCTGGCCGTCGACCATCACGGTGTTGTTCGCGGTGCTCATGCCGTGCGTCGACATATAGGTCTGCTGCATGGCGCGGGCGCCGCCGGTGTCGGGCAGGTTGAGGCTGACGCCCAGCACCAGCTGCCCCATGCCCTGGATGCTGCGGCCGGTGGGAATCAGGTCGATGGCCTCACGATCGAGCACGGCGGTCTTGGCCGCCGACGTCACGTCCACCACCGGCGAGGCGCCCGTCACGGTGATCGTTTCTTCGAGCGTGCCGACGCCGAGCTCGGCGTTCAAGGTGGCGGTGAATTCCGACGGCAGCTGCAGGTTGTCGCGGCGGAAGGTCTTGAAACCGGTGAGCGTGAACGTCACCGTGTAGGTGCCGGGCCGGAGATCGGCAATGCGGTAATTGCCGTTGGCGTCGCTGAGCGCGGACTTGACCTTTTCGATCAGGACGTCGCTCGCCGCTTCAACAGTCACCCCTGGCATCGCCGCCCCGGAGGAGTCCTTGACCACCCCAACAATCGCGCTCTGGGCGTAGGCGGCCGACGATAGCAGGAGCATCGCCGCCAGCGCCAGCAGGGCCGTGGACATTCTCTGCGCCATGTGTTTCCTCCTGAAAAGCAAACGGGGCGGGTAGCTGACCCGCCCCGGCTCGTGCCAAGCTATCTCACCATCTGAGCTGCATCCCCAACCGAATCATGCGGCCCTGCAGAACGACCGAGGGCTGCTGGTATGCGGCGGTCGCGAAGTTCGTCGAGCGGTAAGCCGTGACGTAATTGCCGTTGAACACATTGAACAGATCGAGTTGTCCCTGAGTGCGGAAGCCACCGATCTGGAACGTCTTCGCGAAGCTCAGGTCGAGCTGATTGATGCGCGGCAGGAACTCCGTGCCCGGGGCAACCAGCGGTACTGTCACCGATGCCGACGTCAGCGTCGGCGCCACGAGCGCGCCGGCGGGACACGGCGCCGGGCAATTGGCCGGGTAGCGCGTGGTCCGCGTAATCAGGAAGTTGGTGCCGACCGGGCTGCCGGTGTCGCCGTAGCCCGGGCCGCTGATCTTGTTGCCCACCGTGGTGGTCAGGCCAAGCGGCCGGCCGGCGAGACTCTGAAACGCCCCGCTCACCGACACGCCCCACATCAGCGGGAACGTCACCGCCGCCTTCGCCGTCGGGCGGAACGGGATGTCGTTCGCCCAATCGTCGCAGTAGAGCAGCAGGTTGGGATCGTCCGGCTCGTCGCAGATGTTACGCAGGTTGCGCTCGGTGACGAAGCCGCCGAAGGCGGTGCCGCCTCGCGGCAGCCGCGCCTGCACGTTGAGGTCGTAGCCGGTATAGACATGCTTGCGCTGTCCTCCCGCGTTGAGGTCGAGGTTATCGACGCGGGTAATGGCCGCAGGCGACACGTCGTGGATGCGGAACGGCTGTCCGGTCATCGGGTTGAAGATGTCGAACGGAATGTAATCGCTCATCGTCCGCAGCGTGTTGTCGGTGACGCGCAGCCGGTGGAAGGTGCGGCGGTACCAGTTGGCGCTCACCGACACGCGCGGCAGCAGCTCGTGCTGCACGCCGGCCGTGGTTTCGACGTTGTAGACGCGCTTGAAATCCGGATCGACGCGGTTCAACTGCGCGCGGCCGAAGTTCGCCGGCAACTGGCCGAGATTGATCTCGCATCCCGGCGTCAGATAGACGCAGCCCAGCTCGCCCTGCGCGATGTCGTCGCCGTTCATGTCGGTCCAGGCCAGCGACGCGCCCTGGATCGCCAACGGGTTGTAGCGGTTGGCGAAGAACGTAGTGCGCGACTCGTTGTAGCGGTTCAATCCGAACTTCACCGCCGTCTTGGCGTTGCCGAACAGGTCGTAGACGATCCCGAACCGGGGCGCCAGGTCCTTCCAGGTCGGCATCGGGATCGGATCGAACTCGCGGGCGCCGATGAAGCGGCCGTGGCCGGATGCCTGCTTCGACACCTCGTGCTTCAGCATTTCCCAGCGGAGACCGCCGTTGAGCGTCAGCCGGTTGATGGTCCACGTATCCTGTGCGTAGATACCGAGATCGCCGACCAGGGCGTCCTTGTAGCGCAGCGGCGTGTTGTAGACGGTCACCGTCACCGGCACGCCGTTGGCATAGACCTGCTGCAGATCGGCGTTGGTTTCACGCGTGTTGATGTAAGTGCCCCAGTTGAACTGGAAGCCGACCTTGGCGTTGTGCGAGCCGGTGACATAGGCCATCGAGGCCTGGGTGTTGAAGCGATCGGGATAGCGGCCGCCCCAGTTCGCCAGACCGTTGCGCAGCGTGACGAGGCTCTGATCCCGCCGGCTGGCGCCGGCGTACCACTCGCGTGAGAACGGCGTCTGGTTGATGCCGTCCTGGTTGGTGATGACGTATTCCTCGTAGTTGAAGGAATAGCCCGCATCGAACAGCAGCGAGCTGCTGATGGCGCTGGTGAACTTCAAGGCCGAGTCGTTGTAGCGCGGCGACGTCCACACCTGCGATGCCGTTTCCGGATCGTCGCCGGCGTTCATGCCGTGACCGCGATACTTGTCGACTTCCTCGTAATAGATCGAAAACTTGTTGCGCGGCGAGATCTGCCAGGTGAAGCGCAGCGTGGCGCTGTTGATGTACTGGTCGTCGATGCCCTGCTCGCAGGCGACGCGGCCCGCCTGGCAGTCGGCGTTGGTGCGGCCCGCCGGCACGTAGAAGGTGTCGGCGATCGGCGCGTGCACGCCGCTGAGCCGTCCCGCGGCGAAGTACCACAGCTTGTCACGCTTGATGGGGCCGCCGAGACCGGTGCTGAATTCCCAGATCTTCTCGATCTTGTCCACGGCGCGAAGCTGCAGCGCCCGCAGCGCATCGGAGTGGTTGTCGGACTGCCACTTGCCATCGGTCCACGCGCCGAAGAACGTGCCGTTATGCTGATTGCCGCCGTCCTTCATCACGATGTTGACGCGCACGCCGCCGGGTGAGACGTCGGCGCCGGCGCCGGCGGTCAGATACGTCATTTCTTGAATCATCTGGTTATTGACGTACTGCTGCACTGCACCGTCGCCGTCGAGGCCGTTGATCATCAGGCCGTCGATCTGGACGATGTTGTTGGCGGAGGTGAGGCCGCGGGTCGACATGTAGGTCTGCTGCATGGCGCGCGACCCGCCGACGTCCGGCGCATTGAGCGCCACGCCGGTGACCAGCTGCGACATCGCGTAGATCGTCCGCCCCGTCGGCACGGAGTCGAGCACGTCGCGCGACAGCACCTGCACGCGGGAGGTACTGGAGACGTCGACGATGGGCGATTCACCGGTCACGGTGATCGTTTCCTCGAGGGCGCCGACCTTCAGCTCCGCGTTCAGCGTGGCGGTGAAGTCGGTCGGCAGCTCGAGGCCATCGCGCCGATAGGTGCTGAATCCGGTGAGCGTAAAGGTGATTGAATAGACGCCCGGACGGAGATCGGTGATGCGGTAACTGCCGTTGCCGTCGGAGACCGTCGACTTGACCTTCTCGATGAGCACCGGGCTGGCCGCTTCGACGGTGACACCCGGCATGGCTGCGCCGGAAACGTCACGAACGGTGCCGGTGATGATGCTTTGGGCGGACGCGGCGGTTGAAAAAAGCATCGCCGCCACAAACACGTACCACGCCCTGCGAACTGCACTTCGCGCCATGCTGTTCCCCTTTCGACTAAGACAACGTCCCCTTGACTTGCGTCACCGCCGCTGCGCAGCAGCGTACGCCCGCTCAGGGCAAACAAAACAACCGACGACGACGAAACGAAATGCGGAAACGCGCGATATGAATTGCCGGGATGGACCTTCACCTACACCCCGGGGTAACGGGCGAATTGGAGGCTACGCCCGCGGGGTAACGGTGTCAATGACAAACTCTTGCAAACCGGTGAGGTCCGGAGATAACAATTTTGCTCATGGCGACGTTCAGCAAATTGGATGGATCAAACCCGCGACGCAAAGTCCGCGTCGCGGGGGCCGGAGGTACACTACCGGGCATGCGACTCTCTGTGTGTTTTGCAATCCTGGCGTTGTCGTTGGCGGGCTGCGGGAGCGACAACGGATCGCCGACGGCACCGACTGCGAACGTTCCTTTCTCGACGGTCGATGTGCGCATTGGCACAGGAGCCGAAGCAACTGCCGGCCGCAGCGCGACGGTCAACTACGTCCTTTACCTGTACAGTGCGACCGCTGCCGAAAACAAAGGCACCCGGCTTCAGGGCGGCGCGCTCCCGCCGTTCGTCGTCGGATCCAATCAGGTAATTGCCGGCTTCAGCCAGGCGACGCAGGGGATGCGGGTCGGCGGCCTACGGCGAGCGGTGATTCCACCCAATCTCGCTTACGGCTCGAGTCCGCCAGCCGGTAGCGGAATCCCTCCGAACGCTACACTGGTGTTCGAGATCGAACTGGTCGCAGTTCAATAGTTTCACGGTTAGCGCACTCTAACGCTCGGTCGACAGGGTTGGGTTCTGACGAGCAAGAGGGGGGTGGAGCCCACGACCCAACTTCCGACGAGTTCGCGCGGCTCCCGTGGACGAATTCGCGCGGCCCCTGCAGTACACGTCACAACTTACCTCAGCGATTGCGACAAGTGCTCGTGAAGTATCGGGGCATTGAGAATTCGCGCACGCCACTCCGCTAGAGCGCAGTTGTGGATCCGACGCACGCAGCTGTACAGACTCTTGCGGCTGCGCCAACCTACGGACAAGCACAACACTTCAGTCTTGATTGCGGGCTCGGCCATTAGCAATTCCCTAGCTCGCTCTAGGCGCATTCGAGCGAGCGTTTGACCGAATTCAAGTCCGAAGGTGCGAAATGTGCGTTGGATGGTTGAACTGCTCATCCCAAGAGCATTTCCAGTACTTTTCAAGTTCAGCGAATCACTCACATGCTGTCGCATGAATTCCAAGATCACATCAACCTGCGAATGTCTCGTCATAGGCGCTCTCCGAACGATCGCCGT
>Ga0187893_10004442_pt1 | contig 26693 bp, 21 predicted proteins | sample MA1701074metaG_FD_139574 | JGI IMG/M metagenome (GOLD analysis project Ga0187893, IMG submission 139574) | White microbial mat communities from a basaltic lava cave in the Kipuka Kanohina Cave System on the Island of Hawaii, USA - MA170107-4 metaG ... | reverse complement strand
GCAACGTTAAGGCAGCTCGTGATTCGGCCCAAGTTATTGAGAATATTGGTACCCGCGGCAGGGGTCGAACCTGCGGCCTTTCGCTCCGGAGGCGAACGCTCTAATCCACTGAGCTACGCGGGCGTCAATAAAATCAAGGGTTTCAATGATCTGGAGCGTGAGTGTCCCCCTTTTTGTCCCCCTTTTTTTACTCGTTTTTGTATCCCTCGTCAATAACGCGCGGCTGCGGGAATGGGCCAAATCGACGCGATTGACGAACCGCTAGCAAAGGGGAAAGAATCTGAAAGCTGAGCTTGTCCAAAATCCTCAGCGTAGCGATATTGTGAAGGGGACTCATGGCGTTCGAAAGGCACGAGTGGCTGACCCAGGCTCATCGCGAGGCAAGAGCGGTGGCTACCGGTATTTGTATCTCTACCTCGAACACGCCGGCAGAATTCATTTGTTGCATCTATTCAGCAAAGGTGACCAAGCCGACTTATCACCGGATCAAACGCGCATCATTGGCGCGCTGAGCCGGCAGATTAGAAGGGAAAGTGAGTCATGAAGACAGCAGAGACTCGGAAGGTGCAGACACATAAAACGAACTATATGAGTGACGAGGCATTTGCCGATCTCAAGAACGCCATTGAAGATGCACTTGCCTTTGAGCGTGGTAAGGGTCGCGATTTAAAGGTAACGCGAATTCAAGCTCCGCGTCCGCCGAAGGCAATGTCACCCAAGGATATTGCTCAGATACGACAAAAACTCAATTGCTCTCAAGCGGTGTTCGCGATGATGCTGAACATTAGCACGAAAACGGTCCAGGCATGGGAGCAAGAGAGAACCCGGTGACGCAGCGCTTAAGCTATTAACCATCGCTAAAAAGCATCCAGAGATTCTGCTTGAGGCTTAAGAATCGAGGCGCAAGCATATTCCGGACGAACTGTCAGACGTATGTGAGTGTGAGAACATCAATAGTTGGATTGCAGGTTCAAGTCCTGTCCCCTCCGCCATACAGGACAAAGGTCGCCGGAAGAGTTCTGTAACTTGAACCATTAATTTGCCACCGCGGCAACTTAATGGTTCCAATAGCGCCCGGCAATTAATTGGTTCCAATTCTTCAAAAAGATTACAAGCATCTTAGATAGATAGTGTGAGAAAGGGTGATTCTCTGTGGTCGCACTGTACTCTGAGTGAATTCGACGTTCCGCCCAACCCGAAAACATGATGGAAGCTACAAGGCGTTCCAGTAGACGAGATTGGAAAAAGTATGAGCTGAATTTTGCTGAAGCATCAATGAGGTCGCGAATCGGAAGACAGCAAAAAGCCTAAACGGTAATCCTAAACTGATCTCGCCCGGATCTCGGATTCTTCACGACTAATAGTCACGGGCTAGGTTCTTTGCTTAAACAATATCTCTCCGCTTGACTTGTCAATGACGTAATTAAGTGTACTTGCGTTTGGAATGGCGGGGTATTGTTCGTTTGCTCTAACCGTTAGTTTAGGCTCGACAATCACCCGCCAAACACGATCAAGTTCACATGTATGAAGGACATAAAAATCTAAATCCATGTTCGGCAGAGAACGTCTTATATCCTCCTGCGCAACATCAACCGCATTCGCTGCCGTAATTTTGCCTGGAGTCTTTGGTTCCGACTTAAGGGGATTTGGTCCTTGTGGTGTTGTTTGACTCCAGACGATTTTTCCCGAAATTTTGTCCATCAAAATCTCCGGACCGCCGCCGTCGTAGATTATTCGCCAAAAGACCTGTTGTTCACAAACGACAGGTCTAAACTCCTTCAACGACGGATACGATTTAAGAGCGGCATCATTAGCAATGGCAATCGCTTTGTCGCTGCTTATGCCCGCTACAATCGCCTGCTCCTGTGTCCTTACCGGAGGTATGAGCTCTTGATTAGTGGCTGCACAAGACGCGATAAGTGTGCTTGCTGCTAACAGCAGTATTGCGCGTCCAAACATTTTTCATTCACCCTACTATTTGCATCCTGGTGGGGTGCCTTTATTCCAGATGCCCCGCTTGTAGTTTCCGTACGTCGATATCCTACCCGCGGAGGTCATGTGTATTCCAGGAGTCTTAAACTGGTCCGCTGCCCAATTATCAAAATCACCGCTCGGCCCAATCGCCTCCAGATGTACATGGAAACTGCCAACAATCTCCGTGCCCGCTGGGGGAGTGGGTGGATGGCCAAGAAAAACGCGGTCCCAGCGATCCGCCTCACCAGATACGTTGAGCGGATCAACTGTCGGTTGCTTAATTATCGTGAACAGCCGGTTTGTAAGCCTATTCCAGTATATCCACCCTCCGTGCTCAAGCCTTCGCTCTAAGCCTCTCTTCAGGGCCTCTTTCAGTGCGCCGATAACCTTTGGATTTTTTGCCAACTGGTCAGCAGTGGGAGGACAGCGTGTCTTGCCTTGAGTGTTCTTCTTTGAGTTACTGGATTGCTGACTGGTTTGGCCTAAGTTCGCCACCAGCCCGGCCCCCAGCGCACCCGCCATACCTAATGAAACAGCAGTCGCGATTCCGGCGCTCACCGCGCCCATTCCTTCCAGCGCGGCGACGCTGAAGGTGCTCCAATACGCAGCGGCAGCGGCGTTAGCAGCGGCCGTACCCGCTGCACCGCCGGCGAGCCCCGTAGTTGCTCCCGCGCCGTGCAGGATTGGCGCAGTACCCCCCGCTTGAGAACCGCCACCCAAAGCGCCAAAAATTGAGTGTGGATAATAGTGAGCAATCACAATAATCGCTACCGCGAGCGCAATCTGAAACCACTTGCTCTTTAGCACTTTGAGAATCGCCTTCCCGACCTTCTTGAGGAAACTCAAAAAACCAAGACCGCTCGGATCAGAGTGATTAACCGGATCGTTCATGCAGTAGGCGTAAAGGTTGAAACTCTGAGGAGCAGAAAGATCCGAGTCGCTCATCCCAATCCGATCAGGTTGGGTGAACCTTCCCTGCTGAGAGTCGTAGTGACGATTGACCGCGTAATCCAACTTCGTCGTATCGCTACGATCGTAAGTAGTGAAGCGTCGCTTGCTGGGTGTGCCGCTACTTTCCGCATCGAGTGCCGTGCCAAAGGGAAGCGTTACCTGTTCAGACCAACTTCCACTTGCCGGATTCGTCACGATTCTCGTGCCAAGTCGATCGGGATGATGATACTCGACCGCTTCGCCGCCGCTGCTGTAAGGAGTTAGGGTCGAAAGCAAGCGATTGCCGAGATAGACATAACTCTTTGACCACGCAGGATTCGTTGAAGCTCCGCTTTCAGAGTACTCCGCTATGACCGACAAACCTTCCGCGACGTAATAAATCCGTGTGCCTGCTTCTTCATAGATCAATCGCTGATTGTCGTGACCGTACGTGTAGCTGGCGATCACCGTTTGATTGTCATCCTTCACTCTGACCAAACGATTAGCCGCGTCATACTGATAACGCTGCCAGGCACTTTCGCTGGTTTGAACTCGCGTCTGATTTCCGGCGGCGTCGTAATTCCAACCCGTGTTGGCAATGCGATTCGTCGCTTGATCGTACCCGATGCCCTGCAAACCATCGAGCGGAATAGTCACGCCGGCAGGCGGCGCGTAGGGACTCGTGCCAAAGACTTTCGTGTAAAACTCCGGCGCCACTTCAAACGCCAAGCGAACATTGTCACGGCCGTTGACTGGCACCATGCTGACCCAATAAGCGTAGCCGTCCTGGTCAGGCTCGCGATACAAGAACGCCTTGTAGAGGTCGTAGACAAACTCACTGTGGGTGCGATTGCGACCAAGGTACTCTGACGAGGTGAAGAGTGTGCTCCCCAAGTCTCGCATCTCGGCGTGAAACTCCCACTGCCCCTGGAGATAGGCGGCCCGCAGACTGGTTAACCACTGATTCAGTTCCGTCGAGTTGGGCTGGCGATTCAACGCGCTCTGGTAGAAGTTCTTGACGTAGTCCTCGAGCACGTATGAATAGACGTTGTTACGATTTCCGTAACGATCGTATTCGTAACGCTGCGCCCAAGTGACGTTATTGCTGGGCCCTCCGGTGGCAGTGATCAAGCGGCCCAGCGCGTCGTACTGGTAACCGCGATTCTTGTTAGGATCGAGGTTGTTGGTGATCTTTGTCAGTTGGCCCGTGCGCTTCCCATTCGCGCCGACGTAATCGTAAGAGAGATTCAAAAGCGTCGAGCCGTTGCGCGTGATGGTCTGGTTCTCCAGCAAGCCGGTCTGCGCGTGATAGCCGTAAGCTTCGTTGACCTGATTTGTGCCCGTGCCGACGCTGAGAGAGGTCGTCTGGCTGGCAGCGTTGTAAACCAGGTTCGAGGCCTGCGTTTGGCCACCGTAGGTCAGGCTACTTAGACGGCTGGCAACATCGTAATCGTGATGCACCATCTTGCGTGGCTGCTGACCATTGCCCCATTGTTTCGGATAAAGCACATCAGTCACCCGATCGAGAGCGTCGTACATGTAATCGGTGGCGAAGTCATATCCAGGGCGGCTGGTTAACGTCAAGGTCTTCGAACTGATGCGTCCCTCGGGATCAAAACCGTAACTTTCAGTCGAAACGCCCGCGGTGGTCACACTGGCAAGTTGCGTGATATCCAAAAGCTGTGCGCCGGAGGATTTCGTGCGGTAGCTGTAATTCACGGTGGCCGCAGGCAGGATCGGATTGCTGGTGTCGCCAAAGCCGCTTGTGTCCCAGGCGACCGATTGCAAACGATTCAGCGGATCGTTGTTGTACGTGTAAACAGTCCTCACGCCACGCGCCTCCGTGCGCGAAGTGAGATTCGAGCGATTGTCGTAAGTGAAGACCTCGCCCCATTGCGCGCCCGGTCCACCGACGCCGACATACGTTCCCGCATCATTCAGCGTGGCGCTCACTTCCGCCAGTTTCTGCGCTGTCAGACGTCCGAGTGAATCGTATTTGAACGAGCGCGTCTGTTGGATTTGAGTGCCCGCCATCGAGTTGATCGTGATCAGGTTTCCGAGCGTGTTATAGGTGTAGGTCGTCTGCATTCCGGCGCTGACCGAGCCGTTGCCCCAAAAGACTGGCTCGACCACTTCAACCAGACGGCCACTGGCGTCGGTGCGGCCCCAGCGTTCGCGTCCCCAGGCGTCTTGGACGCGCGTCGTTTCACCCGGAGCGGTGCTCGCGACATCAGGACGACTCGGTTCGTTGTAGGAGGTCTGCGTAATGCTGCCATCCGGCGCGGTCGCGGTGGTCGGTCGACCGAGAACGTCATAGGCTGTCTCAGTCCATCGCAGGGCATCGCCGCTGCGGTAAGGTCGCGACTGCTTCAACACCTGACCCATGTTGCCATAGACAGTGTCCACGAAATCCCAGACGCTGTTCGCGCCCAAAGCCTTCTCCTGGCGCACCTGTCCGCGGCCATTGAGATACTTCACATTCTCATCGGCCTTCGTTGCGTCATTGGGGTGCGCTTCCAGAAAAGTTCTCTGCGTTACCGACATTGATGAATCACTGTATTCATAATCGGTGTGCGCGCCAGTGGGCGAGATCGATCTGACTACGCGCAGCGTCGCCGAATCATATTTCGTTTCGGACTCTCTATTATTCGCGTCTCTGGCGTAGCGAGTTAAGCCGGTATTGAAGTCATAAGTGGCGCTCGTCGTCACCTGCGCGTAAGGATCGGTGGCTGAGCCGCGCGTCTGCGATTGCGGATATGCGTATTGGTAATCGAGGCTGTAACTAAAGGTAGTCTGCTCGCAGCATGCACTCGAAGTCTTCACCAGATTTCCAGTGACATCATAGCGACGCGTCTCAGTAACCGCGTCCGTAAGATTGAGGGCATCGGCGTAAGACGTCACTTGCGTCATGTTGCCGCGAAAATCAGTTGAAGCATCATAAGGACATATATAAATCTGATTGCACTGACCATCGCAGTTGTTCCAGCCTGGCTCCCAACAGCTGCCATTGCAGTCCGGATCGTTCCAGTCGGTCTCCCAATGACAAAATCCTTCCGCCTCCGCGTGCGGATTCGAGGCTTGATTGTGCATCACCACGTTCGGCGCGGCGGTGAGCGGCTGGCCGTCGTATTGGTATTCTGTGCGCGTTTGTCGATTGTTGTTGCCATCGTAGATTTCTACCGACAACGGCAGATTGAAGATGTGCCGGCCATAACACCCGTAGCTGTAACACGTGCCCGTGTAGTTGGCGCTGTTTTGATACGTAGTGCGCGTGGAACGTAGCAACTCGCCGCTGTAACCCAGGTCGCGCACTTCCGTCACCTGATTGTAGACCGCTCCGTAAATGAATTGGGCTGTGGTTGTTTGGCCCCGCTCATCTGTCTTTTGCACCTGCGTCGGGCGCGGCGAGTCGTAAGCGCCCTGCTGCCAACTCGACGTGCTCTTTTGCAGCGGATTGTTTTCATCAGTCGTGAAGGTTCTATCTTCGTAGATTAAACCGTCATTCCATTGGCCGGGCGCGTAGTACGAGTACCGCTTACTCTTCGTGCCGTTCGGCAGCGTGATGGTTGTCGTGCGCGGGTTAGCGTTTTCGTAAACTTCATAACCCGTCACGGCTTCACTCAGGGTCGTGCCGCCATCCGGCGTCCAACGCTCGGTCATCGTCGTGTAAGTCGGCGCATCAGTAAGACTGTAGTTCGGGGTCATCGGATAGTTGTATTCTTCTCTGCGCGTGACCGAACCTTGCGTCACCGTCCCCATCTCGTTAAGTGGTGTGGTCGGCGGAAAAATCATGTCGCGTTGCTCGATCACACTAGCCAGCATGCCGTAACTCGAATATGAGTCGTAGAGCCAATAACCGGTCCCGGTCCCGGGATAGTAAATGGCGTCAACAACCCAAGGCGCGGGATTTGATACTGCCGTGGTTTGGATCTCCGGCCAGGAGAATCCGTAACTTAGTGTCAACTGACGGTAGTGCAGGCGCACCAGCGTCCGCGTTCCGCCATCAAGTCCGGGAGCAGTGACTGCCGTGAGCAAATTGTTCGGGTCGTAGTGAAAGTTGATGACGCGGCCCAAAGTATCGGTTACGGTTTGAATGCGCGGGCCGGCGTTGTTTACGTAAGTGATATAGATGAAATTGCCGTTCGCATCTTCGATGGAGGTTGGGAAGACTCCGCCGCCTGCCTGGGAATACGCGCCGTAGTTGATGACTGTGCCGTTAGGCAACTTTGCTTGAGCCCAAGTGATGACGCCGTTTGTGCCTGTCCAGTAGGTATAATCAATAAACGACCCATCGGTCGTATGCATCACGCCGTAAGTGCCCCAACTGTAGAATGTGATATTGCCGCTGTAGCTATGCCGAGTTCCATCTGGATCAACCAGCATGCAACCGCTGTTGATCGTCATACCTAGCAACTTGCCAAAGCCCAGATTGAAGCCCGGCGCCGGCCAGCCACGATCATTGTCATAACTCATCTGCGTGTTGGCTTTGTTCCAGACGCGCGAGTTATATGCAAGTCCAAGTGAGATGTTGATGCCGCGTCCTGGCGCGCTGTAAATCGGCGCGGCAAACTGAAAGTTCCCACTTCCTGAGCCACCGTCGGGTGTTGTGCCCGGCGGATCGCCTACACGGTTTCCGGGATCGTCTGCCGACCAATAGTTGGTGCTGTCCCAACTGCCACCGCCGCTTTGGGGCATCGGTTCGGGTGCGATACTTGAAGCGGCTTTCAACGCGTGCGACCGCTTGGCTAGTTCAGCCTTGGCCGGACGTTGACTTCTTTTTGCTGAACCCTTTTCCGCGTTCTGCTGTTGCTTGTTTGATCCAACTCTGACCGTTGGAACGTCACGGGATGAGACTTGGCGTGTTCCTGTCGGCGGCAAATTCAGGTTTGGACGCGAGCCGGGGCGCACAGTCACGGTTGTCTGTGCGGACTTGCCCGCGGCCTGTGCGGTCACCGTGAATACGCCGGGGGCAACGGGATGAAATTCGCCCTGTCGCGAGATGCGAGCGCGTTGCCCAGCCGTTGCGCCTTGAGCCGTCCATCGAACATTGACGCCGCCAACCGCGTTACCGGCGCCGTCATAACCAACTGCGACGAACCTGACTCGCTCAGCTAGATCGACTGACACGTTGCTGGGATGGATTTCCAGCCGACTAACTTTCGCATCGCGATCGGCTTGTCTTTCCTGGGCTCTCGGGTTGGGCGCGCCACGACCTTGGATAGCTTTCGCCAGCCCGCTTGAGTGATACCAGAAGGCAAAACTGACTCTTGATTGCTCGGCTAAGGCAATGATCGTCTTCGGCGCTGCGGGTGTCGAAGCTGACATTAGGCTAACCGCTACCAAAATACTGCCGATGCGATGTGCGACGGACGAGACGGAGGAAGTCATGAGGGATTCTCCTTTGTTGGGTTCGGAGCACGGGCTTTGTATCACCTCCGAACGCGATAAGCAAGAATTTTGCAGGCCCGTTTAACAATCTGCGATTGGCAGGGAAATCGATCCGGCATTTATTGGCCCCTTTGTTGTGGCAATAATCATCTAGGTCAAATAGCAATGACGTGACCAGTGATAACAGTTGAAAAAACGTGCCGAATCGGCGGATGTTGACGCGAACTCTGGGACCGACGTCGGTCCGCTCGAAGTGACTCGACACGCTCGTGTTGCTGCGAATTAAGCAGGCATGGTATGAGTACTTCCGTATTACGCTGGCAGGTCACCTTTCACTTCGCTTCACCGATCAGAACAAAGCCAGCCCAATAAAAACGGATGATGGTAACGCGATCCTTCATGAGTTTGATTGTCAGATGAGGCTGGCAACTGAGACATTTCGGCTAGAGCTTGAATTGGGCCAATGGATCGCTCACCTTGATGAATTGGGTTTCGAAAGAGTCGGTTGAACATACGAAGCTCAGATTTCGCTCAGGCCATGAGAGAATCAAACCTTAGTTTGCCTAAACCAGTGTCGAGTTCGAGTCGGCGGAAAAGCTGTTTAGATATTTAGCCCGGCTCTACGACAAATAACGCGCCGAACGTCGTTGGACCGGAGCAGCGGGAGCGTGTTTCGCATCAAACGTGGTGCGGTGAAGGTTGCGTGAGTTCGCGCCACGCGGTCAACTCCACCGTTGGGCGACTTGTGAAGTAGTAGGCGACCAGAGCCTGAGGAAGCACGTATGCGGAGGAAACTAGAAACAGGCGAGGACCACGCCTCCGCCTATTTGAAGGGCTCCTTCGGGCGTATTTCGTCTGGAGATGCGACGAGCCCGCTTGACCGCACCTGTCATGACCTTCTCCAGTCTCGTGACTCAACTCTCCTTTGGTCGGACCCTACATTGCGCTTCCATTTTCAGGTCAAGGAAGGCCACAGTTGGTGGAAAGATGGCATCCCGGTGCGCGCGTCTACTTTCGAGTCCTGGTTACGGCATGTGCAGCGGCAGCCCGTTTTCCTGCTGTACGTCCGTGAGATCAATGCCACTTCACAGGAGTACTGGTTCCTCGGACTCCACGACTGGCTCCTGACCGAGGCAGCGCAACCGTATCTCGCGCAGGAAGCGCCAGGTCCCCGTTTCAACATCAAGAGAGAATTCAGTCGCAGCGACAGAGACGCGCACAACTTCCACGAAGCACTTCTTGCCGAGGGCTCGCGTGCTGCGCGCGAAGACGGCTCACCTTGGGCTACGCTTGACGACTGGACAGTGTTCCCGTTCGACGAGCTGTTCCTGCTCCGGCACATGGAGAAGGCGACTCTCCTGGAACTACCAGCACAGGTTCTTCGAGATGTGCGTGCACACGCGCCCCTTGGGTGGCGCCAACACGTTCGCCAACATCTTCTCGGTGAGGCGCGAGACGTCCGGACCATGTCCGAATGGCTTGCTTCACTCAGACAGTTGTCTGAGTTCGTTCCCTCCGGAACATCATTCCAACGAAAGCAGTTTCTCCGATTCGTCAAGACCGTGAATGACTTTGAACAGCAAGGCACACTGAGACGCCTGCCACCATTTCAAGTTGGCGAAGTAGGCTGTTGGCGGGCGTTTGTGGCCCTATACCCAGGCAGCATGCGGATGTTGCACCAAGTTTTGGCTTCGTCCCCTCATGCCAACGACATCATGTTTGCTGCGGCCCTATTGCCGATTCTCGCATTGTCGGAAGACGGAGGCGTTTCAGATTCCGCACGTCTGACGCTTCGTTTAGTACAGGACAAGGTCACCTCTGCGTCGGTGTCTACTCTCGCTGCGTACGCCTTTGAGCGCGAGATGCTCCGCAGTCTCGCCGAATCAGGAGATCGGCGATGTGGTGCCAAGCTTGTAGACTATCTCGCAAAGCATGGTGTGCCGAACTTCGAGAAGCGTTTCTTGACGGAATATGGCTGGCCCGCAGCTTCTGTCCCTGGGAATATCGAACGCAAACTGAATAGACCTACACGGCGAGACGAGAATCTCCGGTCGCTTTATGAAGTGATAGGTGATCTCGTCGTCTCGGGTAGGGCGTCGCCCAACGCGCGCTTGAAGCGGACGCGGTTGAGTGTTAATTATCAGTAGTTGTTGAAATGAAGTTGAGTGAGTTCGCGCGCGCCGCTTAAGCGCGACGTTAGATGGCTCAACCAAGCGTGGCGACGAAGGGACAAGACGAATCACGGCCGCTCGCGCTAATCACCGCCGCTAGGCGGGTATTGGCGCCGCCATTGCCGTGCACCTTGCACGCGACGGTTGGGATGTGGCGACGTTCTGGCGCGCCTACGACAAAGCCATGCCTCATGGAAGCGATCCTGCTGACGTTGAGTGGTTGCACGAGCAGAGTTCGGCCGCCTACACCGGGGACACTGAGAAGCTCAAGACGCTTCTGGACGGTGGCGCCTCGATCGATGTCCGCGACGAAGCGGGTGCAACCCCGTTACACTACGCAACGAAGGCGGGTCAGCTCGAAGTGAGCGGGTAGCATTTTGCCTGGAGCGTTTGTCTACACAACACACGTCCATCACCAGAGCGGCTCAACCCGTCAGTTGAATTGGTACGGACACGAGGTTCAGCGGTTCAGAAACGTCGATATTCGCAGCCACACGCTGCCGACCCTCTCGGGTTTCTCAAGGGAAAGACAATCAAGCGCTGCCCATATTGCGCGGCGTCTTTGACGGTGGATTCGGAGCCGTCACCGAGACATCCTTCCGGCTGTCGTCTACGTCCAGCGGCGCTGTGTTAGATGTGCGGGGTGCAACTGGTGGGCTCTACGGATCGTCAGCAACGAAGTGGACGAGGATCTGTATGAGGAGCTATTCGACGACTCGACGTACGAGGGAACCATTTGTTCGTTCGATCCGAGCCTGTGGACTCGCCCGCTTCAGCTTGTCAATGCTGAGCTCTCGGAGTTTCGCCGCAGCCTCGCGTCTATTGCTCCTAAGGACATGGAAACACTGATCGGTCAATTGCTCGCGCAGTATATGCAGTGCGAGGTCCGGCACGTCGGGCGCGCCGGCGATGATGGCATTGATCTTATTGTGATCCGCGGAGACTCACCCATGGCCGTGCAGATCAAACATCGGGTGCCCGGCCGTCGAGCCAAAAGTGAGAGCGTCGTTCCGGTGCGGGAGTTTGTTGGGGCGATATTGGCAGAGGGTTTTTCGAGTGGGCTGTTCGTTACCACGGATGAGACGTTCAGCTCTGCTGCGAAGACACTGGCTGATAAAGTTCGGCGACGCCTAATTCCGCTCAATCTCATTACCGTTCACGACCTCCGTGCGTTCATGGGCCAGATTCATCTCGAGGCTTGGCAGGAATACCGCGTCTATGGAGTAATCCGCCCACTTCACTCGACCTATTACCAACGACGAGCTTCAGACCGAGCCGTTGATGTCCGTTGTGTGCTCGTAGTTGTTGTGCCCGTGGTGGACTGGAGAGGCCTAACCGGCGCATGCGTATGGATACATTAAGAGCCATATACGAGCGGCGCGTTGGTTGTGGGGGGAATAAAATAGAAAACGGCGGTAAACGAATCGAACCAGATGTCAACAAATGTGAAACCCTGATTCTTGCTCATGGCTGCATCTCGAAGCGGAATCAATTAGTTAAGTTTTCATACGCTGCCTGATTTAGCACCGTGAGGTCGATTTCGACTTGCCGGACTAAGGGGCTTCTCGCAACTGCTGCAAGAAACTGAGCATTTCTGGCGTTGGCAACAGGAAAAAGTTGCGAAGATTGTCCAGTATGGCCCGCCACCGCTGAAGAGTTTGTCCCCTCCAACAACAACAGTGAGTCTTGCAGTCATTTTGTTTTCGAAAGGTAGAATGGAGATACTAACGAAGGTGAGTTTACAGGCTGGAGAGAGCTATGAATTATGGCCACCCGGAGATCCCGAGGTAACACCCACGCACCTTCATCTTACTCCTTGTTCAACCCTTTCCAAATACTTCGTGACGTGTTCTTCAGAGAAGCGCAGTGTTCGACGTGCGCGATAGCAGGCCAACCGCTTTCGTCGAATCTCACGCATCACTGTAGAGCGGGAGATGCCGCCACAAAGCTGCCTGACATCCTCAACGGTGTACTTCGCTCGCTTGCGCTCCAGCGTCGGGCTAGTCTCCACTTGCTTCGCTTCCTCTTCCATAGTTCTCATGGTTCATCAAGCTCAATGTGGATGCCTTTGAAAGGCTGATGAGCCACAGTCTTGTGACTTCGTTTCTGAGGATTGGGCAAGGGGCACACTGGAACTTCCAGCACTGGCTACGTGGCACCAACTGTGCCAAGGTCAGTTGGACCAGCCATTTTTGTATAAGTCCGATCTCGGATCTCAAAAGGCTTACCTGGGGACCCTCGTTGGGTGAACCATTGGCCAAGGGTGTCGGCATATGACTACACTTTTTACGACTTTAAACTTCATATGACTACACCTGCTTCGCCAACCGATGTCCATTGACGCCCGCCAAGAGCCGATTTGTTGTCGCGGTTCGTTCTTCCCATAACCGTTAGCCGCTCTCCGCTTCATTATTAAAGGTCTGAGGTTCGAGTATCCGAACCATGACCCTTATTTCTGATTCGTATATGCGAACCGTTCAGCGTCTATCTGGGCTTTCACTTCGGCTTAGGGCTTGGCTCATGCAATGTTGAAAACTTTCGCCGCAAGTAGCTCATCAGTGTGCCTTCAGTCGTAGCGTGAGCTTCTTTATTCCCTCGCCTCGTAAATTCGTAGAGCACACCATGTGCCGCCGTTGACAAGGTCTCCATAACCAAAAGCCGAAAATTGTATCGGCCTCATTTTGTTGAGAAAAAGCGCTTAAAAAAGCCTCGTAATGGGCCTGGAAGAGGGAATTATCAAGGCTCATTCGTTCCGTCTCAATCGGTTGCTTTAGTCGTTCAGGGTGTCACATTTAAAATGGTGAAGTTAGCGATCGCTAACACCCCTCGGGCCAGTTAAAGCACAGATGCGAATCGCTCAGCCGTCCATCTGACCCTTCAACTCTCTATTAGTGCTTGACTGACTCAGTTGAATGATCTCCGCTACCACCGCCGGATCTGCGTGTAGAAGCGGGCTTTATTATGAATGGACCACTAAAGATCGCCCATGCAAGAAAACTGACTAACTACCAAACCCTTTCCTGATTGCTCGAACACCTCGCGACAGTTAACTCATGGCACGTCCCTTGATAACGATGTCGCCAGGTCGTTTCATCAGGTCTCGACTCGAAGAAGAAACACGTGAGGTTGAAAACATGGATTCAGATACTTCGAAAGCGCCGGACAGAGTCCACATTCGAGTCTTGCGGTATGACTTCGACGGTGATCGCGAAGTAAAGACGATCGCGATTCTCTTGGTTGGCGCGACGCTTGAATAAATTGCCAAGAAGAGGAATGCCACTAAGGCCTGGTACTTTGCTGACGGAATTGGCGACTTGATCGGCGGCAAGCCCGCCAATCACCACCGTCTCGCCGTCGCGTAATCGCAGCACGGTTTGGAGACTCTGCCGATTGACGCCCGGCACTCCGTTGAAAGTTCCGAGCGAGGTATCGACGCTATTGTTCTCGAGCTGGAGATTGAGCGTGACGTAGTTCGGCTTGCCGGTTTCGTCTTCTGCTACCTGTGGAGTGATTCGCGCTATGCGCGAGGCCTCGATAAATTGGACTTGACCGGATTGAAAGGGAGCACCCCCCGCGATGGTTGTGGTGACTACCGGGATCTGTGTGCCTGCAACTAAATCAAACGTATCGCCATCTGCGACGATCCCGAAGGGCCGTGACTGAATGTTGACTACGCCCTTTTGTTGGGCCAACGTTAGCTGATAGGCAAATTGAGCAGTTCCAAAGACAGTGGTGACGCCGAAAGTCGCGAGCGGGTTAGCAGCACCAAGTCCATTAGTTGGAACTCGCATACCCGTTCCAAGTCCCGGAATACCGCCGGGATTGAGTCCGCTGGGTTGTGAGTTGTCACTGCCAGTTCCATTACCTGGATTGTTGTTCGAGTTGGGTAAGGTAGTGCCTCCACCCAAATTTGTTCCGCGTGAATTGCCTACAACGATCGCAAGTTGGGAACCGGTATCACGCAGGCGATTTTCATTTGCCGTGTAGACCAATGCGGAGATCTTGACTTGATAGCCGGGTCGATCGACGCGAGCAATTAGATCGCGAATATCCTGCATTTGCTCGGCGGTGGCAGCGACGAGCAATTGATTACGACCGGGAACGCGACGCGCTTCACCACGAGGGTCGCCACCAGCTTTGAGGATGTCGCGGATCGCGTCTTCGAGCGATTGAATAGTAGCGCCGTTGCTGACTTGTGTTTGCCCGGCGAGGTTGGCGCGGGCGCCGGCAGTCTGTTGTAGATATTTAAGCCTGAAGACCTCGCGAATAATTGGAGCGCTTCGTCGACGGAGATCGCCCATTGAGGCGATCTTGGTGCGCTTGGCAATTTGGACTATGCCTCCGTCGAGGCAAACCATATCCAAATCATTGAGATCGAGGAGGGTGCGCAAAATAGAAGTCCAAGGCGCGTTGGCTATTGTCAGGCGTACTGGTGTCTCCTGCACGTCGTAATCAAGGACAATGTTTGCTTTGTATGCTTCGTTGAGTCGGTTGACGAGCGTGAGCAGTGACAGTGGCCGATTTGATTCGTTTGTAATCGTGATGTTTTCACCGTGAAATGCAGGATCACAAAGAGTCTTGCGCGGCTCAGGGGCTAAGGTTTTCGCGAACGTTGCAGCAGGTTCTTCAACAGGCTCTGTTGTCAGGCCAGGAGTCGGCGCAGGTTTTTCGATTGTGGTTGGCAGAGGAGGCGTAGTAGGTATTTCGTTAGCAGTCTTTGTTTTCTCGCCGAAGCTTGTTGGGTCGTCAAGGCTGAGAATGTGGGCGGCTGTGGTTGCACGGAAGTTCAGTATTGAGCGCGATCGTGTTTGCCGAGCATGGGCATATTCGAGCTTGTTTGGGCGGGCAATGTTTGTCGAAAACGGGTTAGGACTTGTTGTCGGCCTTGGTGCTGAGAACGGCGTGGGGCCTGGTTTTTGAGTTGGTATGAGGATCTGTTCGGGAGAGTCATTGACGATTTCGGGCTTCGCGGTATTTGAGATCGTTGTATCTCGATAACGATCGCGGACTGCGTTTTGTAGATCTGAATAATCCTCACGCTGTGGGAGAGCATTGGTCCGCGGAAGCAGGCGCGGCTGATTTTGGGTGGGATTGGTTTCTGATGCGGGTTTTGGTTGTGTCCGGTCTATAGGTGCCGTTGTCGGTCTTGTAGAAAACTCCTCTTGACGGTCCCATTGCATCAGGTTTGTCTGTCCGGTTGAGGAGCGAAATACGACACCTTGGCGATCAATTGACACTAAAACGCCGTCGTAGAATTTGGCTCCAACGTTGACTGGTATCTGGCGTTTTTCTGACTCGATGAAGAGCCAAGCGGCCTGAGATTTGGTGGTAATAATGCGGCCGGCGGGGCTCACTTCGGAGAGCAAGTACGCCGTGGTAATGGATGGAGCAGGCAAACCATTTGCGTTTGCGTCCCTAAGAGCTTGTTGCCATTGGGTAAGGCGAGCAGTCTTGTCAGGTGTGGCGGGGCTCAAGGGGGCGAGTGATGCCGATACAGGCACTGAGTTAAGGCGTAGAGAATTTGCTTTTGAGCTGCGATCTATTCCGAGCCGGTCGATGAACGGATCGACGAACTTGGCGGTAATAGGAGTGAGTTGTGGATCGAGTGCGGCGGAAAGCTTTTCTTCGGTGTCCTTTGGTAATTGTGGAATCGCCGCGATGGCGTCCGAACGCGCTTGCAACAGGTCGGCCTGTGTGGGTTGGCTGTCGATGTCACCTCCGAGGAGACGACGGGCGCCGAAGGTAGCGACGGCCGTAACTGCAAATACCGCCAGTAGTAGAAGAAAAGCAGTAAAGGGGTTAGCAAGGGACAGTTTGGGGGTGTGCTTGGTCATGATGATTCCTTAGTTCTGTGTTTTTTGAAGTGGCTTAGTTGGGAAGTTGTCCGGTGTGAGTTTGAAACTCGGCACGCAGCTCCGTAGGTATTGGCGGCAGTATGCCGGATGTGGGAGCGTCATAAGTGACAAGCGTTAGGTTTACACTTTCCTGGTTGTTCAGTGATGTGATCGAGAGATCTCGAACGTAAATGATCCGCGGGTACTTGGCGACATCGCTTAGGAAACGTGCGACGTTAGCGTGAGTGCCTTGTATCTGAGCGGGCATGACGCGCTCGTTCAAAATGATTTCGGGTTGTGCAGTCTGGGGAGACTTAACTGCAGTTGCTGATGGGCCAGCGTTAGATGTAGAGGCCGGGCTATTGGATTTGGCTCCGGGCTTGGATGCGTCAAACATCGTTACGCGAACGTGATTTGCTCGTGCCATCTGTTGTATGGCATCGAGAACGTTCGAGACTTCCGCTGCGCCTGGGAGTAGCTCTCTTGCGGTGGTGTAGTTGTTAATTAGACGCCGAAACTGATCAAGGAATTGAGGCTTTGTTTCCTGGACCATGCGAGCAATCGCGTTTTGTTTTCGCTTTTGAAGCAGGGTCTGATTAAGCGCATGGTTGGCTGCTATTTGAACGGAAATGAACTGGTAGTAGATAAGGGATGCGATAGCTGCGGTAAATAGCGTAGAGAAGATCAGCAGTCGTGGACAACCGGCGTTGAGTAGCGCAGTTCGCAGTTTTGCGCCGACGTTGTTGGAGCGTGCTTGCTTTCTGCGCGTTGTGTTTCCTTGAAGTTTAGTCATTGTTCTTTTCCTGACAAAGTTGGAGTAGGCAAGTTTGATGGACCAACAGGAGTCACAGAGGCCCCGGTTGTAGGAGTGTTTGTGGTTGGGGGAGTTGTTGCTTGGGTTGTTACTGTCGTTATTGTTCTGTTTGGAAGCGCGAGTGGAGCATACGTTGACGTGATCGTGAACTCGATCACACTGGATGATGAAAGTTGAGTGGCGGGCAATGTCGTCGCGCCTGCTGAGTTAGTTGCGACATTGTTTCTCGTTAGTATGCCTGTGAAAAGTCCGTTGCTAAATTCAAGGGATTTGGTGAAGGACGTAATAGCTTGTTCGTTTTTCGTTTTTCCTTTGATTTCAACGTTGGCACCTTTCACGTTGACTTCGGTCACATAAAAACCTTGCTCGCTAGGCCATCTATCGTTGAGATCTGTGAGCAGTTGGTGAGTCGCGGGTTGTCTGTTTCTAAGTGTGATTAGGTTGTCCAGCAGCGATCGGAAGGCAGCGAAGTTAGCTTTAGCTGCTTCGTAGTCGGAGTTTGCTTGAGCGAGCTTTTCAGCCGTTGCTGTCTCTTCATCTATGTGGGCTTGAAGTCGAAATGCTTCGATGGAATTATCTGCAAACAACGCAATTAACAGTGCGAGAGAAACTACGAACGGCAAGAGTATGGATACAAGCGCTACACGGAAGCGCGCGGCTGTTTGAGAAGCGGTGGCCAGTTCACGCGCGGTCTTTATCTGGTTGAGTCGCGCTTCAGGCCCTATGGTGAGGTTGCAGGCTGGAACGGCTGCGTGATCCAGGAGTGCGCCAATCGCCAGAGCGGTTGGCTGATCGAGTGGAGGGGATCTCTTGTCGAGATATAGAGGCTGGACACGAACGGAATTGAATTCGATGGAGTCGTTTAGCAGCGACAGCATCGAATCTCCACAACTTTCCGGAGCAGAGAGGACAACCGACGTTACGTTGGGAAGTTTAAGTTTCGCGAGGCTCGCGGACGTTATGAATCTGGCTAACGTGTCGCGGGTGTGGGAACACTTAATTTCACTGCTCGCACCAGGTTCAAAACCCTCTTCGGTCTCATAAACCAGTCCTGACTGCTCAGACCACAATCCAATTGTGTAATCGTTGTCGCCGAGGACGAGAATGGCAGCGGTTCCGGAAGGCGTGTCGCTTTGGGTGGCGCGCCAGAGGCGGGTAATTGCCCGTGTCCTGGTTTCGGCGCGCAGGGTCTTGTCGCTAGTCTTGATATGGTCGGGCTGTTGGGCCTCGAGCCACTTTTGAGTGCGATCGACGATTTCATCAACGGCCGATGCATCTACTTGCGTGGCGATAATTCGATTGTCCGGAGTGCGGGTGAAATTGAGAAGGTGGGTTGTGTCGCCGTTTGTCTTTTCGAGAATTGCAGTGAGGATTGCCTCTTCCGGAGCATCGGCACTAAGGCCAAGAGGCAAGGCATCAGTATGTGCGTTTCCTCTGGTGAGAGTCGTTCTCACGTCGGTACTAAGTACGTTGACGGCCCGACGTTCGCCAATTACAGCTCTGTAAATATCAAAACCGCCAGCGGCTGCGTACTCTGCGATGATGATCTGGCCATTGCGATCATCAAAGGCAAGACCGCAAGGCGAAGATAATGGTGCTGAGTTGTTGCGCTTAAACATCGTGGCTCCTGAGTTCAGTTGAGTTGATTAGAGGCAAGGTTCATCGAACGTGGTCTTGCTTCAAATTCGATTGTTCCACGCGATTCGAGTGAAGTGGTGTCATTGGTCTCGATGCCCTCGGCAGCGAGTGTTATATCGACTCGGAAAATGTTGCCAGTTGAGTTGAATTCCACGTAGCGAGCGAAGGTGGCTTGCCGAACGTTGAATGCAAGGGTTGAAGGCCGGTCAGCTTCCATTCTTACCAGGCGGAAATCAGTGCTGGTGGTGTAGGAGACTGGTGGTTGTAGTTTTGCAACCGTTGAACCGGCTGCGTATTTGTGGGCATGGTCTGCATCAGTAGACCAGAGTCTTGCCCAGGCTGGATTGTTCTGACGTACGCGTTCAAATGAAATTGTGAGCTGATTGGCGCCAAGGTTTACTGATGAAACGCGGCAAAGACTAGAAGCGGCCCCGCCTAGTGCAGCCGGATTGAGGCTGCCCCAATCTATGATCAACAGATAGTCTCCGGTATTGAAACTGCCTCTTTGCGGGGCTCGCACAATCAATTCAGTAGACGAGTCGTCGATGTCGGCGAGCGTGGTTACGGCGTCGGTGGTTTGGTCTCCTGACAGTGCAGTAATACCAGAGCCTCCGCCAGTTATGGTGATAGGTGCCGTAAGTTGAAAGTCACGATCCCAGGGAAGGGGCGCGAGTTCGGTGGAATTACCCGACAGTGCCACCAGTGGCGCGCCGGTGATCGTTACGTTTGTGAACGACTGATTTTGGGCATAGATGTTTAGCCCAAAGGCGATTGGGTAAGAAGTGACGGGGACGTTGCTGGTCCATAGTGGAGCTGGAACGTTGTTGCGGATTCGATAGAGCTTCGCAACCCGTTGTGATGTGCCGTTTTCAATCTTGAAAGTGTAGGAATCGCCGCTGACGTGCGCTGAAATGGTTTCGCTTGGGCCATGGCAGCAAGTGCTGGCGACTTCGACGCCGTTCACGTAGAGTCCCATCCAAACACCAATGCTTGGGTTTCCGAAACCGATGACGAGTGCAAAAGAATCGCCATTGGGTGAGGAAATGTAGGCACTGCCGCCATTGTCAGGTGGGGTAAATGTATAGGATCCGAGACCGGCCGCGATCGCGTGGGTAATGGTGGCTCCATTCTCCCATCCGGTGGCTGCCGTTTTGTTGATAGTCCCGTTAGACCAGGTGTAGTGCTCAATTGAACTTGGGGTGGCGAAGATTGTACCGGCCAGTGGTGGTGTTGGGCGCGTAAGGTTTCGACCGGCGCCCTCGAGGTCGGCACGTAAAATCGTTTCAGCCGAGCCGCGGGCTTCTTCCATGCTGCTTACTTCAGTGAATGCAGCAACGCTTCTGCTGAATTTAGTTATGAGGCCGATGGCTGCCAGCACAGCAATCACTGTCAAGGCCATTGAGATCAGTAGCTCGACAAGACTAAAGCCCGTTTGATGTTTGATCGCTGGTAGCATTGTTTAAGGTTTTCCCGTGACGGTCTCAGAATGTTGGTCTTACAGTTACTTGCCTGTTGGCGAACCCTGTCCACTTTTGGTTGGCTTCGTCGTAATTCCAAAGCTCAACCAGCCCTGAAGGGTGAACGGCGACGGCACGTGCGGTGGTGCCGTTGGTCAAATAAATAGTGGGAAAAGGATTTTCGTTGTTTGGGTTAGTGTTCGACGTGTACGGTGGTAGTGATAAGGCTTCGAGTTTACCGTCGGCAGTAAAGCTGAAACTCGTAGTCGGAGTGCCTAATGGAATTAAAGAAATTGGGGAGAGATCGCTGGCGCGGCCGGCAATGCGCCAGCCGGCAGGAATCTGAAGCTGGCGGCCCTGATAGACGAAGTTCCATTGGCCTATGCCGCCAGGAATTGCAGGGGCCGCGAAAGTTGTGCGTTCTGGTCCCTCAACTACGAGTGGCGCTGTGGTCGCGAGATTCGTGAAATCAATGCCGATTGGCGGTTGTCTAAAGGTTTCGAGAAAAGTTGGCTCAGTAAGAGCGTTGATTCGAATGGCCGAAGCTCGGCGCTCGCGGATTCGTGCGGCAATGTCGGCTTGGAATCGTCCGGCTTGGTCTCTATTGGCGAAGGAGGCAAGGGAAATAGCGGCAATTATCGAGATTATGGCGCAAACAATCAGTAGTTCGATCAGGGAAAAGCCTGTTTCCGGCGATCTACTGGTCGAGTTGGGTTTTGCTGTTGATTTCGACATCGTTTTAACGTTTCGCTGCTGGACTCGAGGCCAAAATTGCCGTGGTCCCTGGGGCAGTTCCCCTGAGAAAATGCCGTTTTTATTAGGGTTTCACGCTTGACTTAGAGAGAAAGGCGGCTTGGCTAAGAATGCGCGAAATCTCTGGTTTTGCAGCAAATCTGCTATTTCCAGGCCGGACTAGCTTGGGTTGGCAAGTCTGGCGGGTGGGTCTGATTGCATTCATTGTGCCGGAATGTTTAACTGGCTTATTTGCTAGGTTTAGAGCTCAATTTAGGTGAATTGTCCTAATTGCTGGTTTTAGAATCGAGGGCTGGTAGGGTTAAAAACCTTACGGCAACGCGAGGTTTATCTGAGTTCTACGTGGTTTTCGTTGATTTTTGGGTTTGGCGTTTCGTTTGCTGAGGAAAATTGAGGAGGAACTCGATCCTGCGTTGCGTTCGTCGTGCCAGAGTCGTTTAGCTGCCTATGTCACAAATCGAATGTTTGGGTGTTAGCGGTCATAAACAGTCGTTGTTTGTGGCTTTCCTGGTTTGTTTGGTTGCGACCATGGCAAATGGGCAGACCGTGACGATAAGCGATGGAGATGTAAATCTTAGAGATTTCGGTGCAATTAACGAGGGGTCGAGGGGTTCGGCGGAAGGAGTTGAGGCATCGGGAGGGTTGGGATCTCGCGGCAAAAAGGTACTCATTCTCGCTAACCAGCGGGGGAAATCAGGAAAGTCACAGCTTCGGGACGCTATATATATTGAGGCAGCTCGGTACAACATCGATCCGGATTTGGTTTTTGCGCTGGTTTGGCAGGAGTCTCGTTGGAATTTGAGGGCGGTATCGCCTAAAAAGGCGAGAGGACCGTTGCAATTGATGCCTGGAACGGCAGCAAGATTTGGAGTGCGCGATCCGCATGACCCGAAAGAGGCGGCTCGCGGCGGGGTTGCATACTTGGTTTGGTTGTTGGATCGGTTTGGGGGTAATGTCTCGTTGGCTCTCGCAGCTTATAATGCGGGTGAATTTGCTGTCGATGCTTATTTGAGTGGCAGGCCCGTTGTACTGCGAGGGGGAAAAATAATAAACGCTCGTGGGATAAGGACCAACGGAATTCCACCGTATCAGGAGACTGAGAACTACGTGCGTTGCGTTGCTGAGCGGTATCGTTTGATTCGGGCTGAGCGTCAGGCTTCAACCTTTGTGCGGTAAAGGATCACTTAGATGTCAACTTCTGCAGCGGCTACTGGTCGAAGGGAGAGTGGCGATACTCTTGACTGGACAGAGTACCCGAAGGGTGTTCCAGTCTTGATCGTGGATGACGACGTTGAAGTGCGGACTATGATTGGCCGCTGCTTGCGTAAGTTTAAGGTCGAGACTGTCCAGGCGGGGTCCTTGTCACAGGCCCGGAGACTGCTAGGTAAAAAAAGGCAGCTGTTTTCTATGGTGTTTTTGGACAAGTGCCTACCTGATGGCGACGGGGTGACCTTCTGGCAGGAAATAAAAAGCACTCGTCCCAGTTTGACCTGCGTGATCATCACCGGCCAAGGAAATGGAGAGGAGGCGCACCTGAGTCTTGAGAATGGTGTCTTTGATTATCTTCCGAAACCGATTGCCATAAGCAAAATCAGATCCGTGGTGACAAAACGTTATCCGGGTCTGCTGAAGAGTGGGGATGGATCAGTTGTGGTTGGTCCAGTGATTGATGGAACAGATGGTGTGATGGAGGATGATGGGAAGGTCAAGTTCATTGCCCATAGTTCTTCAATGATTTCTGTGAGCATTGAGGTCACTCGAATCGCAAAGATGGTGGCAAACACTCCGGTGTTGATCTCGGGTGAAACCGGCAGCGGCAAAGAGGTTATTGCGAGGTTAATTCATGAGAGGAGTTCGCGAGCGAATCAAAGATTCGTGGCTGTTAATTGCGGGGCAGTAGTGACCGAACTGATAGAGTCTTCTTTTTTTGGTCACCTTAAGGGCTCATTTACGGGAGCTCATGCTGACCGCAGAGGCTTTTTTGAGGAAGCAGACGGCGGCACTATCTTTCTTGATGAGATAACCGAGACGACGGAGGCGTTTCAGGTGAAGCTTTTGCGCGTGTTGCAGGAGAACTGTATTACGCGTGTCGGTTCGACTGAAGAAGTCAAACTTGATGTGCGTGTTATTGCAGCTACTAATCGGAATGTGAAGGAGTCGAGTCTGCGTAAGGATTTGTATTATCGATTGGCGGGTTCTGAAATTTTCCTGCCTCCGTTAAAGGATCGGCCAGAAGATATTATTCCCTTAGCTTTCGATTTTGCTCTGCAAGCGGCGCGCAGAGCGAAAAAGAAGGTGTGGTTTTCGGCTGGGGTTATCGAGGCGCTAAAAGCTTATCGCTGGCCGGGGAATGTAAGAGAATTGTGGCGTGTTATTACGGGGGCAGCAGGGCGGCTTGGTGATAGTGCCGAAAGTATTATTCTCATAAGCGACTTGCCAGACTATCTCCGAATCGAGGTTGGGGACTTACAGCCGAATGAAATGCCTATAATCGGTATTTCGGAAGAGTTTAAAACGTTAGCGGCAGTGGAGGAAGAGTATATACAAAGGGTTTTACGAGCGTACGGTGGGAACATGTCGAAGGCAGCAAGAGTTTTGGGACGTGAACCGTCTCAGTTTGGGAAATTGTGTCGATCGAAGGGCTGGAGTGGCGGAAAAGACGACTTAGCAGAAGCTGACGAATAATTGTAGAGAGATTTTGGTACGAGAGTATTGGCTGGCGGCGCTTGGGGGAAGCGTAGCTGGCTTTTGTTTTGTGCGGAGTCTTCTTTGGGTTCGGGATGAGAGTGCGGTCTGTGACGGGCTTTTGGTGGCGTTTTAGTGTCGGGCGAAGGTTATGGGATGGGTCCTTCTTTGAAATCGCTGAAAGGTTTGGCGGCGGTCTAACGAATTAGAATATCCGATGGTCCATTTGTGGAGATCGCAGAATGTATGAATTGGAATTAATCGAGAGTGAAAGCGATTCGAATGGTTTCAAAGTTGAGCTGCGGTCGGCCGACGAGGCTAAGCGTTTTTATCGATCGTTGTGCGACTCGAGCCGCTCGACCGGGTCGGATTTTGTGGAATGCGGTGAGGCGCTTCGATCGTTTGCATTGTTGGACGAAGCGTTGGAGTGTTTTGGGGAAGGAATCGCCAGGGATAGTGGTTGTTTGCAAGCCTATGTCAGGCGGGGCGAATTATTGTTTGAACTGGCGGTTTGTGGTGAGAGTGATGAAGAGATTGCAAGGCTTGGTTGGAGGTCTGTTGATGACTTCCGCAAGGCTCTTGTGTTGTCGCTGGCCACGAATGACGTTGTTTGGCGGTTAGGTATCGCACTCTTGTTAGTGGACGATGCTGCGGCTGTTAAGGTTTTGGCGAACAATGTGCTTATGAAACGGAAGTCAGTAACGGCGGCGGTACGCGGTGATTTTTTGTATCTGTTGGGATTAGCAAAGGTATTTATAAATGACAAACTTGGTGCTGATGAAGTATTTGAAGAGTTAGTCGGGCTCGATTGTGGTGCCGAGAGTGGTTGGTTTGGCAAACTCGTTTGTTGTATGGCTTTGTCGGATGGTGCTGGAGCTGAAGTGATCTTGACGCAGCTTCAGTTAAGAGATGTTGTTTTGTGGGAAGCCGGACAGCGTTTGCTGGGATTGGGTTGTCCTCGTTTCACAAATGTTGCCAAAGCCTTCTTAGGTGTGGGCAGTGTGGCGGCTTTGCCGGCTTTGCCTCAAAACTGACCTTTCGCCCAAAGCTGCGGCGTTTGCCTCAAAAGTCAGCACGACTGATTACTAGTTCGCACTCAACGCGATATGTGATATAGAGCCGTTTGTATCGCCAACGAGCAGAGAGGCCTGTGGGAGTATAAGGTGAAACACCAAGTCAGTTATATTTCGTCACAGGCAAATCCCGGCCAAATCGTTGTATTTTCGTAAGGCTGCATAGAATGTGTACCTTGGCAAATGGACCATCAGTGGTCCGCGTAGATGTGAAATCTCAGCAGCACAGCACGTAAATCAAAACAGAAAGTGATGGCCAAGAGAGAGCAACATGGACGGATCGGCGGATGTCGTCGCCAATAAATAACCATTGAAGGAAACTCGCGAGCAAACGCGCTTATAGCTCTGACGATTGTCGAATGGTCTGCCTCACACTACAGTCACTTTCTAAAACTTCTCAATGATAACGCCGTTCCGTTCAAGAAAATGGCCAATCTCACTCTCCTGCGAGTATTCAACAACCAACGTGCGAATCGAGATCCAATGAGCAAAAACTCGTTCAAGGTCAAAAAAAAATCTAATGCGCCCCAAAATCAATATCGCGTGTTGAAAAGGAATTTTTACCGATTTGATGCCTCCGTGCTTGGTCTTGCGAGTCTGTCGACACGTTCAGCGAGCTTCGACGGCTTAGCGGTTGTGCTTGACTTTAAAAACTTCACCGATTTCTGTGATCAGCGGAACCCGCATTTAGAAGTGCCCGCGTTCCTTGAGCAATTCTTAAGTGGCTGTTTAGACGAATTGCTGATGAACTGTTTCTGGCCGAAGACGGCACCAAGGTAATTCTTTCAAGCCCTTTGCCTACTTTTGGTAAATTTCTAGGGGACGGCGTCTTGCTGTTATGGGATGTGCGAGAAGTAAGTCGTGAGTCGCGAGGCAACATAGTGCGAGCATTTGACATCATTTGCAGCCACTATGAAACGGAGTTTCTCAAGGCACCAAAAAAACAGTACACAAATCCTCCCACTAAATTGCGTTGTGGAATCGCGCAGGGCCAAGTAGTTAGAATAGGAAACACCGACTACGTGGGCCTATGTATAAACATTGCCTCACGTCTTCAGAAGCTTGGTGATGGTGCCTTTTCTTTTGCGTTTACAAGAAAAGGATTGAATGAAAGTGCGAGCGATGATTGGCTTAATGATTTTAGACTAATCAGAATTCCAATTCGTGGCGTATCAAAGCAAGAGCTTGTGTACGTATTACGTAAAGAATTCCGGGCGTTGTCTGGCGAAGACAAGAAACGCTATCGAGCTTAACGAAGGTTGTTTAAAATTCAACTGATTGGAATTTACGGGGAGACAAACGATGCCTAAATATACTAGAAACACTGGGAAGAGCTGGACAAAGAAGGACGTGTCCCAACTAAGAACGTTGGCGAAACAGAACACACCAACGAGAGTCATTGGTCTTAAGCTAGGACGTACGGTGAGTTCTGTAAGGACAAAGGCATCGAGTGAAGGGATTTCGCTAAAGCCGACTAACCGGTCTCCTCGTAACTCAAAGAAGCGCTAGCCGCGCCTAAGAGGTGAATCCTATCAGCAATTAGCCTAGTAGTATCAGTAATGATCGAAACCGCCGTCTTGGTGACGGAGGATGGATACCTAGATTCTGTGGTATGCGCTTTAGTTTTGTAAAAGTCTCTGGTACAAAGGTGGGTAAAGAGGTGGGTAAGCAAGTCTCCCACTCACCCACTAAATCTGTAAGCTGTTGGTTTTTCAAGGGCTCCCGTAGCTCAGTTGCATAGAGCGTCCGCCTCCTAAGCGGAAGGTCGCGCGTTGGAATCGCGCCGGGGGCACCATTTTTTAAGCAAATTCCCGTTTGCTCTCTGCATAATTGGTGTTGTCCCGCAGTTGTCCCCGGAGTAATGGTAATTCCTGCGCGCTTCAACGTACGCAGGGGGGAGCGGCATCAAACCGAGGTGCGACGACTATTTCCTCTGCCTGATCGATGTAACCCGCCGTGTGATTCTTTTAGCCTAG
>Ga0187893_10004441_pt1 | contig 26694 bp, 23 predicted proteins | sample MA1701074metaG_FD_139574 | JGI IMG/M metagenome (GOLD analysis project Ga0187893, IMG submission 139574) | White microbial mat communities from a basaltic lava cave in the Kipuka Kanohina Cave System on the Island of Hawaii, USA - MA170107-4 metaG ... | reverse complement strand
TCATCCTGCTGCCGCTCATCTCGCCGCCGTTCACCACCGCGATCTCGATCATTTTCTCGCTCGGGCCGCGCGGCCTCATCACCTACGAGCTGCTCGGCATCAAGGGCTACACGGTTTATGGTCTCGCGAGCACCGCGTTCTCGGAAATCCTCACCTTCTTCCCGATCGCCTACCTCACGCTGCGGCCGATGCTGGCGGCCATCGACCCGAACCTCGAAGCCATGGCGCGCAGCCTCGGCGCGACGCGCCGGCGCGTGTTCCGCAGCGTGACGCTGCCGCTCTGCATCCCGGGTCTCGCGAACTCGTTCCTGCTCCTCTTCGCCGCCTCGCTCGCCGACTTCGCCACGCCGCTGATCCTCGCCGGCAACGCCTTTCCGGTGCTCCCCACCGACGCCTACCTGCAGATCACGGGCATGTTCGACCTGCGCGGCGGCGCGGCGCTCTCGTTCATGCTGCTCATTCCCGCGCTTGCGGTGTACCTCCTGCAGCGCTGGTGGGTGAACCGCGGCTACTACGTCACCGTCACCGGCAAGTCCGCCGCCGAGACGCCGTTCGACAGCGTCACGCCGTGGACGGCGCGAGCGCTGCTCGCGTCCTGCTTCCTGGTCGCTTCTGTGATTGCGTACCTCTACGCGCTGCTGCTCTACGGCTCGCTCGTGATGGCGCTGGGCGCCAACCATGCCTGGACGCTGCAGCACTACCACGCCATTTTCACCGGCGGCATGAAGGCGATCGTGGATACGCTGATCATCGCCGGCTTCGCCATGCCGCTGGGGGGCCTGTTCGGCATCCTCGTGGGCTACCTCGTGGCGCGGAAGAATTTCCCCGGCCGGCGCACGATGGAAGTCGTGGCGATGCTGAATTACGCGCTGCCCGGGACCATCGTCGGCATCGCCTACCTCATCGCCTTCAACGATCCGCCGTTTGCGATCACCGGCACCGCGCTGGTCATCGTCGCCTGCTACGTTTTTCGCTACGGCGCCACGGGGATCCGCACCACCATGGCGCTGCTCGAGCAGGTGGACCGCAGCCTCGAGGAGGCCTCGCAGGGCCTGGGCGCATCCAGCGGCACCACGTTCCGCCGCGTCACGCTGCCGCTCGTCCTGCCCGCGTTCTTCGCCGGCCTCGGCGTGGTGTTCATCCGCTCGATGACCGCGATCAGCGCCACCATCTTCCTCATCTCGGTGAGCTGGACCCTGATCACGGTGAAAATCCTCGACAACATGACCGAGCTCTCGCTCGGGCCGGCGGCGGCGTTCTCGGTGTTCGTGGTGGTGGTGGTCTACACGGTGATCGCGCTGGTGGGCTGGCTGCTGCGCCGCCTGCGCGCAGCGGGCGCGGCGCCGGTGGCCAGCCTGCTCGGGGGCGGCTGACGATGCACACCGCGGGCATCCGCATCGAGAAGGTGTCGAAGCGCTTCACCCACCGGGTCAAGGGCGAGGTCTACGCGGCGCGCGACGTGAGCCTCGACGTCGCGCCGGGCGAATTCGTCACGCTGCTCGGGCCCTCGGGTTGCGGCAAGACCACCACGCTGCGCATGATCGCGGGCTTCGAGACCCCGGACGGGGGGCGCATCGCCATCGGCGGCGAGGACATCACGGGGCTGCCCGTGAACCGGCGCAACATCGGCTTCGTGTTCCAGAACTACGCGCTCTTCCCGCACCTGTCGGTGTCCGGGAACGTGGCCTACGGCCTGCAGGTGCGCGAGCGGCCGCAGGCGGAGCTCGAGCGCGAGGTGGGCGAGGTGCTCGCGCTGGTCGGCCTCGCGGGCTACGAGCGCCAGTTCCCGAACCAGCTCTCCGGCGGCGAGCAGCAGCGCGTCGCGCTCGCGCGCGCGATCGTGATCAAGCCGCGCGTGCTGCTCTTCGACGAGCCGCTCTCCAACCTCGATGCGCGCCTGCGCGTGCAGATGCGCAGCGAAATCCGCGCCCTGCAGAAGCGCCTCGCCATCACCACCGTCTACGTCACGCACGACCAGGAGGAGGCGATGGCGGTCTCGGACCGCATCGCGGTGATGAACCGCGGCTCGATCGTGCAGCTGGGCTCGGCCGAAGACTTGTACCTCAGGCCGGCGGACGAGTTCGTCGCCCAGTTCATCGGCCGCGTGAACCTGATTCCGCGGCAAATCGGCGGCAAGGCGGTCAGGCTGGTGGTGCGTCCGGAGATGATCAGGCTTTCGCAGGCGGCCGGCGCCGGACTGCCGGCAACCATCCTGTCGCGCAGCTACCTCGGCGAGAAAACCGAGTACCTCGTTGCCTGCGACGGCCAGACGCTGCAGGTCGCCTGCCACGGCGCGGGGCCGGAAGCGAACCTCGCCGAGGGGTCGCAGGTGAGCGTCTTGCTGCCGGACAACCCGGCGGTACTGCCATGAGAATTCTGCTGTTCCTGTTGTTCTCGCTGTTCACAGCAGGATTGCAGGCGCTCGACGTGCACGGCTCCAGCGACAGCTACGCGGGCGAGGGCGTGGCGATCGCGTGGGGCGTGCTGCGCGGCGCGAGCGAGGAGAGCACCGTGGTCGTGCTTCGGGTCGCGGCCGATGCGCGCCGCTACAACCGCGTCGAAGCGGCCGGCATCGATCCGTTCACGCGCGAGAAGAAAATCCGCTTTCCCGTGACCTCGCTCGGCGCGGGGCTGGACGTGCCTCTCCCGCGCGCGGGCTTTGCCGAGCATCCGCGCACCGAAGTGCGCTTTGCGGGACCGGAGGAGCTGACCGTCTACTACCTCGGCATCCCCGACACCACGCCCGAATTCACCAGCGCCGCGGCGCTGGAAGCGCACCTCGCTTCGCGCATGACGCGGCTGCGCGCCGGCCCGAAGTGAGGCGCGCGGAACTCGCGCGGCTGCTCGACCATTCGGTGCTCAAGCCCGAGGCCACGCGCCGCGAGGTGCTGGAAGGCGCGCAGCTGGTCATCGACTGGCGCATCGGCCAGTACTGCGTGCAGCCGGGCTGGGTGCGCGCGGCCGCCGAGGCGCTCGCCGGCAGCGGCGCGCTGGTGGCGAGCGTGGTCGGCTTTCCGCACGGCTGCGAGCCGGGCGAAGTGAAGGCGCGGGCGGCGGCAGTCGCGGTGCGCGACGGCGCGCGCGAAATCGACATGGTGATCCAGCTCGGCCTGCTGAAGGAGGGCGACCGCAAGGCCGTGGCGGACGACATCCGCGCGGTCGTGCTCGCCGTTCCCGGCATCGGCGTCAAGGCGATCATCGAGGCGCGCGTGCTGAGCGATGCCGAGAAAACGCTCGCTTGCCGCATCGCGCTCGATTGCGGCGCGGCTTTCGTCAAGACCTCCACCGGCTTTCATCCTTCCGGCGGCGCGACTACAGCCGACGTGCGCCTGATGCGGGCGGCGGTCGGCCCGGGCATCGGCGTCAAGGCCTCCGGCGGCATCCGCACGCTCGCCGATGCGCTCGCGATGCTCGAAGCCGGCGCCAACCGGCTCGGCACCTCCGCCAGCGCAGCAATTCTCGGCGCGCTGCCGCCCGTCTAGCGCAGCGGCTCGTACCTGAGTCCGCTGAAAACGTCGCGATTGTCCTGATCCCAGCCGATGTTCAACTTCGGCGGCGGCGTCCAGGCCTTGCCGTTGGGGAGCGGCACGGTGATCACGACGCCTTTGTCGCGGCAGGGACTGCCGGGTGACAGCTTGAAACGGTCGTCCCCGGTCCAGATGAATTTGGGATCCTTCTTCAATGCACGCTCGATCGGATAGCCGTCGGTCGGCCAATCCCGGTGCATCACGCAGTCGTTTTCGAAGCGTATGCCCAGCGTGCGCCAATCCCTGGTGAAGGGCGGCGCACCGGGTTCTGCGGTGTTGTGGAACACGCCCGCATCTTCGCAGGCGCCGCGGGGGTCGTGGGGCACCTGTTCGCAATAGGCGATGGCGTTGTTGTAATGGTGGAAATTGCGTACCGCGCCTTCCTTGACGATCGGGCTGCGCAGGTACCAGCTGTTGTTGAAGACGTGGATCGGGCCGGGATAATCGCCGACCTGGGCGGCTGTTTCGGGGAATTTGAAGACCGCGCCGCCGTTGTTGTCCTCGCCCCGGGGGCCGGGTTTTTCCGTGAACCAGCCGCGGTTCCGGTAGATGTAGATCCAGCCCGCGTGCAGCAACTCCATCGAGAACCACTTGTGCGCGTTGAAAAACCAGTTGTCGTGAATCCACCAGTTGCAGGCGGTGTGCTCGGGCTCGATCGGGTTGTCCTTGATGAACTCGAAGCGGCACTCGTGCACGCGGACATTGCGCGCGAGCTTCGGATCATGGTCGTGGTTGAACAGGTGCACGCCGTTGAAGGCATGCTCGACGTGGCAGCGGAAGATTTCGACGTCGCCCGCGATCCTGACGCCGCAGAAGAAGCTCCCGTCGTAGGCGCGGGCGGGCTTGTAGTTGTCGGCAACTTCGGGGTCGCTTTTTTCGTGGATGTCGTCCCACAGCACTTCGCTCCAGACCTTTTTGCTTTCATCCTGCTGCCAGTGGCAGTCGGATATCGTCAGCCTGCGCGTTGCGGCGCCGACGGCGTAGATGAAGAAGGTCGCGCCCAGGCCATCGAGCTTGTCGAACACGAGGTCGCGGCAGTCGTTGATGTAGACGGCGGTGGGCCACGCGTCGCGGAACCTGATGTCGCGAAACACAAGTCCGGCGCAGTGCTCGACCGTGAACGCGGCTTCATCGGCAATGGAATAGACCCCTGGGTATTTGCCGCTACGCCTGACTTCCCGCGCGATTTCCGCCGCGCGCGGCCCGAAGGTGGCGAGGGTGCTGCGGCCATTGAAAGTCGCGCCGCCGCCTTCGATGACGATCGGCCGGTTTGGATCGACCCTGATGCCCGATATGCGCAGCGGGCCGTAGGTGCCGGGAACAAGATTGATGGTGGTGCCGGGACCCGCCTGGCGAATGATCTGGTCGAGCGTATCCGGTGTTGCGTCCATCCCGCCCCCTCCGCGTGTCGGCGGCGAAAGTATGCCCGGAAATCCGCAAAGAATAGGGGTCTGTCCCTGATATACTGATTTAAGTCCGGGTGTTTGTAGAATGGGTCCGTGCTCTCCGCCGCCGACAACGAAACCCTGGTCCGCACCAATGCGGGCACGCCGATGGGCGAGTATTTCCGGCGCTACTGGCTGCCCGTCGCGCTTTCGCGCGAGATGCCGGAGCCCGACAGTCCGCCGATCCGCGTCAAGGTGATGGGCGAGGACCTGGTCGCCTTTCGCGACACCAATGGCAGAGTGGGGCTGGTCGAACCGCGCTGCGCACACCGCGGCTCGAACCTCTTCTTCGGCCGCAACGAGGAGTGCGGCCTGCGCTGCGCGCACCACGGCTGGAAGTACAACGTCGAAGGCAAGTGCGTGGACATGCCCAACGTGGAAGCCGATGCCGGCATGCGCGGTAAGACTTCCATCAAGGCCTATCCGACGCGCGAGTACGGCGAAATGGTGTGGGCGTATTTCGGCCCGCCCGAGGTGATGCCCGGGCTTCCGCAGCTCGAGCACGGCCTCCTGCCCGCGTCGCAGCGCTACGTCAGCAAGCGGCTCCAGGCCTGCAACTGGGCGCAGTCGATGGATGGGGCCCTGGACACCGCGCACTTCTCCTTCCTGCACATGCCGGCGCCGAAGGTCGCGGCCAACTCCAGCGCGAACATCGCCGCCGATGAAGCGCGCATCCGCTGGCTGCGCCAGGATCCGATGCCGCGCTTCACCGTGCTCGAACATCCCGTCGGCTTCGTCGTCGGCGGCGCGCGCAAGGCCGACGGCAAGGATCTCTACTGGCGCATCACCCAGTTCATGCTGCCTTCGCACTCCATCACGCCTTCCGCCATGCCGGGCGAGGTCTACTACGGCTACAGCTGGGTGCCGGTGGACGACGAATCCTGCTGGATCTACATCTACGGCTGGCATCCGGGCCGCCCCATTTCGGACGAGGAGCGCGCGGTGTTCGACAAAGGCGGCTACGGCCAGTTCGCCGAGCTCGGGCCCGGCTACGTGCCGCTGCGCAACCGCACGAACGACTACCTCATCGACCGCGAAGAGCAGAAGCACCGCTCCTTCACCGGCATTCGCGGCATCGCCGAGCAGGACACCATGGCGCAGGAAAGCCAGGGCGTCATCGCCGACCGCACGAAGGAGCACCTCACCGCCACCGACGTCGCCGTGGTGCGCTTCCGGCGGCTCATGCTGAAGGAGGCCAAGGCGCTGCGCGACGGCAAGGAGCCCAAGGCCGCGCAGCGGCCCGAGAGCTACTGCCTGCGCTCCGGCGGCGCCGTGCTGCCGTCGGATTTGTCCTTCGAGGAAGTCATGATGCAGCGCTTCGGCAGCGTTTCCGGAAAGGTCGCATGAACCGATTGTTTGTTCTGCTTTTTCTCTTCATCTGTACATCCGTCCAAGCCCAGGAATTTCCCTCCAGGTCCATCACCGCCATCATCCCGTTCTCCTCCGGCAGCGCGAGCGACGTCATCGCGCGCATCCTGCTCGACCGCATGGAGAAATCGCTCGGGCAGCGCTTCATCGTCACCAACCTTCCCGCCGCGGGCGGCGTCACCGGCACCTTGACCGCGAGCAAGGCCGCGCCCGACGGCTACACCATCGTCATGGGCGCCGCGGGCCCGACGGTGGTCAACAAGATCCTCAATCCGGCCCTGGGCTACGACCCGGAGAAGGACTTCGCGCCGATCTCGCTCTACGCGAGCCTGCCCAACGTGGTCGTCGCGAACAGCAAGCTCCTCGTCTACACGCTCGCCGAACTGCGCGAATACGCGAAGAACAATCCCAAGGTTCCCTACGGCTCGGTCGGTAACGGCAGCTCGCAGCACCTCGCCGGCGCGATGTTCGAGCAGCTCGCGGGCGTGCAGATGCAGCACGTGCCCTACCGCATCACCTCGCAACTCCAGTCCGACCTCGTCTCCGGCCAGGTGCCCGTGAGCTTCCAGCTGCTGCCCAACGTCATCGGCGCCATCAAGGCCGGCCAGGTGCGCGCGCTCGCCGTCACCAGCACCGTGCGACTGGCCGCTCTTCCCGATGTCCCCACCGCCGCCCAGGCCGGCCTCAAAGGCTTCGAATCCGCCGCGTGGTTCGGCTTCCTCGCGCCCCGCGGCACGCCGCGCCAGCCGATCGAGCGGCTCAACAAGGAAATCGCCGCCGCCATCGCCGATGGCGCGGTGCGGAGCCGGTTCACCGACTTCGGCGCCGAGCCGCTGGCTTCGACGCCGGAGGAATTCAGCCGCTACATCGCCGCCGAAGTCGTGAAGTGGCGGGAGATCATCACCAAGGGGAACATTGCGCTGGAGTAGCGGCCTGCTGAAACCGGGCTGCTTCCGCCTAGAAGGACCCTCGTCCAGGCAGGATTAGAAAAAACGCCGCCCCCGCGAAGGCGAGGCCCAGGTCTTACTGTTTCGTCCGCACGATCACAGCCTCGACCTTGTCGAGCGGCACGGCCGCGTCAAAGAACTAGATTCTGCGCCGATGCGGGCAGGACGAAAAGGAAAGTAGCGGCGAGGGCGGTGAGCAGCGGGCGCATCGAAGACTCCTGATTGACGTTCGCAAGCATTCTGCCATCAATGAGCTGGCGCTCGTCAACGCTGGCTGGACGGCCGCGTCACCCGTCTGCACCTGCATCCACTTCTTATAGACTGCCGCTTACAGGGGGCAGGGCGGGTGGAGCCAGAGCAGAAAGCACGTCTCGAAATCGACCGGCAGCTCGCGGCCGCGGGTTGGCTCGTCCAGGATCACAAGGCGATGAATCTCGGCGCGGGTTCCGGCGTCGCCGTGCGCGAGTTTCCGCTCGAAACCGGACCCGTGGACTACCTGCTCTACGCCGGCGGCAAGGTGATCGGTGTCATCGAAGCCAAGCCCGAAGGCCATCCGCTCAAGGGGGTGGAGATTCAGAGCCGCAAGTACACGCTCGGCGTGCCCGCGCAGCTGCCGGCCTGGCGCAGGCCGCCGCCGTTCGCGTACGAATCCACCGGCGCGGTGACGCAGTTCACCAATGGCCTGGAGCCTGACGCGCGCAGCCGGGAAGTGTTCACCCTTCACCGGCCCGAAGAGCTGGTGCGGCTCGCGAACGCGGAAGTGCAGGTGCGCGCGCGCTTGCGCAAGATGCCGCCGCTCTCGCCCGAAGGGCTGTGGCCGGTGCAGGCGCAGACGGTGGAGAACCTCGAGAAATCCTTCGCCCGCGGCAAGCCGCGTGCGCTCATCCAGATGGCCACGGGCAGCGGCAAGACCCACACGGCAGCGGCGTTCTGCGAGCGGCTGATCCGTTTCGGCGGCGCGAAGCGCATCCTGTTCCTCGTCGACCGCAATACGCTGGGCGACCAGGCGCTGGACGAATTCCAGCGCTACCAGAGTCCGCACAGCCGCCTGCGCTTCACCGAGGAATACCCGGTGCAGCACGCGAAGAAGAACTCCGTCGAGCCCGCCTCGAAGGTCGTCATCACGACCATCCAGCGGCTGTACTCCATCCTCAAGGGCGAGGCCGAGTACGACGAAGCGAACGAGGAGCAGTCCATGTTCGAAGCCGGGCGGGCGCTCGCGAAAGAGCCGCTGCCGGTGGTGTACAACGCCGGCCTGCCGATCGAGAGCTTCGATTTCATCGTCATCGACGAATGCCACCGGTCGATCTACAACGTCTGGCGGCAGGTGCTGGAGTACTTCGATGCCTTCCTGGTCGGACTGACCGCCACGCCGACGCCGCAGACCGTGGGCTTCTTCGGCAGCAACGTCGTGCAGGACTATTCGCACGAGCGCGCCGTCGCCGACGGCGTGAACGTCGGCTACGACGTCTACCGGATCCGCACCAGGATCACGGGCGGCGGGGCGACGCTCGACGGCGCGCCGGGCCTGTTCGTGCCGATCCGCGACCGGCGCACGCTCAAGAAGCGTCTTCAGGAACTCGCTGACGACCTGACCTACACCGCCGGCGAACTGGACCGCGACGTGGTCGCCAGGGACCAGATCCGGCTCGTGGTGAAGACCTTCCGCGACCGGCTCTTCGCCGAGATTTTCCCGGACCGCAAGACCGTGCCCAAGACCCTGGTCTTCGCCAAGACCGACCTGCACGCCGAAGACATCGTCGAGGCCATCCGCGAGGAGTTTGGCCTGGGCAACGACTTCTGCCAGAAAATCACCTCGAAGACCACGGGTGTGAAGCCCAAGGAACTGCTCAATCAGTTCCGCAACTCTTTCAATCCGCGCATCGCCGTGACCGTGGACCTCATCGCCACCGGCACCGACGTCAAGGCGATCGAATGCCTGCTCTTCATGCGCAACATCGAATCCGCCGCCTACTTCGAGCAGATGAAGGGGCGGGGCGTGCGCATCATGGGCGTGGACGACCTGAAGGCGCGCACGCCGGATGCGCCCGCGAAGGAGCGCTTCGTGATCGTGGACGCCGTCGGCGTGTGCGAGCGGGACAAGACCCACTCCGGGCCCATGGACCGCCAGCCCTCGGTGCCGCTGGAAAAGCTCATGCAGATGGCGGCGCAGGGCGTCGCCAACGCCGACCTCGCCAGCGCCATCGGCTCGCGCCTCGCGCGCCTCGCGCGCCAGGCCGATCTCGAGCAGAACCAGCAGGTCGCGAAGATTGCGGACGGCAAGGACCTGCACGCCCTTGCCGCCGACCTCTTCGCCGCCGTGAGCGGCGACCGGATCGCGCAGCATGCGATCGCGAAGTTCGGTGTTACTGAACCCACCGAAGCGCAGCTCGACCAGGCCGAAGCCGAATGCGCCCAGGCCGCCCTCAAGCCCTTCTTCGATCCGAAATTGCGCGAACTCGTCATCGCCATCAAGTCCAGCATCGAGCAGGTGATCGACGAAATCACCACCGACGTCCTGGAAGTCGCGCAGTTCGACGCCGCCGCGCTCGAAAAGGCGAGGAAGACCGTCGGCGACTTCCGCGCCTTTGTCGAAGCCAACAAGGACGGCATCGAAGCCCTGCGCATCCTCTACAGCAAGCCCTACCGCGCGCGCCTGCGCTACCGTCAGTTAAAGGACCTTGCCACCAAACTCGCGCCCTTCCACGTCGATGCCAAACGCCCCGAAAGTGTCGACCGCCTCTGGACCGCCCACCGCGCCGCCGAGCCCGACAAAGTCCGCGGCCGCGCTCGCGGCCTCGCCGACCTCGTCGCCCTCGTGCGCCACGCCATCGAACCCGCCCAGCCCGTCGCTCCCGTCGCCGAACAAGTCCAGCAGCGCTACGTTGCGTGGCTGGAGGAAAAGGCGAAGGCCGGTGTTTTATTCAAGACAGACGAACGCAAATGGCTCGACGCCATCAAGGACCACATCGCCAACGCCCTCGCCATCGAGACCGACGACTTCAACGACGTCCCCTTCAGCCAGATGGGCGGCCTCGGCAAAGTCCACCAGCTCTTTGGCGAGCGGCTGCCGAAGCTGCTGGAAGAAATGAATGAGAGGTTGGCGGCGTGAGCGAGGATCGGGCTTTGCCCATTGGATGGATGCGAACGTCGATTCGCGACGTTCTGGCGCAAGTGGAGGGGTGGAGTCCGCGCAATTCTCAAGCAAAGAAGATTAGATATGTCGACATTGAAGCAGTCGACAACAAGCGACAAGCAGTTGGCGAGCCCAGAAACATCCCGGTATCTGAGCTGCCGAGCCGGGCAAGGGTAGGTATCAAGTCTGGCGATGTTCTCTTTTCGCTTGTTCGTCCTTATCTCAAGAATATTGCGCGAGTCCCCGATGCCCTGGATGGGCATGTTGCGTCGACCGCATTCGTTTCCTTGCACCCGGCTGGAGGAATGGATACGAACTTTCTGTTCTACCAACTTACGCAAGACAGCTTCATCAAGACGATTCCTACCTATGGAAATAGTCCACCGTCGGCGCGTGATGAAGAGTTTCTCGGTCTGCGGATTCCCGTGGCGCCAATCACGGAGCAGAAGCGAATCGCAGCAAAGATTGAAGAACTTCTCTCAGATCTCGACGCAGGTGTGTCCGCGCTCGAACGCGCACGAGCGAACCTGAAGCGCTACCGCGCGGCGGTGCTCAAGGCGGCGGTGGAGGGGCGGCTGACGGAGAAGTGGCGCGCGGCGCATCCGGATGTCGAGCCCGCGGAAAAGCTGCTGGAGCGCATCCTGGCCGAGCGCAGGAGGAAGTGGGAGGAGGCGCAGCTAAAGAAGTTCGCGGAAAAAAAGCAGGGGCCACCTAAGGGATGGAAGGACAGGTATGCGGAGCCGGTGAAGCCTAATGTGGCCGAGTTGCCGAAGCTGCCGGAGGGGTGGTGCTGGGCGACGCTTGATCAGCTGGTAGAGATTGGTACTGGAGCGACGCCCTTGCGAAGTGAGGCACGGTACTGGGCCGGTGGTTCGATTCCGTGGGTGACGAGCGCTGTGGTCAATGCGCCATTTGTTAGAGAGGCGTCGGAACTCGTCACCTCGTCTGCCCTTGAAGAGACCAATCTATTTCTGTATCCGGTGAACACACTCGTTCTCGCAATGTATGGGGAGGGTAAAACGCGCGGAAAAGTTTCCGAGTTGCTGTTGGAGGCGACGACGAATCAGGCTTTGGCGGCTCTTGTTTTCGGTGGCTCGGCGTCAGCATGTCGTCCGTATGTGAAGACATTTCTGGCCAAGAGTTATGAGGATATGCGGCGCGTGGCGTCCGGTGGCGTGCAGCCGAATTTGAATCTTGGTTTGATCAGAGAGATGCGGGTGCCTTTGCCACCAATAGATGAGCAGGCGGAGATTTCAGCAGCAATCGAGCGATTGCTGTCAGTGCAGGAGCGCTTGGTACAGGAGAGCGAGAAGTCTGCAATTCGGTCCGGGCAACTTCGTCAGGCCATCCTAAAGCGCGCGTTTGAGGGGAAGCTGGTGCCGCAAGATCCGAAGGACGAGCCGGCGCGCGAGTTGCTGGCGAGGATCCGGGCGGAGAGGAAAGGCGCCGAAGGAGCGCGGTCGGGGAGGCGGACGGGGAAGGTGCCGCGGGCCGTGTAGACGCGGGGTCATCACGCGTTGGATTACGAATCGGCGCGACAGCTCAATTGGGATTGAGCAACAGACGTCTCTCGTGAACTTGACGCGCATACAGATATTCGTATAAGTTCATGCGCGCACTCGTGTTCGTCGAGACCGCGAAGGACGGGCTGTCGGCTTTTCCGGAGATGGCGAGGAGAAGAGCGGGTTTCGAGCTGTTCATGGTGCAGGTGGGCCGCGAGCCGGATGACTGGAAACCGATGGCGGCGGTGGGGGCGGGGGCGTGCGAGATCCGGGTGCGCGACAAGGCGGGCGCATTCCGCGTGATCTACGCGGCGAGGTTTGGGAGCGCGGTGTATGTGCTGCACGCGTTCCAGAAGAAGTCGCAGAAGACCGCGCGGCGGGACATCGAACTGGCGCGGGCGAGGTACAGGCAGGCGAAGGCAATCGACGAGGAGCAGCGATGGCAAGAAAAGCGGTGAAGTCGAGCGGCAACGTGTTTCTCGATCTGGGGTTCGCGCCGCACGAGGCGTCGGTGATGCTGCTGCGCGCGCAGCTCGCGGAGGCGCTGCGTAGCTGGATGGAGCGCGAGGGGCTGACTCAGGCGCAGGCGGCGAAGCGCCTGGGGATCGCGCAGCCGCGCGTGTCGGACATCGTGCGAAACAAAGTCGAGCTGATGTCGCTCGACTATCTGGTGGCGCTTTGCGCCAAGGCGAAGGTGGATGTGGGACTGCGACTCGCCGCCTGATGGCAATCTCGAGCAGGTACTGGAGCGCTCAAGAAGGCGCGGCCGGAAATCCAGAACCCGGCGCCCTCTAGCGCCTGATCGTGGACCTGATCGAGCCGGCGAGTGCGTTGCTGGCGGGGATTCGGGCGGCGAGGTCCGCTCAGGGGGCGCCGGGACGCGGCGAGGGGAGGATTCGCAAAAAGATTCGCCAAGTTGCTCGCCAAAAGGCTCGTTAGATTCTAAATAAGTTTAATTGGAACAATATGTTAGTGTGCCTTCTGGATTCGCCGGAAGGTTCGCATGCTGATCTGTCCAACGGTTTGGAAATTGTCCTGTAAGCTCACTTTAATTGAGTGAAATGGCAAAAAAACGAACTTCCTTTCGGTTCGTTGTATTGCTATAATGATCAATATGGTTGAGCAAAGAAAGGATCGGTTAAACCCTCTTCGGCGGCTTCTTCCGCCCGGGCTGCTGGCCTCGGCGTCGTGGCTGCGCGAGCACGAATACCCCACGAATCTGGTGGCGTATTACGTCGCGCATCATCGGTTGGAGTCCCCGGCGCGAGGCGTGTACCGGGTTCCCGGCCCGCCGCTGAAATGGCAGTCGGTGGTTGCCAGTCTTCAGTTGAACGAGGGCTCCTGGTCCCACATTGGCGGGCGCACCGCGATCGTGCAACGCGGGCTCGGCCACTACGGCCGACTGAGCGGCGCGGACACAATCGAGCTCTACGGCCCGGACACGCTCCCTCACTGGGTCAACAAGCTCCAGGTGCCGGAACGCTTCGAGCAGCGCAGCGACGCCGCGCTTGCGCCGTTGCGGGTATGCCGTGACGAGAAGGGCGTGCTGCGCCGGTTCGGCAAGGTCGAGGAGCCGATCGCGCCAGGTGCGCTGGGGGAACTCGGGCTGGTGGAGATCAAGTGGGGCACGTTCGACTGGCCGCTGGTTTTCTCGTCCGAGGAGCGCGCGATCCTGGAAATGCTGGAGCAGGTACCGGATCGCGAGTCGATCTACGAAGCGTACGTGCTGTTGCAAGGACTGGGGAATCTGCGGCCGGAACGCGTCTCATCGCTGCTGCGCGCATGCCGCAGCATCAAGGCGAAACGCCTGTTCCTTGCGCTTTCGGCGCGGCTTGATCACGCATGGTTCAAGTATCTCGACCTGAAGGGCGTGGACCTGGGCGCGGGCAAGCGCTCCCTCTTTCCGGGCGGCAAGCTGGATTCGAAGTATCAGATCACCCTGCCGGCGGACCTTGAAGCGCATGCCCAGTAGCCTGTACGCCGATCAGATCAGGCTCCTGGTGATACTGCTGCGGTACGTCAACCAGGAGAAGGGCTTCGCCGAGATTCAGGTTCTGGCCTTCGAGGACCTGTATGCCGGCAAGCTCATGGCGGCGCTCGACCGGCAGCACCCCCGGGACCTGTTCGATGTCAAGGTGCTGCTGGAGAACGAGGGAATCTCGGACGCGTTGTTCCGGACGTTCATGGTTTATCTCGTCGGCAGCAAGGGCTCGATCGCGGATGCGCTCGATCCGCTGGGCAAGACAGTCAATTTCGAGGACTTGTACAAGCGCAATTTCGACGGCATGACGGCGGAGCCGATCCCGCTCGCCGCCCTGTTGGAGACGCGCGCGCGCCTTGCTGCCGAAATCCGGTCCCGCCTTGACGATCCGCTGAAGCAGTTCCTGATGTCGGTCCAATCCGGAAAGCCAGACTGGGATCTGCTGGGGGTGAGCGGCGCCGAACGTTTTCCCGCCGTGCAGTGGCGCCTGTTGAACGTCGCGAAGATGAAGCCGGACGCCATGAAGAAGGAATTGTCCAGACTCCATAAGGTTCTCGCCCAATGAACGGCAACGCCTCGCAGCAGATCGTCAACAAGGCCTGGAGCTTCGCGCACGTGCTGCGCGACGACGGCCTGTCGTACATGGGGTACACGGAGCAGATCACGTTCCTCTTGTTCCTCAAGATGGCCGACCAGCAGACGCGCGTCCCGTGGAACCGCCCGAACATGATCCCGAGGGGAAAGAAGGGCGAGCGCTACGACTGGCAGGCGCTGCTGGAAAAGGACGGCGAGGCGCTGGAGGTGCAGTACCGGCAGACGCTGGAGCACCTGTCGCGCCAGCCGGGAATGCTGGGCGAGATCTTCAAGAAGGCGCGGCCGGACATCCAGAACCCGGCGACCCTGAAGCGCCTGATCGTGGACCTGATCGAGCCCGAGGACTGGCTGTCGCTGGAAGCGGACGTCAAGGGCGACATCTACGAGGGCCTGCTCTCGAAGAGCGCGGCGGAGTCGCCGAAAGGCGCGGGGCAGTACTTCACGCCGCGCGAACTCATCAAGGGGATCGTCGACGTAATGCGGCCGAAGCCCGGCGACACGGTCTGCGATCCGGCCTGCGGGACCGCCGGGTTCCTGTTGGCAGCCCACACCTACGTCACTGACAAGTATGGCAAGAAACTCGATCCGGACGAGAAGAAGCATCTGCGTTCGTCGTTCGTGCACGGGACGGAGATCGTGCCGGCAACGGCGCGACTCGCAATCATGAACTTGATGCTGCATGGGGTGAACGGAACGAAGAGCCCGATTGTTTCCGGTGTCGACAGTCTTGCCTCCGATCCCGGCGAGCGCTATTCGATGGTGCTTACCAATCCGCCCTTCGGGAAGAAGAGCTCCATCTCGATCGTCAACGAGGAGGGCGACCTCGAAAAAGAGGACGCCTCCTACGAGCGGCAGGACTTCTGGACCAGCACCAAGAACAAGCAGCTCAACTTCCTGCAGCACATCAAAACGTTGCTCAAGCTGAACGGGCGCTGCGCGGTGGTGGTGCCGGACAACGTGCTGTTCGAGGGCGGCGCGGGCGAGACCGTCCGGCGCCAGCTGCTGAAGCAGTTCGACGTGCATACGCTGCTGCGCCTGCCGACGGGAATTTTCTACGCGCAGGGCGTGAAGGCGAATGTGCTGTTCTTCGATGCGCGCCCCGCGCAGGAAGCGGCGTGGACCTCGCGTCTCTGGGTCTACGACTTGCGCACCAACATGCACTTCACGCTGAAGACCAACCCGCTCAAGCGCGCGGACCTGGATGAATTCGTGAAGTGCTTCAACCCGGCAAACCGCCACGAACGCGAGCAAGGTCCGGAGGAAGGACGCTGGCGTTCCTTCAGCTACGAAGACCTGTCCAAGCGCGACAAGCTGAACCTGGACATTTTCTGGCTCAAGGACAAGAGTCTGGAGGATTCGGAAAACCTGCCCGAGCCCGACGTGCTGGCGCAGGAAATCGCTGACGACCTGCAGACCGCGCTGGAGCAGTTTGCGGCGATCGCGGCGGAGTTGAAGCGCTAGTTTTTTTGCCGGGAGTCTCGCAAAGTCACGGTGCGATTGAATCGGCCGTGATCGGCGATGAAGTACCCATGACGTTCGAACTGCACCGGTCCCGGATCCGCACCGGCAAGGCCGTGTTCCAGCTGAGCCCGAATCTTCTTTAGCGAGTCCGGATTCAGATCGTCCTGGCCTTCAGGCTTCTCGGTGTTGAAGAGGCGGTCGTAGACGCGGACCTCGGCCTCGTAGGCGTGCTTGATGCTTAACCAGTGAATGTTTCCCTTTACCTTGACCGAGTCCGCGCCAGGCGTGCCTGACTTGGTTTCGGGTAAATACTTGGCGCGCACGGAGTCGGTGGCTTTGTCGTAGCCGATGCATTCGATCACGTAGGCGAAGCGCAGTCTTACCTTGTTGCCCGGAAATAGACGGAAGTACTTGGGTTCGGGCTTTTCCTGGTAGTCCTCCCGCTCGATCCACAGTTCGCGCGAGAAGGGCATGGTGCGCTTGCCCATTTCGGGCTTCTTGGGATGGTTGGGGGCGGATAGTTCCTCAGTTTGATCGACCGGATAATTCTCGATAATCAGCTTGAGCGGATCCAGCACGGCGAAGCGGCGCGGGGCGACTTCGTCGAGGTGCTCGCGCATGCAGTCTTCCAGGACCGAGTAGTCGATCATCTGGTTGGCCTTCGAGACGCCGATGCGCTCGGCGAAGCGGCGGAAGCCCTCGGCGGTGTAGCCGCGGCGGCGGGCGCCGGCGAGGGTGGGCATGCGGGGATCGTCCCAGCCGTCGACGTGGCCGCCTTCGACGAGCTTGATCAAAAGGCGTTTGGATAAAAGAACATGAGTCAAATTCAAGCGCGCGAATTCGATTTGCTGCGGCAGGGGACGCTCGAGTAGGCCGCCTATAACTTTGCCATCAGGCAAAGTTGTCGTATCAGCGAGTTTGTTCAGCAGCCAGTCGTAGAACGGCCGCTGGTCCTCGAACTCCAGGGTGCAGATGGAGTGGGTGACGCGCTCGATGGCGTCCTCGATCGGGTGGGCGTAGGTGTACATCGGGTAGATGCACCACTTGTCGCCGGTGCGGTGGTGGGTGGCTTTCTTGATGCGGTAGATCGCGGGGTCGCGCAGGTTGATGTTGGGCGAGCGCATGTCGATCTTCGCGCGCAGGACGTGGGCGCCGTCGGGGTGCTTGCCGTCTCTCATCTCCTTGAGAAGTGAAAGATTTTCGGCGGAAGATCTGGAACGAAAAGGCGAATCAACACCGGGATGCGTGAAGTCGCCGCGGTTGCGCTTCATGTCGTCCGCGGACAGGCTGTCGACGTAGGCGTTGCCCGAGGTGACGAGGTACTCGGCGCACGCGTACATCTTGTCGAAATAGTCGGAGGCGTAGAGGGCCTTGCCGCCGAAGTCGGCGCCCAGCCACTTCACCGAGTCGATGATGGAATCGACGTACGCCTGTTCTTCCTTCTCCGGATTGGTGTCGTCGAAGCGCAGGTTGCAGCTGCCGCCGTACTCCTTCGCCAGGCCGAAATTGAGCAGGATGGATTTCGAGTGCCCCAGGTGCAGGTAGCCATTGGGCTCGGGCGGGAAGCGGGTGCGGACCTTCACGTGCTTGCCCGAGGCCAAATCAGCTTCGATGACTTGTTTGATGAAGTTGCTGGTCGAGGCGGGATGGGGTGGCTTGGACATGGGGAACAGGTTGATTTTAAGGCAATTTTGCCCCTTGTCCTCCAAAACCGGCATGGCGCGTTATTAACGCGTTCACGGGAATTCCCGAGACACCAACCAAGGAGCTGTACATGAAAAGAATCCTCGCAACCGTAGTAGCGCTCGCGTTCAGCGGCGCCGTGCTCGCGCAGGCCCCGAAGGCTGCCCCGGCAACCCCGGCGGCACCCGCGGCGCCTGCCGCAGCGTCGAAAGCGGACGCGAAGAAGGCCGCCGCCGAAAAGCGCGCGGCGGACAAGAAGGCGAAGCAGGAGAAAGCCGCGGCCGACAAGAAGGCGAAGCAGGAAAAAGCCGCGGCCGACAAGAAGGCCAAGGCCGACAAAGCCGCCGCTGCCAAGAAAGCCAGAGCCGACGCGAAAGCCGCCAAGGCCGCCGCGAAGGGCGAAGCCAAGAAGTAAGGCAGCAGCCGGGCACGACGGAGAAAGCCCGGCCCTGCCGGGCTTTTTCTTTTGATAGTCTAGGGGCCATGAAAGCCGCCGGCCTCTACAAATACCTGCCGATCGACCACCCGGAGTCGCTGCTCGACCTGGAAGTGGATACGCCTGCGGCCACGGGCTCCGACCTGCTCGTGGAAGTGAAGGCGATCTCGGTCAATCCGGTGGATTGCAAGCGCCGCGCGCCCAAGGACCTGGTGGAGACGACGCCGAAGATCCTCGGCTGGGACGTGGCCGGCGTGGTCAAGGTCGCAGGTCCGCAGTGCACGCTCTTCAAGACGGGCGACCCGGTGTACTACGCGGGCAGCGTGATCCGGCAGGGCGCCAACTGCCAGTTCCACCTGGTGGACGAGCGCATTGTCGGCAGGAAGCCCGCGACGCTGTCGTTCCCGGAAGCCGCCGCCTTGCCGCTCACCACGCTCACCGCCTGGGAGCTGATGTTCGAGCGCATGGGCATCGGCAAGGCCGGCGCGCACGCGGGCAAGAGCGTGCTGATCCTGGGCGGCGCGGGCGGCGTGGGCTCGATCGCGATCCAGCTTGCGAAGAGGCTTGCGCGCCTGAAGGTGACCGCGAGCGCCTCGCGCCCGGAGTCGATCGCCTGGTGCAAGGGCCTCGGCGCCGACGAAACCGTGGACCATTCGCAGCCGCTGGAGGTCCCGAGTACGACTACGTCCTGTGTTTCTCGTCCACCGACGCCTACTGGAGCCAGTTTCCGAAGCTGGTGAAGCCGCAGGGCAAAATCGGGACGATCGTGCGTACCGCGAAGCCGGTGGACCTGTCGATATTGCACGACAAGAGCATCGCGGTTTGCCTCGAGGGCATGTTCACGCGCTCGAGCTTCCAGACCCCCGACATGGCGGCGCAGCACGTGCTGCTGGACGAGGCGGCCGGGCTGATCGAAGCCGGCGTGCTGAAGAGCACATTGACTGCGAACCTGGGCAAAATCGACGCCGCCAACCTGCGCCGGGCGCATAAAATGCTGGAAGAGGGCCACGTCATCGGCAAGCTGGTGCTTGAAGGGTGGTGAGATGAGCCTGGCGGTAAAGCGCAGAATCCTCCTGGGCGCCCTGGGCGCGGGCGTGGTTGCGCCGCGATTCCTTTTCGCGCAGGCGAAAATGCCCACGGTAGCCGTGCTTTATGCCGGCGATTCGGACGACGACGAGCCCGTGGTGCGGCCCTTCTTCGAGCAGATGCAGAAAAGCGGCTGGGCCGAAGGCAGGAACATCGTCTACGACAAGCACTCGGGCAAGGGCACGCGCCAGTACCTCGCCACCATGGCGAGCATCGCCGCGGGCCGCGAGCCGGACCTGATCTATGCCACCACCGCGAGCCTTGCCGCCGCGGTGCAGAAGGAAAACGAAAATGCGCTGCCGATGGTGTTCAGCACCACGGCGGACCCGGTGAGCGCGGGCCTTGTGGCGTCGCTCGCCAAGCCCGGGCGCAACGCCACGGGCGTCTTGCAGGTGGTGGGAGATGCAGCGCCGAAGCGCTTCGAGCACGTGCGCCAGGCGCTGCCGGGACTGAAGCGCATCGGCGCGATCTTCGACCGCGGCGCGCAGGATTACGAAAGCCGCAAGGCCGCGCACCTGAAGGCCGCGAAGGCCCAGGGCCTGGAGCTCGTGGCGGCGGATTTCACCAACTTCGAGGCGATCGCGCGCATCCTCGCCAATTTCAAGCGCGCAGGCATCACCGCAGCGGAGGTCACGCCGTCGTTCCTGCTGATCGGGCGGCGGCGCGAGGTGGCGAGCCTCGCGGCGCTGAACGGCGTCGCCCTCGTCGCGCACCGCTACGAATGGGCCGAGGCGGGCGCGGTCCTGACCTACGGCATCGACGTCGCCGAATCGCACCGCCGCGCGGCGCGCATCGCCGACCGCATATTGAAGGGCGCGAAGGCTTCCGACATCCCGGTCGAGCGGGTGCAGAAGTTCGAGCTCGTGATCAACACGCGCAGCGCGAGCACGCTCGGCCTGCAGATTCCGCAGCCGGTCCTGAAGCGCGCCGACCGCGTCATTGCCAGCTGACGCCGCGGCCGCGGCGTTAAGATAGCGATAAGGGGGAGGGGAGCCGGCATGCCGCTGATCGCCATGAACCGGGAAATCGGGTCGCTGGGCAAGGACGTCGCGCAGGGCCTGGAGCAGGCGCTCGGGATGAAAATCCGCCACCACGAGATCATCGACCACCTCGCCAACCGCGCGCGCCTGAGGAAAAGCCACGTCATCAGCTTCCTTGAAGGCAAGCAGGGCCTCATCGAGCGCCTCACCACCGACGAAGTGAGCCTGCGCGTGCTCACCGCCGACGAGATCGTCTCGATGGCCGAAGGCGGCGAGCCGATCATCCTGCGCGGCTGGGGCGCGACCTCGCTGCTCAAGGACGTGCCGCACGCGGTGCGCATCTGCGTCTCGGCCTCGCGCCGCACCCGCGTCAAGCGCATGATGGAGCGCCTCGGCAGCGACGACATGAGCCGGGTCGAGCGCATCGTCGACCAGAACGACGAATCGGCGCGCACCGTGATGCGGCGCCATTTCCACATCGACCCGCGCGACATAAACGAGTACGACATGGGCTTCAACACCGACCGCGTCTCGGTGGACCAGTGCGTCGACGAGATCGTCAAGCTGGTGAAGTCGCAGCCGTTCGCCGAGACCGACGAGTCGCGCCGCCGCCTGCGCGACGTGGCCGTCGCCCACCATGTGCGCGCTGCCATCCGCACCCACAGCGCCACCGCGCACTGCAAGGTGCGCGTGACGACCATGGACGGGCGCGTGAGCCTCGAGGGCGTGGTCGAGCGCATCGAGCAAAGCGAGGCCTGCAGCGACATCACCCTGCGCATCAAGGGCGTCAGGGTCCTCGAGAACCACCTGAACGTGGCCGAGGTAGCGGGGCGCCCGCGCGAGACCGGATGATCGCCGCCAGGCGCGTCTCCGGCGCGCTCGGCGCCGAGATCGGCGGGGTGGACCTGGCGCGGCCGCTGTCGCGGGACGCGCTTGCCGAAGTGAAGCGGCTGTGGCTCGAGCACCTGGTGATTTTTTTCCGCGACCAGCCTTTGACCCCGGCGCAGTTCATGGCCTTCGCCGGACAGTTCGGCGAGCCGGTCGAATACCCGATGGTGAAGGGCATCGAGGGCTACCCGAACATCATCGAAGTGAAGAAGCTCGAGCACGAGCGCATCGCCTTCGGCGGCATCTGGCATACCGACACGGCCTACCTAGAGCGCCCGCCCATGGCCTCGATGCTGGTGGCGCGCGAGGTGCCGCCCTTCGGCGGCGACACGCTGTTCGCCAACATGTACCAGGCGTATGAAGCGCTTTCCCCCGCGCTCAGGATGCTTCTGCAAAGCCTGAGAGCCGTGAATACGTCGACCAAGGCCGATGCGTCGAAGACGCGCGAGGACGCGCTCAGGACCTCCGCCAGGGAAGACGCCAGGGAGTACGCTTCCGAGCACCCGGTGGTGCGCACGCACCCGGAAACCGGGCGCAAGGCGCTGTACGTGAATTCCGGCCACACGGTGCGCTTCGCCGGCTGGACCGAAGAGGAGAGCGCGCCCTTGCTGAAATACCTGTTCGAGCACCTGGTGCGGCCCGAATTCACCTGCCGCTTCGCCTGGCAGCCGGGCTCGATCGCGCTGTGGGATAACCGCTGCGCGCAGCACAATGCGGTAAACGATTACCACGGCCACCGCCGCGTGATGCACCGCATTACATTGGCGGGAGATGTTCCGGCTTAACCTCCTCGTTCTCCACGCCGGCGGGCGCACGCTGCTTTGCGTGCTCGCCATCGCGCTCGGCGTCGCGCTCGGTTTCGCGGTGCACCTGATCAACCGCGCCGCGGTAAACGAACTCGCGGCGGGCGTGCGCACGCTCGCCGGGGAAGCCGACCTCGAGGTGCGCGGCGGCCGCGCCGGGTTCGCCGAGGCGCTCTACGCCGAACTCGCGCGTCTGCCTGGCGTCGCGGTGGCGAGCCCGGTGCTCGAAGCCGAAGCCGGCATCGCGGGCGGCACTTCCACCCTCCGCCTGATCGGCATCGATCCTCTGCGCGCGGCGCTGGTCCAGCCCGCGCTCTTCGCCGATGAGCCGGGAAGGCGGTTGGAGCTGTTGCAGCCGGATGTCATTGTCCTGTCTGCAGGCTTTCCCGCAACAAAAACCCTGGAAATAGTCTCAGGACTGGAGACGGTCGAGTTCAAGGTTGCCGGTGTCCTTGCGGCCCTGCGCGGCGCCACCGCGCTCACCGACATCTCGACCGCGCAGTGGCGGCTCGGGCGGCTCGGCGAACTGAGCCGCATCGACCTGCGCCTGCAGCCGGGCGCGGACCGCGAGGCGATGCGGTTGAAAGTCGCGGCGCTGCTGCCGCCGGGCGTCCATGTGTCCACGCTCGATGCGGTGGAAGAATCGGGTGCGAATCTCTCGCGCGCCTACCGCGTCAACCTGAATGCCCTGGCGCTGGTCGCGCTCCTGACCGGCGGGTTCCTGGTGTTCTCGGCGCAGGCGCTGGAAGTGGCGCGCCGGCGTCAGGAGCATGCGCTGCTGCGCGTGCTGGGGTTGAAGGGCGGCGGCGTGGCGCGTCTGGTGCTGGTCGAGGCCGGCGCGCTGGGGGCGCTGGGTGCGGCGCTTGGCCTCGCCTTCGGCTATGGCCTCGCGCTCGCGGCGGCGGGCGCCGGCCTTGCCGACCTCGGCGCGGGTTTCTTCCGCGGCGTGGTGCCGCAGGTCGGGTTTCCGCTCGCAAGCGGCGCCGGATATTTCGCCGGCGGCATCGCGGTGGCGCTCGCGGGTGCGCTGCTGCCGGCGCTCGACGCGGCGCGCGCGGCGCCCGCGCAAGCGCTCAAGGCGGGCGACGAGCAAAGCCTGTTCGGCCGCGCCGTGACGCTATGGCCGGGAGCGCTGCTGACGCTGATCGCCTTGCTTTTACTGCCGTTCAAACCCCTGGACGGCATTCCGGTCGCGGGCTATGCCGCAATCGCCTGCCTGCTGCTGGGCGGAATTCTGCTCATGCCCTGGTTTTCATCCTTCATATTCAAAAACCTCAAAACAAGAAAGAACATTGCCTACACGCTCGCGCTGTCGCAGCTGCGCGGCGCGCCGGGGCAGGCGATGGTGAGCCTGGCCGCGATCGTCGCCAGTTTCTCGCTCATGGCGGCGATGGCGATCATGGTGGCCTCGTTCCGCAGTTCGGTGGACGACTGGCTGGGCGCGGTGCTGCCCGCGGAGCTGTACTTCCGCACTACGCACGCGGGCGAAACGGCCTGGATCGATCCGGCGCTGGAAGCGCGCGTGCGCGCGCTGCCGCAACTGGAGAAGGTGATGTTCCTGCGCAGCAGCCGCATCACGCTCGACCCCGCGCGTCCCGCCGTGGCGCTGATCGCGCGGGACGGCGGCAGGTTGTTTGCCCCTTTGGTGGGGAAGTCCCATGAACGAAAAGAGAGCGATCCGCCGCCTGCCTGGATTTCGGAGGCGGTTGCAGATATTTATGGTTTTGCACCCGGAATTGCAATTGAAATTCCCCTGGCAGGAAAAAACTTCAAGTTCATGGTCGCCGGGGTCTGGCGCGACTACGCGCGCCAGCACGGCGCGATCGTGATCGAGCGGGACATCTATGCCGCTCGTTCGGGCGACCGGCGCGCCAACGATGCCGCGCTCTGGCTCAAGCCCGGCATCTCCGTCGCAGCGGTCACGGAGGCGCTCAGGGCGCTGCCGGGCGGCAAGGTGCTCGAGATTTCGGGGCCGGGCGAGATCCGCAGGGCATCGCTCGCGATTTTCGACCGCAGCTTCGCGGTGACCTATGCGCTCGAGGCGGTGGCGGTGCTGGTGGGCCTCTTCGGCCTTTCCTCCAGCGTGGGCGCGATCGCGCTTGCGCGCCGGCGTGAATTCGGCATGCTGCGCCACCTCGGCATGACGCGGGGCCAGATCGGCGCGATGCTGGCGGCCGAAGGCGGCCTGCTCGCGGTGCTCGGCGTCGCCGTAGGACTCGCGCTGGGCGGCGCCATCAGCCTGATCCTGATCCATGTCGTCAATCGCCAGTCCTTCAACTGGAGCATGGACGTACACCTGCCGTACGGACTGTTGGCAGGTTTATCTCTTCTGCTAGTTTTTCTAGCAGTTGTAACTGCGTGGATTTCGGGTAGAGAAGCTACGGGAATCGGCCCCGTGCGCGCGGTGAAGGAGGACTGGTGAACCGCAGGGATTTTCTTGCGGCAGGGCTGGTGTATCCGGCGGTCACGCCGGGATACCGCTTCGAATTTCCGCGCGACCACGGCGCGCATGCCGGCTACCGGCAGGAGTGGTGGTACGTGACGGGATGGTTGAAGACAGAGCGCGGGGAGGATCTGGGTTTCCAGGTCACGTTTTTCAGGGCCAGGCCGAATATCGAGACCGCCAATCCCAGCAGCTTTACCCCGCGGCAGCTGATCCTCGCGCATGCGGCGCTCTCCGATCCGCGCCACGGCCGGTTGCGCCACGACGAGCGTGCCGCGCGCACGGCGCTGGATCTGGCGGGGAGCAGGGAGGGGACGACAAAAGTCTGGGTGGATGACTGGGCTCTTGAACTGAAAAACGGCATCTACGAGGTTCGAATTCAAGCCCGGGATTTCACTTTTGAACTGCAGTTCGATGCACGAAACGAGATCATCCTGCAAGGAGACCAGGGTTTCAGCCGCAAGGGCCACGGCCCCGGGGAGGCCAGTTACTACTACAGCCGGCCCCAATTGGCGGTGCGGGGAAAAACCAACGGTGCTGCGGTGACCGGCACCGCCTGGCTGGACCACGAATGGTCGAGCCAGTACATGTCTGCCCAGGCGAGCGGCTGGGACTGGTGCGGCATCAATCTGGACGACGGCGGCGCGCTGATGGCTTTCCGCATGCGCGATGCCGCAGCCAAGCCGGTTTTTGCTCCAGCAGGAATTTCTTTTGAAGTGCTCAGGACGTGGAAGTCGCCCCGCACGGGCACTCAATATCCGGTTGAAGTTAGCGTGAAGACAAAAGAGCGTGAACTGCAACTGCAACCTCTCATGGACGACCAGGAGTTGGATGCGCGCGCGAGCACCGGCACCATCTACTGGGAAGGCGCGGTGCGCGCGTTGCGCGCGGGCAGGCAGGTCGGGCGCGGCTACCTGGAACTCACCGGCTACTGGCGGCCGATGAAATTCTGATCGCATGCCGCAGGTATCCGTTGCAGGGCACGTGCTGGAGTACCAGTGGATCGGCAATTCCGGGCCGACGCTGGTCTTCCTGCACGAGGGCCTGGGCTCGATCCGGCAGTGGCGCGATTTTCCGGCGCAGCTTGCTGCCGCCACAGGTTGCCGGGCGCTGGTCTACGACCGCTACGGCTACGGCAACTCGGACGTGCTGCAGGAGGACCGCGTCGGTACGGATTTCATGCACCGGGAGGCTTTGCTTTTTCTGCCAGAGGTTTTGCTTCAGTTGAAAATCCACAAGCCCATATTGATTGGCCATTCCGATGGCGCCTCGATCGCGTTGATCCACGCCGGAGCCGGGCATCCGGTGCGCGGCGTCGCGGCAATGGCGCCGCACGTTTTTGTCGAAGAGCATGGTTTGAAAAGCATCCGGAGCGTGAAGGGCGAATTCGAAACTACCTATCTGCCTGAGCGCATGGAGCGCTACCATCAGGATGCGCGCAAGACTTTCCATCTCTGGGCCGGCGTCTGGCTGGACCCTGCCTTCCGGCAATGGAATATCGAGGCATACCTGCCCAGGATCGGCTGCCCGGTGCTCGCGATCCAGGGCGAGGACGACGAATACGGCACGATGGCGCAGCTGGACGCGATCCAGCGGCAGGCGGGCGGGCGCTGCGAGCTGGTGAAGCTCGCGCAGTGCGGCCATTCGCCGCACAAGGATCAACCGGAGAGTGTTTTGAATTCGCTCAGGAAATTCATTGGAAGCATAGTTGGAACAAACCCTTAGAACGGACGCGCGAACCATCGGCCTGGTGGCCCTGGCGCATGGGCTGTCGCATTTCTTCCAGATCGCCACCGCGGTGGTGTTTCCGCTCATCAAGGAGGATCTGGGCGTCTCCTACGTCGCACTCGGCGGCACGGTCGCCCTCTACTATGTCGTAAGCGGCATCTTCCAGACTGTCTCGGGCTTCGCCGTTGACCGCTTCGGTGCGCGGCGCGTGCTGTTCACAGGAATGATCCTGAGTACCGCCGGCGCGCTGGTCGCGGGCTTCGCCAATGGCTACGCGATGCTGATCGCCGCCGCGATCGTGGGCGGCCTCGGCAACAGCGTATTCCATCCCTGCGATTTCGCAATCCTGAATGCGCGCGTGCACCGCGACCGCCTCGGTTATGCCTTCAGCGGCCATGGCATGGCGGGGTACCTCGGCTACGCCGTCGCGCCGGTCTACGGCATCGGCATGGCCGCGGCGGTGGGCTGGCGTGGCGCCCTGCTCGGGGCGGCGGTGGTGGGCGCGGTGGTGATCGTGGTGCTGGCCGTCTGGCGCGATTCGCTGCACGCCGCGCCGGCCGACCAGCGCGATGCGGCCGGGGAGGGCGGCGTGCTCGCGGATATCAGGGTGCTCACGTCGATCCCGGTCCTGATGTGCTTCGGCTATTTCATCCTCGTCTCCGTAGCCTTCGTCGCCATGCAGAATT
>Ga0187893_10004440_pt1 | contig 26696 bp, 18 predicted proteins | sample MA1701074metaG_FD_139574 | JGI IMG/M metagenome (GOLD analysis project Ga0187893, IMG submission 139574) | White microbial mat communities from a basaltic lava cave in the Kipuka Kanohina Cave System on the Island of Hawaii, USA - MA170107-4 metaG ... | reverse complement strand
TGTTAAAGGCGTTGAACATCTCCCAGCGGAACTGCAAGGTTGTGTTCTCGCGCAGGCGGATGTTTTTGAATAGCGACAGATCCCAGTTCACCAGGCCCGGGCCGCGAATGATGCCGTCGCCGGCGTTGCCGTAGGTTCCGAGGACCGGGTCTTTGAAGGCCGAGGTGTCGAACCAGCGCTCCACTGTGCGCTGATCGGTGGGCAGGTTGCCATCGGCGATTCGATTGGGACGGTTGGCGGCACGGTTGCCGCGGTTATTCGAAACAGGGGAAGTCAGTGACAACGCCCCTCCCGTGCGGAAGCTTGTGATGCCGTTTACCTGCCATCCACCGAGGATGTGCCCCGCGAGGCTGGGCAGGTTGCGGCCAAAGGGTAGGTCCCAGATATAGCTGATTACAGCGTTGTGGGTGAAGTCATTCACGGGGCCGTAGTTAATCCGGATGTTGTCGATGTCCATCACCGTCCAGTTGTCATGCGGGCGGATGGCCATCGCCTTAGACCACGTATACACGCCAAGAATAGAAACGCCAGCGCCATAGCGGCGCTCCACCCGAAGGTTCAGAGCGTTGTAGTTCGACCATGCTCGGGACGTGTTTCCGCTGACGAAGCCAACGTTCTGATACGGGCGGCGCGGCTGAATCGGGGTTGGGCGCGAAAGATCGGCGTCTTGGCGAGCGGGGTTGGCGTCCCAACGATTCGGCTGGCGCACGCCGCGATTGCCCACATATGCCACTTCCAACAACGTGTTCGGCAGCACTTCCTGCTGGATGCCAAATGTCCACTGGTACATCGTGGGGAGAACTTTATCCGGACTTTGGTAATTGACGGTTACGGTACGGAAATCCACACGATCGAGCGGCTCGGGCGCGGGCCACAGAGTCTGCATAGTGAAGCGGGGATTCGGGAAGTCGTTGGCGTCAAGATTTTCATACACGAAGGGCGGGCTGAAGTGAAAAAGCGCTACTTCCCACTGGCGGAAATTGCCGTGAGTGACGCCAGCGGCGGCGCGAATGACGGTCTTCTGAAAGGGGGAATAAGCCAGGCCAAGGCGCGGGGCGAAGTTGTTGCGGTCGGCTGGCGCGATTCGGCGCGGCAATTCGCGACCCACGAAGTCGAGAGCACCTCGCTGGAAGTTCCAAACCGCGAACTCGTTGTTCTCCTCCCGCGGCCACTGAACGTATTCGTATCGCAGACCCGCGTTCAGCGTCAGATTGCGAAGCAGCTTGACGTCGTCCTGCAGGTAAAAGGAGTATTCGCCGTTCGTAGTATTGAAAGAGAAGCCCTTGCCGCCGGAACGGTGAGCATACGCTTGCTGCGGGATCCCAAGCAAGAAATCCGCCATGGCGTTGGTGGTGTACTGGTTAGCGAAGGTATATGCGCCATTCTGGATGGCGTAGCCCAGGTCGTTATAGCGCAGCAGACGGATATCGGCGCCAGCCTTGATTGAATGGCGGCCACGGTTGTGGGTCAACTGCTCGACGAACATGCGGTTGGTATCGGTGGCGCCATTGGGAATCCACTGGGGCGCGCCGATATAGCCGAACCCTTGAATGCTGATGCCGGGCGGCGCGTAGGCACTGGGCTCGGGCGACAGATTCCTCAGGCCGAACTCACGGGTTACGTCTTTGTCGAGCAGACGGTCGGGGCCAGTATAGGTGTCAGTGTAGCTGTAGCCGAAGCGGAAAGTGTTCAGGAGATTCGGGCTGAAGTTGTGGACATGCTCCAAAGCAAGGTTCTTGACACGCGAGAAACGTTGCGTGCCACTGAAGGGCAGCGTTCCGACGTTCACGTTGCGGTAATCGAAAGCCGTGAAGTGACCACTGAGACGGTCCTTCTGGCTGAGCACGTAGTCGGTGCGCGTCGTGCCCTGGTCCATTCCAGTCGGATTGCTCAGCACCGCTTGATAGTTGTTGCCGGTGAGGGCAGCGCCGGTCGGGGCCGGGAAATACGGGGTTGCGGCCTTGGCGAACTGAGTGAGGCGGTCGCCTGGAACGCGGTTATTGGGGAACGGGATGCCGGTGAGCGGGTCGGTGGCGGTGCGCATACCAGCCAGATCACCGCTGAGCATTGCGGGCGTCGGCACAGATGTGAAGCGCGTCGCACCGCGGCGCACGCGTTGTCCTTCGTAGTTCAGGAAGTAGAAGAGCTTGTCGCGCTGGATTGGCCCCCCCACACTGCCACCGAACTGGTTCTGGCGCAGCGGCGGCTTGACGCCGGTGAGATCGAAGGCGTTGCGCGCATCGATCTTGTCGTTGCGCAGGAACTCGAAGACAGCGCCGTGGATAGAATTGGTACCGGAGCGGATGGCGGCATTGACGATGGTGGTTCCGCGCCCGTACTCCGCCGCGAAGGAATTCTGCATGATCTTGAACTCGTCGATAGCATCGACAGAGAGGTTGAGTCCGTAGCCGCCCTCGCGCTGGATGCGCGACTCCACGCCATCTACCAGGAAGCTGTTCTGAGTGGGGCGGCCGCCTTCGCTGAGGAAGTTGGGACCGCCGCTTTCGGTCGCCCCGGTGGTGAGGATGACGCCGTTGGTCAGGGCGGCGAGTTGCAGAAAGTTGCGGCCGTTGAGCGGGAGGTCGACGATTTGCCGCGTCGTGATCACTTGGCCTACATCCGACGTGTCGGTCGCCAGAACCGGGGCCGAGGCCAGCACGCTGACGCTCTCGGTGACCGGGCCGAGCTCCATCCTGAGATCGAAGCGCGCGGTCTGGTTCACCTGCAGAGCAATGTGCTGGATGCGGATGGGGCGGAAGCCGGTCATCTCGGCTTGGATGTTGTAGGCGCCGGGTATGAGCGTGTTAAACGCGTACCCGCCGAGTTCATTCGTGAGCTGCGTGTATGTTTCTCCCGTGGCCTCATTAGTGGCCGTCACTTTGACGCCCACAACGACGCTGTCGCTCGAATCGCGCGCGTTGCCGACGATCTTGCCGTAGGTTGTTTGGGCTGCAGCGGGCAGTGCCAGCAGCACCGAGACGCAGACGAGGATAGAAAATCTCATCGTCCACCTCCTGATACTGCGGAGTATATATCACACGCAGACGCAAAGACGTAGGCAGGTTTCGAACCTTCGGAGGCCTGTTCAAGTTTGCCTGATTCTAAACTGCCGAAATCGATTCAACCAGCTCCGGCGCGTTAGATTGTCCCAAACCTCCAAAATCACGATAGGGGAGTGGTCCTTTCTCGGCATAAAGTTTTGCATGGTGCCGCCCCACTTCCCGTGAGAACAACGTCTTGTATGCCGATGATCCGCGCGCTCACAGAGGGTCATTTGCTTGAAGAGCGGGGGCGCCCGGCGAGTACGAGATTGCGGTGACGTTCGATGGTCCGATTCACGTCGGATCGCAATTGGAGCAGGCCAAGTCCTAGGAAGCTCGCCTCTGGTCCGGAGTTGCAAATGGGTCCCGGCGCCCAGTATGGATGGGCCCATCCTCAGCATGCAAATGGTACGTAAGGGCTAATCGCACCAGACAGAACGTCAGCCCGAACCGGACAATTTGTCCCTTCGGGCGTCGTGCGACACCTGACAACCACCCGCCTAACACTTGCATTTGCATGGGTTTCATGTGGTCGGCCGGTTAGGTATTGCGGTTGCATTGTTCAAGCCGATGCAAGCCTTCACTACTAAATACACGAAGTCGGTCACAAGAGTCGCAATCCTGCTGCTGGTTTCGCTGACGGCTGGGTTCGCGGATGACTCAAAGATCTCGCCCGATCTACGCCCGCTCTTGGCGAATCCCTCAAACACTGTCAACGTGATCGTGCAGTACAACAGTCCGCCACAGACGTGTACCGGCGGAGGGCTCCTGGGCGGGCTCGTCTGCACCACCGTCAATCTTCTCGGCGGCGTGGTGAAAGTAGTGTTCACACTACTGAACGCCGTAACAGCGACATTGAGCGCGGGAGATGTGGTCCGGCTCTCGAACGACCCGAACGTGAGCTACATCTCTCTCGATCGGCCAGTAAGCGCCATGCTGGACTATGCGGCTCCCTCGGCCAACGCACCGTATGCCTGGAGCTACGGGCTGGACGGGACGGGCGTAGGTGTCGCGGTGATCGACAGTGGCGTTTACCGTCACCCCGATCTCAATGCCGCGAACTCGTCAAACCTATCCCGCATCGTCTACCGGCAGAGCTTTATTGGCGGAGCGCAACTCGACGACTACGGCCACGGAACTCATGTCGCTGGAATCGTGGCCGGGAATGGAAAGTCGTCGTCCAAACCCGGGTCTCTCCGTACATTTCGAGGGATTGCTCCTAACGCAAATATTCTCGATCTAAGGGTGCTTGACCGAAATGGGGTAAGTAATGACGGTGCCGTGATCGCGGCGATCGAAAAGGCAGTGCAGCTCAAGAGCAAATACAACGTCCGTGTAATCAACCTGTCATTGGGTCGCCCGATCTACGAGTCCTGCAATCGGGACCCGATCTGCAGAGCCGTGGAAGCAGCTTGGAAGAATGGAATCATTGTTGTCGTCGCCGGAGGCAACCTGGGGAGGAACGGGTATGCCACGGTCCTCTCTCCGGGTAACAGTCCTTATGCGATTACCGTCGGCGCCATGAAGACGATGGGGACCGCGGCACGGGCCGACGATCAGATCGCGAGCTACAGCTCTAAAGGGCCAACCTACATCGATCTGACGGTGAAGCCGGACGTGGTTGCACCGGGTAATCTGCTGGCGTCGTTGCTCGCTCCGGGATCGACGCTGGTAGGGATGTTCCCGGCCAACGCGGTCGCCACTTCGGAATATACGACCTCGGCCCAGACTGGGGATGGCCGGTATGTTCGGCTGAGCGGCACCAGCATGGCGACGCCGGTTGTCTCGGGCGCCGTCGCTCTCATGTTGCAGAAGAATCCGAGCCTGAGTCCGGATACCGTCAAAGCACGGCTCATGAAAACGGCCTCCAAGAGTTTCCCGCTGGCGAGTGTCACGGTCGACCCGGCTACCGGCGCTGTGTACCCGAGCACGTACGACATCTTCACTGTCGGCTCCGGATCCATCGATGTCCTTGCCGCACTCAATCACTGGGAGACCGCTAGCGGACAAGCGACTTCGCCAAGCGTGGTATACAACCCGCTGCTCTCTTTGGCTTTCCTTACCAAGCCCACGGGTTCGACCTGGGATTACAGCGCATGGAGCTTGACCAACGTTTGGGGAAACCAAGTGATCCAGTCTGCGATAGGTGGTACCTCCGCGGCCTGGGGTAGTTCGGCGGCGTGGGGGAGTTCTGCAGCATGGGGCAGCTCTGCGGCGTGGGGCAGCTCTGCGGCTTGGGGTAGTTCCGCTGCGTGGGGGAGCTCCGCTGCCTGGGGCTCGAGCGTTACAGGGGGAGGGGAGAAATAAAACCGATGTGGAGTGAGTAGCCCTGCTGAAGGAGCGCCGGTTAAAGAGCCGCCAGAGAAAGGAAGCGCAGCGTTGTCCCGCAAAGCCACCGCCTACATCTCGAGTGTTATCGGCCTTGGTTTGGCGGCATTTGCCACCGCTCTCTACCACTGGGAAATACCGGACACCTTCCGTTTTCTGACTTATCTGATCCTTGCGACGCTTGGCGGCTCTCGCAAGATCAGGCTGCCTGGGATGACCGGGACCTACTCGATGAGCTTTGTGTTCGTCTTGCTGGGCATACAGGACTTCACCTACACACAAACACTGCTGATAGGATGCGCCTCGATGCTGGCACAATGCCTGTGGAAGCCCCAACGCCCGCCCACAGCCGTGCAAGTAATCTTTAATGTCGGATGCTTGGCGGCGAGCGCTGGAGCAACGTACTACACAGTGCACGCCCTGCTGCCTTCGGTTCCCATCCTCCTGTCGCTGACGCTTGCAGCCGCCGTATATTTCACCACGAATACTTTACTTGTCTGCGGAGTCTTGACGCTTGTCGAGCAGACGCCCTTCGTAACCGCATGGAACAAGTGGCTTGCGCTCTCCTTTCCCTACTATGTGGTCGGTGTCGCCATTGTGGGTCTAATTCTCGTTACCAGCCAGCAAGTCGCCTGGCCGCTCCCACTACTCGCGTTGCCGTTACTCTACCTCGCCCATGCCTGCCAACGCGCGGCCGTCGAGCGGCTGCGCCAGACCGCTTCGTAGGGACAGAGAAACAGCACGCCGTGATACGCTGGCTGGCGATGCAACGCCGTGAGTTTCTTCTCGCCGCCGCCGCCGCAGCGGTCGCTGCTCAGGCAAAGAAGCCTAGCTTCCTGTTTATCCTCGCCGATCAATATCGCGGTGACGCCTTTGGCGCCGCGGGGAACACCTTTGTCCACACCCCAAACCTGGACCGGCTAGCCAAGAGCGGCGTCAGGTTCGCCAACGCATATGCGCCGCAGGCCGTCTGTACGCCATCGCGAGCCTCGCTGCTCACTGGCGTTTTTCCGACCACGCACCGGCTCACCGACAACGTCTACGGTATCGATTCGGTCTTCGCTCTTCCCACGTACCGGCTCGAGCCTCACTACCCGGGCCTTTTGCGCTCGACCGGGTATCACACTGGCTACATCGGGAAATGGCACCTCGGCGGAAAAGATCCGGGCTTTTTCGATTACTTCAACGGATACAATTCGCAGCAGCCGCACTGGCTCGGCGAGAAGTATCACTCGCCCTACCGCTCCGATGTCGAAACGGATGACGCCATGAAGTTCCTCGAGCGGAATGCAGCGCGGCCGTTTTCGCTCACCATTGGTTACTATCCGCCGCACGACCCTTACAACCCGCCGAAGCACTACTACGAACTCTATGCGGGCAAGAATGTCGAGCATGTCGACTACTATGCCGCCTGCAGCGCAATCGACTGGAATGTGGGCCGCCTTCTGGACAAACTCGACCAACTCGGCCTGACTCGCGACACCATGGTCATCTTCACCTCCGAGCATGGTGAAACCTTCGGGAAGCGTCCCCTCAGCACCAACAAACGAGTGGGCTACGAGGAAAGCGCGCGCGTGCCGATGCTGGTTCGCTATCCGGCAATGCTACCGCCCGGAGTCGTCTATCAGGGCGGCGTCTCGACCATCGATCTCATGCCGACCATGCTTGCCGCCGCAGGCCTGAAGGTCCCGGAGCGCGTCGAAGGCATCAGCCGCATTCCACGGATCCTGAAACGGGACACGGGTTGGAAGGAGCCCGTCTTTACTCAGAACATTACCCAACCCAAGCTCATGGACGGTCCTCACCACGAACGCATGGTTCGCCTCCGCGAGTGGAAGCTGATCCTACGCAAGCTCCGCAATCCCAACGCGCCAAACATGGACGAGTTGTATGACTTGAACGCCGATCCTGGGGAACGGCGCAACCGGATCGCCGAGGGGGCAACCAAACCGAAAACTCGTGAACTGGCGGGTCTGATGCTTGCCTGGGGAAACAAGATCGGGGATGGGCTTGCGGTGAAGCTGGCCAAGCGATACGCTTCGTGAGCTAGACTGTAAACGTATCCCCTTGTTGTTCCGGTCGTACATCCCTTTGCTGGTGGCCGCCCTGTTGGCCTGCCCACTCTCCGCCGAGCAGGGCCAGCTTGACGGCAGTAAGTCTCTCTTTACCGTCCTGGCGGCTATCAACGCGGCCGGCTACGACGCGCAGATCGACTCCCCCGCCAGCCATCCGCTCCGCAAGGCCATTCGCGACGAGATCAAACGCCGCAATCCTCCAGTACTCGCAGACATCCGCGACTTTGTGCGGCAACACCGCCAGGAAAACGACACCTGGGAGCTGCGTCTGTACATCTCCTATGCGCTGCTGGCCGACGGTCCGCCGAAGTTCAATTGGAAGATCAAGGAGTACCAGCTTCCGCCGGACGTCGCCGCTCTGAAGGATCTGGCTCCGTTGCTCGAGAAGTTCTACACCCAGGCGGGCATCGAGGAGTTGTGGCAAAGATCGCAGCCTGCGTTCGAGGAATTCATTGCCAAGTACCACCCCGCCGCCACCCGCGCAATCACGGAAGTTTCCGCATACCTGCGCGCGCCGCTCGGTGGCGGGTACATGGGACGCACGTTTCAGATTGTGCTCGACCTGTTGGGAGCTCCCAATCAAATTCACCCACGCACGTTTCTCGACGACTACTATCTCGTCGTGACTCACTCGGCGGAACCCCAGTTTAACGATATCCGCCAGCACTACATGCGCTATCTGCTCGATCCGCTGGTGACAAAGTACGCCGAAAAGGTGGATGCGAAGAAGGCGGTGGGCGATTATGCACTAGGAGCGCCTTATTTGCCGGAGCACTACAAACAGGATTTTCTGTTGCTGTTTACTCAATGCCTCATCCGGGCTGTGGAGGCACGTCTCGCACCGGCGTCGAAACGCCAGGCCATGGTGGATCAGGCCATGGGCGAAGGGTTCACTTTGACCGCCTACTTCGCCGAGCGACTGCCGATCTACGAAAAGCAGGAACAGGCGATGCGCCTATATTTTCCGGAACTGGTGAGTCCCCTTGATTTTGCCAAGGAAGAACGGCGGATGGCGAAGTTCGAATTCTCGAATGTCCGCGTCGAGCGGAAGGCAAAGCCGATCGCGGCGCCGCCGCCTCCGGAGCTGAGTCCCGTGGAGAAGGCTCTGGAGGAGGCGGAGGACCTGTACGCCAAACGCGATCTCGACAAAGCCCGCGAAACCTTCGCGGGAGTCCTCGATCGCACCGCTCAGAATCCATTGCAGGCAAAGGCGTATTATGGATTGGCGAGGATCGCGGCGTTGAAACGCGATCCGGAAACGGCTGTGAAGCTGTTCGAAAAATCCTTGGAGCTGGGACCACCCGCCCAGGAGAAGGCTTGGGTCCTTGTTTACCTCGGCCGGTTATCGATGGCCATGGAACAATGGCCGGAAGCGGCCCAACGGTTCCAGGCGGCGTTGGGCGTGGAAGGGGGCTCCGCGATGGCGCGTGATGCCGCCGGGAAAGGTTTGTTGGAAGCCAAGGAAAAACAGAAGTAAGGAGCAGTCATGAAGAGAGTTTTTGCAGGTGCGGCCGCGCTCGCGCTGGCGGCTGCGGGATTCGCGCAGGATCCCAAGCAGCCCAAAATAAAGTCGCCCAAGGAGCAAGAGGCCGTGATGGCCGTGTTTAACGCGGCCGATAGCGACACTCGTATTGCCGCGGTCGAGAACCTTCTCACCAAATTCGTCGACACGGAATTCAAAGCGGTGGCTTTGCAGGTGGCGGCGATGGCCGCCCAGGAGAAGAACGACTTCGAGAAGATGGTGATCTACGCCGAGCGAACACTCGAAGCCGACCCGAAAAACTTCCACGCGATGCTGATGCTCGCGAGCGGATTCGCTCAGCGCACGCGCGAGACGGACCTCGATAAGGAAGAAAAACTAAACCGCGCCGAAAAGTTCGCCAAGGACGCCATCGAAATCCTCAAGACCGCACCCAAGCCGCGGCCTGACCTGGACGAAGCGCAATGGCAAGGCGCCAAGAAGGACATCACGGCGCAAGGCTACGAGGCACTCGGCATGACAGCCATGGTCCGCAAGAAGTACGACGACGCCATTACAAACTTCAAGACCGCCATCGAAGGCGCAGCCACTCAAGACCCGGCTACTCGTGTCCGCCTGGCGTCGGCCTACAACCAGACGGGCAAGTTTGACGAGGCCCTGGCTGCTCTCGAGCCCGTCCTGGCTGATCAGAATGTGAACCAGGTGGTTCGCCAGTTTGCGGGCCAGGAAAAGGTAAAGGCGGCAATGGGCAAGGCTCAAAAAAAATAACCGGCTCAGCACGATGACAGCAGCGGCTCTGGCACGGTTGCAGGAACGTTTGGGTTACGCGTTTCGTGACCCGGAACTATTGAACCGCGCGCTAACACATAAATCACGGGCTTTCGAAACCAGCAGCCAGCAATTGGACCGCCACAGCGACAATGAGCAGCTCGAGTTTTTGGGAGACTCGATCCTGGGCTTTTTGATTAGCGAGATGCTGGTCGAGCGGCATCCCACTTTCCCCGAGGGACGGTTGTCGAAGCTCAAGGCATACCTGGTGAGTGCGAATCATCTGCACGGCGTGGCGTCGCGTTTGGATCTGGGGAGTTCGCTTTTTCTTGGCCGCGGCGAGGAACTGAGCGGAGGGCGAGAGAAGCGCGCTCTGCTGGCAGATGCGTTGGAAGCCGTCATCGCCGCGATGTATCTCGACGGCGGCATGGAGGCGGCCGGCCAACTCGTGAAGGATCACGTGGTGGGTGATTTCGACATCGACCGCAGCGCCGACGAGTCGCTAGTGGTGGATTATAAGAGCGCCTTGCAGGAAACGGCGCAGTCCTTAGGGTTGCCCATGCCGCGCTACGTGCTCGTACGAGAGGTGGGGCCCGAGCACAAGAAGACTTTCACGGTCGAAGCGCGGGTGGGACAGAAATTCGCGGACCGGGCAGACGGCTCGTCTAAGAAATCCGCCGGGCAGTTGGCCGCGCGACTGGTGTTGACTCAAATTACCGGGTCCGCGAACGGTCAATAGCGGCAGGCATTTTTTACGGCTCGCGTCTATATCCACTTGTGCTGAGGGTGCCGGGGGCGGATGGCGCAATGAATTATAGCTGGGACCGAAGAAGAATCGTTCGTCACGGGAGACTTTCATCCGTCTGTTACACTATTGGGTCGATGTCGAACCTGGGGGGTGAGCAGCTCGAGCAGATCACCCAACTTCTCAAGCGCTGGTCTGAAGGAGAGTCCGAGGCGCTGAGCCAGGCCACCGAGTTAATCTACGCCGAGTTGCGCAAAATCGCCGAAGCATATTTGAGGCGCGAGCGAAGCGATCATACGCTACAACCGACCGCGCTCATCCATGAAGCTTACCTGCGAATGGCCGATCTCAACCCTAAAGGCTTCGACAGCCGCAAGCAGTTTCTGGCTCTGGCTGCGCGCCTGATGCGGCAGATCCTGGTGGATCACGCGCGCCAGGCCAAGACAGCCAAACGGGGCGGAGGCGTCCCGAAGGTTCCGGTTCAGGAAGCACTCGATTACGCCCCCGATCATGCACAACAGTTCCTGGTTCTGGATGACGCGTTATCGCGGCTGGCCAAATTGAATCCAAGGAAGGCCGAGGTCCTCGAGTTGCGGTACTTTGGAGGTCTCAACGTCGAGGAGGTGGGGGAAGTACTGGGAATATCGGCAGCCACCGTGAGCCGGGAGCAAAGAATGGCGGAGGCATGGCTCGGGCAGGAATTAGCCACGAGTTGAAAATTGTCGGGAGTGTTTTCGCTGGTACTCATAGCCTGAGTGTTCGCCAATGTCGCCGGAACTATGGAAGGAACTCGAAGTTCTGTTCGATCAGGTGGTGGCGCTGCCGGCTGTGGAGCGGGATCTGTTTCTCGCGCAGCAAACGGTCGGGAACGCGGAGCTCCGGCGGTTGCTTGAGCGGATGATCGAGGAGGACACCCGAGGGCGGCAGCGAATTGCGGGAGTCATTCGTGGCGCCGCCAGCCTGACAGTGGAGAAGACACCCGATTGGACGGGGCGCAAGCTCGGTCCGTACAAGGTGGTGCGCGAAGTGGGCCGCGGGGGCATGGGCACGGTGTTCGAAGCCGTACGGGACGACGACGCGTTCAAGAAGCAGGTGGCGATCAAAGTGGCGACTCGCATGCCCTACTCGGAGTCATTCCGGGAGCGTTTTCGTCATGAACGCCAGATTCTGGCTCAGCTCGAGCATCCCAATATCGCGCGCCTCCTGGATGGTGGAACGACTGAGGAGGGCATTCCCTTCTTCGCAATGGAATTCGTGGAAGGCCGGCCCATCGCCGCGTTCTGCAAGGAGAAGAGTCTACCCATCCGGCAGCGGGTCCAACTGTTCTTGCAGATTTGTTCGGCGGTGGAATACGCCCATCAGAGCCTGATCGTCCACCGCGATCTCAAGCCGGGCAACATTCTTGTCAACCAACAAGGCACGCCCAAGCTGCTCGACTTTGGTATCGCCAAGCTCTTGGATCCCGGCTCGATGGACGCCGTTCCCACGCAAACCAACTTCGCGCCCGTGACTCCGGACTACTGCAGTCCGGAACAGATCCGAGGCGCCAATGTAACCACCCGCACTGACGTCTACACGCTGGGCCTGGTTCTCTTCGAGATCCTTTGCGAGGAACGGGGCCAGGTAGCCGATATATCGAATCCAGTCGCTCTCGATCACTCGATCTGTGATGTGGCCGTTCCGGCGCCCAGTACGCGCGCCGCCGCCCGCGGAAATCATGAGCTCGCCAAACAGCTCCGCGGCGATCTCGACACCATCATCCTGGCCGCGACGCAGAAACAGCCAGAACGCCGATACGCCACTGTCGCGCAACTGAGCTCCGATTTGGAAAACTATCTGGCTGGCCGGCCCGTCACGGCCCGCCGCGACAGCGTATGGTACCGGACGGGCAAGTTCGTACGCCGGAACTGGCTCGCGGTAGGCGCTGCCGCGGTGGTGTTGGTGACATTGGTGGGCGGCATCGTCGCCATCACGATTCAGGCGCGCCGATCAGCACGGCGCTTCGATCAGGTGCGCGGCATTGCGCGCGCGTTGATGGTGGATGTGCACACGGCAATCCAGCCGCTGGCCGGCTCGGTTCCGGCCCAACAAGTGGTGGTTAAGACAGCGCTCGATTACCTGGATTCGTTATCCAGAGAAGCGGCCAACGATCCGAACCTGCAGTTGGAGATCGGAGAAGGATATGCCCGGATCGGTAAGATTCAGGGTGACTTCCTCGTGCCGAGCCTGGGAAAACGGGACGAGGCACTCGCCAGTTTCCGCAAAGCCGAACAGACCCTGGAGGCTCTGGTTCGGCGATCCCCAAGTTCGACGGACGCTGCCGTCGCGCTGGCCGAGGTGCACCGAGAAATGGGTACGCACTTTGCTCGAACGGGTGCGGCGGGTGAAGGAATCCGGCGTTTCGAAGCCGCTGCCTCGCTACTGGGTGACGCCGCCAGGAGCCAACCAAACAACGCGATGCTCCTGCGGAAACAAGCGAAAGCGATCGCCGAATGGGTCCGAGAAACTGCCGGCAGGGCGAGGATTTCGGCGGAGCAGGCGGTTCGTCCAGTCGCGATTTTGGAGCCCTTGGTTGAGAAGGACCCTTCGAACCTGGAGCTTCGGAGTGAGCTTGGAATTTCCTACTCCACTGCCGGCGCATGGTTTTTCAATGAGCGAAGGACCAAGGAGGCGTTGGCATACTTTGAAAAGAATCTGGAAACCCACAAGGTTCTGGTTGCGGCGCAGCCGCAGAATACGACTTACCGCCGTCTCTTGATGCTGGCTTACTCCAAGATCGGGGATTCCTACTGGGGCTTCCCAGGGATCAGTCTTGGAGACCGCGAAAAGGCGCTCGCCAATTTCCGCGGGATGGCCGAGCAAGCCGAGTGGATGCACGGCGCCGATCCAGGTAACCGGAGCGTGCGCATCGATTTCGCCATGAGTCTCATGCGTTACGGAAGCGCCATGGCGGCCCGCGATCCGCAGGGGCTGGCCACCCTCAATCGATCTTTGGTTTTGATGGACGAAATCGTTGCCGCCGACCCTAGGAATTCGGCCCTCCGCCGCCAACAGATCGATCTTTGCCTGCGCGTGGCAGGCCGGCACATGGAGATTGGTAACCGCGATGCCGCGGTCGAAGTGTGGAATAAGGGTGTTTCAATCGGAGAGGCTGTTGTCCAAGCCGACCCAAAATACACGGGCGGTCGCACGTGGCTGCTCCGGGTCTATCTCGAACTCGGACGCGAAATGGCACGGCGCAAGCAGCGAGGGGCGGCAGGGGAGATCGCGCGGAAAGCGTCGACGCAGGCATCCGATGTGGCTACACTATCTCCGAGAGATCCGGGGTGCTACATCTGGCCTCCCCGAGTCGCAGCGTGGACCGCCGAACTGCATGAGTTGCTCGGAGATTCTGCGTCTGCGCGCGCGGCGTTCGAAACAAGCGCCGCTCGATGGCGGGAAATAGCCAGCCAGCCCAACTTGCCGAAAGACGTTCAGGCGGAAATGGAAAAGGCGCTGGCCCGCGCTGCACGGTAGAATTGGATCAGGAGCGCGCGCTCCTCCCCCCGCGTCGACGCGCCGATGTCCGATCGTCCTTTTGTACACCTACATTGCCATACCGATTACTCTCTGCTCGACGGGGCCTGCGAGATTTCCCAGCTGATGAAGGTTGCGGCGGAGCGGCAAATGCCGTCCGTCGCAATGACCGATCATGGGAATCTCTTTGGCGCAGTCGAATTCTATAACGCCGCCAAGGACAATGGGATCCATCCCGTGATCGGCTGCGAGGTCTATGTCGCGCAGCAAAATCGCGGCGTCAAGACCACCGCCAACCGCTACAACCATCTCGTGCTGCTATGCCAGAACCAGGAAGGCTACCGCAACCTGATCAATCTGGTGTCCACCAGCTTCCTCGACGGATTTTACGTCAAGCCCCGTATCGATAAGGAACTGCTGGCAAAGCATAACAAGGGCCTCATCGCGATGTCGGCGTGCCTCCGCGGCGACATTAATGAGACGCTGATGGCTGGCAAATACGAGGACGGCCGGCGGCTCGCTTACGAATATCAAGACATCTTCGGCAAAGAGAATTTCTTCCTCGAAATCCAGGACCACGGCCTCGATCAGGACCGGGTGGTCCTTCCGTTGCTCCATCGCATGTCCTCCGATACCGGCATCCCGCTGGTGGCGACCAATGATTCGCACTACCTGCGCAAAGACGACGCGCTCGCCCAGGAAGTACTGGTGTGCATCAACACCGGCAAGACCCTGAGCGACGAATCGCGGATGCGTTTTGCGAGTCCTGCGTTCTACCTCAAGTCACGCGCCGAGATGATGGAATTGTTTGGCGAAGTGGAAGAAGCGCTGGACCGAACCTGGCAGATCGCCCAGCGTTGCGAGCTGAAGCTCGAAAAGGTCAAGGAGCCGTTCCCGAAGTTCGACGTTCCCGCCTCGCATTCGGCCGACAGCTACTTCGCCTACATCACCCAGGAGGGCTTCGAGAAGCGGCGTCCGCGGCTGGAAGCGCTCGCCGCGGCCGGCCGCTTGAAGCACCGGATCGAAGAGTACGTCGAGCGGCTCGATCTTGAGATTCGGATGATCCAGCAGATGAAATTCTCCGGATACTTTCTGATTGTTTGGGACTTCATCCGTCACGCCAAGTCGCTTGGTATTCCCGTAGGGCCGGGCCGGGGATCGGCAGCCGGTTCGCTGGTGGCGTTCGCGCTGAGAATTACTGACATCGATCCGCTCGAGTACGACCTGCTGTTCGAGCGGTTCCTGAATCCCGAGCGGATCTCGATGCCTGATATCGACATCGACTTCTGCACCAACCGGCGCGGCGAAGTGATCCAGTATGTCACTGAAAAGTACGGCCGCGACCATGTAGCCCAAATCATCACCTTCAACGCGCTAGGCGCCCGGCAAGCCATCAAGGACGTGGGCCGCGTGCTCGGCTTCGATTTCAAGGACGTAGACACGATCACGAAGATGATTCCGGTCCAGCCCCTGAACATCAAGCTCGAGGAAGCGTTTGAGATTGAGCCATCCTTCAACGATCTCCGAAAGAAAGAGCCAAAGATCGACAAGCTCCTCACCGTCGCACAGAGCCTCGAGGGAATGGCGCGCAATGCAGGCGTGCATGCGGCCGGTGTGGTGATCTCTTCCACGCCGCTCAAAGAGCTGGTCCCGCTTTACAAGACGAACCGGGATGAAGTCGTGACCCAGTTCGACATGGTGGGTCTCGAAAAGCTGAACCTGCTCAAGATGGACTTCCTTGGGCTCACCACGCTCACCATCATTCACGAGGCCCTCGAGCTCGTCAAGCGCCACCGCAATGTCGAGATCGTGATCGAAGACATTCCGGTCGACGATCCCAAGACCTACCAGATCTTCTCCAAAGCCTACACTCGGGGCGTTTTCCAGTTCGAATCCGGCGGCATGAAGGACATTCTGCGCCGCTATGAGCCCGACCGCCTCACGGACCTGATCGCGTTGAACGCGCTCTATCGTCCCGGCCCGATGAAGATGATCGACGATTATATCGATCGCAAGCACGGACGTAAGCAGGTGACCTACGAGCTTCCTGAGCTCAAGGGCATCCTGGAAGAAACCTTCGGCGTCATTGTCTACCAAGAGCAGGTAATGCAGATCTCCAACGTTGTGGCGGGCTATTCGCTTGGAGAGGCCGACATTCTCCGCCGCGCCATGGGCAAGAAGAAACAGGAAGAAATGGACGCGCAGCGAGCGCGTTTCCTCGAAGGAGCCCGGGAGAAAGGCATCCCGGCGAAGAAGGCAGAGAAGATCTTCGACCTGATGGCCGAGTTCGCCAAGTACGGCTTCCCCAGGGCGCACTCGGCCGCCTACGCCTATCTCGCATACATCACGGCGTATCTCAAAGCCAATTATCCGGTGGAGTTCATGTCGGCGCTGCTAACATCTGAAACCAGCAACACGACGAAAGTGGTCAAGTACATCAACGAGTGCCGCGATATGGGAATCAAAGTTCTACCGCCCGATGTCAACGCTTCGGTGCTCAATTTCGCTCCCGATGGCGATTCGATTCGCTTCGGGCTCGGAGCCGTCAAGAATGTCGGCGTCCCAGCGGTCGAGTCCATTGTGAAAGCCCGCGAGGAGGGCGGCCGTTTCAAGACGCTGGTTGACTTCTGCGAACGTGTCGACCTCACCTCACTCAACCGGCGCATGATTGAAAACTTCATCAAGGCGGGCGCGATGGATTCGCTCGAAGGCGCCCGCTCGCAGCGCCTGGCTATGGTCGACACCGCCCTCGAGGCCGGTCAGCGTGTCTGGCGCGACCGCGCCCATGGCCAGGTGGGACTGTTCGGCGATTTCGGCGATCAGGAAGCTCCGTCCCTGCCGCTCCCCAACGTGCCCGACTGGACGTCGAAGGAGAAGCTCTCCGGTGAACGCGAGACCATCGGTTTCTGGCTCACTGGACATCCCCTCGACGACTTCCGCGAAAAAGTTCAGGAGCTCGCCTCGCACGACACTTCCAACACCGATGGACTCGAGCGCGGAGCCGAGGTCGCGTTGTGCGGCGTCATCACCAACCTCCAACGCAAGCGCAACAAGGAGCAGAAGCTCTGGGCGTCCTTTCAACTCGAGGACTGGTTTGGCGCTGCCGAATGCATGGCTTTCGCGTCCGTCTATGAGCAACTCGGGCAAGATCTGGTGGAAGACCGCGCTGTGCTAATTCGCGGCCAGGCTTTACCAGAAGAGAATGCGCCGCCCAAGATCTCGGTGAAAGAGGTGGTCCCACTGGAACTCGCTCGCCACCAATTGCCCAGGCTGATCTCGATCCGCGTAGTCCTGAACGGCAAAATGGCGGAGATCGACAAGTCGTCTGAGCTTGCGAAACTGTTCGAGCGCAAAAAGGGCGATTCCGAGGTGAGGCTGAGAATCGAGAAACCACGCGATTTTTCGATTATCCTGGACGTATCGGCCCGGGTGCGCCCGGATAAAGAGTTTCGTGCTGAAGTCGAGCGTATCTGCGGGCCCCAATCGATGGAAGTACTCGCCGATTAATGTCCACCGGCACCTCCCCCTCCGCGGCACCGGGGCCAGGCAGTGCATGGGCCCGTGTCCAGCTCGCGCGGCACCCTAAGCGCCCTCACGCTCTCGACTATATCCAGAAGCTCATCACCGGATTCGCGGAGATTCATGGCGATCGGCGCTTCGGGGATGACCCCGCCATTGTCTGCGGTACGGGCTTCTTGCGCGAGCGTCCGGTGATGGTGATCGGCCAACAGAAAGGTCGTGACACCAAGCAAAAGTTGCACCGGAACTTCGGCATGCCAAAACCCGAGGGATACCGCAAGGCAATGCGGCTCATGGCGTTGGCGGATAAGTTCGGTCGGCCCGTGCTTACGCTACTCGACACTCCCGGAGCATACCCCGGCATCGATGCCGAAGAGCGCGGCCAGGCTGAAGCGATCGCCTACAACCTCCGGGAGATGGCGCGCCTGGGGATTCCAATTGTGGTGGTGGTGATCGGCGAGGGTGGCAGCGGCGGTGCGTTGGCGCTCGGCGTCGGCAATCGCGTCTATATGATGGAGAATTCCGTCTACAGCGTGATCTCGCCGGAAAGCTGCGCCGCCATCATCTGGCGCGACTCAGCCAATGCCGAGAAAGCCGCTGATGCTCTGCGGCTCACAGCCGGCGATCTGCAACAGCTCGCACTGATTGACGGCGTGATCGAGGAGCCGGGCGAAGGAGCGCACTCCGAGCCCGACGGAGCCGCGCAGAACCTCGCCTCTACGGTATCGGGCGCTTTCGACGATTTGGCCCGCATGACGCCCGAGCAACTGATCGATCAGCGGTATGAGAAGTTTCGCCGCATGGGCGGATTCTTCCACGACTCCAAGCCATGAAGAACAAAGGCGCTTTGATTGTCCTGGTGTTCGTCATCGTCTTCGCGGCGATCCTGTGGAATTCCATGGGTGACTTGGCGCAGCATCGGGTCGAGGTCTGCATCGAGTTTCAAGGACGTTCGGTTTGCCGCATCGCCAGCGGAGCGACGCAGGAAGCCGCATTGCGCGCAGCACGAGATAATGCCTGTGGGATTCTTTCGAGCGGAGTCACGGATTCTATCGCGTGCCAGAATACGACGCCTTCGAAGGTCACGTGGCTGGAGAAGAAGTAGTCCCAGTGGGGCAAGCCTCCCGGCTTGCCAGCGGCACTCTTCAGTCCCGCGGAGCCGGCAAGGATGCCGGCCGGCAAGCCAGAGGCTTGCATCACATCAGACTCGTCCTATTCCTCGCAGCCACCGCCTTTGCCCAGGAGATCGACCCACAGCGGTTGCGCGCGCATGTGAAGTTTCTCTCAAGCGACCTGCTCGAAGGCCGCGCCCCTGGCACACGCGGAGGTGATCTGGCCGCCGAATACATTGCTTCGCAGCTTGCTGTCGCCGGGGCAAAGCCGGGAGCGGAGAACAGCTCCTGGTTTCAGCCAGTACCGCTGACCGGCGTGCAGGCAAACAGAGCAACACTCTCCGCGGACTCGGTGGCGCTGGATTGGCTGACTGACTTCGTCGGCCAGGTACAGACGCAGCAAGCCTCACAATCGTTCGATGGGGAAGCAGTCTTCGTTGGGTATGGCATACGCGCTCCCGAATTCGGTTGGGACGACTATCGCGGAACCGATGTCAAAGGAAAAGTCGTGGTGTTGTTCACCAACGAGCCGGCTTCTGAGAACCCGAAGTTTTTTGGCGGGAGGGCTCTGACCTACTATGGCCGCTGGACCTACAAGTACGAGGAAGCGTTGCGCCAGGGCGCGGCCGCTTGCCTCGTCCTGCATACCGATGCCACTGCTGGATACGGCTGGGACGTTGTCCACAACTCCTGGGGTCGTGAACAGGCGCAGGTGGGGAATGGCAGCTCAGGCCTTGCGTTCGCGGGCTGGGTCAGCGAGCGGGGGGCTGCTAAGCTCCTCAATGTTTCGGGGCGGAGGCTTGGAGAGCTTCTCAAGGTCGCTGGTCAACGTCAATTCCGTCCTTTGTCTCTCGGGGTACGGGTCCGCGGCGAAATCGATTCCCGGATTCGGACGATCTCGACGCGGAATGTCATCGGCCGCATTTCAGGAAGCGACCCGCGCCTCGAGCAGGAGGCCGTGTTGTTCACCGCGCATTGGGATCATCTCGGGAAATCCGAAAGCGGAGAGGGCGATCTCATTTTCAACGGAGCAGTCGACAACGCCACCGGGTGCGCGCTTCTGCTGGAGATTGCGCGGCACTGGTCGCATCTGCCGGTCCAGCCCCGCCGCCCGGTGATGTTCCTGTTCACTGCCGCCGAGGAGGCCGGTCTTCGAGGCTCTCAATACTATGTGACGAAGCCTTTAGTCCCGCTGGCGAAAACTGCTGTGGCGCTGAACTTCGATTCGTTTTTTCCCTTCGGCCCGACGCGTGACGTGGTGCTCGACGGCGCGGAGCGCACCTGGCTGTGGACCGCGGTCCAAGGCGTAGCGGAGCGTCTGTCCCTGAAGATTTCCCCGGATCCGCGGCCTGAAAACGGAGCCTATTTTCGCTCCGATCATTTTCCTTTTGCCAAGGCCGGCGTCCCGGCCTTCAGCATCAAGGCGGGAAATCAGTTCCTCACTCAGGGAGGGAACGCAGCGGATCGAATAAAGGAGTACCAAACGCGTCTGTACCATCAACCAGGCGATGAGTACAGCGACGATTGGGATTTTTCGGGAATGGAGCAGATCGCACGCTTTGGCCTGCACCTGGGCCTGGAGGCCGCCAACTCGGAGCGCCCTTCGCTGCCGCCAAAGCCTACTGTTCGCCCGTCAGTGCACTGAGCGCGGCTTTGCGCTTGGTTTGGTCCGGCGCTTGCGCATTCACACCTAAAGCCTGCAAGGCTGCGTTTCGATTCCGGGGAGCGTCCACCCGGATGGGCGCGGGCGGCGCTTGCGGAAGAGCAGGTTGCGACGCGATCACCGGCGGCGCCTCGATCAACGCCGCCGCGGCTTCCTGCCTTTCTGGGAGTTCGGCGATACGCCGGCCGCGCACGGCAATGCGTCTGGACTTGTCGACCGAGGCAACTTCCGCCGCTTCGGCCGGCGGTTCTGCTACTTGGGGAACAATCAGCGAGGCCGGCGCGTGTCCGCGCGCGGCCGGGGAATTCGCTGAAACCAACGCCGACGTCATGCGACCTGCCGCGAACCACGCCACACTGCTCATCACTGCCAATGTGGCGGCACTCGCGTAGATCCACATTTTCCGATTGGCCCCGCCAACTGATTTCTCGGTCGATGTTGGCAGGTACACGGGCGCAGGCGCCGGCGTCTCGATCACGAGCCCGCGTGGTGTTTCGGCTCGCGCCTTTCCCGACTCTGAGTGCAGCCAGATCTCGATGGGACGGTCACCGCTCAGCGCCATTTCCGGCCTGTGGGATTCATCGAGCGATAGCGCTTCGTGCAGCTTGACAAGATCCTTGTAGATGGAATCCGGCTCGTCGGTCTCCACGCGCGATGGAAATACGTGCGTCAACGTTACGATTCCCGCGCCTAGTGCTCGGCCGCGCGTGGCTCCTCGTGTCCACGCAATTCCGAAATCCTCCAGCAGCATCCCTGGCGTGGCTCCGCGCTCAGCGGTCACGTCTCCAGCGCCGGCCTGGAGACGATGCATGATCCCTGCCACCTTGGTGAGAAGCGGGAAGCGAGGTTCCTCTCCTTGTTTCATTTCCAAGGCTTCGCCCAGACTGACGCCCTGCAGAAACTCCGACACCACGACGCGCTTACCTTTGTTCTGCACGACTCCGAACAAGTATGTTACCTGACCCGTTCTTCCCAGCGATCTTTCCAGGGCTTCCCAGAACTTCTGGGCGGCATGCGGCTGCACAGCCAGGCGGCGTGGAACGCGCTCGTGCGTGGAAACGCGAGCAGTCGAGGCATCCAGCAGGTACCGCGATTGACCAGGGGCGCCGGACACGTCCATCAGTTCCTGGCCGGTGCGCAGAAGAGAGACTTCGGTACGAGACATAAAGGGAAGTGCTCCAGGGATTTCGCAACCCTCTGCCAACGACGCTTTCACCGTTGACTGACGTCAATCCGCACGCCTGACGCCCAAGGGCGAAGGCCGCGCGGCTAACGCTTCCTTCTTTTCGGCAAATTTGAAGAGTTTGCAGCATAGGGATTTCGCCTAGACGACGGTGGCAAGTCGCCTTACCGTCCCCATCGTAGGAGCCTCCGTTTAACGTTAGAACTAGGCGAAAACTCGATTGATGACCCGGACCCAATTCTTCCAAACTGAGTATGGATCCGAGGTATCACATGATGATGGCAACCACACGTTTCGTGTTCACGGTTTTGGGCGGAAGCCTGTTGTTCCCCTGTTTTGCCGATCAACCCGGCAAGAAACCCATCTCGCGGGATGGCTTCTTCAAAGCCGTCGAGATCGGCGGCCTCTCGAACGACGAGCTGATCACCTACATCGTGGATCTGGGAGTCGGTTTCCAGCTCAACGATCAGGATCGCACCAAACTGAATCAAAACGGAGTCGACGCGCGTGTTCTCACCGCGGTGACTGAGCATTTCCGTGCCGAGAAGCCGCAAATAGACGAACGAGCTGTCAAGATAGCGCAGCTTTCTCAAGGCGGACCGCTGTCAAAGGATCAGGTGGTGCAACTTTTACGGCAGGGCAATACATCTGATGTCATCGAGCATGTCGTCGAACGCCGCGGCGTCAGCTTTGCGATGACTCCTGCCGAAGGAAAAGAAATTGAAGCTGCAGGAGGCAATCGTGGGTTGCTTGGCGTACTATTCCTGAAGCAGCCTGTGGCCGCGCCGGTCCAGGCGGCCACTCCGAAGCCGCCAGCCGTTCAGACTCCACCTCCCCCGGTTGCTACACCTCCCAAACCACAGACGTCCCCCGCTGCCAACGGAACCCCTGTCAATCAAGCTGTGGCCGCGCTGACTTCGAAGGCGGTCACACCCGCCAGGCTCATTAAGCAGGGCCGCCTGGATTATCCGATGGCTGCTCGCCGCGATCGCATCAGCGGGGCGGTGAACATCGAGATCGTCATCAACGATCAGGGCAAAGTGGAAAAGGCGAAGGCTCTCGGGGGTCACCCGCTGCTCATCATGGCGGCGCTTACCGCGGTGAAACAGTGGGAGTATGAGCCTGCCCGGATCGACGGCAAACCCGCGCCGGTCACCACGGAAGTACAGGTTGTTTTTAAGATGAATCCGTAGCGCATTCAGTTTCGCAGGAAGTCGAGGGTCACCCCGAGGAACGCCACGCACATCTCGTCTTCGGTCCCCTCGCCCCAGCGCACCGTCTTCACCGGATTGTTTGGATTCCTTGGATTACTCTCGGTGTTGTCATACGTGCACGATAGCCGAAACCTCGAGAACGCCTGGGCCGCAATCGACTTGGTGTAGGTGTACGGACCCTGCCAGTTGAAGTCCCAGTTGTCGATGTAGATCATCGGTTGTTCGCGCCCATCGCGGCCGATCAGATCCAGCTTGATCTGCCTCCCCAACAGATGCATGTGGGGAAAGACATTGACTACATGATTGTCGAGCAGCGGCGGCACCATGAATTCGGTCGTGACCGCGTGTTTGTCCACTCCGGCGGGTATCTCCAAAGCAACCCGGCCACGGCTGTCGAGAGGCACAATCGGAAAATAGATCAGTCTCCGCTCGGGTCGTCCTTTCGTAAAATAGAGCCCGACCCTGGTCTGATCCGCCGCAGTGCCGCCTCGCGCGTAGTAGTGCACCTGCATCACTACGCGCGCCTTCGCCGGCAACGGGGCGCCGACTCCGGCCGGCAGATACGCGGGCCGTGTTCCCGGGGCCCAGCCGCCTAACGCCAATCCACCGTTCAACAGCGAAACGATTGAGGAGGCATCGATTGGGGTGCCTGGTCCTCCGAAGCAAGTGTAGCCGGGCCCCTCTTCGTTGGCGTCCAGCTCTTCCGCTTTTCCCGAGGTATCGAGATACAAGATCACGTGATGTACAAAGCGGCGCTCGCCAGGAAGAATGTCCACCGCAGTGACAAAGCGCTCATCCACAGAATCGGTCGGAAGGACGAAGCACCGGTACATGTCCTTGCCCAGCGGCGGTGTGTAAGATTCGGCTATTTGGAGCACCAAATCCGGCTCTCCCAGAACCCACTCGCCGCGATTCGGCAGCGGCTCTGGCATGTCGGAATCCTCACCCTTCGGAGCTCCATTGTTGACCCATGAGCTGAGCTGGTCCTTTTCCTCCTGCGTCAGCGAAAAGTCGCCGGCAAACTCCCCGTGTCCGGCGACCGGCTTCCATGGCGGCATCTTACGCTCCTCGATGACACGTTTGATGTCGTCCTTATAGTCGGAGGCTTTTTCGAAGGTGTCGAGCGAGAACGGCGCGATGTCATTGGGACGGTGACACTGCTGGCATTTCGTCTGGAGGATTCGGGAAACTTCCTTTGTATAGGTGACCTGCGCGGCGAGGCATCCGGCTGCCAGGATAGGTATCATCCACCGGTGAATGGAATGGACCATAAAGCTCCTCCCTTTAGAGTCTAGCGAACCTGAACCAGGCCCTTGAACTCGATGTCTGAAGGTTCGGTCTCTTTGTTAAATCCGGCCAGAGGGACTGCAATCTCGACGTCGATATTCTTGCAGGTCGTCTCTGTGCACGCCTGCCCTCGAAGACCGATTTTCGCCGGTCCCGCACCGGACTGCCGGACCTTTGCTACGAACAGAATCTGGTCCTCGAATCCCCAGGTGTACCAGCGGATCTCGGGCTTGGAGAGATCTTTCGGCGGAGACTGATGCCATGGGCCCGCTATCTCCAGCCCCTCACTGAGCTTAATCTCGGTGGGACGGTCGATGCCCAGAGACTGCCGTCCAGCGAGCTTTTCATCCGCTCGCTGCTTGTTGTCCATTGCATAAGTGTGCCAGCCTGTCTCATGCCTGGCTTGGACTATGAGATAGGAACCGCTCAATCTGGCCCGGTACGTCACGCACGGTTTCAGCTCGTGCGTCACCGCGACCGGATCCGTCCAATCGCCTGCCCACACCGCGCCAGCGCAAGCCGCGCCGAGAACTATCATTGCCTTGTTGGCACTCCATCTTGTCCGTTTGGTCATTTGCGAAAGCTCATCCTGTAGGTTTTGAGTTGCATCTTCAGTCGTTTGCCGTTGCGGATCAAATCCAGATTAACAGTGTCGCCAGGAGTCTTTCGGAGCTTGATGTATAGATCCGCGGTATGAGCCATCGGGTCGCGCTGAATGCCGTCCACGCCGAAGACGATATCTCCTACCTTGAGCTCATGGCTCTTCATCACTTCAGCAAACATGTCGGCATACTGTACTTCGCTCGCAAATCCGTCAAGTTCGAGCCCATGCTGCCGTTTTTCCGGATCGGTGAGCGGACGGGACTCGAAGTACACTCGCGGCTCGATCGAAGACTGCCGGAACCGAAGATCGGTCAACCACCAGCGCACGGGCAAAGCAACGGAAAAATTCATCGGCTTGCCATCTCGGTCGACCGTGATCTGAATCCTTTCGGCGTTGCGAGGGACTTTGTCGTAGCGATACTGCAGATCGCCAAACGTCCAGAGGGGAGTTCCATTCAATCCTGTAATGCGATCGCCGGGTTGTATGCCGGCGGCTTGAACGGCATCCCGGGACTCCTTTACAACAAGCCCTTTCGGAACGTCCAGATGGATACCCAACGTCTTGATGTCGGGTGAACGGTATAGGTGTGTCAACTTGTCGAGTGTGCCATCCTGCTCCCGATGCATATTCTGAAAGTCCCCAATCAGATGGCATTCGACGCAGTTGTTCCGCGCAAATGTCCGTTCAACCAGCAGCGGAATCTCGCGAGGGAACAGCGGCTTGGGCCGATCCGCCTTCTTCAATTCGCCTTGCTGGTGCCGGCGATGGAGATCCAGGCCCTTTTCCAGTGCGCGCTCCAAACTGTCCAGGCTCAGATAGGTATCCGGTGACTGCGAGTCCCGTCCGCCGTACCGCAAATAGATCTGCTCGTCGGCGTTGAGAATGAAGAAGTACAAAGTATTGTTCCGGTCATAATCGAAGAGTCCGATATCGACCTCGTCCATTCGTGTAATGCGTAGGCACACGTATTGACTCAATAGTTTGCCGCGCGGGGAGTTTTTCGGTGACAGCACAACCTGTGCGTCAAAAACACGTCCGGCGATTCAAGGCTCGCAACGGAACTCGAGGAAAATCGGCTTCTGAGTCCGCTTTGCCTCCTGGATGGCTGCATTGTAGTTGGTGAGCCAATGAGTCCCTTCCTCTGGGGCAGGCAGCGGACCCCCACCGGACCAAGCTAGGGATAGCAGAACGGCGTGAAGACTAAGATTCCGATTTTGCATTCTCATTCAATGATAGCCGCGCATCGACCTGTCATGCACTCCGCGCAACAGAGTCAATGCTGCAACGGCGCCCGCACTGCACAGGAACATATCCCACTGCGTGTCCCATACATCCCCCTGCGTTCCCAGGAACGCGGTCGCGCTTTCCCCGGTTAGCAAAGCTACCCACCACTCGATGAATTCGTAGAAGGCGCTCAAGCCCATGCATACCGACCAGGCCAGGAAGTCTCCCCAATTTGGCTTTACGATCTCCCGCCTGAGAAAAACTTCCCGGACGACCAGCGCCGGTACGAAACCTTGCATGAAGTGCCCCAGGCGATCGTAGTAATTCCGGGCGAGACCGTAGTGGTCACGCAGCCAGTTGAACAAGGGATTCTCGGCATAGGTATACTTCCCGCCCACCATCAGAACCAGGCAATGCAGGCAGATCAGCGCATAGACGAGTGGAGTGAAGCGGAACCGATTCCATGTGACCACTACCGCGGCCAGTCCGAGGATCGCTGGCAGGACTTCAAGGAACCACGTGAACCGGTCAAAAGGCTCGATGCCCGACCAGATCAGCACCGCGCACCAGATCGCGAGGAGCGCGTAGTGGAACCTTCGAGGGCGCGCCGTGTCTGTCAAAGTACTAATTCCCGCGCGCAACTTCGCAGGTCCATCTCATACTCAATGGACTCGATCGGCGGGCGCGAATAGTGCCAGGTAATCCCGTGTGCTCTTCCCTCGTTCATTGGAGTGATGATCTCACGCGCCAGGAATGCGCAGATCGAATGGACCGTGTAGACCTCGGTCACCGTCACCTGGTCCCACGTTACGCCGAGTCCTTTCAGGCGCCCCGACATCAGACCCATCACAAAGCGCGTCTTCTCGCGAAGTGCGGCTTCAGAGGTTTCTCCGCGCCGAACCACGTCGTGCGGATCGAGCGATCCCTCGGGCAGCTC
>Ga0187893_10004439_pt1 | contig 26703 bp, 16 predicted proteins | sample MA1701074metaG_FD_139574 | JGI IMG/M metagenome (GOLD analysis project Ga0187893, IMG submission 139574) | White microbial mat communities from a basaltic lava cave in the Kipuka Kanohina Cave System on the Island of Hawaii, USA - MA170107-4 metaG ... | reverse complement strand
GCCCTCGCGCTCACGATCCGGCAGCGCCCCAAGGGCTTTCTCGCGATCGCGCTCGTCAAGCACACGACCGCTGGCACTGATGAGATTGACCTCACCCGTGACGGGATTCCAGAGCACCTGGAATGGTGCTTCGCCATATCGCTGTGGCATAGCGCTCTCTCCTTGACTGTAGCGTCGATCGGGCTGCCGCGCTCGCGCGCTCTATTAGAACACCGACGACGCAGGCCCCGCTTGCAGTGATGACGACACGGGTCGCGATCACCCATTGCCGAGACAGCGCCATCGCTGCGATCGCTCGCTCGTGCGTCGACAGCCGGTAGCCCGCTCTTCAGAGTGGAGCGGCGCTTTCGTCGCCAGAGGATGGGCGGGCCTGATGGGCAGCAACAGCCGAGTCCCGGTACGCACGCGGGAAAGTCACGCGGAAGGTAGTACCGTCCCCTTCAGCGGTTTCGAGCTCCAAGTGTCGAGCGCTATAGCTCTGGAGCTCGCTCAGAAGGCAAAGGTGGAGGTGGCCCGACTCTCGCATCGTTTCTCGCAGATCGTAGCCCTGCTGCCACCGATGCAATCCGTGCTGGGCCGCATGCTCTTTCTGATCGGCGATCGCTTCCGCCTTCTCCCCCGATTCGTCTGCGGCCAGCCGACGCTCGAATGCATCCAGAACAGCCGGGACGTGATCGACGAACTGCGTGCGCGTGATCGTAGAGGCCGTGGTCAGTTCGGGATCGAGATCAACGGCACGCCACCACGCCGCCATCAGGACATCGGTAGACGGTCTCCGCGTCCTCATGTCCCTGGGATCGCGCGTGCTCCTGCAGTGCTCGACGGACTACGCTGTATTCCAGGTCATCAGTGCCCATACAAACTCCTTGGACGTGTGGCGGGGTCGCGAAGACTCGGGTCATGGCGAAGAGGGAATCCGTCTGAAAATCATCGCAGGCGCTCGCGGACCGCGCTGAGAAAGGCGTCCAATTGGTCCTCGGCGATCGGCTTGAGAAGGTGAAAGTCCGCGCCGGCCGTCCTCGATCCTGCCCGATCGGCTGTCGCACCCCATCCGCTCAAGGCGACGATGAGGATGTCTCGTCCGCAGGGTTGCATTCTGATGGCCCGCGTCGCTTCGTACCCGCTCACGTTCGGCAAGCCGAGGTCCATAAAGATGAGATGAGGTCGAAACTGCTCTGCGGACGTTATTGCCGACGCCCCATCGTAGGCGACCCGCGTTTCCATTCCGCGCAGCTGCAGGAGTATCCCCAATGTGTCTGCTGCGTCGCGGTTGTCGTCCACGATCAGCACGCGGCAGGTCTGTTGACCGGATCGGGACGACACGGGTCGCCGTGGAGCTACGTGCGCTTGCGCCGCGGGTTTGCAAGCAGCGCCTGCAGCTCCTCGATCTTTCTGTCGTGTTCCGCCGTCCTGCGCACGAGTTCATCGACCTTACGAAGCAGCTCCTTCGCGTCGGTAGGAGATGCGTCGGTGATATTCCCCGCGCTTGGTACCCGCTCGTGCAAGCTCGATGCGCTGTGCGAGAAAGTGCTTCCGCGTCTCTTCATCGACCGCCTCCTCGCCGCAGAGCGCGGCGCGGACACGTTGTCGGAAGTTGTTCCGCACCGCTGCCAGCGGCTGTGACAGGAGTTCGTCGGCGTTTGCCTACACCCGGGTGTCGACGAGGGGCCCGCGGCACATTGCAATATTCGCGCCGCCCCCTAACGCAAGCTGCCGGCGCCGCGACGGAGACTGCGGACGAGCTGAGACTCTACAGCTGGCTCGCCGGACGCCGGTATTCGAGATAAGGGCCTTTGACGGGAAGGGTGCAGTGCGGATCTCCGCAGTCGCGGTGAGATTTACGCAGGCTGGGAGTTTGGCGAATCACCTGGGTCGATCCGGCTGCTGCCTCCTTATAAGCCACACGCCGTAAGTCATCAACGGAACGACGTACACGGCAAGGATGGCGTAAGCCAGCATTCGGTAGCCGCGCGCAATCAGCGTCACCAGCCCGACGCGGTCCGCCAGGAATATCGCCATGATCAGAAGTGCGCCGGCTATCGCGAGGCGCCCACGCCGCGAAAGCTCGCGACGTTGCCGCGCCCGATACGCCTGGGCGATGCGCTCGTTGATCGCGTGGACGCAGCCGGTGCCGCTTTCGAGCAGAGCGAAGAAGATCATCAGTTGGAAGGCGACGTGAAACACCGGGAGGTTGAGCCGCGCAAGCAGGAAATCCGACGGCAGAGCCTCGTCTGCGATCTGCGGATACCAGGCCGTCATGCAGACGAAGAACAGGAGAGCCGGCACCATCGCCAACGGGCCAGCCAGCGCGCCGGCGATGACCGCATCCCGGTTGCTGGTGATGTGCCGCAGCACCGGCAGGATGACAACCGCTCCGACTACGTTGTAGCTCGCGTAGGTCAAGCCGCCGAGCGCCCACCCGTTTGTGGGTACGTCGGCCAGGAGGCTGGCAGTCACCTTCTCTCCGAAAGCGCTCAGGGCAAGAATCACGAACAGCGCATACACGCCGTACAGAAAAAAGGAGACCCACTTGAACAGGCGCTCCACCGAGACGTTGCCGTAGGCCGCGACGACCACTATGCCGCCGATGAAGCAAAGCGTGCCTGCCAGCACGGGCGCCTCGAGCAGCGCGGCGCCGATCTCGCCCGCCGCTGCGCCAAACACGGCCAGTATGAGAACGATGAAGAGAAAGTACGTGACCTCGAAGGCGAGCCAGGCGGGACCCAGCAGGTTCTTGAAGAAGGTCCGGTAGTCGGCGCTGCCGGTGACGCGCGCGAACAGGAAAGTCGTGACGCAGACCGCGCTCCAGACGATGGTGGCGAGCAGCATAGCGAGCACACCGCCACGGGGACCGCTCGGCAGAAAGAACTCTGCGAGCTCGCGTCCCGTCGCGTACCCGCCGCCGATGACCACGGCCTTGAAGGCGAAACCCGGGAGCAGGTAGCGCTGGAACCAGGAGCTACGGGCGCTCACGGCAATGGGCTGAACAGGTAGAAGTCACGCACCGAACGCGCGACTTCCGCGATTGCACGTTCGCGCTCGGCGATCGGCAGCGCGCTCTTCTTCACGAACACGGAGATCACGACCCGTCCCCGATTCTGCGGCAGCGTCACGACACCAACATCGTTCACGGATCCGCCCAGCGTTCCCGTCTTGTGCGCGACGGACGTTCCCGCCGGCATCAGTCCCTTGAGGCGGGCCTCGCCGGTGCGGCACCGGCCCATCATTGCAGTGAGCTCGTCTGTGCTCGGCCCGCTCAACGCCGCGCCTGCAAAGATGTGGGTGAGCAACACCGACATCGCTTCGGGCGTCGAGGTGTCGCGCGCATCGTTGTCGAAAGAATCATTGGGCAGCGTAGCGAGCTGCTCGAGAGTCGGATCCCGCTCCAGCGCTTGCGCCAGGACTGCGTTGAAAGGGCCCGGCGGCAGGCGAAGAAAGTCACGCAGCAAGCCCGCGGTGTCACGGTCGACGCGCTGTCCGGAAACGCCGCTACGATGCAGCCACTCAGTGACCGCCCCGGTACCACCGGCAAGACGCATCAGCACGTCGGTCGCCGTGTTGTCGCTTTGGGTAATCATCAGTTCGAGGAGGTTGTGCACCGACAGACTCACGCCTGGGTGAATGAGGCGGTTGGCTATCACTTCAGACTCTACGTGCAGTCCGGGATCGACAACAGCCATGTCATCCAGAGAGAGCTGGCCAGCGTCGATGAGCGAGAGCACCTTGGCCGCAACCGCCACCTTGAAGGTGCTTGCCATTGGAAACGCTTCAGCCTCATTCAACAGTACCCGCGGCCCGGCGCCATCGAGCCGCCAGGCGGCCACTCCAAGAACGCCCCCGGACCGTTGCTCTGCAGCTCTGAGTTCCTCGAGCAGCGCGCGATAGGCGCCGGCTGCAGGTGGTGAGCCAGCGGCAGGCACGCGCGAGATCGAGGTGGACCCCGCAGAATGCTCAGGTGCTGCCGCCGGCTGGTTCGCAGCATGGGCTGCGGCGGCGCTGGCAGCCATGAGTACAACCGCGATCGTGGTTACAGGCCCGCCCGGTCTACGCATGTTCCTGCGCTCAGACCAGACAGGCATCGACCAGGCGCCGGAACTGCGGACCCGCCCTGATAGGGTCGGCCACGGGCACGCCGAGGCGCTCGGACTCTGCCGCGATCAAGCTGTCAGCCTCGGCTTGCCCCAAACTCGATGTGTTCAGGCTGATGCCTGCACAGCGGATCGCCGGATTGGTTCGCCGTCCCAGCAGCAGATTCAGGTCGACTGTTTCATCGATCGTGGGTAGCGCGTATCCAGAGTTGCCCAGGACTGACTTGCGACCGACCTCGTGGCACACGACGATGACATCGGGCTGGCTTCCGTGCAGCAGGCCGAGCGATACGGCGGCGTAGGCAGGGTGAAACAACGATCCTTGCCCTTCGATTACGTCCCAGTGGTGAGCCGCCGCGTCGGGACTCAGCAGTTCTGCGGCTCCCGCCTCGAAATCAGCAACGACGGCGTCCATCGGGATGCCGGCGCCAGCGATCATGATGCCGGTCTGCCCGGTGGCCCGAAAATCAGCGTCGATTCCGCGCGCCCGAAATGCGCGAGCGATCGCCAGCGCCGTGTACTTCTTCCCGAGCGCGCAGTCGGTACCCACCGTCAGCAAGCGCTTGCCGCTGCGCTTGCGGCCCGTGCCGACCGGAATGTCCGGCGGCGGCACGCGAACGTCGATCAGGCGCCGACGATGTTGTTGCGCGGCGAGCTTGAGTTCGGGCGTGAACTCCAGGCGGCCGTGCATGCCGCTGACGATGTCCAGACCGGCCCCGATCGCACGGATGAGCGTAGGGATCCAGCTTGCGGCCACTACGCCGCCGATGTTAGCCACTCCGATCAGCAGCGAGCGCGCACCCCGCACCCGAGCCTCTTCCGGTGTGAGCTTCGGCAGTCCTGCGGAAACGGAGCCACCACCGCAGGACAGCTCACCCACGCAGCGTTCTGGCGCCCAATCGCGCAGGCCGAACGCGGTCTTGGCGTAGGCGGCGTCCGTAACGTCGCCCAGGAAAAGGAGGTACGGCGACGGCAGCGCGAGTGCCGGGGTCCGTGAGAAAGCAGGTTCGTTCATGGCGATCTTGCGAGCGTGTCCTGGAAGGAAATCTGTTGTCACGAGTTCAGCCGCGACCGACCCTCGCCGACGGCGGGGAAATCCGTCGGCGAGGCGTCGATGCCCTCAGGGGGAGCAGTCGGATGCGAGTACGCGGTCAGAACCGGATGTCGACCTCGAGACCCAAGGTGCGCGGGAGTATCGGCGCCGCCAACGCACCGCCGACGAACGTGTAGGCACGCTCATCGGTGACGTTCTTGCCGTAGACGCGGAACGTCCAGTGGTCATCGCCAAAGTCGGCGTTCAGGTCAAGAGCGTTGTAGCTATCGAGCGTGGCGACTCCCGGTGCGCTGTCGAGACTATTCTTTCGATCTCCAACCCAACGGAACCCCGCCCCGACGTGACCATTCCACGCCCCACCCAATCCGAAGGAGTAGTCCGCCGTAGCTGCCCACGACAAGAACGGAATGAACGGCAGATTGTCATTGTCCCGCCCGCCGAGCGCAGCCACGTCCTCAGTGATCCGGGCGTCGGTGTAAGCGCCGTTCAGGCCGATCCGCAGGCTCTTCGTCACGCTGAAGACCGTTGAGAGCTCAACGCCCTGGCTGACCGCTTCGCCGCCATTGACCAGGAAACTCGCGGTGCCATCGTCCGTCGCCGCGGAGATCTGAATGTCCTGCCAGTCCAGGTAGAAGAGAGTGAGATCGAACAGCACGCGGCTGTCGAGAAAATCCGATTTCAGACCGACCTCATAGCTGGTGAGTGTGGCCGCATCGACAGTGCGCGGCACGCCCGGCAGTACGATGTTCGGACCGCCAGGCTGATAGCCCGTCGCAACCTTTCCGTAGAGCATGGCGTCTTTGGTGATCTGCCACTGCGGCGTCAGGCTCCACGTGAAGACATCCTCGTCAGACTCGCCGGTGAACCTGCCCTCAGGAATCGTCGGCAGGAGGCTGCGCAGCACGTCCTGAGTAAAGTTCTGATCGTTGCTCGCGTATCGGACGCCGGCGCCGAGCTTGAAGCTGTCGGTGAACCGATACGCACCGTTGGCAAAGAGCGCGCGCTCTCGATAGTCGCTCGGCAGCGCGATGATCACCAGGGGATCGAGACCCGGGAAAGGTGTTGTTCCGTCAGGTGCGAGCAAGCGGACGATCTGGCTGTTGTCGCCTTGTTCGTCCGAATAGAAAGCACCGATCTGCCACTCGATATCTCCGGATGCCTTTGACGTGAGTCGCAGCTCCTGAGTGAGTCTTTCGAGGTCGAGGCCCAGGTCGAAGAAGGCGAAAATGGGCGCTCCGAGTCCGGCGCGCAGCAACGCGGTCGCATCGTTACGCTGGTCCGTGCTGGTTTCGGAATAGCCGCTGGCAGAGGTGAAATCGGCCCAGCCCAGGTCCCACTGCAGCGTCGCGGCGTAGAAATCGATCTGTTTCTCAAAGGGCTCGCCCACGAACGGGCCGTTGCGCAGATCGCCCAGGAGAGGCGCCTGCGTCGCGGGGTTGAAGGCCACGAAGGCGTTGTTGTCGCTGTCGATCGATTGGCGCATCGCTGTCAGCTTCACGGACACAGCTTCACCAGCCTCCCAGAGCAGTGCCGCTCGAGCACTTTCCTGCGAAGCGTCGTTGATGTCCTCCTCCCCGTCGACGGCGCCATCGATGTAGCCGGGCAGCTCGTTGCGCGCATAACTTGCACGAAGCGCCACGCTATCCTTCACCAGTGGCACGTTGGCTCCGGCGCGCAGGTTGGAGCCTTCATCGGCCCCTCCCTGAACGTCGGAAACGCCGCCGCCCACCCTGAACTCGAAGTCGGAAAGGTCAGGATCGCGCATCACATACTTCACGAGGCCGCCCATCGAGCCGGCGCCGTAGAGCGTACCCTGCGGACCTCGCAACACCTCCACCCGCTCGAGATCGTAGGGCAGGAGATCGAGCGAGAATTCGGTGGCCCGCTGGTAAAGGTTGCTCGAGCCCAGCGGAGATTCGTCGATGTACGTTCCGATCGTCGAGCTCGGAGAAATCGGCGCGACGCCGCGCAAGGCGATTGCGGTGCGGCCCGGGGCGCCCGTGGATATCACCTGGAAACCCGGAACGTAGGCGGCGAAGTCGGTGAGCTGTGTCGCATGCAGATCTTCCAGCATCCCGCCATCGACCACGCTCACGGACGCAGGCACCTCGCGGACGTTTTCCAGGCGCTTTTGCGCCGTGACGACGATTTCGCCCAGCATGGCGTCGTCTTGCGCCAGCACAGGCGCCGCTGCCAGCAAGAGGTTCGCCGCCACGACGGACCTCAACAGCCGGTCAGACACCTTGCGATTCGCGCTACTCATGTTCTCTCCCCACGTTGAGTTTTGTACGTGGACAACGAGCCGCGGACGGCACCTTTCGCCTCACGCCCAGGTGGCGCCCAGCAGGCGCCGGAAGTTGCCGCCGAGCACGGCCGCAACGTTGTCGTCGGAGTAACCGCGGCGGATCAGTGCCTCCGCCAGATCGAAGATCTTCCGTGGATGGTCGAAGCCGTCGGTATCCAGCTTGTCGCGGAACGCGTAGGCGGACTTATAGGAGCCGCGCAGCGCCTTGAGCTGATCCGGCGGCATGTCGTCGTAGCCGTCGAGATCGGAGTCCGATCCGATACCGACGTGCTCGATCCCCGCCACTTTCACCACGTGATCGATGTGATCGACCATGTGCTCGACAGTGGTGGGCTCGCGGTCGCGCACGAAGTTGCGCACGCCGGTGATTCCTATCACCCCGCCCTTCGCGGCGAGCTGGCGGATTGCCTCGTCGGTTTTCAGGCGGGGATGGTTGTTGAGGGCGCGACAGTTCGAGTGGGTGATCGCGATGGCCCGCTGCGACGCCTCGATCGCGTCGAGCGTGGTGCGGTCGCCGCAGTGCGAGACATCGATCAGCATCCCGACTTCGTTCATCGCCGCGATGATCTCGGCGCCGAAATCCGTGATGCCGCCGTCCACGCGCTCGGTCCCGCCAGCGCCGAGCAGATTCTGGGCGTTGTACGTGAGCTGCGAGCAGCGCTGACCCAACTGGTAGAACGCTCTCACGTCCCTGGCTTCGCGGAAGTGCTCCGAGTTCTGCACCCCCATGATCACCGCGACGCGGCCCTCGGACTTGGCGCGGTCGAGATCTGCCGCTACGCCCGCGAGCGTGAAGATCCGGGAGTTGCGACCCACATAGCCTTGCCAGGCCGCCAGGAAAGTGAGCGTTTCTTCACGTGCGGCCGGGCCGCCTGTGCCGATGGAGTTGTGGATGGCGCTGATGCCGCTGCCGCGAAACAGGTGCGCCTGCTCATCTCCGGTCGGCAGCGCGTACGCCTCCGGAGTGAAGTCCAGCTTCACGAGCCCGAGCATGTCTATGACGAGGGAGCGCTGGACGAGGTCAACGGTGCGTGTGGCGTACGTGGTCTCGCTGGCGGCGAAGATTCGCGCGCGCCCCAGGTTGAGCAGCGGAGGTGCGACAACGAGTGCCGCGGCCGCGCCGAGATTCGCGCAGAAGCGCCGTCGAGCTGGCGGCGAGGTCCGTGACCCCATTAGTACTCCAAGGACAATATTGTCCTGTTACAGACATTACAGTCCGTTATGGAGAACTGTCAACCTGGGCGCCGCGAGCGGCGATCGCAGGCGCCAGCGATGCGGTCGAAGCGGATTGCGGTGCCCGTCAGCGGCGAATGACGACGCCGTTCTTCATGACCCAGCGCACGCGCTCGAGCTCGCTGACATCGGCGAGCGGATCAGCGCTCACCGCGATCAGATCGGCGGCTTTTCCAGGCGACAACGTTCCGATCTCATCGCTGAGCCGGTTGTGCGCCGCGCCCCACACGGTCGCGGAACGGATGGCATCGAGCGGCGTGAACCCGGCCTTCACCATGAGCCCGAACTCGCGTGCATTCTCGCCATGTGGCGAAACTCCGCTATCGGTGCCGAAGGCGATCTTTACGCCGGCCTCTCGTGCGCGGCGTGCTGCGGCCAGCATGTTGGGGCCGACTTCCAACGCCTTCTTGCGCACCTTCGCCGGCATCCAGCTGGCGGTCGCGGCCTGGCGCGCCACCGTGTCCCCGGCCAGCAGCGTGGGCACCAGGTAGGTTCCCTGCGCCTTCATCATCCGGGTCGACTCGGCGTCGAGATAAGTGCCGTGTTCTATCGAATCTACACCGGCGCGCAGTGCCGCGTTGATGCCATCTGTCCCGTGCGCATGACAGACGACGCGCCTGCCAAGGCTGTGCGCGGTTTCGACAAGCGCGCGAAGCTCGTCGTCGAACATCTGCTGCCCTACTCCCGCGGCAGTGTTCGACATCACACCACCGGTCGACGCCGTCTTGATCAAGTCTGCGCCGCGCTGGACCTGCTGGCGCACGGCGCGCCGGCAGTCGTCTGCGCCCGAGCACAGCCCAGGGTACGCGAAGAGTTTCACGATCTCGGGTCGCAGCCCATGGATGTCCGCATGGCCTCCGTGAGCCCCGACCAGCCCGGCGGCGACGATGCGCGGGCCGTCGACTTTCCCGGCGGCGATCGCGTCGCGCAGCGCATAGATCGCGTCGGGATCCGAACCGAGGTCAGCTACCGTGGTGAAGCCGGCCGCCAGAGTCCGCTTGGCGTACACCAGCGCGTCCAACGTCGAGTCCGATGCTGTCTTCCTGAGCGCATCGATCTCTGCCGTCGGGCCGTTCTCGAAGGTGAGATGGACGTGGCTGTCGATCAGCCCGGGCAACACAAAGCTGCTGCGCAGATCGACGACCTCGCCATCGCCTGCTGAATAGCCATCGCGAATCTCGAGAATCTTGCCACCCGCGACGACGATGGTCTGCTCACGCCGGACACGGCCATCTGCGGGGTCAGCGAGCAGCCGCGCCGCCTGTATGAAGATTTTCTTCGGCGAACTCGCGTCCGCTTGAGCTGCTGTCTGCGCCATCGCGGACGGCGGAGATAACGCGGCGAGGAGCGCACAGGTGGCTGCCTGCAGCGATCCCGGCAAGACGTTGCGGACTCTGGACGGCTTCATCACATCATTCTCCTGCAGACGGGCAAGTTAGAGCGTGCGCGTTGGGGTTCGGATCCGTTTCCACCTAGCCCCACACCTGCTGTGAGCACCAGATGGTGCCGCGTTCATAGGTAACGGAGGGCTGCCGGTCCCGCGCGAGGAGCGTAGGACCATCCAGATCGACATAGTCGCACAGCTGACCGGCAACGAACGCCGGCGCCATGGCGAGGCTCGATCCCATCATGTTGCCGACCATGGTCTTCAGACCCACGCGCCTTCCCTCCCGAATCATGAGCAACGCTTCGGTGAGGCCGCCGCACTTGTCGAGCTTGACGTTGATCGCATCGAATCGGCCGATCAAGCCTTCGATGTCGCTCAAGGTCTGCACACTTTCGTCGGCAGCCAGGGGTATTGGACAGGTGTGATCATCGAGGTCCGATTCCCGACCTCGCGGGAGTGGCTGCTCGAGCAGGACGACGCGCGCGGCGACGAGCGCCGGAATGAGTCGCTCGAGCGAATCGCGCATGTAACCCTGGTTGGCATCGACCGAAAGCACTACGTCCGGACGAACGGCGCGGACCGCCCTGACGCGTTCGACATCCAGATCGACATCGCCACTCAGCTTGAGCTTGAGCGCGCGCGTCCCCTGGCATGCGATTGCCGACGCTGCCATCGACTCGGGCGGTTCGGCACCGAGGGTGAACGTCGTGACGAGGGGTGTGACTCCCCCGAGACCGGCAAGCTGCCACGCAGCGAGGCCCGCGAGCTTCGCTTCGAGGTCCCAGAGGGCGCAATCGACAGCATTTCGCCCGCCGCCCGCCGGCATCAACGCACGCAGTTCTGTGCGCGACACTCCGTCTTCGATGGGCGAGCGGCATCGTTCCACGGCCCGGGCCATCTTTTCGGTGTCGTCGTTGAAATAGTAAACGCCGGAAGCTTCGCCGCGACCGCGCACGTTCCCCTGCGCCACCTCGACGAGCAGCACGGGTATGGTCTCGAACGTATAGCCGGAAATGCGAAACGGCGTCTTGAGCTGCAGTGTCTCCACGGCGACGTGCATGGCGCGCCTGCTATTCATTGGGTTTTTTCCGTTGGATCGACGCTTCGTCCGGTGAGGCAGCCGCTGGCAAGCCAGGGACGTAGCCGAATTCGGCGAGCTTTCGGCAGCCTAGCCTGTCTTGCTTCTGATTTCCATTTGGGATTACTCTGTCCTGAACAGGATTATGCGCTCGCGCGATCGGGTTCGAGGGCTCGAAGATGATCATCCGCCTGGTCGGATCACTAGTGGTCTTGCTGGCGACATGCCCCAGCGTCACGACCGCCGGGGCCACATCGCCGGCCGAGACGAAGGTCGTCGCCGCCGGCGGCACTGGCCACAACCTGGCCAGGAGCGACGTCGAGGCGTGGCTGGACGGCTACATGCCGAGCGCGCTGCGCCGCGGCGACATAGCCGGCGCCGTCGTGGTGGTCGTGAAGGATGGCGCGATTCTGACTCAGCGCGGATATGGCTGGGCGAACGTCGCACAGAGTACGCCGGTCGATCCGCGCCGCACCCTGTTCCGGCCGGGCTCGATCGCCAAGCTCTTTACCTGGACCGCGGTCATGCAACTGGTCGAGCAGGGCAAACTGGAACTAGACGCAGATATCAACCAGTACCTCGACTTCGAGATACCCGAGCGCGAGGGTCAGCCCGTCACGCTTCGCAACATCCTCACGCACACACCGGGTTTCGACGACACCGCGCGCAACGTGCTCTTCAACGACCCGGCGCGCCTGATGTCGCTCGCAGACTATGTGAAGGAATGGACTCCCAGGCGGGTGTATGCGCCGGGCGGCACGCCGTCGTACTCCAACTATGGTACGGCGCTCGCAGGCTATATCGTGCAACGTATCTCGGGACAACCGTACGATGAATACATCGAGGAGCACATCTTTCGTCCCCTCGACATGCAGCTGTCTACTTTTCGCCAGCCACTGCCCGCGCACCTGCAAACGTTGATGTCGCTCGGCTATGGGCTCGCATCGGGCGAACCCTCGAAGTTCGAACTGGTGGGGCCGGCGCCGGCGGGCAGCTTGTCCGCTTCGGGCACCGACATCGGCCACTTCATGATTGCGCACCTGCAGAATGGAGAGTTTCGCGGCAACCGGATCCTGCGCACGGAAACGGCGAAGATGATGCACGACAGTCCGCTCACGCTGCTGCTGCCGCTGAACCGGATGGAGCTCGGCTTCTTCGAGGGACACATCAACGGACGAAGGGTCATCCGGCACTTCGGCGACACGGTCGATTTTCACAGCACGCTGCACCTGTTCCTGGACGAGGGCGCAGGCTTCTACGTCTCGTTCAACAGTCTCGGCAAAGACGGCGCGTCGAGTCAGCTGCGATTCCGGTTGTTCGAGGACTTCTCCGATCGCTACTTCCCGGCCGCAAGCGAAGAGGACGCAGCGCACGCGAATCCCGGCACGCCAGTCTCGCCCGCCGAGGCGCAGATGCTGGTCGGGCGTTGGGCCTCCTCCCGCAGGTCCAGCAGCAGCTTCCTCGCCATCTCCGACTTTCTGAACCAGCTCGATATCAATGTGGGCCCGGAGGGAAAACTCTCGAGCCCCGCCTGGCTGGGTTCGAATGGGCAACCGCGGCAATGGACGCAGATTGCGCCACTGGTCTGGCGTGATGCCGGTGGTCACGAACGGCTCGCGGCAAAGGTCGTGGACGGCCGGGCGATACGTCTGAGCGTCGACCTCATCGCCCCGTTCATGGTTTTCGAGCGACCGCCCTGGTACCAGAACTCGGCCTGGCTCAAACCGCTCTTCTTCGCATCACTCTCTGCCTTGATGGCGACGCTACTTGCCTGGCCCACCGCGGCGCTCGTGCGCCGTCACTATCGTGTGAAGCTGGCGCTGACGGAACGTGACCAGCGCGCCCGAAGTCTGAGCAGAATCGGCGCCATCGCCATCCTGGCCGCACTCGCCGTTTGGATGGCTACGGTTGCAGTGCTCTTGTCGGACCTCAATAACGCCACCGCGCGCTTCGATGCAGTCATCTGGTCCGCGCAGATTCTCGGGACGATCGCTTTCCTCGGCGGTGGCGCAGTGATCCTCTGGCACACCCGCTTGGTATGGACCGGCAAGCGCGGATGGGCGGCAAAGCTCTGGAGCGCAACGCTTGGAGTGTCGGCGCTGGCGGTCATCTGGGTTGCGGTCGCGTTCAACCTCATCGATTTTGGTGCTCACTACTGACGAGCGATGGAAGCCTCGCGCGACGCGCGGCGATAGAGGAGGTGGATGCCGCGCGGAACCTCCTGCATGATTCGCGCGCGCTGATGGCGAAGGCGCCGCGCGAGGACGCTTGCGCTGCAGGCTACTACTCGCCGCTGTGCGAAAACCCCGATGTCATGCGGCTTGAGATCAGCTCGTGCCAGGCCGGAGACTGCTCGAAAAGCACAGCTAACGCGGAATCTTGCGCCGAACCGATCCGGGCACTTCTCTCATAAGATCAGTAACTTGCAGAGCCAGATCCTTTCGAGGGTTTTGGCGTAACCGCCAGGTGTCCCTCCCCCGCCCGAGGGTGCTCATATACCTTGGGACCAGTCTGCCGGCGGATACCCCTTGAATTCCGACCCGAAGCACGAGTTCGTCACGGCCGTAGAAAAGGCTCATGGCCGGCAGCTACGAAAGTATCTCGCCGCCCGAATGCGCAGCTGCTCGGAGGACGTACCCGATCTGGTGCAGGAGGTTTTTCTGCGCCTGCTGCGTGTCGACGATCACGAGGCGATCCGCAATCCGCAGGCGTACCTGTACACGATCGCCACTCACGTTCTGTATCAGCACTCCCTGAGACAGTCCGTGATCAAGGGAATCGAACTGACGGACGCGGAGGAACTCGAGGCAACGGCCAGCAGCGATCCCGCTGCACTGGCCGACTATGATGAGCTGGTCGAAGGAATACAGCGAGCACTGGGTCAGCTGTCTCCCCGGGTCTGTGCGACGTTCGTGATGCATCGCTGCGATGGCGTCCCCCTCAAGGATGTCAGCACGCGGCTGGGTGTCTCGTACACCATGACCAAACGATATCTGGCGAGAGCTCTCGCTGTACTGGCGGCGACACTTCCGACGGGCAGCGCGCGCAGGGAGGTTGAATGAGTAAGCAGGGAGTGACGCCAGCGATCAGCACTGCGGCGCTGGACCGGGCTTCCACGTGGTTCGTGGAGTTCAACGAAGACGAAGCGGGCGCGTCAGAGCGTAGCGATTTCGTTCGCTGGTTGCGCGCCTCGCCCGAAAACGTGCGCGCCTATCTGGCGGTGAGCGCGGCTTGGGAGAGCGCCTGCCTGTTGGAGGGGCGCCACACGATCAACGTGGAGAAGCTGGTGGCGAGGGCACGCGTTGAAAGCAACGTCATAGCGCTCAATACTGCTGAGGCTCACGACGAGGGCGACTCCGTACCTCAGCGGAGCGCAGCGGCTACAGTAAGACGCTCGCGCTCATCCCCACTCGCGCGCGCAACACTGATTTCGATGGCTGCCTGCATCGTGATCGCCGTTGCGGCGGTATCCATCTGGGACTCGTTGATCCGCGGTGTACACGCGACGAGCGTGGGCGAGCAACGCTCGGTCGTACTGGCGGATGGCTCGACGTTGGAGCTCAACTCGCGCACGCGTTTGCGCGTGCGCTTCAGCGATCGGGAACGGCTGATCAACCTTCTCGAGGGTCAGGCCATGTTTCGCGTGGCTACCGACCCGAAGCGACCGTTTGTGGTCCGCGCTGAGCACGCCCAGGTTCGCGCCGTCGGCACCCTGTTCGACGTTTATCGGCAAAGCAGTGGCACGATCACCGTGACAGTCATCGAGGGCCGCGTCGCCGTGCAGGCTCGCAGGCCAACCGAGGGCCCCAACGACGGCGGTGGCGAAGCGGCGACGCGACCCGTCACGATGCTCGGGGCTGGAGAGCAGGTCAGCGTTACCGCCACGTCCATTCCGCCTCCGCGCGCTGCGAACATCGCCGCCGCCACCGCATGGACACAACGCCAGATCGTCTTCCAGGGGGCATTGCTCACAGAGGTGGTTGAAGAATTCAACCGCTACAACACTCGCCAGATGCGCATCCTGGACCCGAGCCTCGCGCGAGTCCGCATCAGTGGTGTGTTCGCCTCCACTGATCCGGCGTCGCTGTTGCGGTTCTTGAGGGAGCTGCCGGACTTTTCGGTGGATGAGACGACGGAAGAGATCCGCATTTCCAGGGCTGAGCGATCTACGCGTAGCTGAGCGATCTACCCGCAGCTGAGCGATCTACCCGCAGCTGAGCGATCTACGGGGAGCCGCAACGCCGGCGACGCCACCGCCCGTGAAGCGCCACCCCGCAATGGCACTCTGGCAACGGTGGCCGGCTTGTGCCAGGGAGGCCTTGAACCCCCAGCTCGGCCATTGAATTCCCGGTAGATTCCGTCGCACGCTTCCATGCGATCGAGGCGCCCACGACAGGCGCGCGATAGATCGATCCCCGCCTTCAGTCAGCCAGGAAGCGTTCGCAGGCCTGGCGCGCAGAAACCTCGCTCGCAGGGATCTTGGCGCAGATACCGGCCATGCGGCTACGAATTGCCACCATGGCCTGCGCGCGCTTGTCGTCAACGTTCCACTTGCGCAAGCTGGCGTCGAGCTCGGCAAGCTGATTGCGCGTGTGGCCATAGATACGGCCCGGACCCTCCAGCTCGCCGAGCACTTCGATCGCTGCCTCACGAATGGCAGACTCGTCCTCGGGGCGTAGTTGCAGCAGCTGCTTGACGTAGCTTGCGCCCCACTGGAAGCGCGTGGCGATTCCTTGCGACTCCCGATACGAGAGCTTGAACCACTTGATGGCCTCTTCCCTGTTCCCACGAGCTGCGGCCAGGTATCCCATCTGGCTCATGTAGAAGTAAGGGAGTGGCGAGACCTTGATTTCTTCCGCGACGATCTTGCGAACACCCTCGGTATCGCCGATCAGGGCGAGTATCGCCTTTGATCTTTCGACGATCTCGGCGCGCTCGGGTGCGGCGGGCGGCGTGTTCCGCAGAGCGAGTGTTGCCTGATCCCGCGCGTCGTCCGCGAGCGGCTTTGGAATCGGAGCCGAGCTCTTTGGGTTCTGCTTGATGGTCCTGACCAGCCTGGCCACGATGGCGCGCAATCGCTCTGCGGCAGGTACGGTCGGATCGTCGGCATCAGCCTCCAGAGCAGCGATCCAGCGTTGCTGCAGCTGGCGCAGCTCGCGTCGGTCCATCACTTTCAGCCGTTCGGCCGTATCGAACACCTCTTCTTCGTCCAACGGCACGATATCGCCGACCGCCCGGGCCAGCCTGGGATCACTCTGAAGTTCGAGCAAACTGCGCACTGCCTGCTTCAGCCGGGGACTGGCCTCACCGCGCTTCAACGCCCCCTCCCCTTCGAGCCTCGCTACCGCGCTCGAATACAACGCCGTGAGCCGGGCGCGCTCGATGCGCGCCTCAGCAGGACAACGGGCGATCGCCGGCTGCAGGTCGAGACGCTGCTGGAGCCTCAGTGGGGTGTCTTCTGCATCCGCAAGCAGCAGCCTGGGCAGGCGCGGATCGAAGGCAAGGCGTCGGCAGTCCTGCAACGAAAGCGGCGCGGTACTTTGTTTCAGCGAGGCAAGCAAATCATCTATCGGTTGCGGGTCGTCCAGCACGACGTCGAGCATGCCCAGGTATTCGCGGACATCGCCGCCCTGGCGCCGGGCTATCTCGCTGCGATCCGGGCGTAGCAGGATTACCGTCGGATACCCCAGGACTTTGTGGGTATCGGCCCATTTCTGAGCACCCGGGTCGTCGCCGTCGAGGTAGACCGTCACGAACCGCCGTGCCTTCTCAATGAAATCGGGTTGCGAGAACACCTTCGCCTTGAGTGCGTGGCACGGAATGCACCACTCCGCCCCCCAGTAGAGCAGGACGGGCTTTCCTTCAGCACGCGCCTGCGCGAAAGCGGCCTCGACGTCACCTTTGATCCAGTCAATGCCGGTCGGCAGCACGATGGACGGTTCGGGCGGCGCGCCCGGGATCGCCCCAGAGTTCCCCTGCGGCGACGCATCCGTAGGGCGCTCGGAGCTGCCGCACCCAGCGGTTGCAACTGTCGTGGCGAGAATGGCAGCGAGCGCGTGGTGTTTCATCGCTGAGCGCAGGTGCGTTCTCATGCGATCGCTCAGAAGCTCTTGCGCACGGAGAGGTAGTAGCTGGCCAATCGCGGATCTCCCAACGAGCTGTACTGTGCTCCGATGTGTGTCACGTCGACCGGCGGCCGCGTGTTGAAGACATTGTTGACGCCGAGCTGAATCGTGGTATCCGAGAGCAGCAACGGCGCCTGAGAGCCGAAGCGATAGCTCGCGAAAAGATCGTGGTAGGTCTGACGGGGCACGAACGCCGACCCCTGGGAGGTCACCTGGAAGGGATTCTCGAGCCCGGCGGGAAACAGCCGGTAGGAGTCGAAGTGACGTGTCGTCCAGGCTGCCGTGTAATTGCCGCGGGTCCAGCTCAGGGTCGCGTGGCCGCGCCACGGAATCCCCTGAATAGTTCCGGCCGTGTCGACAGTGGGAGCCAGGGGCACCAGACGGATCTCGTTGCGGACGAAGTGCGTCGCCGCCGTGGACAGCATGATCTCGCCGATACGCTCACTCTCCCAGGTGTAGTCGACCGTGAAGTCATAGGCTTCGACCTCGGTGTGCGCCACGTTCCTCAGCCGACCGTCCAAGCCGATGATGGGCCCTACCGCGAAGGCACCGAACGTGGCCGTATCCGTGCTGCGGGTGATCAACCCCGGAATGAGCAGTTCCTGATTGATGTTGAATTGCACCAGCGGCTGAACCGCGATGATGTCCCCGGTCTTCTCGATGCGCGTCCAGTCCGCGGATACGCGCAGTCGCGGGAGCAAACGCGGTGTCAGCACCAGACCGGCCGACCAGCTTTCGGACTCCTCGGGTTTCAGATCGGGGTTACCGCCGCTGCCGACGAGGATATCCAGCCCGGACGCTCCCAGCGGTTCCCCTCCCCGACGCGGATCGGTCAGCCCGAAGTTGACCACCAGCCCTGCCGGCAGGATGGTGGTCAGCGGATTCACCACGATCTGATCCCCATGGGGCGGCAAGAATCCCGTGCCGTAACTGCTGCGCAGCATGAGGTCCGACACCGGCTTGTAGCGCAGACCGAACGTCGGGTTCGTCGAGCTGAACTCGTTCGCGCTGCGAGCGAGCGGGACAATGGGAACACCGTCGATCAGCGGGCTGATCGCCCCTTCCGCGACCGTTTCGTAGTCGTCCCATCGTCCAGCCACCTGCAGCTCGAGGAGGGAGACACCCGGGATCGCGGTTTCTTCTGATGCGATGGGCAGTCGAAGCTCCAGATAGGCGCTGTTCTGCGTCTGCCCTCGCTCCGGAACGAGTACCTGCAAGGGAGGCACGGGCGGCGCCAGATCGAACGTCAATCGCTGATCATTGGCGTCCTGTTTGCGATACTCGAGCACCATGGACAGCGAAGCCGCGCCGCCCGGCAACCGCACCGGCAGCGGCCCGCCAAAGCGCAACGCGACGTTGTCGAGCGTGGTCTGCGCGCCCGTACTGATGGCACCGCCGAGATACGGCCCGAAATCGATGGTGCTCGAGTCATTGTCGCGGAAGACATTGAGCGTGCCATTCTCGACATCGTTGGCGGCCAGTGTCTGGTTGATGGTGAACGGCGGCTGCACGAACGAGAAGCGTGAGCGGTTCCAAGTGTAATCCACCTGCGCGCGCCAGTCGAAGGGCAGGCTGGCGATGAGGCCCGCGGCGGCCCGCTCCGTCTCGAGGTCCGACTCGACGATTGCGTCCGTGCCGTACAGGGGGGTCGTAACCCGGATGGTTTCGAGAAACGGATTCCCGGGTTCGTCGCCCGCGATGTTGTTGAAGATGGTCAGGACGCCACGCAGGAACTCTCCGGAATTCTCGGAAGCGGCGAGCTCCAGATAGGCATCGAGCCAGGGAGTGAATTCACTGCGCAGGGTGGCGCTGGCGTTCCAGAGCGTCGGCGCATTCGTCAGCGCCTGCCGCCCGCTGGACGCGGTATCCGCCAGGTTCAGGTTGTAGCGTCCGGCGTTCGCAAGCAGACCAGCGCCGCCATCCGAGGCCGGACCCGCGTAACCTTCGGGTACGAAGGTGATCGGCGAGTTCAGCGAAGTCCCATTGTCGAGCGTGAGCGACGGTCGTGCGCTCGAGCCGAAGGGCGCGATGCTCGAAACGTTGGTTGTAGCGCCCAGCGGCGGGACCGCGCCCGAGAGCACCGTCGGATTGTTGGCCATCACGCGCGCGTTCCCGCGCGCCACGAAATCACGCTCTTCCGCGGCAACTTCGGTCGCATCCGAATGGCTTCCGGCAAGTACGACGCTGGTCCGTTCTCCAAGCCCGAAACCCGTACTCAGATCCGCCCGGCGCGTGTCCCCGCCACCGTTGAAGCTGCTGCCATAGGTGAGCCTCACGTCCGTGCCGTTGTAGTCTCGCCGCAGAATGATGTTGATCACGCCTCCCGTAGCACCACCCCCGTAGATGCCGGAGGCAGTGGCCGGCAGCACCTCGATGCGCTCGATGGCCGCCAGAGGAATCCCATTGATGTCGGGTTGAAACGGCTGTCCCGAAATCGTGAAGCCGGCGATGCGCCGGCCGTCGACGAGAATGAGGGTTTCGTCGGTGCCCAAGCCGCGCAGGTCGATGCTACTGGTATTGCCGAGAGCGGCGAGCGACAGGTTCTGGCTGTTGGTGGTCGACGAGGTCGACGCCGTCAGCCTGCGCGCCAGGAAGTCCTCCACGTCGCGCGCGCCGGAGCGTTCGATGTCCGTGCGCTTGAAGACCATGTAGGGCTGCGCGTCGTCCTCCGTTCGCTGAATATCGGTATTCAGAATCCGGCTGCCGATCACCAGAACTTCCGGGATCGCCCGTCCCTGTACGGCGGTAAAGTCGCTCCGATCGGCGCTGCTGTTCTCCTCTTTCGGTGTAGTCGAGGTCTGGGATTGCGCGCGCTCTTCCGCCTTGGCGGGTGTCGTGGAATCGGACTCCTGCGTGCGGCTTGCCCCCGCCGGCCGGTCTTGCGCAGCGCTTTCTGCGCCCGCCGACGGCACCAGCCCGCTCGCGGCGAGCGGATAGATCGTTACAGTCTTCGCGTCGACGTAGCGAAACGTGAGGCCGGTGCCGCTCAGGAGCAGCCCGAGCGCTTCTTCCGGCGTGAAGTCGCCGGTGGCCCCCTGCGTCCTGCGCGAGTCGATGCCCTCAGAAAGATAAACGATCTGGAAGCCTCGATCGCTGGCCAGCGTTTGCAGAGCGGTTCCGAGGCTCTGGGCCGGAATGTTCGTCAGCTTGCGAATCGAGGCCTGGGCATCCGCGGCGGTCGAGAGACCGATGACCGACAGACACGCTGCCGCAGCGACAACTGCTAGACGCATGAGTGCTCCCCTTCCCCTTGCGAGGTTTGTCCCGCCTGCCGCCAGGCTTGGCGGCAGGCTCATGCGGGCTAAGAGCACTGGTACCCTCGAGAGGGACACATCGACGTCAATCGCGGCGGCGCGGGATCGCATCGGGCATGAACCGGATCGCCCGGGATGCAAGTCAAGAAAGTGCGGCGTACGGCCCCTTAGGATATAGGAGCGCCCAGGAAGGAGGCAGGGACACTCGATTCAATCGGTGGGCTTCCTCATGGCCTCTTCCCTCCGCTGAAGGCCCTCCACATCCTTCCGCAGCGCGTCGTTCTGCTTGTGCAGATCCAGGACCTCTTCTCTCAGGTCCTTCAATTCATCTGAGGGCTCGCGGGCGTTCTGAAGCGCCGCCAGAGCCCTCTCGGCTGCAGAACGCGCAGGAGAGTCGACCGGGCCATCGGCGAACGGCTTCAGAATCGGGAGCGCGCCGGGGTCCTCCAGTGTCCCGAGTGCAGCAAGCGCTGCGCGCTGGACGGTCACGTTGGAACTGCGCGTGAATCCTGCGATGAACGAGCGCAGCGCCTTCTTGTCGCCCTGGTGGCGGCCGAGGAACGCGAGCGCGTCGAGGGCCTGGCCAAGACCGGACCGTGTGAACCTCTCTCCGTGCGTTTCGACGGCGCGGCGAATCTCGCCGACGTATCGCGGATCGTCCTGCGCGCGCATGCCGGCGATCGCTCCCTGCCCGACCTCGTTTCGAAACGACCTGGCCTGCAGAGACGAGAGCAGAAGATCCGGTACCGTCTGTTTCGAATAGGCACCGATGGCTTCCAGCGCATCAGCCACGATGTGGGGATTGCGCTCGCGGCTCAGTAGCTCTCGCAGCGCTGCAAAGGCTTCCTCGCGATAGAAACCGGAAAGTGCTTCCACGAGGGCCGAACGCACGCGCGCATCCGGTTGCCTCGCTGACTCGACCAGAGCCATCAACGCTTCACGTGTGTGGATCTTGCGCAGCCCTTCCGCTGCGGCGATGCGCACGCCGTAGAACGCGTCGCCCCGCAACGCCTTTGCCAGCAGCTCTATCGAGGCACGATCCTGGCGCTGGGCGAGCTGCTCGATGGCCTGCAACCGCCCGATCATGTCGCGCGCGTCGTCGAGCTGCGCGGCGAGCATTGCCGGCGGCGCCTTGAATGCGACTTTGGCGAGCACAGTGAAATCCGGATCGACGCGCACGATCCTGGGCGCCTGCGGCAGCGAGAAGGCGAAGTCCTGCGCACGCGAGTCGAGCACGACGTCACGGTCGATTCGCTGACCGTCGGCCAGAACGAACCGCAAACGCAGCGGTATCGCAAAGGTCAATACCTGCGGCCCGAGCTGCTGAGTCTGCGTCAGCGACAGCGTCGCGAGCCGTGCGTGCTCGTCCCATGCGTACTGCACCTGCAGTTCGGGAAGCCCTCCGTGGTACACCCATTGATCGAAGAACCGGTCGAATGAGCGGCCCGATACCTCCTCGAGAACCCGGTTGAGATCCTCCGTCACCGCGTTGCTGAATCCGTGACGCTCCAAATAGGTGCGCAGCACCTTGGCGAACAGCTCGTCGCCGAGCTGCGACCGCAGCATGTGCACGGTCCACGCCCCCTTCGAGTACGCGCGCCAGTAGCGGAACTGGTCGATCGGCTCGTTGAAGTCGCGCTTTACCAGAGGCGTGGCGTCGCCCTGCTCGAGTATCCGCCGCAGGTCGCGATAGAGCCCGTACCGGAATACATCGGCTCCTTCGCGGTGACCGGCGTAGCGATGATGAAAGTACGTCGCGAAACCCTCGTTGAGCCACGCGTGGCTCCAGTCCTTGGTGGTCACGAGGTCGCCGAACCATTGATGGGCGAGCTCGTGGGCCAGCACCCAGTCGTTCGAACGCAGTTTTTCGCTCTCCGGCGCGAACAGCAGGCGATCGGAAAGCGTGCTCAGGCTGGTATTCTCCATGCCCAGCGCGATGAAGTCCGCGACGAACACCTGGTCGTACTTGATCCAGGGGTACGGCGTTCCGGTCTCGCGTTCGAGGAAATCCATCATGTCGCGGGTGCGCTCGAAGCTGGCCGCCGCGTATCGTGCCTGCGACGGCAGGAAGTGCATCGCCAGCGGCACGCGTCCGCTGTCGTCGCGCAGACTCTCGAAGGGTCCCACGACGAGCGATACCAGGTAGTTCACGTGAGGCTGGTCCTGCAGCCAGCGGAACGTAACGCGTTTCGTTCCGGGCTGGGCTTGCCTGGACACCAGGTGACCGTTCGACAGTGCCACCATGCCTGCCGGCACGTGCACGATCACCTCGGACGTGAACTTCTCATTGGGCTCGTCGAAACCGGGGAACCAGTGGCGCGCCTCGATCGGCTCGCCCTGGCTGAACAGGTGGGCCTCGTTCGCCGGATATCCCATGTCCGGGGTGCGGAAGTACAGCCCGCGACGGGGCTCGGCCGTGTAGGTCACGGTGACGATCGCCTCTTGCCCCGCCGGCACCGGCGAAGCGAACGTCACCACGATTGCCTCGTTCGTCACCTGATTTCCGCGAATGGGCACCGTCGCGGTCACCTCCGAGACCGCGAGGTCAACCGCATCGAGGCGTAGTTGCGCCAGACTCGTGCCGACGGGGGCGAAGCGCAGCGTGGTGCGCGCGGCGATCGTTCGTTTGTCGAAGTCCGGTGTCACGTCGATCTGCACGTGCAGGACATCGACCTGCCGGCTGGGAGCGTACCGCCGGGCAACTACAGGGACGTCGGACGCTACGTCTGCTCCTGATGCTTCTCGGTGCAGGTCAACAAGCCCGACTTCGAGCGAGCCCGATGATTCAGCCGCCGCGAGGCCCACACTTGTTGCGGCCAATAGCAGGCACGCCCGCAGGAGTGCACGGGTAATGCGGTTCGTCACTGGATTGTCGTCCCGGCTGCACGGCGAGTCGCCGCCCTTGTTCCTAGAGCGGGAACATCGGTTAAGTGGGCACTGCGAATCGATCAGCGATCGCCCACTTGGATGGATATCAGGCGTTCGGGGTCCGCTTCAGCGGTGATTGACCGGCCGGCCTTCGGTATCGAGGAGGGTGATATCGCCGAGACCGAGCTCTTTCAGCCCCGGAGCGATCTTCGCGTAGTCCCCCACGAGCAGTAGCTTCGCCCGCCCGGGCGCTGCGTAGCGCTTCCCCGCCTCTTGCACTTCCGCGAGCGTGACGCGCTCGGCCGCTTGCGCGAAACGCTGCATTTCGGTGACTGGCAGATCGAGATCCCACAGATGCGCAATCAGCCCGACGAGTAACTGGGGTACGCGATTCGCCTGCTCGAGGTTGCGCGCCTGACTGGTTTTCAGCTCCGCCAGCTCAGCCTCCGTGAGGGGCTCGCCGCCGCCGCCGACGCGCGCCAGCTCGGCGTTGAACTCGATGATCGACTCGCTGGTCTTGTCGGTCTGCACGCCCGCCAACGCCATCCACGCCGCGGCCCGGGTGTGCAGGCTGGTGAGCGCGCTTACCGTGTATGTGTACCCCTTTTCCGCGCGCACGTTGCGGCCCAGGCCTGCGCCCCAAACGGCATTGGCAAGTTCGGCAGCAGGATAGTCCGCGGCGCTTCGCAAGGGACCGGGCAACAGCTCCGAGATCACGGTCTGAGCAGCGCCGGGGCGGTCCACCACGAATACGCGTCCCGGACCGAGAGGTTGTGCGTCGGGGATGGGTACTGCCGGCGGGCTTCCCGACCACGCGCCGAAGTGCTCGCGCGCCAGCTGCTCGGCTTCCTCCAGCGACAGATCGCCGGCCAGAATCAGCGCGGCACCGTCGGGTTTCCAGTTCGTTTCATGAAAGCGCAGCAGATCCTCCCGGGTGAGCGACTCGATGGTGCCGGGCAAGCCGGATCGCGGGCGGCCGTACGGGTGCTCGCGGCCGAAAAGCACCATGGGCCTGATGCGCTCGGCCAGCGCGTTGGGATCGCTGGCGTCGCGCGCAAGCGTATCGAGCAGCAGCCTCTTCTCGCGTGCGAAGCGCTCAGCGGAGAAATCTGGACGCCGCGACATGCCGGCAACGACACCGAGCGCCGCCGGCAGATCGGCCTTCATGACCTCGAACGACAGTTGCGCGGACTCGGGGGCGGCAGAACCGCGGATGAAGGCGATTGCAGGCCCGCCCCGCGGGTCGCTCGCACCGGTCCCCGCTTTCGTGCTCCGGTCCAGCTTCCCGGCCGTCATCGTGCTGACCGTCAGATGCGCGAGACCCTCGTGGCCAGGCGGATCGGCCACGGTTCCGGCTCGCGTCGCCAGTGTCCCGACGACGTGTGGCGAGTCCGCGCGCCGCACGAGGAAGATCTGCAGTCCGTTCGCGAGGCGGGCTGTCTCGACCTGGGGCACGACAAGCGCTGCCTCTGTGCCGAGCGGCGGCACTTGCGACCGATCCACTGCAACGGTAGTCGGCAGTCCTGAGATTTCCGGGAAAACCCGCAACAGCACGCGATTGCCGGTGTGCAGCCACCGGTTGACTGCCTCGCGGATGCCTTCCGCCGTGACCCCACGATAGCGCGCCAGTTCCGACTCGAACCGGTCCGGATCACCGAGGTAGGAATTGTAGAAGTTGAGTCGATCGGCCTTGCTGACGATATCTGCAGCCGTGCCGGTCGAGCCGAGCTCGATTTTCTTCTTTCTGATTGGCTCCAGCTCCGCGGCAGTCGGTGCTTCCTTCGCCAACCGCGCGATCTCCTGCATGACGATCTTCTCGAGTTGCTGCAACGACGTGCCCGGGCGAGCGGTAACGCTGATGCCGAACTCGCCCGCGATCTCGCCCCCATCGTGAGACGCGCTCACATCGCTGGCCAGCTGCCCGCGCTCGACCAGCGTTCGATTCAGTCGCGACGTCGGCCCATCGGCAAGAATGGCGGCGGCGATCTCCAGTTCGACGTCTCCGCGCTCGAATCGCGGCGGCGAAGGCCAGCCGAAGTACAGCCGTGCGTACGGTACGCGATCAGTCACCTCCAGGATTCTGTCGCCGCGAAGGTCGGGCACCCAACGCGCGAGGCGCCTGAGCGGCGGGCCGGGAGCGATACTGCCGAAGTATCTCTCGATCAGACGCTTCGCCTGCACAGGGTCGAAGTCGCCGGCGAGCACCAGCGACAGATTGTTCGGCGTGTACCAGGTCCTGAAGAAGTCACGCACGTCGTCGAGGGTCGCGGCCCTCAGATCCTCGTGGCTGCCGATGGTGGGCCATGCGTACGGGTGCCCTTCCGGATAGAGATTCTCCAGCATCACCTCGAAGACGCTCCCATACGGCTGATTCTCGGACTGGCGGCGCTCGTTCTGGACCACACCCCGCGCACTGTCGAGCTTCGCCTGCGTGAGCGCCTCAGGTAGCGTGGCCAGGCGGTCCGCCTCGAGCCACAGGAGGTACTCCAGGCTCGTCGATGGTGCGGTGGAGAAGTATTTGGTGCGGTCCTTGTCGGTGCGCCCGCCGCTGTAGATGCCCGCCTTGCTGCCATAGACCGCGTATCTCTGCGGTGCGTGCTGCGAGCCCTCGAACATCACGTGCTCGAAGAGGTGGGCAAAGCCCGTGCGTCCCACGGGTTCGTCTCGCGAGCCGACGTGAAACCACTGACTGACATGCACGCGCGGCGAGCGGCGATCGACATGCAGGATCACCTGCAGCCCGTTCGCGAGCGTGTACTTCTCGAATTCGATCCTGGTTGCCGTGAGCGACGCGTTCGTTGTCGCGGGCGGTGGCTCGAGAGCGGCGTTTGCGCCCGCGGCGAGCGCGACGGCCACAGATGCCAACAGCGCCACGGATCGAATCAAGTTGCGCAGTCTCATTTGCCGCCGCCGAAGCTCTTACGGACACTCAGCGAAAAGCGCCGCAGGCGTGGATCGCCGTAGAAGCTGTAGCCTCCGAAGGCCGCCGAGCTCGCGATGATCGGCGGAGACTCATCGAACACATTCTGCACGCCGAGCCGGATGTCGATGTCATCCAGCCACCCGCCCGCGAGATCGCCCGAATTGCCGGTTCGATAGCCGGCGGTGAAATCGTGGTACGTCTGACTGGCAATGGTATCCGTGCCCTGGCTGAGCACGGGAAACGCGACGACGCCCGATGGCGAAACCCTCGCCTGCCCTGCGAACAGCACCGAGTAGGCGCCGTAGTACTGAGCGTTCCAACCCAGCGTCCACGGACCGCGTTCCCAGGTCACGCCGGCGTTGCCACGCCACTTCAACGGACCGCCGGT
>Ga0187893_10004438_pt1 | contig 26714 bp, 19 predicted proteins | sample MA1701074metaG_FD_139574 | JGI IMG/M metagenome (GOLD analysis project Ga0187893, IMG submission 139574) | White microbial mat communities from a basaltic lava cave in the Kipuka Kanohina Cave System on the Island of Hawaii, USA - MA170107-4 metaG ... | reverse complement strand
TCGTCTCCGCGCATTCGGTCGCTCCTCGCAAACTATTTACTGATGCTATTAAGACGCTTTTGCGAGACGACCGGTTTCGACTCCGAGACCCATTTCTGTCGGGTTTTTCAGCATCCTGCTAGGCCCTACCCTTCTGCTCCATTCAATCTCAACCGCTCTGGCCTTCAAATCCGAATGCGCTGGTCGTCCTTTGGGCACACCCAATACATTCCTCCAGGTCGCTCTTCTGACTTGATAAACTTCGTGGCCACCATCGCCCCTCCACAGCTAGGACAAAGCTTGCCTGTGAATTGACCACCTTTGTCTCCCAGGCTGGCGCGGGCCGTCTTGCTGATCTTTTTCTCAGCCATTGTTCAATCCCCCTTCCCGGATGAAATTTGCGAATGATTCCGGACGAGAGAAGATACAGGAAGCGGGCTTGGGCCGTCAACCTTGGAGCTATCTTTGGCGGCGATCCGTCCCGCCGGTACCCGCTCCAGGCTCGTTACTCCGGCCAAGCGAAGCGCGAGCCGGACTCCAGCCGGCTATGCACAGGCATTTCTGCATTCCTGCTGCGCGGGAATGACGATTTACCTTAACCACAAACTCGAGAGACGTTCGTCAGGGTTCCGGGTGGCCAGATTCAACTGAATGACTACATGTAAATGGTTCCCTCCATGTACCTCACACAACGCCCCGAGATCAGCACACGATTGCCGTGAAGCTCGCAAAAGAGTTCACCGCCTCGTGCCGACACTTGAAAAGCACGCATTCTGGTCTTGTCTAACCGCCTTGCCCAGTAAGGCGTCAAGGTGCAGTGGGCTGAACCTGTCACCGGATCCTCTGGAACCCCGGCGCCAGGAGCAAAGAAGCGCGACACAAAGTCGGCGGTCCTCCCTGGAGCCGTGACGATGACACCCAGACGATCAAGCGTCCTCAGGGCCTCAAAGTTGGGTTGCAGCGCCCGCACCTCATCCTCCGAATCATAGATTGCCAGGTAGTCTCGGGAGAAGAGGACTTCGCGTGGAGGCTTGCCCAACCCTGCGGCCAGCGTCTCCGACACAGAGCAAGCCACCGGGGCCCGGGCCGGAAAATCCATACACAACAAATCGCCTTCGCGGGTAACGTACAAAGGGCCGCTTTGGGAGTTGAAAGTTACGCTCTTCGTTTCGGGCTTCAGATAGCGAAAGACGACATAGGCGGACGCCAGTGTCGCGTGGCCGCAAAGATCTATCTCCTGCTGCGGTGTGAACCAGCGCAGGCGATACGCATCTCCCTCAAGGACAAAATAGGCTGTTTCGGCGAGGTTGTTCTCGGCAGCAATCGCCTGCAGGTGCGCATCATCGAGCCAGCGATCCAGCGGACACACAGCCGCGGGATTGCCACGGAAGACTTCGTTGGCAAAGGCGTCGATCTGATAAATCGGAATCTGCATCAGGATCTCCTCAAAACGAAGTGCCGAGTAATGAGTGATGGACAATGCTGCATCAGTGTTGGCGTATCACGCTTCAAGTATCACGAACCACGCGTCACGGCTGTCTTAGATCCAGCTCCAGGTAGGTGGCCCCGGGAATGGGGTTGCGGCAATACGGAGGAATATCGTGAAACCCCAGCGACCGGCACAGGCTGACCGCTTCGGTCATGCTGGCTGCGATTGTATCCAGTCGCATCTTCGCATACTGGGATAGGCGTGCCGGCGCGATCAGCGTCAGAACCAAATCTCTGCCCAGTCCGTGTCCGCGCAACTCAGGACGCACGTACAAACGCTTCATCTCGCAGATCCCATTTTCCAACTTGCACAAAGCCACGCAGGCTGCGGGAGTCGACTCGCAGAACGCGAGCAGGGGCCGTCCTTCTGGAGGCAGGCACTCACCCGGCAGTCCCGCCAGTTCTGTGTCGAAGCTTTGAAAGCAGAGACTAAACCCCAGCAAGGCACCATATTCACGAAAGAGCGTTCGAACGTGATCGATCTGCACCCGCTCTTCCGCTGGAACGGTTGCAAATTCCTCTGTCATGCCTGGCCACTCAGTACGAAATCAATTTGAGGTTAACAGAACTGTTCAGGCCTCGGCAGATACAGTCAGACGAATTTGTTGCCGAACACTTGATCCGTGAATCGTGGTACGGGATTCGTGATGCGTGATACGGGGGTTCACTCAGTACCCAGCAATCAGTACTCGTTCTACCCCTCCGCCCGAAGCACTTCCAGTGCGGGTCGATTGGCAATGCCCCGGCTGTTGAGCATTCCAATCGCTACCGCGAGAAGAGTCACAATCAGAAGTGCCATGAGGCTTGGCAGCATGAAGGGCACAAAAGGCGCTTCGAACACATACTCAGCCAGCGCCCAACTGGCGGCCCACGCCAGTAGAAGCCCTGTCAATGCCGCCAGCATTCCGAGAAAGAAGTACTCAACCAGCATGATTTGAAGAACCTGGCTCTTCCTGGCGCCCAAAGTTCGAAGCAAGACACTCTCCCGGATTCTTTGATATCTGCCGGTCACCACCGCCCCAGCCAGCACTACGAGTCCGGTAAAAATACTGAATAGCGCCATAAAGCGGACGACGAAAGCCACCTTGCTGAGAATGGTGTCAATCATGTTCACAATCAGCGCCAAGTCGATGGCCGACACATTGGGAAATCTCTGCACGACCGTTTGCTGCAGCTTGGCTGATTCTTCATTGCTCCCGGTCTTGAGGACCATGACGTAAAATTGCGGGGCGTCCTCCAAGACTCCCGCCGGAAACACCACGAAGAAGTTTGGCTGAACGCGTTCCCACTCAACCTTTCGTAGGCTGCCTACGCGCGTCGCCACTGGCAAGCCTTGTACATCAAACACCAACTCATCCCCCAGCCTCACCTTGAGACGCTGCGCAATCCCCACTTCCAGCGAGACCAGAATGGGTCCAGACGTGAACGTGGCCCGCGGCTGCCACTTTCCCAAAATCAGTTTCTCCGTACTGATCAACTTATCGCGATAGGTCGACCGGTACTCGCGTTGCAAGGCCGATTCCGGGATGGCATTCTTGGGATCCTTAAGAATGTCTTCAATAGCTCTACCCTGCACCGATGTCAAACGCATCGTGACGATCGGCACCTCCTGGAGGATCGGAACATTCTGAGATTGGACCAACTTGCCAAGATTCTCTCTTTGGTCCGTCTGGATGTCGAAGAGCACCATGTTAGGCTGATGGCCGCTCGCCAGCAGCGTGACTTCTTGCACCAAGACTCCGTGGATCAGATAGAGCGTCATCATTAGAAAAGTGCCCAAACCAATCGAGAGCATGAGCACCAGGGTCTGGTTGTTGGGCCGGTACAGATTGGCGATGCCTTGCCGCCAGATGTAGCTTCGGGAGTGTGTCACGAGTCGCTTGGCTGAAAAACGAACGAGCCGTGCCACGGCTGCCAACACGCCCAGCGACGCCAACAGTCCCAGTGTGAACCAGATCCCGTGAACCCAGCGCCGCGTGTGCGCGATCGAGAAAGCTGCCACCGCTATCAGGATGAGAGTGTAAATCAGCCAACGCCACAAATCGCGTTGCGCTTTTGCTCCCTCCTCGTACGAGGCGCGAATCGCCAGCAAGGGCGAAACACGTCGTATTCCGAGCAAAGGCAGTAGAGAAAACAACAGTGAAATGCCAAATCCCGTCACCATGGCTACACCAAGAGACATCCAGGAAACAAAGAAAGGAATGGTGACAGGGATAAAGTCCTGCATCATGCGAGGCAGCTCGTACTGCACCGCAAGTCCCAGCAGAACTCCGCTGATGGCGCCTACCAGTCCCAGCGCGGATGTCTGGATCAAGTAAATCGCAAATGTCGAGCGGTTCTTGGCGCCCAGGCAGCGCAAGACGGCCAGCGTGTTCACCTTTTGCTTGATGTAAACGTGCACCGAGCTCGCAACTCCGATGCTGCCCAGTAGCATCGCTATGAACGCCACCAAGTTCAGATAGTCGTACGCATTTTCGAGCGAGCGGCCCAGGCTGGCTTTGCGCTCCTCAACCGTCTCACTGTCCAGCCGAAACCGGATGAAGTCAGGCTCCAGCTTCTTGGCAAGTTGCTCGGCATTCACACCCGGAGGAAGGCGGAAGGAGATCTTGTACGTGGCGGAGCTGCCACGTTGTAACAGGCGTGTCTGACTCAGATACTCTTTCGGGATGTAAACCCGAGCCCCAAGAAGACCTGCCGTAGCGTTCTCACCAGGAACCTTCCTCAAACGGCCCGCAATGCGATAGGCATAGGAACCGATGCGAATCTCGTCGCCCACCGCAGCGTTGTACTGCAGCATGAGCCCGTCTTCTACCAAGGCCAACGCGCCTTGCCGGAAATCCGCCGCCGCATTCACCGGCTCCGTCTCCATCTCGCCGAAAAACGGAAATCCCCCTTCGAGGGCGCGCACCTGGGCTAAACGTGTCGCTCCAGTCTTTGGAAGCAACACCATGGAAGAGAAACTGGTCTCACGAGCCTGCTCACCGCCGATGGCGCGGAACAGTTGTTCAGCCGCATCGTTGAAGGGCTGCCGCGCCCGAATCACAAGATCGGCTCCTAACAAGGTTTTGGCCTGATAGTCCAGTCCCTGACGCAGGTTGACCCCAAAGGAACTGATGGCCATCAGTGCGGCAACTCCGAGCGTGATAGACGAGACGAACAACAACAGCCTCCGCCGGCTGGCGCGGCTATCCCTCCAGGCCATTCTCCAGATCCAGGATGAGGATGAATGCAACATTAGAATTCCGAATGTCGAATTTTGAAGTGCGAATCAGGAACTACTCCGTCGTCATTTCTTTGGGGAACGCGAGTGTGTTGTTCGTTTCAAGCTCGAGGACCAGCGTTTCCGGCGAAGCGCAAATCCCTGGTTTTCAATTCGAACTTCCTACTTCGTCATTCACACTTCGTCATTCTCACTTCTTCGACTCTTTCATCAGAAACGACTGCCCCACCGCGAAGCTTGAGGATGCGTTGGGTTCGTCCGGCCAGATCGTGGTCGTGGGTGACGACGATCAACGTCGTTCCAAAGGCTTCGTTCAATTCGAAGAGCAGATGCACAATCCGTTGGCTCGTTTCTGCGTCCAAGTTGCCGGTAGGCTCATCCGCAAAAAGAATCTTCGGCCGGTTGATGAACGCGCGGGCAAGCGCCACGCGTTGCTGTTCGCCTCCTGAGAGCTGGGCAGGGTAGTGATGCAACCGGTCTTCAAGGCCCACCTGACGCAGCAGATCCACGGCCCGGATACCGGTCTGGGTCTCCCCGCGCAGTTCCAAAGGAACCATAACGTTCTCAAGCGCCGTCAGAGTCGGAATTAACTGAAAGGTTTGGAAAACGAAACCCACATGCTGGTTGCGAATGTCCGCCAAGCTATCTTCACTGAGAGAATTCAGCTCAATGCCATTCAGGGTCACAGTGCCTGAAGAAGGACGGTCGAGACCCGCGCATAGACCCAGCAGCGTCGTTTTGCCGCTGCCCGAGGGGCCGACAATGGAGCAGGTAGAGCCTTCCACAATCGAGAAAGAAATCTCTTTGACAACCGTCAGAGTGCGTTCTCCGCTCTTGTAGGTTTTGGTTAGTTGTTCAACACTAAGAACTGAGGAAGAGGAGTTAGGGGCAGTCAGCAAGCAGATGAGCTCCGGTGATTAGCGCTCGGCCGTCCTCCTGCTGAATGCCAGCCGTCGCACAACAGCGACCCGCAAGGCAGTGGAGCAAACCGGCGAAAAGCATTGTGGCATAGATTCGGGCATCTTCCTACGGGCGACCCCTGGGAGCGCAGGCGCGCCGCTCGCAACGGTGGTTGCAGATCAGCGCCCGGGCCTGCGGCAACACAACAGCGGGCGCAGCGCGCCCACGCTCCCAGGATTCCTTTCCACATAGGACCAGTTTCTAGGGATACTATGAAATTTCTCCACTGGAATGCGCTCTCCTTCTTCCTGTCAGCAGGTTTGCTTTCGACAACCTTGTGTTGTGCATTCTTTGCTTCGCCGACCAAGACAGACGTGGCTGCGCCAAAGGAGCCTCGTGTTGTTGTGTGTCTGGGTGACAGCCTCACCGCAGGCTATGGGCTTGACCAGGCGCAAGCCTATCCAGCCCTACTGCAGAAAAGCATCGACAACCTGGGATGGAAGTTCAAAGTCGTGAACGCCGGTCTCAGCGGAGAAACCACAGCCGGTGGACTGCGCCGACTCGACTGGGTTCTGAAACGCCGGGTTGATGTCTTGATTCTCGCCTTGGGTGGGAATGATGCGCTGCGTGGCATTCCTCTGGAGACCACCCGCCAGAATCTCGACCACATTCTGACGCGAGCCCGCGCCAAGAATCCCGAAGTCCAGTTAGTTGTTGCCGGAATGCTCATTCCACCAAACTGGGGACGTGAGTACTTCAACGGATTCAGAGCCCTCTTCCCCCAGCTTGCCAAGAAGCATCAGGCTGGCCTCATCCCCTTTCTCTTGGAGGGAGTTGGAGGAAAACCGGAGCTGAATTTCCCCGACGGCATTCACCCGACCGCAGAAGGCCATCGAATAGTCGCCGCGAATGTTTGGAAGGTTCTTGAACACGTCCTGAGGTCAATGCGTTGACTACAGTAACCGTCGGAAGGTCCTGCGAATGAGTCGTCAGCTCAGAGGAAGCGATCAATTTCCAAAGCATCTGGGCTCTTGGTTGTCTGCGGTTGGCTGTGCGCGCCGATTGGGCAACTGGGTTCGGTCAATAGCCAATCGCAAATGACCAATTGCAAAACGACTCTTTGTTTCCAAATGCTGTTCCTGCGATAGCTGCTCTAACCGGCTTTCGCTGACCCTCTGACGCTTGACACCCCCTCCTTTTTTCGTACAATGGCCCTGCACTAAGCAAAACTGAAGGCCGCAAGTTCCTCCCGGGGATCATCCTGACCCTAGCGGCGGCGGAGTAGCTTTCACATGAAGAGCCTTAAGAGTTTCACTCGTCGTTGGTTTCTCAGTAGCTCCTCGGCCAGCTTGGTCACTGGGTACGTGGCAAGCTCGGCATTGTCAGCCACGAAAATTCTGGGGGCCAACGACCGCGTTCGCGTTGGCGCGATCGGCACCGGCGGGCGCACGCGCTACTTGATGGGGTTGCTGAAGAATCTTCCTGGCAACGACCAGATTGCGGCCTGCGATGTCTACGAGCCCAACCTCGACCAGGCTGTCACTCTCATCGGCAGCGTGGCAAAGCGTTACGTTGATTACCGTGCGATGCTCGATAGCAAGGAAATTGATGCCGTGGTCATTGGCAGCCCGGACCACTGGCACAAGCAGATGACGATCGACGCTGTGAAGGCCGGCAAGGATGTGTACGTCGAAAAACCCATCTCACACTCGATTGCAGAAGGTGAGGCAATGATCGCCGCGGTAGAGTCGTCTGGAAGAGTAGTGCAAACGGGAACTCAGCAGAGAAGCTGGGAGCATTTTGCACTGGGTAAACAGATTGTGGACTCGGGAAAGCTGGGTCAGATCACCTTCGGCCAGGCCTATTGGTATCAAAACTATGCGGCACGAAAACGGTTGCCGGACTTGGATGCCAGCAAGTTGAATTGGAAACAGTGGCTGGGTTCCGCTCCCGACCAACCCATCAAGCCTGAGCGCTTTTTCCTGTGGCGATGGTACTGGGACTTTGGCGGTGGAGCTCTGACCGATCTTATGACCCACTGGATTGATGTGATTCAGTGGTACATGGGTACACCGGCTCCCAAGTCCGCTCTGGCAACCGGCACAGTCTACGCTTCAACCTGGGAATGCCCCGACACCCTGAACTGCGTGGTGGAGTTTCCAAGAGACTATAGCGTGGTGTACACAGGAACGATGGCCAGTCGCATTGATGACGGCGGCTTTGAGTTACGAGGAACAACCGGCACACTCAAGGTGGACCGCCAGCACCTGGCCTTCTATGGCGAGGAAACCCGCAACGTGCCGGGAACCCAGGCTCCCGAGCCGGAGATTCTGGTTCGCTCGCAGCGGGATGGAACGTCGGCCCATCTCCAGAACTTTCTCGATTGCATTCGCAGCCGAAAGACACCATCGGCCAACATTCGAGTTGCTCACGAAGCGGCTCGCACGTCGCACATCGGCAATCTGTCGCTGAAAACGCAACGAAAAGTGAAATGGGATTCAATCTCGGGAAAGATTGAATCCTAGGGTTTTGCAGCGATTGCTGCTGGTTGTTCGTTGTTGGTTGATTACAGGCGACGACTGACGACCAACAGGCTTCTCGGGGGCTTATGAACAAGAAGATTTCGATCGGTAGTTGGGCCTATGTGTTCGGACCCTACTGGGACAATCCTATTCCGTTTGAAGAAGTGGTTCAGCGCTTGTCTGAATTGAAGTTCGATGGCGTGGAGATCATCGGCTTCCGACCGCACCCGCATCCCGACGATTATGCCAGTAACAGCCATCGGCAGGATCTGCGCGCTCTGATTTCCGGTCTCGGTCTGGAGATTTCTGGCTATGCGCCAGATCTGACGGCGCATAGCTTGATCCGCACGGACGACCACGCAGGCTACATCAAAACATTTGAGAAAAATCTGGGTTTCGCGCGCGATCTTGAAGTGCCCGCGATGCGTGTTGATAGCATCGATCCTCCCACCGCTCTCAATGAAGTGAATCTGGATGCCGCGCTCAAGCGCATTGTCCCCACCTGGCAGCGTTGCGCGGAACTGGCCGCCAAGGCTGGAGTGCTGATGGTCTGGGAATTCGAGCCGGGATTTGCGTTCAACAAGCCTTCAGAGGTGCTTCGCGTGGTAAACGAAGTGGGGCATTCGAACTTCAAGATTCTCTTCGACACTTCCCACGCCCACATGTCCGCCGTGGTCGCTGCCCGCCACCAGGGGCAACCAGAGCGGCTCAAAGGCGGGGTGATTGAAATGATCCAGATGTTGAAGGGCAGGATTGGCCATATCCACTTGATCGACTCGGACGGAACGCTGCATAACGACGAGACGAGCACCCACCGGCCTTTCGGCGAAGGAACGCTGGATTTTGACGCCATCATGCCGGTATTGAACCAGAGTGGCTGCAATTCGCCTTGGTGGGCCATCGATCTCTGTTTCTGGCCAGGGTCTTGGGAAGCAACGACCGGTTGCAAACAGTTCATGGATCGACTGAACGAGAAGTACGGTGCGGCGACCCAGTGACAAACTCACTAAGCGACCAAGAAGTACGGCCTTCGCCGGAATAACGAGAGCCATCAGAGAACAACGCAGCACTTTCAGGTGCTCTGTCATTCCGGAGAAAGCCGGAGTCCAGGACCGGAGTCATTCAGGCCTCGCGCCCGGCCATTAGGACGAGCTCCCTGCAAGTATCGGATACACATCATAGAGGTGCAAAAGCGTGCCTACGGATTCCTTCTATTCCCTTCAAGACAAAGTTGCCATAGTAACCGGCGCGGCTCGAGGCATCGGGGCCGCCATTGCTGAACGGTTCCTGAAAGCGGGCGCTCGCGTTGTGTTTGCGGACGCGGACTCGGCGGAAGCCCAGCGCACTTCCGTTGAGTTGGACGCAGGAGGCCAGCGAAGCCTCGTAGTTGGCGTAGATGTGACGAAGCGAGCTCAGACCGAGGCCATGGCCCGACAGGTGCTTGAGCGGTTTGGGACCATCGATGTTCTGGTAAACAACGCAGGCATTGCAGGACCAAACAAGCCGCTGGTGGAGGTTTCTGAGGAGGAGTGGGACCGGGTTTGCGACATCAATCTGAAGGGAGTGTTTCTCTGCTGCCAGGCCGTGTTGCCGGTCATGTTGAAGAATCGCTATGGGCGCATCGTCAACATCGCCTCGATTGCCGGCAAGGAGGGCAACCCGAACCTCACGCCCTATTCTGCTACCAAAGCGGGCGTGATTTGTCTTACAAAGGCGTTGGCAAAAGAAGTCTGCACGCAAGGCATCTACGTGAACTGCTTGACCCCCGCCGTGATCGAAACACCCATCTTGAAGCAGTTAACCCAACAACAAATCGATTACATGACGAGCCGGATTCCCATGGGCCGGGTCGGCAAACCCTCCGAAGTCGCTGCCCTCATTCACTTCCTCGCGAGTGACGACTGCAGCTTCACCAACGGCGCCTGCGTCGACATCAGCGGGGGTCGGGCTACTTACTAATATCGGTGCCCAAGTTTGGCCCGCACGAGAGGCCAGTCTCCGAAGGCCGTAGAGGAGCGGTTGCCAAGAAACAAGAGATGAGAATCAATCCCCTCCTGGGAGGGGCAGAAGCCGTAGGCTTCTGGGTGGGTTGTGGCCACGAAGAACCCACCCCGGCGCTGCGCGCTACCCCTCCAAGGGGATTCTGGATTCCCGCTTTCGCGGGAATGCCCTAAGGACGCAAATCAACTCTTCCAGGAAACCTGCATGCCCTACTCCCATAGCTCCGCGGCTCGTCCCACTCTGCGGCCCCACCACTCCGGACCTTCTCGCACGTAAGCCCATTCCGGGTTTTGCTCAACGTTGCGCAAGGCAGCCATCACCGCACGGAACACGGGCGCGTGCTCCTCTGCAAATTCGAAATAGCCGATGAAATCGTACACGTCTTTCCGGCCGTAGCTGCCGGCCGCATGCACCAGTCGACGCACGATATGCGGAATCCCAGGTTCTGCAGCCAATGCATGCCCCCGAGCCACGACTGCACCTTTGGGATTGTAACGCGGCAGGAAGAAGCTCTCGCGCCGCATCCAATCCATCGACCACCACTCCTCGGTTTTGTTCAGGGGCGTGACCACCCCGAGCGGAAACTGCTTCCCGGGCCCAGGTTGCAAGGCGCCGGCGTAAGCGAACTGGGCCATCGCCTGGCTGGTATAGCTGCGAAGCCTTTGCACACCGGCCAGTGTCGTAACCGACCCCTGGCGATGCTCAATCAACATCCGCAGTTGAGTTTCAAAATGGTGGAATGCTTCCTCGGTCGCCGCTTCGAGACGCACTAGGAACTGGGATTGAAGCAAAGAAGGGTGGGGGAGATCTCGCTCACGACTGTGTTGTGTCTCGGCGCGCAGGAACTGGAAGCAGCCACGCTGAAGTGCCGATTCGGACGGATGGCCACTCACAAAATGCAAATTCTCCATTCCGTCTCCCAGTCTATCCATCGCACCCAGTAGCTCTCGATCAACACGGCTTCGGGCGATGGACCCAAACAAGAATCGCTGATGTCCGGTAACCTGAGTAGACAGGTTCAGGCTGGCAGGATCGTGCATGGTTCCCTTTCGTGATGTCTTTGGATTGGTTGTGCTTCGTTGTGATTGCGTCGGAGGGACTGGCAGGAAGAGATCAAGCGAAAATCAAACCCGTCCCGTCATTTCGGCGAAAGAACCATCCCTCCGGTGAAAACCGGCGTCTGCAGGCCAGAAGCCGCTCAAGTCAGACTGAAAGTCTGACCCCTTGGAGTGCGCAGGCACGACTGCGCCCTGCCAAGCGCGACGCGTTGCGCCCGATCGAGAGCGGCGACATGTCGCCGCTCTCCAAAGGCACAGGTTCGGGCAGGTGTCTTCGGCATTCGCACTTAGACTTTCGTCCTTCCTCACGGTCCTAGATTCTTTTCGAAATGCTTCTCTCCATCAAACTTCAAAAGTTTGCCGCGACCCTCCACTGCAGTCTCCAGGCAAACGGGCCGCGACCAAACCTTCTGAATGTTCTCCAGAGTTGCTTTGGCATAGTCCATCTTGAGATCGATGCCCTCGTGGCGGTGTTCCAAATACAACTCACCACGATTCTCGTAATTTGCCTCGCGGACATAGATGAGCGGTTGTCCAAAGTTGGTCAATGAGAATAGCAGCTGTTGCTTTACTTTCTTGAAGTCGCGGCCGGAGATGACATAGGCGTTCTGCTCGGGATCGAATTTGTAGGCAAACATCTTCTGCGCGTGGCAGAATTCCTCCGTCAAGAACGTGTCGATAAACGTCACGTCGTTGTAGATTCTGCGAACTTCAAAAATCTTCTCCCGCCCCAAGCCCAGGTTCTTGTCCCAGTCCTTTTTTTCTTCGATGCCGTCGCATTCTTCATAGTCTTTGCCGAACTTGCCCTTGTTCCAGCGATCCTCAATATCCTTGAAGAGCTCCAGGCCAAGCTTGTAAGGGTTGACGCGTGTCGGCTGCGTGGCCACAGTTCCGGAATGGTGGTCCGCATAGTCGATCAGCTCCGAGTCCCGTAGCGCCTTTCGGGTCACGATCGTCGAATGCCAGTAGCTCGCCCATCCTTCGTTCATGATCTTGGTTTGGCCTTGAGGCGCGAAGTAATAGCTCTCCTCGCGAATCAACTCGCAAACCTCGCGCTGCCAGTTTTCCAGAGGAGCGTTTTCGATGAGGAAGAGCAAGACATCCTTCTCGGGACTCTCCGGGAAGCCCCTCTTCTTGAGGCGGTCCTCGTCCAGTTTTCGCTGCTGGTCTTGCAAGAATCCCTCTGGGTTAATGAACTCATCCATGTAGTCCTTGCTCCTGATTTTCTTGACCGTCTGATCATCGTCGCCATTTTCGATGACGGATGAGGGCTTCCGGTTACGCCGCTCGATGAAAGGCGAATGGCGGTCGATGAGATCGTCAATTGACAGGCAAATATCAATGAATCGCTCAACCTCTACGTACCCATACTTGTCGATGTACTTACGAACCTTTGTCGCATGGTTGGCCATCTCATCCATCATTTTCCGATTCGTTTTGGAGAACCAGAAATTGTTCTTGAAGAAGTCACAGTGCCCGTACACATGGGCCATGACTATTTTCTGATCTACATAGTTGTTGCACTGCAGGAGATAGGCATAACAGGGGTCGTTGTTGATGACCATCTCGTAGATCTTGTGCAAGCCATAGGCAAAGCTCTTGCTCAGCCGCTCATACTCCATACCAAATCGCCAGTGTGGGTAGCGATTCGGAAATCCCATGAAGCTCGCGACTTCATTGAGTTGCTTGAAGTCCAGGATCTCGAAAAACGTCTCGTAGAAATCGAGGCCGTAATCGCGCGCGTAGCCTTCAATTTCCTGGCGAATGCTTTCGAGATCTGGCGGCAGGTTCATCAGAATGTCACTGAAAAGGATTGGCGTCACGCCGAAGGGAACGCCCGCTGTGGCGTTCCTGTGGAAACCAAGCACAGATTCAAATAGATTCGCCACTCAACAGAGAACGGGACAGCGCCCGTTCTCTCCAAAATCTATTCGCCTCCAAGGAAGACGTCGAATCTATTTCCCCTTGCCCAGGAAATCCTTGATGGACGCGTAGATATCGTCCTTGGTCTGAATTTTCGACGTCACAAGGTTTTCCGCCGAATCGAAACTCTCATCCAACTCCCGCAGGAACTCACCGCTGCCATAAGCGCTTTCCACCTGTCCGTAACAGAACAGGTTCACCTTCGGCAGCAACTGTTCTTCGAGCAAGGTGACGCACTTGTCGGTATCGCCTCCCGACCAGTTGTCACCGTCGGAGAAGTGGAATCCATAGATGTTCCACTGCTCCAGGTCATATTCCTCGTCGATCATCTTGTTGAAATAGTTGTAGGCCGAGGAGATCATCGTGCCGCCGCTCTCACGCAAGTGGTAGAACTGCTCCTCATTCACTTCCTTTGCTGCAGCATCGTGGACAATGTATCGCGTCACCAATCCCTTGTATTGGGACCGCAGCCAGGTGTCGATCCAGAAAGTCTCAATGCGAACGATCTCCTTCTGTTCGTCTCCCATCGAGCCAGAGACATCCATCATATACACGATAAGTGCATTGCACTCAGGTGTGGGTTTGGTTTTCCACGACAGAAACCGCTTGTCTTCGCGAATCGGGAGAATGAGAGGGTTGCGGTGATTGTAAATCCCGGAAGTAATCTGACGTTTTAGGGCTTCCTTGTAGGTTCGTTTGAAGTGCCGCAAGGATTCTGGACCCGTGCGCCGAACGGCAGAATACTTGTCCTTCTCGACCTGAATCTTCTTGGTTCCCTTCGGTTCGATCTTCGGCAGTTCCAGTTCCTCGCCTAGAATCTGGGCCAGTTCCTCCAGAGTGATGTCCACTTCGAGAAGGTGTTCCCCGGGCTGGTTGCCGGCTTCACCCACTCCGGGATCGTCGCCGGAGGCAATGGGTGTTCCGGCGTCGCCTTCACCCTGGCCGACTCCGCCCTGGCTTTGAGGAGAGAAGCGAAAGGTGGGAATGTCAATCTGGGGAATCGGAATGCTGATGAGGTCCTTGCCCTTGCGACCGATCAGTTCCTCGTGGGAAATGTACTTGCGAAGATCCTGTTTGACTTTGCCACGAACGATCTGACGAAAGCGATTGTGGTCCTGTTCGATCTTGAGGGTGGCCATAGGGAGGGGTTACCGCTTCGAATCTCCTCTCGCGAAGATGCTGGCAACATAGTTCAGGACATCGGTCGAGCAAATATCGCAGTATCCGTAATTCTTCACCATGCGGCTCTTCACCACGTCGATCTTTTCTTGCGTGTCCTTGTCCACCACGTTAGCAACCAGGCTCGTAAGCTTGATGGAGTCTTTCTGGTCTTCGAACAGCTTTAGCTCCAGAGCCTTAAACAGTCGCTCGTTGGTCTTGTAGTTGAAGGTGCGCCCTTCGATCGCCAGCGCGCCAATGTAGTTCATGATCTCGCGGCGGAAATCATCCTTGCGGCTCTCGGGGATCTCGATCTTTTCTTCAATGGCACGCATCAAGCGCTCGTCGGGTTCTTCGTCCTGTCCTGTATACTTGTTCTTCACCCGCTCCTTCTGCGTGTAGGCCTTGATGTTGTCGATATAGTTGCTGCAAAGTCGTCCAATGGCTTCCTCGTCCGCGGAAATGGCCCGCTGCACCTCATTTTTCACGATGTCCTCGTACTCCTGCTTCACCACAGAGAGCAACTCACGGTACTTCTTTCGCTGCTCATCGCTCTTGATCAGCGAATGATGCTTCAATCCGCTCTCCAGCTCGTTGAGCACCATGAAGGGATTCATGCAACTCGTAAGCTCGTTGCTCACCAGAGCATTGGACACCTTGTCCTGGACGTAGCGCGGAGAAATGCCATCCATACCCTCCCGCACGGCCTCCTTCCGCAGTTCCTTGATGCTGTCTTCTGTGTAGCCGGTGAGCGTCTTACCATCGTACAGCTTCAACTTTTGCAGCAGCGTCAGGTTGGCTTTCTTGGGCTCCTCCAAACGAGTCAGCACAGCCCACATCGACGCCATTTCGAGCGAGTGAGGCGCGATGTGTTTGCCGCGAATTCTTTCTGAATTGAAATCCTTCTGATAAATCTTGATCTCTTCGGAAAGCTTGGTGATGTAGGGCACATCGATTTTCACAGTCCGGTCACGCAAGGCTTCCATGAACTCGTTGTTTTGCAGCTTGCGATACTCCGGCTCGTTGGTGTGCCCGATGATGACTTCGTCGATGTCGGTTTGCGGAAATTTTTTCGGCTTGATCTTGTGTTCTTGTGAAGCGCCCAACAGGTCGTAGAGGAAGGCCACGTCAAGCTTCAGCACTTCGATGAACTCAATCACGCCGCGATTGGCCACGTTGAACTCGCCGTCAAAGTTGAAGGCGCGTGCGTCGGAGTCTGAACCATAGATTGCAATCTTGCGGTAGTTGATGTCGCCCGTCAGCTCGGTCGAATCCTGATTCTTCTCGTCCTTGGGTTGGAACGTGCCGATTCCGATGCGATCCTTTTCAGACAGCACCAGGCGGCGCACCTTCACGTGCGCGATCACCTTCGACCAGTCGCCGTCATACTTCTTGCTCAGCTCGCGGTAGGTTTGGCGGCAAGCCGGGCAAAGGTCGCCGTCGATGGTAACCGGGTATTCGTGCGCACGACCCCGGTTAAGCTCGGCAAGAACCTGCTCGCGAAATTCCACCGGGATGAGATGAAGCGGTTCCTCGTGCATCGGGCAGGGCATCTCATCGCTCGAGCGGAGTCCGTCCGACTCGTGATGCTGCGCGACCTGAGTCCAGTTGAAGGTATACAGCGCTCCTTCCGGAATCTTGGAGTACTCTTCGAGTCCCTTCTTGATCAACCGCGCGATCGTGCTCTTGGAACTTCCTACCGGCCCGTGCAGCAGCAGCACACGCCGCTCAGTGCCGTAGCGGTGGGCGGCAGCCTTGAAGATGTCCACCATCTTCGAGAGATGAATGTCCAGCCCGTAGACTGCATCACGCCCGTTGTTCGGCAGGTCCTTAAAAAAGTTGTAGCGGATGATTTTACGTTTGTATTCCGAGTATTCTTCCTTGCCGCAGGCGAGAATCATGTCGTAGACGCGCTGAAATGCCGTGCGCGTCACTCGGGGGTTCTGTTGAACGATCTCGAGATACTCTTCGAAAGAACCCTCCCAGTTCAGCTCGCGAAAGTGCTCGCTGTTTTGTCCTTGATGAATCAATGAAAGTACGCTTGTTTTGGTTTCGGCCATAGACACCATGCCCTCCCGCGGCTTTGGCGCGCTTATTGCCCTGCCTATTTTCTTGTCGGGGATGTAGGGAAACTGCCTTGGGGAAAACAGGAAAGCGAATTAAGCACTGCGAGTCAACAAAATCAAAATCGATTTCATTGAGAAAGAGCTGAGTTCAAAGTAGATGAACCTGCAATCGATCTCTTGTCAAAACTGCAACCAGTATACAGCCAGTCAGATTGAAATGCACAGTCTTTGGGTTGCCTTGTTTTTCCGCAATGCAGTATCAGCAAGTTGAAGGGCAGCCTTTGAAACTTCGATGCTTCCGTTTCGTACGCGACACTCAGAAATGCGGAGCCCAGGCCAAACAGCATCATCCTCCAGCGTTCGCGTAGCGTAGCGACGAACTCGCAGCGGAAGCCAGCCATGTCTTCCGGCTTCGCGCAATTGTGTGCCACAATGCCTGCGGTTCGCTGCTGCAAAGCTCGTGGCCTCGATTCACTGCATGAGACGTACTTCGCATTCCTCAGACGATACGCCCACTCTGGTTTGGTTCCGACTTGATCTCCGTCTGGAGGACAATCCGGCACTGCTCGCGGCGGTCGATCGGGGCAAACCCGTTATTCCGGTGTTCATCTGGTCTCCAGACGACGAGAAGCCGTGGCCGCCTGGGGCCGCTTCCCGTTGGTGGCTGCACGAGTCCCTAGGTGGTCTGCAAGCTGCTTTGGCGAAGCACGGTTCGCGCCTCATCCTTCGCTCGGGTCCGGCGCAAGCGACGATTGAACGGTTGCGGCACGAAACGCAGGCAGGCGCAGTTTTTTGGAACCGGCGTTATGAACCATCCGTCATCGAGCGAGACCGCAAACTCAAGGAGGCCCTGCGGCAAGCAGGGTGCGCGGCTGAGAGCTTCAACAGCAGTTTGTTGTTTGAGCCCTGGGCCGTCAAGAACCAAAGTGGCAAACCTTTTAGGGTGTTCACACCGTTTTGGAACCATTGCACGCGGCAACCTATCAAGCCTTCACCTCGAAAGGAGCTGCAGCAGCTCCGGGTGCCGGAGCGCTGGCCGCAGTCTGAATCGCTAGGGACCTTGCGCCTCGAACCCTCCGTGGACTGGGCTGGCGGCTTGAGAGAGACCTGGCAGCCCGGTGAGCTCGGCGCCAGCCAGCGCCTGGCGGAGTTTCTCCGCAACGGACTGTCAAGCTACACCGGGGAGCGCGACAGACCGGACCACACGGGCACGGCGATGCTCTCACCCCATCTCCATTTCGGAGAAATCAGCCCAGCGCAGGTGTGGCATGCCATTCAGCAGGTCGAGACAACCCAGCAAGGCGAGCAGCACAGCGGTGTCCAACCGTTTCTCCGTCAGCTTGTGTGGAGGGAGTTTGCTTATCACTTGCTCTATCATTTTCCCGAAACGCAAACCCAGCCCCTGCGATCCGAGTATGCTGGCTTTCCATTTCGCACAGCCCCGCATGATTACACGGCCTGGTGCCGAGGCCAGACGGGCTATCCGCTGGTAGATGCTGGCATGCGGCAGCTGTGGCATTGCGGCTGGATGCACAACCGTGTGCGCATGGTGGTGGCTTCGTTTCTAGTGAAGCACCTGTTGATCGGCTGGGAGGAAGGCTCGGCGTGGTTCTGGGATACCCTGGTGGATGCGGACCTGGCCAACAACACGCTGGGCTGGCAGTGGGCGGCGGGCTGTGGCGCGGACGCTGCTCCTTACTTTCGCATCTTCAACCCGGTGAGTCAGGGAACAAGGTTCGACCCCAATGGCGACTACGTGCGGCGATGGGTGCCTGAGTTAGCGAACTTGCCCGCAAGGTCGATTCACCAACTAGTGGGTTGCTCCAGTCCGGTGGCCGGACACGCTGCTGAAAAAGGCAAATGCTATCCTGCGCCTATCGTTCCCCACATGGCTGCGCGCCAGCGGGCTCTCGAAGCTTGGAACACAATTCGCCGTTGAAACGCGGCGAGGGTTCGCACGATGGGTAACAAGCCGTACCAAGCCGCTGGGCCCGAAGCTCCGCTATTGCAGATCCATTTCGATCCCGCCCACGAAGCCCGCCAATAGGTTGTAGAGGACCGCCGTGATCAGCCCGCCGACGAATCCCATGATTCCGTAGATAATCGGGAAGAGGATAATGGAACCTACGCCAAAAAAGGCGCCCAACCACGCAGGCGCCCCACTGGAGGAGCCTTGTCCCAAAGCCAGGCCCAGAGTCGAGACCAAGGCAAAGATGCCACCCAACAAGACTCCCATCAACCCGTACAACGTGCCGCCAATCTTGCCGCACGACATCACACCAACGCTCTTCAGAACCATATGCTCTCCTCTTCTTACGAAATCGTCACGCGCGGTCGCCACCACGCGGTTACAGCAGTCGGTAAGACCAGGCTAACCCCAGCAATCCGCTCCGATCAAAAACGCAGGCACAGCAAAACAAAACGAAAGGTCGCCGCTTTGCCGGCACATGCAACGAGGGATGCACCTTATCGTCGAAGCTCGGTTTCGAAAGGGTTCAGTTAGACGTCGGAATGGTAACACGAGACTACACTTTCGGTGGGCTCAAACAATTGAGTACAGAGACAGCAGGACAAATTCAGAGGGAATTGAGGCAAGGGTCACGTCTAATGCAGTCCGAAGAGTTTCAGTCCATTCGTCCGAAAGATATCCTCCACCTGAGAATCGCTCAGGTGCATTCGCGTTGCCGCCAGCTTGAGCGCCCGCAGCGATTCATGCCCTACGAAGAATGGGCGAACTCTCGCGTAGCCGGCAGCCGTATCCCAGTCGAGTGAGTTTTCATACAGCCACAGAAACTCATCGCCAATAGCCACGCAACGACCCCGGAAATGGCTGATAGGAAAGTCAGAGCCCCACATCAGCCGGTCATGGCCGAGGGTCTCGATGATGGCTTCAAACGCACCGGCCTCGGTCACGGCAGAGCTATCGCACCAAACATTTCGCAGGCCCTTCAGGGCATGAATGCCTTCGATGGTGTGATGAGGGTTGAAGCCGCGGGCGGCGTGGGCAAGGATCAGACGGGCGTTGGGATACTTCTCGCAATAAAAACGGATCTGCGCCTGATTAGCCGTGTCCGCCATGGCTCGTGCCCTCACCATGTGGAGCGTAATCGAAAGGCCCTCTTCGTGCGCCACTCGCATGTGCTCTTCTGTCAAATACTCTTTCACTTCCGCATCCCAGGTTGGTGTGCTTGAAGCAAACGTGTGGTACACCTTCAGCCCCACAGACCTATGGCCTTTCACCAACGTGCGGACCTGGTCTGCGTCCAGCTTGGGCGAAACAATCAACTGACCCCGCGATTGAGGATCCCGTGCTATCTCGCCAGCAACGAAACGGTTGGATTCTTCGTAGCGTGCCTCGCTCAAACCTGCCCCGAAGAACAATCCGGTAGTCTTCCGGCCAGGAATAATCCACTCCATTTGCCGTCTAAATTCATCCAAGGTTACAACGGGCGGGCCCTTCTCGATGAGGGTGCGGGAAGCCCAGTGACTGACCTCATAAAGGTGAGCATGACTGTCGAAGATCTGATCCGGGACGAAGGAATCCAGCTCTTTGGCGAAAAATTCCTGGTCGTAAGCTCTTAGCTCCCAAGTCGGCTCCATCGGCACCTCGATTCGCTTAGTCCGGCCTCGCCAATACGAAGCCAAGGATGCGGTTTGCGCTGTTCAAGGAGAGATCATAGGACCCCAGCCCCAGTCGTGTCGATCCCATCAATGCTGTTCGTGCTGGATAACTTTCAAAATCTCACAATAATAGGGGTCAAATAGATGCGCCGAGGCTTCAACGACAAAGGCCCGTTCAGAGGGCGACCTTGTGGAACGGATGCTGTGGATGCCAGCTTTGGGGCGAGCACGAACCTAATTTTAGAAAGAACTCTATGACCCTTCGATCTTCTTGTCGCGATTTTCGCTCGGCATTGCGTGCAGCTTTTCTGGCTCTAATCAGCCCTGCCTTGCTTGCGGCCCAGGTATCACAGCAACGGCCGAATTTTCTGTTTATCCTGGCTGACGATTTGGGACAACACCAGCTTGGATGTTACGGAAGCAAATACTACGAGACGCCGAACATCGATCGCCTGGCTGCAGAAGGAATGAGGTTCACGCGGGCTTATTCCGCGGCCCCTATCTGCTCCCCGACCCGTGCCAGCTTGATGACGGGCAAGTATCCCGCTCGACTGCGGGTGACTGACTTTATTCCCGGCAGCACCAACTGGCGAAATACGCAACTTCTGGTCCCCGACTGGAACAAGGCTCTGCCGACTTCTGAAGTCACCCTCGCAGAAATGCTGCGCGAAGCAGGTTACATTTCAGGTCATTTTGGCAAGTGGCACCTGAACATTGACAGAAAAAATTACCTGGATCGTCCGGGTGATCCCCAATCGCAGGGTTTCGACGGCGTGTTGACCACCTACAAGCCGAATGAGGAAACGAATCAGAATCCTGACCCGAAGGACGATCCTCACAACGTCAGGCGCATCACCGACCGAGCGATTGTGTTCCTGGAAAAGAATAAGGACCGTCCGTTCTTCTGCTACGTGTCGCACAACTCCATTCATCGCCCTGAAATGGATCATCCGGATCGCATCGCTAAATACGAGAAGAAGGCCGGAGCCGACAACCGTGATAACCGTCCTGTCCTGGCTGCAATGCTGGAAGGACTCGACTCAGGCGTCGGCCGGCTGATGGTGAAGGTGAATGATCTGGGCCTTGCTGGAAATACTGTGGTGATCTTTTTTGGAGACAATGGAATGTTTGGTGATCCGGAAACCCTCAAGCCCTTGCGCGGCGCCAAAGGCCACCTCTACGAGGCCGGAATCCGCGAACCGTTAATCGTTCGCTGGCCTGGCAAGGTCAAAGCCAACTCGGTGTGCGATGTTCCCGTCATCAGCAACGATTTTTATCCTACGCTGGCGGAACTGGCGGGCCAAAGGCTGGACCAGCCTGATCTGGATGGAATCAGTTTCGTGCCTCTGCTGAGGCAAATAGGCTCCGTCAGTCGGGAAGCACTCTATTTCCACTATCCGCACTACTCGCCCCAAGGCGGCAGACCGGGCGGAGCCGTGGTTGCCGGTCAATACAAACTGGTCGTGTGGTACGAAAAGGAGGTGGAAGCGAAGAATCCACTCGACGCTGTTGAACTCTACGATCTGGAGAAGGACATCGGCGAACAGCACAACCTCGCCCGCTCAACACCCATAAAGGCCCAGGCACTCTACCAGAAGTTCAAACACTGGCAGCGCACGGTCGGAGCCCAACAAATGAAGCGCAATCCGGACTACAACTCCGCGTTGCCGACAACGGAACGTAACGATTGAATGGGCCTGAACTTGGAGCGGGATGGAGTCGGGCAGTGCCCGCTGTAGTAGCTTGGGTTGCCGGAGGCCTGACGCCGGCAGCCTTCGAGTTTCTCCCCCTTGCGAAGCGAATAAGGGGGAGATTAAGAGGGGGTCCTCACCGGGGAAGGAACATTCTATTTGGCGTGACCGAAGTCATAGGCTAGCACGAAGCCTTGCCGGAATCTTGCTCGACTCCAAGCGTCACTGTGTTATCCCACCCTGGCGTGCAGAGAGCGAACAGGCTCTGGACACGGCTGCTCCGGTGAAAGAGGTCTGGTTAGTCCTGGCTGGATTCTTTGAACCGGGGCGAGGTCATCGGTGTCTACAATCGAGTCTTGCCCAGAAAAACGGACTAGACTGCAGGTCTCCATCCTGTGGACAACCTCCACTGACAAGCCAAAATAGAAAGTCCTGCTCAAGTTCTCTCTGTTCGTGTTCATGGTGACCTCTCATCTGATCTCTGTTCCAATTATTGGCCAGTGCGGGTTATCCCTTAATTTTCTAAAACGGCAACCCGAAGCCGGTCTGGCTTCAGGTTGCCTATGACCGAATCTTGGCTTTGAACGGCTCTTCGAGCCGTTCCCTAACCACTCTCCAGCCAGCTACTTCTTAGCCGCTACAACGGTTGGTGCACCTTCCGACAAACGCTGGGCCACTTCGCGCTCAAGGCGAGATTTGCGGAATTCGCGACCCATGCCGCTCGAAGCCGCCCAGATCTTGGATAGAAAGTACTGGTCACCGTAGCGATTGAAAACCAGCTTGCCGGCATCCGCGATCTTGCTTGCCTGCGCGGCTGTGGTCAGAACCATGGCCGAAGAGCGTGCGTCCTTGCTCTGAATCAGTGTTGTTGCTTGATTGATCTGCGCCACGTGATACTCGCCTGAGTGAAGCCGTTTTTCCCCCACGACGAAGTCGAAAGGAATCTCTGCCTTGAGCATGATGGACTGCGCTTGTGTCGCTGGAACCATCAGCCCGGCAAAGAGAGTGAGTGCTGTCAGCACTTGATAGGCATGCTTGTACATGTGACCTCCTTAAGGTCCTAATTTGGTTGCGGCTGAAGCTCGCCGATGGCCTGACTTCAATCCGGTGGGTTGGCTGCGCAACCAACTGCTTCACACCGTCGATCGGGATCACCCCTCTCATCAACCGCTCACGGTCTGAATTCTCATGAGAGGCTTGTTTGTCTGTTTATGGCGGGGAACGAAAAACGTTTCGTGGGGGGAATCTGATCGGGACGAGGAAATCAGAGTTGAGATTCTGGATCTAAAAGCAGCTTGATGAATGTGTGAGGCGCTGTCCCAGCGGCGACCGGAGAAAAGTCTGATCACTGAAGAAAGATCGCCGCGCGGGTGTCAGCGGACACCCGTGCGCTTCCTACATTCTCATCCGTCGTGGCGTCGCACAGCGGTACTGGAGAGCGGATTTTGTGAAGCGCTATTGGCCCTCCATGGACTGCGCCGGCAGAGCGCGGGACGGCGGTCCCACGCGGCGACGGCGCTTTGGCTCCCTTCGCCAACAGAGGCTCTCGTTGAGATTTCCTGCCTTACGACCCCCTTCAAAGGGGGTCACGCTTCACTTGCCGCCACAGTCCAAGGGACGCTTCCGGCCCTGTGACCTGCTTCGTTGACTCGAAACCGAGCGGCCTGAACGAGGTGCCGCCTGATTGCTCCTTCCAATCGGTGGCAGGGCCTTGCGGCGGGCGCCCGTGTGCCCCTCAATACTTCACAAGTGTCCAATCTCAAGAAGCCGTATGAGAGGGGAGCTTTGAAAAAATTGAAAATCGATTGCTTCCGGTGCTAAGCGTGCGCAGAGTAACAGCGGTCGTCCCACGCGCCCGATTGACCCAGGTGGAAGGTGCGCTCCGCGCGCGTTTTCACCCGTGGATTCGAAGACGGGACGGATCAGGGTTGGCGCAATTCGATTTTTTTACAGCTTCAGGGTGTCCCTTGTGTATGCACTCGCAAGGCCGTTCTCGCCTGGGAAGGGGCTTGTCGAAGAGCATCGCACACCCTCATCACGGCATCTCATGAGGGCCGCACATGAAATGTTTCGATAGGCTTCATCATAGAGAAATAGAGAAGCCCACAACGTCGATCACACTGAGGCCGCCCATGGCATTCTTGTTGTCTGTTTTGGCCATTTGTCTTGTTGTTGAAGCAGTCGCTGTGATTGTTGCCCTTCGACGAGAATGGCAGGGAAAGGAAAAGCCCTTTACAGGTGACAAGATATGGCGATAGGATTCGTGCCAATTCCTGTCCCTACTTAACTTTCAGAGGATTCGAAACTTTGTCTTACGGTCTCTGGTTGCCCAACAACGGGAAGAAGCCTTATTGGGCATTCACCCGTGGTATTTAGCTGCGGAAATGGAAGGGCGGTTGATCTGGCGTTCGGGATTATTTCAGGTTTGGTTTTGAAGTGGAGTGGCTGTGACGTCCACAATCATCAAATGTCTCACCTCACACTGTCATTAGGAATAGGAAAGAGCCAGCAACACTTGACTCTTACGTTTTGTCCTATCCCGTTGCTCCACGCTCCAATTCATTCTCTCTAAAAACCCCGACAGGCTCGGAGACACACCCGTGCGGATTCAGAGTCCGTGTGCAGCGGCCTGAAGCACAAGCAGGTCTTGGAAGACCTGTGGTGACCAGCGCCGACTTGGCGGCTGTCCTGAATTCTGTAGGGGTGTGCTGGACTTCGCCAACTCAAATCGAAGAGATCCAGACTCGGGAAGGGTTTGTCGAAAACCTGAAATGTTTTGATGGGATTGTCATGAACGAATAGAAAGGTGGCTCATTTTCCTGTCAGCAAAAACACGCTGCTTAGTGGACAAGTTCCGGTGAAGCCCATTGACCCCTCGGGCGGTCTCTGAACGTCGGCTGCCTAACAATGACTCTGAGCAAGACTTTCTCGTTCTCTTATTGAACAGTGCAGATGATCTCTTTTCAGAGGAATCACCTGATCGCAGGCCAAAAGGAGAAGAAACATGGGAACAACGAATTTTGCAAAGGAAAATGAAAATCGAATGAAAGCGTGGTCCGTCATGGTCTACCTGGCGGGGGGACGGGATGTCAGCGATGAAGCACGCGAGAGTCTGTTCCGGATGAAACAGGTCGGTTCAACCAAGAATATTCACCTTATTGCCCAATTCGATTCCGGAAGCGAAGGTAAGTTCACAAGGCGCTATTACCTCTCCCCGTTTCGCAATGCCATAGGTACTGAATCCCTCTTGAGACAAGCCTGCTCTGAAGCTCGTGCTTCAAACAATTCTGCGGTGGGAGGGTACTGCTATCACCGCTTGAGCGACGTTCTGTCGTCAGAGTCAGAGGGCTGGTCAGAGGATCATAGAACGCGCGTTCCTCAACGCAAGGCGGTCACAAAGGAAACTATCGAGCTACTGAAGTCCAATCAACGAGAGTTCAAGAGATCTATTCTCAATGAGGTATTGGATGAGGACATCGACCCCGACGAGGGCAACCAGGGAAACACAAATGCCGGCGACCCGAAGGTTCTCCTGGACTTCATCGATTGGGCTACTAGGAAGTATCCGGCCACCAAGACGATGGTCGTCATTTGGGGCCACGGTAGTGGTTTATCTGTTGCGTGGGATTTCCCCGGTTCGCCAATGAGCGGGGGTCCGGATTCGATATCTGCCCGAGAACTTACAAAAGCCTTCACGCTTCCCAAGAGGCCAGGGCTGGCATCCAAGATCCGCCAGTGGAAGGGGATCAGCTCCAAAATTGACATCGTTGGATTCAATTCATGCTCGTTAGGAACGATCGAGGTTTACCATCAACTGCAAGGGCTCGCTGGGTTCGGCGTTGCATCTGAGGGCTTCACTCCAAAGACCAGTTGGCCTTATGACAAGATACTGAAAGCTCTTGACGATCGTCCTGATATTGAGCCTGATGAATTCACCCAAACAATTGTGCGAGAGTACATTGGTCACTACAGGGAATCTGTGGAAGCGGACGAACAACGTCGAATGGCACAACGGAGGTTTGCGAGGCCACGCCTAGCTACCAGTTTGGACTTCGATAAGGGCCCAGACCTGAACATAGATAAGGGCCCGGATTTGAACTTTGACAAGGGTCCCGACTTGAACTTTGACAAGGGCCCCGACTTGAACTTTGACAAGGGCCCGGACCTGGCTGTGCAAGGACAATTAGGAAGAAGAGGTATTGATCTCTCTGTGTGCGACTTGAACGCAACCGCAGATGTTGCCAACGCAATGAAATCTCTGGTTGACTTCCTCCTCTCAGCGCTGAAGCCTCTCAAGAGCAGTTTAGAGACAGCGGAGGAGTCGGCCAAGGCGGCGGAAGCAGAAGTGTCCTACAAAGCTGAGGCAAAGGCAGCGTTGGTCAGGCACGACGACGCAAAAATGTCGGCCATCTTCAGGACAGCAGAAGACTCGAGACGGGCAGGAATCACTCAGGCCATCGAAGCGGAAGCGTTGACAAGGAATCACGGCCCCCAAGCCCGCTTGTTTTTTGGCGCCATTCTGAGCGCACATGCTGTAAGTCAGTCGTATTTCAACAAGGACTTCACAGATCTACATGACTTCTGCCGGGCTCTGAAAGGCTTCTATCCCAGTGAAGAAATTAGGGAACGGTGTGGTCGGGTCATGAGCGCAATCAAAGACATGTGCCCGGCTCCCCAGTCTGTTGGTGACATTGTCAAGAATTCGAAGGGTGTTTCAATCTATTTTCCCTGGGACGATTGGGAGGAAACCGACTCCCGGTATAACGAGGCCAATTTTCAGGTTCCTTGAAGACACGGGATGGCACAAGTTGCTGAGGAAGTACCGTGCATTAGTTAATGACTTTGAGAGAAGAACCGGTCCCTTCCAAGATGATCCCGTTTCCGCTGCCAAGCCGGAGGCGCTACAGGCAAGAGCATAATGCTCGAAAACAATGTGAAATCACGGCACCTTGTTTGATTCCGAACTATTAATACTAAGTTAAGTAAGTCTTGATCATCTTTTAAGGTGTCTGTACACTGGAATGCATGACACCTCAACAATTGAAGGCCCTCGATCGCAGGTTGACCTCCTTCTTGGAAGACTTGCT